>Ga0114973_10000616_pt1 | contig 26970 bp, 26 predicted proteins | sample M_140807_MF_Meta_FD_87025 | JGI IMG/M metagenome (GOLD analysis project Ga0114973, IMG submission 87025) | Freshwater microbial communities from Lake Montjoie, Canada to study carbon cycling - M_140807_MF_MetaG | ecosystem: Environmental > Aquatic > Freshwater > Lake | place: Lake Montjoie...
CCCATTTATTAAAATAAAAGTTGGCTTTTTGCGCTCTTATAGAATTGGTCATTTTACTTTAAATACGTAATTATATCTTTTAGAAAAAAAAAAAAATAAAATTAAATCAATAGATTTATTTTATTTAGGACGTAAAAATGTTTGTAATAAAACTTTAGAAAGACTTTGGAGAAAAGAATTAATAATATTTCCTAGATTATTTTTAAGACCATTATGTCTTCAAATTCGTTTTTTTAAATTTTTAAAATTTTTAAGATGTGGTCATACCGTATGTGACGAAAGAGATATATTAAATTTACTTGATCAATATCCAGCTACTATAAAATTAAGTAATTATGATTTAATCAAAGGAGATAATGAAAGATTAAAAATAGGATTGCCAAAAAAAGAAAAATTTATTTGTCTCGTAGTAAGAGATTCAGCTTATTTAGAAAAACTTTATATGAACCAAGATATTAATATTAAGCATAGTTATCGTGATGCAGACGTTGATGATTACATAGATGCTTGTGAAGCATTAACGAAATTGGGCTATTATGTAGTAAGAATGGGTGCGGTCGTGAAAAAAGCAATAAATACTAATAATAAAATGATAATTGATTATGCATACAATAAATTAAGAACTGATTTTATGGATATTTATTTAGCATCGCAATGTGAGTTTTGCATAACTACCGGAACAGGGTTTGATAATATTACTCTTATGTTTAGAAAGCCAAATATTTACACAAATATCGCACCTCTTTTTTTGTTAAGAACAGAATGTTCAAATATGTTATCAATTCCTTGTTATTATTATAGTAAAAAATTGTCGAAAAATTTGAATATCTCAGAAATAGTTAATTCAAAGTCAGCTATATATCTTAATACTAATCATTTTCATGAGGATGAGATTGTATTAATAAAAAATTCACCCGAAGAAATAAAAGAATTGGCCATAGAAGCAGCTAAAAGACAAAAAAAAGAACGGCAAGATTATGAAGGTGATAAATTGCAAGAAAAATTTAGAAAGATTTTTCCAAGTAAAAAAACATTTGATGAAATCAAGTATCATGGAGAAATTAAAGGAAGAATTGGCAGTGATTTTTTAAAAAAAAATCAATGGTGGCTAAATTAAATTGTAAGTTTTTTATATTTAGCCTATTTTTTTAACTCTAATAAACAAATAAAAGCATGAAGCAAATAATAAAATTTTTTGTAAATTGTTTCTGGAAGTTACATAAAAATATATTGAAAAAGAATATAAATCTAAAAAATTTATATAAGGGAAAAACTTGCGTAATTTTTGGAAATGGTGGTTCGATAAAATATTTTGATATAAAAAGGCATGATGGTTTTTTTTATATGGGAACCACATATGCTATGCTACACAAAGATATTGAGAACTTAAAGCCAGATTTTTATGTAATTCCACATAAATACGATTTTTATCCATTTCATTATGATGTCTATGATCCTCCAAAGGCTAAGTGGGATTTTAATTATAGAAGGCTAATTTATGAAAAAATTATTGAAAAAGGAAAAGAAACTAGATTTTTTATTAACCTATCAAATTATTATGGATCGTTTACTAGACCAAAATTATTAAATTTTTTTTATTCTTTTGATGATCATCAATTAACAAGTGATGATTATAAATATGATTTAAGTAATAATTTTAATTCCAATCAAGGTGCTTTAGATCATGCAATTGGTGTTTCAAAATATTTAGGTTTTAAAAAAATAATATTGATCGGGTGCGATTATCTCGGTAAACCAAAATTTCAAGGTCATTTTTATTCTAATGATGATCCATTTGTTGGAGAACCTGTTTATCCTGATTATATAAAAAGAATTAAAAAATTAACAAAGAATATGGAAATTATTGTTATATTTCCTAAGGGAATAAGTTCAAATGAATTTAAAAGTTTCACATATGATGAGTTTTTTAAAAAAAAAAAATATAAAAATAAAAAAATTAAGATAAAAAAAAATTATGAAATAATTAATAAGTCCGATCTTAATTTATTAAAAAAAGCTGGTAAGCGTTTGCAATTGTGGATTTAGGTAAGATTAGAATTCATAAATATAATGATTAAAATTATTTTATTTAAAGCTTTAATTTTTTCTCTAATAGTTTTGACCAGTTTTTTTTAAAAAATAAAGATTTGTCATCAATAAATAAATCAAAACTTGGTTTTCCGAAATAAATTTTATGATATTTTACTCCCCAATTTCTTAATTGTTTTAATGTTAAAGGTTTAATTCGTTTTTTTACTTGCGTTAAGTTTTCATTGCATCTTCCCATATACCTTGCAGTATATAAAATTATATTAAATCCACTATTATATGCCCCATTAATAGCGTTAATATTTTTTTTTATAGGTATAGATTTTGAGTAGTCTCTTGTATTATTAGTCCTGCAAATGACATTATCAATATCAAAACAAATCGTTTTTAATTTCATATAATATAATTATAGTTTTATTTGATAATCAGCAACATTTGGTTAATTATTTTTATTTATTAATTTAAAATAAATACTTTTGTTTAATTTACTTTATGTTGTTTAATATATAATTAATTTAAAATTATACAAAAATAAATTGTACTAATGAGCCTATCTGTTTTGGAAAAAAATTATTTTAAAAGCTACTTAAATCAATTTTCTAAAATTATTATGAATTATAGTCACAAAGACTTCTTAAAAATTATTAAAATTCTAAAAAAAATAAAAAAAAATAAAAAAAAAGTTATTTTAGTTGGAAATGGTGGAAGTGCCGCTATGGCAAGCCATGTAAGCGTTGATTTAACAAAAATTTGTAAAATAAGAGCAATAAATTTTAATGAAGCTGATCTTCTAACTTGTTTATCAAATGATTATGGATATGAAAATTGGGCTCAAAAAGCGCTATCTTTTTATGCTGATAAAGGAGATTTGTTGATTTGCATAAGTAGTAGTGGACAGTCTAAAAATATTATCAATGGTGCAAAGTTTGCAAAAAAAATTGGTTGTAAAGTTGTTACATTAACCGGTTTTGATAAGGAAAATAAAGTAAAGAAAATTGGTGATATTAATTTATGGTTAAACAGTAAAAACTATAATTTGATAGAAATGACCCATCATATTTGGTTACTCTCAATTGTAGATTTTATTGCAAAAGAAAAGTTTTAATTAGATAAAGCAAAATTATTTAAATCTATTTTTTTTTTATTATCGTATGTAAATTTTTTAATAATTTAATTAAACTGTATTTGTTAATAATGGTTTAGTAACCCTATTTTTATTAATTTACTAATTATTATAGTTAAAAGTAAACTATTAATAATATAGAATAACTTTTTTAATATTGTTTTTTATTAAATAAATGTGTTTGAGTGGAAAATTATAAAATGAAAAATATTTTTATTACAGGCGGTGCGGGTTACGTAGGCTCTCACTGCGTATTATCATTGGTAAAAAATTGTTACAACCCTATTATTCTAGATAACTTTTCGAATAGTAATCAAAGTATAATTAAAAAATTAAATAAAATTACTAAAAAAAAAATTACTTTTTATAATATCGATATAAGAGAGAAAAAAAAATTAATATTAATTTTTAAAAAATATTCTTGTTATGCTGTAATTCATTGTGCGAGCTTCAAATCAGCAACTGAGAGCATTGAAAAACCAATAAATTATTTTGATAATAATATTGTATCGATTTTATCTTTAATAGAGTGCATGAAAGAAAATAAAGTGTTTAAACTTATATTTAGCTCATCAGCTAACATTTATGACGATAAACAATTATTACCTTTGAAAGAAAGTAGCAAGATTGGAAATACTAACAATCCATATGGCACTACTAAGTATATTATCGAGAAAATTTTAATGGATCTTGTAAAATTTGATCATAATTGGAGCATTAGAATTGCAAGATACTTTAATCCAATAAGTAATCATTTCTCAGGACTTATTAAGGAAAATCCTAAAGGTACGCCAAATAATTTAGTACCCAATATTATAAAAGTTGCTCAAAAAAAATTACCGGTACTGAAAGTATATGGCAAAAATTATAAAACTAAAGATGGAACGGGAGTAAGAGATTATATTCATGTGATGGATTTGGCAGATGGGCACGTTGCGATGATAAGAAAAAATAGGCTAAAAAAAGGTTTAAAAGTTTATAATTTTGGAAGTGGTAAAGGTTCAACTGTTTTGGAAGTTATAAAAATGTTTGAAAAGCAAACTGGAATATCCATTCCTTATAAATTTGTAAAAAGACGAAAAAATGATGCGGCAGCATCGTTTTGTAGCCCTAAAAAAGCATTAAAAGAGTTGAATTGGAAAAGTAAATATGATCTTAAGCAAGCCATGATAGATATTGATAAAATCCTTTAGCATAAAAATTTATTTTATATGAAAAAAGCTTCAATAACCAGAATAACAGGTCAAGACGGGTCTTAATCTTACAGAATTTTTACTTAATAAAAGTTATGAATTGCGTGGGATTAAAAAAACAAACATCATTAATGATTAGACATATAAATGTTGTAAGCGGCATAGATCTTACCATTAAAGAATTTGTTGGTTTTAAAGGGGAAATTTATTTTGACTTAAGTAAACCCGATGGAAACTCTAGAAAACTTTTAGATAGCAAACGAATAAATAATATTGATTTTAAACCCCAGATAACTTTAAAGCAAGGTTTAAAACAAAATTATCAAAACTTTATAAAAATTAATGCAAACTTTTAAAAAATTAATTTTTCTTCTTAATTTTCATGAAAAAAAACGCGCAGTTTTTTTATTAATAATAACTATTATCATGGCCTTATTAGATATGATCGGCGTTGCATCTATATTGCCTTTTATGACAGTTCTAACAAACACTAGTCTTATTGAGACAAATTTTATTTTAAATACTATGTTTAAGGCATCAAGCACATTTGGAGTTCAAAATAATCAACAGTTCATTTTCACTTTGGGTTTACTTTTATTTTTTATTTTAATTATCTCACAGCTATTCAAAGCTTATACAACCTATTTACAATTTCAATTTATAATAATGATTGAAAACAGTATTAGTAAACGTCTTGTAGAAGGGTATTTGTACCAACCTTATAGTTGGTTTTTAAGTCGTAATAGTGCTGATCTTGGAAAAACTATTTTATCCGAAGTAGGTAATGTAGTTGGTAATGGCATAGGTAAATTGATTGAAATAATTACCAAAGGTGCAATCACAATTGTAATTTTGATATTACTAATTATAGTTGATTTAAAACTTACGTTTATAGTTGGATTTTCTCTTAGTGTAGTTTATCTTTTAATTTATTATGGTTTAAAAGACTACCTTAATCAAATTGGAGAAAAATCCTTAAAAAATAATCAACTACGTTTTATAGCTATTAGTGAAGCTTTTGGTGCTGCAAAGGAAGTTAAGGTTGGAGGATTAGAGCAAACTTATATAAAGAGTTTTTCTAATTCTTCTGAAAATTTTGCTAGGACTCAAGCTTCTTCGTTAATAATATCTTCATTACCTCGGTTCTTTTTAGAAATAATTGCATTTGGTGGTGTCATATTAGTAATTCTTTATATAATAGCTCAATCAAATAGTTTTATCGATGCTTTGCCTGTAATAAGTTTGTATGTTTTTGCTGGTTATCGTTTGATGCCAGCAGCACAAGGAATTTTTGCTTCCTTTGCACAACTGACTTTTGTTAGTCCTTCACTTGATAAATTATACGATGATATTAAAAAAATAAAAATTTCTAAAGAAAATCAGGATCAAACTGTTATACCATTTAATAAAACAATTAATTTAAAAAATATTCATTTTAGTTATCCCGACATATCAAGAACAACGTTAAAAGATGTAACTTTAAATATTCCCGCAAAATCTTTTGTAGGATTTGTAGGCGCTACTGGTAGTGGCAAAACTACAACAGTTGATATTATTTTAGGATTATTAAATCCTCAAAAAGGAACTTTAGAAGTTGATGGAAAAGTAATCACAGAACACAATTCAAGATCATGGCAGCGTAACATTGGCTATGTACCACAATATATTTATTTATCTGATGATACTATTGCTGCTAATATTGCCTTTGGTGTTGCGACTAAAGATATTGACCAAGAGGCTGTTGAAAAAGTTTCTAAAATTGCATGCTTACATGAATTTGTATTAAATGAATTACCTAAAAAATATCAAACGTTAATTGGTGAGCGAGGAGTTAGATTATCAGGTGGACAACGACAACGTATCGGAATTGCTCGAGCTTTATATCATAATCCTCAAGTAATTATTTTCGATGAAGCAACAAGTGCCTTAGATAACATTACAGAAAAAAATGTAATGGATGCAATAAGTAATTATAGAAAAAACATTACTACGATAATAGTTGCCCATCGATTAAATACAGTAAAAAATTGTTACATTATCTACTTATTTGATAAAGGAAAAATAAAAAGTAAAGGAACTTATGATGAATTAATCAATCTTGATCAAAGTTTTCGCATGAACGCTGATAATTAATTTAGATAAATGAAATATTAATAAATTCTTTAACTTCAATTATAAAATGAATTTTTATTAATATATTTAATAAAATTAATATTTTTTTATTTTATAGTAACCAAATAATTTTATTTGTAAAATAACATCAAAAAAATAATTTTTAGAATGATTAAAAAACCAAGGCATCTAATTACTACCTCAATTGAAGAAACGTGGAAATTTAATCAACCAGTAATTTTTTAGGAGAATGGTGTCGCGTATATAACAGAAGGCACGTATGGCAAAACATGGACGCCATAGTTGCAAAACCTTATGGCTTAAATAAGTTACAAAAAAATAATAATTTTTCCAAAGTAATATTATTAGAAAAAAAATTATTTCCAAAATTTTGCGAATTGTTAAATAATTACCACAATGTAAAATATAGTAAAAAATTTTGGCAAATTCTTATAGGGATTTGGTTTAGAAGGACTTTGGCACTTCTTTTGAATCGTATTAATTCACTTGATGAATGTTTAAAGTTATATAAAATTTCTTGTTCTACCTTTTTCAAAAATAATAGTTACTCATTAGCTTCATTAGACGAAACTTCTTTTTATCAAAACTGCAATGATGATAGATGGAACAACTTACTATATTCTAGAATTATTAATTTTTTAGAAACTGATATTCATAAAGAGTTTATAGAGTATGAGCATAAATCAAATAATTTTTCAAATTTTAAAATTAAGTCTTTAAATAAAGATATTTTATTAAAAGGAGAACTTTTAAAAAAGTGCTTATCTATTTATAACAAAATTTCAAATAAATTTTTAAAAAAAGATGATGCAGTTATTATGAATAGTTATTTGCCTCTAGGGGTAGAAATTAAATTAGAATTAGCGCTTAAACAAATTCCGCAGTTATGGTTTTATCAAGAAAGAAATTTAAAATTGCCAATACCTTTGCATGATTATAATAAATTTTTAAGGAAAAAATTAAAAAATAAATTTATACATAATTCAGAGTGTAATATAGAAAATATTGTATCTTTATTAATTTTTGAGCTATTGCCGTTATGTTATTTAGAGGGTTTTAAATATTTACAAAAAATTGCAAGTGAACAGCTATGGCCAGATTCACCAAAATTTATATTTACCAGTAATAATTATACTGAAGACGAAGTTTTTAAATTTTGGACCGCATCAAAGGTTGATAAAGGTTTTAAATATTATGTTGGTCAACATGGCAATGGGTATGGTTTTCCAAGAAATCTTTCTCCACAAATTGAAGAAATTACATCAGATAAATTCATTACTTGGGGTTTTCAAGGAGAACTACCACAGTATATTCCAGCTTTTGTTTTAAAAACTGCAGGAGAAAAAAATGAAAATTATAGTCCTAAAGGTGGACTATTGTTAATTGAATTTCTCTTACCTGCTCGATATGAAACTTGGGATACAGACTATGAATTTATTGAATATTTTAACGATCAAAAAAAATTCGTACTAAACCTTGATAAAAATCCTAAAAATAAACTCACTATCAGACTACATGCTAGTTGCCATCTTTTTAAGTGGTGCGAATATGAAAGGTGGTTTGATTTTGATCCTTCCCTTAAATTAGATAATGGTGCCATTAATATAAAAAAATTAATTTCAAAAAATAGATTAATCGTACATAGTTACAACTCAACAGGTTTATTAGAGACTCTATCTCAAAATATTCCAACTTTAGCTTTTTGGCAGAAAGGTTTAGATATAATTGAAAATAAGGATATCCAGAGTTTTCAGGCACTAGTTGATGTAGGTATTATTCATTTATCAGCAAAATCTGCTGCTAATAAAGTAAATGACATTTGGAATGACGTAGAGAGTTGGTGGAATCAAAGTTGTATACAAAAAGAGAGGAAGAAATTTTGCGAACTTTATGCTAAAACAAGTAGTAATCCTGTTGGTGAGCTAAAAAAAATTTTACTTTCATAATGATTGCATATTATAAATTTTTAAAAACTAAAATACTAAATTAGATGTTAATTTTTCAAAGTTTTTTTAGATTTAATCCATAATATTGTTTTATGTATTATTAAAATTTTAACAATTAACTATTTATTATGATTTTAAAAATAATCTCAAAAATTGATCGTATAATATTTTTTAATTTTTTTAAATTAGTTTATGAAAAAATTTATTATCAAGCTCAAAATTATTTGAATTCGAATTATTTAAAAAGATTTAAGTACTTCTATACAAATTACTATAATTATAAAAATACTTTGTTATCAAAATTGGCTGATAAATACGGAACGGATAAAGGTTACAATAATATAAAAACTAAAATTTTTTATAATAACTGGCATCCACATAATTATACTGATTATTACTCAAGTATATTTGATCATACGCGTGAAAATATTAAGAAAGTTTTTGAATGTGGCATTGGAACAAATAATCCAGAATTGCCCTCATCGATGGGCAAACAATATTTACCTGGTTCATCATTGAGAATGTGGAGAGATTATTTTATCAATGCTGAAATATACGGTGCAGATATAGACCAAAATATATTATTTAAAGACCTGAGAATAAAAACTTTTCATGTCAATCAACTTAATAAAACTTCGATAGAAAAAATGTGGAATAATATTAAAGTAGATAATTTTGATCTTATCATTGACGATGGTTTGCATTCTTTTGATGCGGCAGTGACTTTATTTAACAACTCTTTTTCTAAACTTAAAAATGGTGGAATTTACATAATTGAGGATGTTGATCCCTCATATTTACAAATTTCAAATGATATAGAAGTTATTACCTTAAAATCAATAAATCACAAACTTTTAAGAGATAATAATCTCATCATAGTTAGAAAAAACATTAAATATAACTAAATAGCAAATAATAAAAAATAAAGTTATCAATTTCAATAAATTTATAATTTATTTATCTTCTAATAAAATGAGAGAAAATAAAGATATTTATAAACTATCCATTTGCATACCTAATTATGGTAGAGTCAAGTATCTGAAAAATTGTTTAAATTCAATTTTTCTTGCTAAATCATTTTCGTCTTTAAAATTTGAAATATGTATTTCAGATAATGACTCAAAAGATGATATTTTGTCCGTAATTAATTTTTATAGAAAAAAAAAATTAATAATAAAATATAATAAAAACAATAAAAATTTAGGTTTTGGAGCAAATTTTTATAAAGTAGTGAAAATGGCAACAGGTGAATTTATCTGGGTTATCGGTAATGATGATTTACTATACATTAATGCTTTAAAAGAATTAGAGAAGTTATTTAATAAAAATAAAGATGTTGATTTTTTTTTCATAAACTCATCTAGCCTTGATTCAAAATTTGTTTTTAAACACAAACAACCATTTGATACAAAAAAAATTCCTAAAAACTTAGAAAGTTTTTCTAAAATTAAAAAAAATAAAAGAACTAATTTTTTTAATTTAATTGATCCGTCAGTTTCTTGGGATTTTATGCTTGGAATATTTTTAACTATTTATAAAAGAGAAAAATTTATTAATAATTTAAATATACTTGATAAAAAAAAGTTAAATGATACTAAAGTGTGGTCTACTATTGATAATACAGCTCCACATGTAAAAGTTTTTGCTCATACATTCAAAAACTCTATTTGTTATATACAAGCAAAGCCATTATCAATTAATTTATTTGGAGAAAAAGAGTGGAGTAATAAGTATCCTTTTATTGAAATAATCAGAATACCTGAAATTTTGGATATTTATAAAAATAATGGACTTTCAATTTTAAAATATATAAAATGTAAAAATTTTATATTAAAAAGATTTATTCCATACATTTACTTAATTTTAAGCAATAAAAAAGATAGTAATTATGATTATATAAATTTTAATAAGCACATTATAAGTAATTTTTTTTATCCTAATATTTATATATTTTGTATTATTTTTTTAATAAAAAAAATTTATATTAAATTATTTAAAAATCAATAAAATGAAAATTTTAGTAAGTGGTGCATCAGGTTTTTTTGGTAGTAATTTTATAAATTTAGCATCTACAAAAGGTCACTACATTTATGCAATTTCTAGATATAAACAAAAAAGAATAAAAAATGTTAAATGGATTATCGATAAATTTGATAAAAATCATAAGTGCTTCAAAAAATGTGAGGTTTTGATTCATTTTGCATCCATAGGTGTCGCCAACAGAAATTTGTCTTACAAAAAAGCATTTGAAATAAATGTAATCAAATCTGCTAAATTTTTGATAAATGCTGCTAGAGCAGGATGTTTAAAATGGGTTATAATTGGCACCTCTTCTGAATATGGCAAGACATTACAGTTAGGAAAGCCAGTAAATGTAAATTCACAAAAATTACCAGTTTGTAACTATGGAAAAACCAAGTTAATATTTTCAGAACTGGTAAAAATTTTAAGTAAAATCTTCAAAGCTCGTTGCATAATTATGAGATCCTTTCCTGTTTATGGAGCTAGTGAAAATAAAAGTAGATTAGTTCCAAAGTTGTTAAAGGCAATTAAAAAAAAAAAAAATTTTACCATTAATAACCCAATGGAAATAAGAGACTTTTCAGATATTAAAAATATAGTTAAAAAGATTTTGAGAGCAGCTAATTTTTCAAAAAATAATAGATATTATGAAGAATGGCATTTAGCCAGTGGAAAGGCAGTGAGTGTTGGTGATTTTGTTAAATATATATGTAAAAAAAAAAAATTTACTCAGAAATTAATATTTAAGAAAAAAAAAAATAATTTATTTCATCATATTTCTGATAAACAAAGTATTTGGTAGCCATTATGATATGTAAAAATTGTAAAAAAAAAAATCTATTTAAAGTTTTTAAATTAGGTAAACAGCCAATAAGTAGTGTTTTTTATAGTAGAAAAGTAAATAAACTAACCAAATATTCTTTAGACCTATTTAAATGTAAAAATTGTCAACTAGTTCAATTTAAATCCTTACCACCACTTAAGGATATGTATGGTTTAAATTACGGTTATAATACCTCTTTAAGTCCGCTCATGGTTAATCACATGAAGGAAAAAATTAATTTTTTAAAATTAAATTATAAAAAAATGCTTACAGGTCAAATACTAGACATAGGATCAAACGATGGAACTTTCTTAAATCTTTTAAAAAGTTCAAAAGGACTGAAATTGTATGGCATAGATCCTTCTTCTAAAAAGTTCCTTAATAATTATAAAAAAGATATTTCTATAATTACAGATTTTTTTTCAAAAAAAAAAATATTGGAAAATTTATCGTCTAGTCAAGCAAGAAAAAAATTTAATATCATAACTTCATTTGCAATGTTTTATGATATTGAAGATCCCAATAGCTTTTGCAAAGATATTTATAACCTTTTAAATAAGGATGGAATTTGGGTAGTTGAATTTTCCTATTTACCGCTTTTGTTTAAAAATCTAACTTATGATCAAATATGTCATGAGCATATTACGTATTACTCTTTAACGACCTTTAATGAAATTTTAAAAAATAATAATATGAAAGTAATTGATTTTCGTTTTAATGAAATTAATGGTGGTAGCATAGAAGTTATATGCGCAAAAAAGAAGTCGAAAACAAAACCGAGAAAAATCCTTGAAGAAATTTTAAAGCAAGAGGCGGGAATTAAAGAAAATATTTTTAATCTTTTCCAGGACAGAGTTGAAAATGTTAAAAAAACATTATTAGAATTTTTAAAAAATATACATCCAAAAGATATTATGGGATATGGGGCATCCACAAAAGGCAATATAGTGCTTAATCATTTCAAATTAACAAATAAAAATATATCATTTATATGTGATGCCAATCCTTTCAAATTGAATAGATATACACCAGGAAGTAATATCAAAATTATTTCTAAAAAAGAAATGAGAAAACGTAGTCCGAAATATCTATTAGTTTTAATATGGTCTTTTAGATCAGAGGTTATAAAGCAAGAAATAAATTATATAAAAAAAGGAGGAAAGTTAGTTTTTCATTTACCAATTTTCCATATAATTGATAAAAATAATTATAAAAAATATTTAAATTCTAATTTTCATAGTATGTCATATTCGATTAATTAAATGGAAAATTTTGAGTTTTTCAAAGGAAAAAAAATTTTTATTACCGGCCATACTGGTTTCAAAGGATCTTGGTTAGCATTTATTCTTTATTTAGGAGGTGCAAAAATAACGGGATATAGTCTCAAGCCAAAAAATAAATTTGATAACTTTTACTTATTAAAATTAGATAAAAAAGTTAAAAATTATTTTAGCGACGTAAGAGATGAAAAAAATTTAAGAAATATAATAAAAAAAATCAAACCTGATATAATTTTTCATTTAGCTGCCCAACCATTAGTAAAAGAATCTTATGAAGATCCAAAATCTACATTTACTACCAATACTGTTGGAACATTAAATATTTTAGAAATCATTAAAGAAATCAAAAGTGTGAAGTCAGCCGTGATTGTAACATCTGATAAGTGTTATAAAAACTACGAAAAAAAAAAAGGATATTCAGAGACTGATGAATTAGGCGGCGAGGATCCATATAGCGCATCAAAAACGGCTGCTGAGAATATATTTTATTCTTACTGTAAATCAATTTATCAAAGTGAAAATAGTATTGGATTAGTCTCTGTTAGAGCTGGAAATGTTATAGGAGGTGGAGACTGGTCAAAAGATAGGATTATTCCAGATTTGATTAAATCAATAATTTTAAAAAATAAGTTTACTATAAGAAGTCCAAAATCAACACGACCTTGGCAACATGTATTTGATTTATTAAATGGTTATATTATTTTAAGTAAAAAAATTTTTGGTAATAAAAAATATAATGGATCTTGGAATTTTGGACCCAATAAAAGTCACGTTACAGTAAAAGAGATAATTTCTAAATTAATAGAAATTATGAAATTAAAAAAAAAAATATTCATTAAAAGAGACAAAAAAATAAAAGAAACAGAATTACTTTCTTTAAATATACGCAAATCAAAAAAGTACTTGAAATGGAAACCAAAACTCTCATTTAAACAAACTTTAAATTTAACAGCGAAATGGTATGAATGTTATCTTAAAGATAAAAAAACTATTGAAAAATTTAGTAGAAAACAAGTGGAGGATTTTTTTTATGATTGAAGGTGTCAAAATTATTCCAAAAAAACAAATTATTGATGAGCGAGGAAAAATTATGCACATGTTAAGAAACGATGATAGAAATTTTACTAAATTTGGAGAAATATATTTTTCATATTCGCACCCTAATACAGTTAAAGCTTGGCACCTTCATAAGTGTATGACGGTTAATTATATCTGTGTAATTGGAAAGATTAAGTTGGTTTTATTCGATGATCGCAGTGAAAGTTCAACAAAAGGTATTTTAGAAGAAATTTTTTTGACGACAGATAATTATAGTTTAGTAAGTGTTCCACCAGGAATTTGGAATGGCTTTAAATCAATAGAAAATAAATTTTCAATTATTGCCAATTGTTCTGATATACCCCATGATAAGGAGGAAATGTTAAGAAGACCATTTGATGATCCATATTTTAATTATAATTGGAACGTTAAATTAGGATGAAAGTAGTCATATTAGCAGGTGGGAAGGGTACAAGAATATCTGAGTATAAAGGTTCAGTACCAAAACCAATGGTGTTAATTGGCTCAAAGCCTATTTTGGAGCATATAATAAATTATTATATTAAATATGGTTTTAAAGATTTCATAATAGCCGCTGGATACAAATACAAAATTATTAAAAATTATTTTAAAAATAAAAAAAAATTTGCAAAAATTAATGTAATTAACACTGGAGTTAAAACTTTAACCGGTTCAAGACTAAAAAAATTAGAAAATAAGCTAAAACATACATTTATGCTGACGTACGGGGATGGCTTATCAAATATAAATTTAAAAAAATTGTTGGATTTTCATAAAAAAAATAAAAAAAAAATAACCTTAACAGCTGTACATCCTCCAGCTAGATTTGGTGAATTATTTATAGCAAAAGGTTTAGTTAAAAAATTTGAGGAAAAACCACAACTACAAAAAGGCTGGATCAATGGAGGTTTTTTTGTAGTTGAACCAGAATTTTTAAAGCTTATTGGAAATAAAAATGTAATGTTAGAAAGATCACCCATAGCAAAAGCTGTTAAAACAAAAAGTTTAGTTGCTTATAAACATAATGGGTTTTGGTTTTGCATGGATACACTGAGAGATAAAAAAGTATTAGATAAAATGGTAAAAAATAATAAATGTCCATGGCTTAAATAATGCCAAAGATTGCCGTATTTGGAGGCACAGGTTATTTAGCCTCATTAATTAAAAACCAAAATAATGAGAAAAAAAATAATTATTTTTTTTTTTCAAGGAGAAAAAAAGCTAAAAATTATATTAATTATTCATCATTTATAAAATATTCAAATACGTTAAAAAAATTTGATTATTTTATTCATCTTGTTGGACCAAATCAAAATCAGTTATTAAAAAATAAAAATTTAATAAAAAAAAAAAATCAGATAACATCAGATATTTGTAATTTTTGTTTAAAGTACAATATTAAATTAATTTATATATCATCCATGCAGATTTATCAAAATTACGGAAAAGATAATCTTTCTATTGGTTCAAAAATTAATTTTAAAAGTTCCTATTCAAGATCACATTATGACTCTGAGAAAATAATTTTAAAAAAATTTCTAAATCGTAAAAATATGTTTTTAATTTTAAGAATTGGTAATGTTTTTGGATTTAAAAAGTATGAAAATTTAAGAGAAATTCATAATAATTTGATATATGGTTTTTGTATTTCAGCATTAAAAAATAAAAAGATTATAATTAAAAATGGCTCTATCTATAGATCATTACTCCCGTCTAAAATATTTGTTCAAAGACTTAATTTTCTAATAAAAAAAAACTTTTTAAAAAATTCAATAGAAAATTTTTTTTATAAAAATCTTAGCCTTGAAAACATTGCTAAAATAATACAAAAAAGAACTAAATTACTATTTAATTTAAGTATTAACGTTGTAATAAACAAATTTAATTATAAAAAAAGTTTTATAAAAAGTAATAATCAATGTTTTAAATTTAGTTCGATAGATAAAAAAATTTATTTCGAAATTGATCAAATTTTAAAAAAGTGCAAAAAAAATAATAAAAAAATGAAAATAAACGGTTATTAAAAATTTTTTATTATTAATTAAATTAGTTTATTAATTTAAATTAGTACTTTAAAAAAATATGCTGAAAAAGAAATTTTTTCCTTTGATATCAATCGTAATACCAACATATAATCATGCTGATTATCTTAGCAAAGCATTACAATCTATTCTAGATCAGACATACAAAAATTGGGAGGCCATTGTAATTGATAATCATTCAACAGATTTTACTAATAAAGTAATAAGTAAATATGTTGATCCAAGAATTAAATATTTAAAAATCCATAATTCAGGAGTGATTGCTAAATCTAGAAATAAAGGTATCCTTTTAGCAAAAGGAGAATGGATTGCATTTTTAGATTCGGATGATTGGTGGACCTCAGACAAACTTAAAAATTGTATTGATTATTCCAATAACCAAATAGATTTTATTTATCATGACCTGGAAATAGTATCTAACAAACAGAGATTTTTTAGGCGTAAAATAACTAAAACACATCAATTAAAAAAACCGATACTAGTTGACTTATTAGTTAGTGGTAATGTTATTAGCAATTCATCAGTGTTTGTTAGAAAAAAAGTGTTTGAAAAAATTGGTTTTATTGATGAAAGCAAAGCACTAGTTGGTTCCGAAGATTATAATACCTGGCTAAAAATCTCAAATTTGACTGATCAATTTTTATATTTACCTAAAAAACTTGGTTATTATTTAATTCATGACCAAAGTATCTCACAAAAAAATATGTCATCGTCATATCAAATTGCAACTAATAAATTTTTATCAGTTTTAAATAGTGAGCAAAAAATAAAATTAGAGGCAAATATTAAATATTTATCAGGACGTTTTAATTATTTGAATTTAAATTATAAAAAAGCACAAAAAGATTTGTTATTTGTAATAAGATATAGTTCACTTAAATTAAAAGTGAAATCATTAATAATGATTATTCATATTTTGATTAGTTTTAAGTAATGAATTAATTTTAAAAATTTATATGCGTCTTAAAATTACATTTTTATTATTGATTATTTTAACGCTTATCAGTCCACCATTTATATTTGCTGAAATAATACATTTTGGTCGGGAAATAAGAGTTTCTCTTAGTTTAATTTTAATATTACTACTATTTTTACAGATAAGTAAATTTAAATTTATTGATATGTTTATTTTTATTTTATTAGCAATATTTATTTTATTAAACTTTATTTATAAAAATCACCAAGATAATTTTTTTTCATTTTTTTTTACAATCTTAGTTGTAATCTTACTGTTTAGATTGTTAAGATCAAATAAATCGAGTTACAATATTTTTCTTAATTTGTGGTTATATTTTTCGTTTATAATTTCTGTTGGAGCGATTATTTCTTTTCTTATTCATCAGTTTACCAACTTAAATTTTGATATTTTAAATTTTCAAACATTATTTTTTGATTTAAATAGTGCTTATAAAGTAAGTATTTTTGGTTTAACTTTATCTAAAAATTATCAATTTGGAGATATTGTACGAGTTTGTAGCTTTTTTGCCGAACCTATTTACGCAGGTTTTTTTTTTATACTCAATATACTGCTTGCAAAAATTAATAGCAATTTAGTGCCAAAAAAGTTTTTAGTTGCTAACATTTTAGCTGGCCTGTTAACTTTTTCAATTGCATTCTATTTGGTTTTTGCAATTTTAATGATTTTTTTTCGTAAACGTATAACTTATATTTTAGTAATTCTGACGTTAATTTTTTTATTCTTCATAACTTTATACCAGCCTGATGTAACTAATGATTATTTTACGTTTTTTCTGGATCATTCTTCCTTATATGATCGTATTGTACGAGAAAAAAATGGTATTATGATTTTTAGTGAATTGCCTCTTTTAAATATTTTGTTTGGTAATGGGATGAATAGTTATGTTTCCATTAAAGATGATTATTTAATAAATGTTAATATATCCAGTGGTTATTCAAATATTTTATTTGACTTCGGTATCGTGTTTTTATTCTTTATTTTGATTTTGTTAATATTATCTTTTATAAAAAATCCTACCCTTACATTAATATGTATGTGTTATTTATTTGTGTTTCCTATTTTTAAATTTTACTATGCATGGCATCTTATTATTCTTTGCGGCTTAGCCTGTAATAATAAATTTAGCTTAAAAAAGATTAATAATAAAAAATTATTTAATTAAAAATTACAAAATAATATTTTATTTTAATGCAAAAGTTGATTAAACAAAAAAAAATATGTTTAAATGCCTCGAATTTACATCTCGGTGGTGGTGTAACTGTGGCAAGCTCATTTTTTACAAATCTTTCTAATTTAAAACCAAAAACATTTCAATGTACAATATTTACCTCTACTAAAGTTGATAATACTTTATCAGTATTAACAAAAAAAAAATTAAAAAAATTTTATAAAATAAAGTATAAAATATTTGATACGTTTCAATTTAATGTAAATAAATTAAAATTTTTTTTTAAAAAAAACAAATTTGATGTAGTTTTTACTATTTTTGGACCATTGTATATTTTTAATAAAAAATACATAAGTATTGTTGGATTTGCACAAGCTTTGATAATTTATCCAAATAATGAATACTTTAAGTTATTAAATATTTTCGAGTATATAATAGTAAAATTAAAATTTTGGGTGCAATCTTTTTTTTTTAAAAAAGCGGATTATTTTATTGTTGAACTAGATCATGTAAAAAGAGGCCTTGTTAGAGAACTTGGTATATCACCAGATAAGATTCATGTTGTAAGAAATTGTGTGTCAGATATTTTTACCAACCCATCTGATTGGTCAAAAATTTTTATTCCAAAAATAAAAAATATTGATTTAAAATTAGGTTTTGTTGGAAGAAATTATTTACATAAAAATACTGTAATTTTTCCAATAGTAGCAGAAATTTTAAAAAATAATTATAATATAAATGTAAAATTTTACGTTACATTTACTGATTTAGAATGGTCATCATGTTCAAATAGTTTTCATGAACATTGTTATAATGTTGGATCATTAGAAGTTAATCAATGTCCAAATTTTTATAAATCAGTAGATTCTATAGTATTTCCATCTTTGTTAGAAAGTTTCTCAGTTACACCATTGGAGGCTATGGTAATGGGTAAACCATTGTTTGCCTCAAACAGATTTTTTAATAAAGAGATTTGTAGTTCACATGCTTATTATTTTGATCCACTTTCTCCAGAAAGTCTCGCAAGTAAAATATATTATTTTATTAAATCTGGAGGCCAAACTAAATTACAAAAGAAAGAAGCTCGTAAACACGCTTTGTCTTTTTCAAATCCTAGAAAACGTGCTATAGATTACTTAAATATAATAAATAATTTTGTAAATAGTAATAATTAAGATTATTTAATCGTATTATTCTTAATAAAGATAAAGATAAAGTATCCAAAATTTCTCTTAAGAGTATTGCAAAAAATTAATTGTATTATTGAATTGTCAACTTAATATAAATATGATTAAATTTATTGGAAAAATTTTTATATTCAGTCGATCAATTATTTTCAAATATTAAATTATTAATTAGTGATATAGTACGTCAAAAATATGTTAAAAATATTTTTCAAAAACATAATGTATTTATTTTACCAACCTTAGCCGAATAATTTGGACATATAATAATTAAGATTTAATTGCGGGTGCACCTACGATTATAAGTGATAAAATTTTCTGAAAGCCCGATGAAGAAGATGTTTTAGAGATATTAAAATTAAAATGAATGTATATGACTAGAAAAAATAATAAAATAGTAAAATTTGAGGATTATGCACTTAAAAAAAACAAGTGGCACTATACTATGCTAAAAAATTATTATAACAGTGGTTTATTACTTTAAAAAATAGAAAATTTTTCTATTCTGTATTAGATTAAATTAATATTATATAATTATAAGTTATTTAATAATGTTTAAAAATAAAAAAATTTTAATTACAGGGGGCACGGGATCATTTGGCAGTGCTATTTTGCAAAAAATTTTAAATACCAATGTTCAAGAAATTCGGATTTTTAGTCGAGATGAAAAAAAGCAAGATGATTTGCGAAAAAAATATAATAATAAAAAATTAAAATTTTATATTGGGGACGTTCGTGATTATCGATCTGTTCTGAATTGTGTTCGAGGTTGTCATTTTATATTTCATGCAGCGGCACTAAAACAAGTTCCTTCTTGTGAATTTCATCCCTTGGAAGCTGTAAAAACTAATATTTTAGGAACTGAAAATGTGTTAGAAGCAGCAATTGATTGTGCAGTAAATCGAGTTATTGTTTTAAGCACTGACAAAGCTGTCTATCCTATTAACGCAATGGGATTAAGCAAGGCGATGATGGAAAAAATTGCTATCCAAAAATCACGATTAATTAGTAAAACTATAATTAATATCACACGCTATGGCAATGTAATGGCCACACGTGGTTCTGTCATCCCTCTTTTTATAGAGCAAATATTGGACAAAAAGCCAATTACAATTACCGATCCTAGTATGACAAGATTTATGATGTCTTTGGAAGATGCTGTTTATTTAGTTTTGTATGCTTTTAAGCATGGAAAAACAGGAGAAATTTATGTACAAAAATCACCTGCCACTGATATTCAAACTTTGGCTGGCGTATTAAAAAATTTATTAAATGCTCCACATCATCCAATTAATGTCATAGGTACTCGTCATGGAGAAAAGTTATTTGAGGTCTTATTAAGTCGGGAAGAAAAAGTAAGAGTAAAAGATTTAAAAAAATATTATTGTATTTCTCCAGATCAAAGAGATTTAAATTATGAAAAGTTTACTGATATAGGAGAGAAAAAAATTTCAGATTCAATAGAATATAATTCTCATAATGCTACTCATTTAAATTTTAAAAATCTAAAAAATCTTTTAAAAAAACAAAATTTTATAAGAAGTATAATTAGAGGAAAATAATAGAGCCAAGGAATAAAATATGAAGGTTCTAATTACAGGAGCAAATGGGTTTGTTGGTAAAAATTTAAAACTTTTTTTAAAAGAAAGATCAGATATTGAAATCATTGGTTTTTTAAAAGAAGATAATATCTCTTTATTATACGATAATGTAAAAAAAGTTGATTTTATTTTTCATTTAGCGGGTGTAAATCGCTCTAACGATCCAAAAAAATTTATTTCTGGTAATGAAATTTTAACCCAACAAATATCCGATGCAGTTAAAAAAACAACTCGAAAAATACCCATCCTTTATACCTCATCTATTCAAGCAAAATTAGATACTCCTTATGGTTTAAGTAAACGTAATGCTGAGAATATATTATTAAATTTATATCAAGATTTTAAAATTCCTGTTCATATTTTTCGTCTACCTAATATTTTTGGTAAGTGGTCTAAACCTAATTATAATTCGGTAGTATCAACTTTTTGTTATAATATTGTTCGAGATATTCCTGTCCATATTAATGAACCAAATGATTTAGTCAGCTTAGTTTATGTCGATGATGTTATTAAACATTTCATTGAGATAATGGATGAAAAAGAAAAAAACTTAAATATAAAAGATTTTAAATTTATAAATCCATCATATGAAATAACGGTAGGCGACCTTGCGAAACAGCTTTACACTTTTAAAGAAATGCGTGACACTACTAAATTAGAGCGTGTTGGGACTGGATTATTAAGATCTTTATACGCTACTTACATAAGTTATTTACCTCACCAGAAGTTTTCATACCCAGTCAAAGTTCAAGATGATTTGCGAGGACGTTTTGTAGAAATATTTAAAACTCATGATAGTGGACAATTTTCATATTTTACAGTTTTGCCCAACATTACAAGAGGAGAGCATTATCATCATAGCAAAACTGAAAAATTTTTAGTTATTAAAGGCAGTGCTTGTTTTAAGTTTTTTCATTTAGATACTGCAGAAACTTACGAATTAATAGTAAATGGTGATAAACCTGAAATAGTTGAAAGTATTCCAGGTTGGGCGCATAATATCAAAAATATCGGAAATGATGAAATGGTGGTTATGCTTTGGGCAAATGAAAATTTTGATCGCTCTAATCCAGATACTTTTTCTTATCAAATATGAAATTAAATAAAAAAAAACTTAAAATTATAACCGTAGTTGGAACAAGACCAGAGATTATAAGGTTATCACGTATTTTTTCAGTTTTAGATAAATACTGTGAGCATATTTTAATTCACACAGGTCAAAATTATGACTATGAACTTAATCAAATCTTTTTTGATGATTTAAAAATAAAAAAACCAGATTTTTTTTTAAATAGTGCTAAAAATAGTAAAAGTGCTGCAAACACAATTGGTAATATAATCACCGCAGTAGATGAAGTATTAGAAAAAGTTTTGCCAGATGCATTATTAGTTTTGGGAGATACTAATAGCTGTTTGTCTATTATACCTGCAAAAAGAAGAAAAATACCTATATTTCATATGGAGGCAGGTAACCGCTGCTTTGATCAGCGCGTACCTGAAGAAATTAATCGCAAAATTGTTGATCATGTTGCAGATATTCATCTGCCCTACAGTTCTATAGCTCGAGAATATCTTCTAAGAGAAGGCTTGCCTGCTGATCAAATTATTAAGACAGGTAGTCCCATGTTTGAAGTTTTAAACTATTATTTACCACAAATTAAAAAATCTAAAATTGTCTCTAAGCTTAAGTTAAAAAAAGAGCAATATTTTGTTATGAGTGTACACCGTGAAGAAAATATAGAATTAGATATTAACTTTAATAAAATCCTCACAACAATTAATATGCTTGCAGAAGATTATAATTTGCCAGTTATTATATCTACTCATCCACGAACGCAAAAAAAATTAAATCTTCAAAACAAAAAATTTCATCAAAAAGTAAATTTTATTAAACCATTAGGTTTTCATGATTATATAAATTTGCAAATGAATGCCAAAGTCGTGTTATCTGATAGCGGTACTATTACAGAGGAGTGTTCAATTTTAAATTTTCCAGCTTTAAATATTAGAGAGGCCCATGAGCGACCTGAGGGAATGGAAGAAGCGTCAGTTATGATGGTTGGTTTAGAAATTGAACGAATAAAACAAGGATTAATGATTTTACAAATGCAATCTCGAGCTAATGGTCGCATGTTTTCTTTAGCGCAAGATTATAATGTGCCGAATGTAAGTGATAAAATTGTGCGTATCATTCATAGCTATGTTGATTATGTAAACAGAGTGGTTTGGAAAAAATAGTTGTGGATCGCTATGATTTGCTAATTGTTAATAGAAGTTTCTGGCCGGTCTATCCTGTAATAGGTGAAGGCTTATTGAGGGTGGCAGAAAGTTTTGCTTCCTCAAAAAAAGTTGCTGTTATTCTACAAAATCATACAGATATAAAAAAACATTTAAAAGAATTTAAACGTGGAGCAGAAGTAAATTTTTTTCCTATACGTGCTTTTTCTAATTCTTCTAGCAGTCTAGTTATAAGAGTTTTAGATTCTATATTTTTTATGTTTTGGGTTTTTATTTGTTTAATAAAAACTAGACCAAGAAATATCTACGTTTCTACTGACCCTCCAATACTTGTTCCATTTGTTATTGCTATATTTTCAAAAATAATGAATTTTAAATATATTTACCATTTGCAAGATATCCATCCCGAAGCATCAAACGTTGTTATAAAAATTAACAAAAGTTTATTTAACCTACTTAAAAAAATTGATAACTTCACCATAATGCGGGCGAGTCTGCTAATTACTTTAAATGAAGAAATGAAAGAAGAGATCTTAAATCGTACAAATATTCAAAAAGAAATTGCAATTATTGAAAATCCATCGATACCATTTAATATTGATTTATCTTTAGAAAAAAAAAGGGGTTTTTCATTTACGGGTAACATCGGCAGACTCCAAAGAATTCCTTTGCTTGTCAATGCTATAACAGAATATATAAAAAGAGGAGGCAGTTTAGAATTTGCATTTGCAGGGGGAGGAATATTTTATAATCAAATTTTTGACTTATCTAAAAATATTTCTTTAATTAAATATCATGGTTTAGTTACTTCCGAGCAAGCAGGATTTATTTCTAGCACATATGAATGGGCCCTAGCGCCCATTGAAGATGAGGTAACTCGGTATGCTTTTCCAAGTAAAATATCTTCTTATGTATATTCTGGAGCAAAAATTTTAGCAATTTGTAACGATGAAACAAGTGTTGCTAAATGGGTAAAAACTAATCAGGTTGGTATTGTAGTTAAACCGACTGTAGACGCTGTAGTTGATATTTTTTTTAAAATAGAAAAAAATAAAATTAATACTGATTTTATCGACTTAGATCGAAAAGAACTAAAAAAAAATTTACATATGGATCAATTTGTTAAAAATATTAAATCCAAAATATTTCCTTTGTATAATGACTAAAATATTAATTACCGGAGCGACAGGATTTGTACGTGGAGCGTTAAAAAAAAAAGTTTATCAGTATTTAAGAAATTAATGATACGTTTATTAGATATTGTATTTTCTTCTCTTGTTTTAATTTTATCTTTTCCATTATTAATTTTAATTTTTTTTTTTGGATTTTTAGATAACGGTTTTCCTCTTTTTATTCAAAAAAGGGTTGGATTAAATTTAAAGAATTTTACTTTGATAAAGTTTAGAACCATGAAGATGGGCACCTTATCTGCAGGTACGCATTTAATTGATTCATCAAATATTACTCGCTTTGGTCATTTTCTTAGAAAATTTAAATTAGATGAACTACCACAGTTATTAAATGTATTAATGGGTCATATGAGTTTAGTTGGACCTCGCCCATGTTTATCTAATCAGAAAAGATTAATTATTGAGCGAATAAAAAGAAGAGTTTATAAAGTTAAGCCAGGTATTACAGGACTTGCACAAGTTTCTGGTATTAATATGTCAAGACCTGCTCTTCTTGCAAAAACAGATCTAAAAATGATTAAACAAATGAATTTATTTTATTATTTTTATTATATATTTAAAACAATTTTATTAATTATTAGAAAAAGATTGTAAATTATATGTGGATGTTCATTATAAGCTTAATAATTCCCTTTCTGATTTGGGGTCCTTTTTTTCCAGATTTGATTGTTAGCTTATCTTCCTTAGTATTTTTACTTTATCTTATTAGAAACAAAGAATTTTCTTACTTTAATAATAAAGTTTTAATAATTTTTTTTGTTTTTTGTATTTATTGTATTTTAATAAGTATATTTATAGCAAAAAATACTTTTCTTAGTTTTGAAAGTTCTTTGTTTTATTTTAGAATTGGAGTTTTTGCTTGTTTGATTTGGTATTTAATTGATCAAAATAAAAAAATATTAACTTATTTTTATTATGCTTTAGTTATCTCTTTTGCAGTCTTGATAGTTGATGGTTATATTCAATTTTTCACCGGTACTAATATTATAGGACTTACTGTTTCTACAGTGCGTATTTCATCCTTTTTTGGAGATGAGTTAATTTTAGGATCATATTTGTCTAGATTATTTCCTTTATTATTTGCCTTATTTGTATTGAAAGAAAAAAAACAATTAGAGCTATATTCTATGAGTATATTATTTACACTACTGATAATCTTGATTTATATTTCAGGGGAAAGGGCTGCTTTTTTTCTATTTATATTGTCATATATATTTATGATGATTTTCCTAGAAAAATTTATAAAATTTAAAATAATATTATCAATTTTATCTCTAATCTTAATTGTAGTAGTTACGCTTAATTATAGTGAAGTTAGGGAACGCATGTTATCTGATCCTAAAGAAACTATGAAAAAATCTATCTTCACCCCACAGCATGATAGTTTAATTCGAACAGCTTTTAATATGTTTTTAGATAAACCTATTTTTGGACATGGACCAAAAATGTTTAGAGTAATTTGTAAAGATGAAAAATATGCAACAGGAGTTACCCCTTGCATGACTCATCCGCATAATTTCTATGTCCAATTATTGGCTGAAACTGGAATTATTGGATTTAGCTTTTTATTTAGCGCTTTTGCTTATGTTATGTATTGTGCTTATAGACAATTTAAAAGTATTGTTTTAAGACAAAAGAGGTATTTAACTGATTATCAGGTTTGTTTGTTAGCTGGAATATTAATTACTGTTTGGCCATTAACTACCAATGGTAACTTTTTTCACAATTGGTTGATGATTGTGTACAGTTTACCTGTGGGATTTTATCTTCACTCTATTTATGGTAAAAATAGAAAGAATATTTCTTTCTAAATTTTATTTATTTTTAAAGATTGAAAAGTTAAAATAAATTTATTTTATTATTATTATTATTATTATTATGTTGGTTAAAATTCATACATCTGTAAAAAGTATTTTAAATCTCCCCCGTTTTGTAAAAAAAATTATTGCTATAATTGTTGATTTGAGTTTGTGTGTTTTATCTACCTGGTTTGCATTTTACCTTCGCTTAGATCAGTTTATCTCAATTAAAGGTGCAGGTTTAACGGCATTGATGGTATCTGTCGCTTTGGCATTGCCTGTCTTTTGGGCACTTGGATTATATAGGACTATTTTTAGGCATTCTGGCTTAAGCATAATGTTTTCAGTATCCATTGCTTTATTAGTTTATGGATTTTTATATTTTTCAGTTTTTGGAGTGTATAGAGTTGAAGGCATTCCAAGATCCATTGGGATTCTTCAGCCCATGTTATTATTTTTTGCAGTTGTAAGTTCAAGATTATTTGCAAAATATATATTTGGTGGCAATTATCTTTTTAAAGACAAATCTCAGTTTTTAAAAAAAGTATTAGTGTACGGGGCTGGCAGTGCTGGTCGACAGTTAGTATCTTCTTTGGCAAATAGTAATGAATTAAAGGTGGTTGGTTTTTTAGATGATGATGACCGACTTCATGGTCAGGTTTTGCAAGGTCAAGAAATTCACTCATTTTTAAAAATTGCTGATTTAATAAAATCAAAAGAAGCGCAATTAATTTTACTTGCGCTGCCATCTATCTCTCGATCTAGACGAAATGAGATCTTACAGAATTTAAGTAATTACCCATTGCAAGTACAAACTTTGCCAACGATTGCAGATATTATTCAAGGAAGAATAACTTTATCCGATATTAAAGATTTAGATGTCGATGATATTTTAAACCGTGATCAGGTTTTGCCAGACTCTGAATTATTAAGTAAAAATATAACCTCAAAAGTTATATTAGTAACAGGAGCTGGCGGGTCCATTGGCTCTGAATTAGCCCGTCAAATTGCAAAACAAAATCCTCAAAAATTATTGCTTTTAGAACTAAATGAATTTGCTCTTTATAAAATTTATGAAGAGTTAAAGATTGTAAATGAAAATTTAAAAATTATTCCGCTTCTTGTTAACGTCCAAGATCAA
>Ga0114973_10000620_pt1 | contig 26881 bp, 27 predicted proteins | sample M_140807_MF_Meta_FD_87025 | JGI IMG/M metagenome (GOLD analysis project Ga0114973, IMG submission 87025) | Freshwater microbial communities from Lake Montjoie, Canada to study carbon cycling - M_140807_MF_MetaG | ecosystem: Environmental > Aquatic > Freshwater > Lake | place: Lake Montjoie...
CCTTTTTTAGTCAGCATATCCAAGGTGTGTTCTCCCAGGCGGCTTTCCACATGCAAGGTGTCTCGGTCTTCACCCAGGGCAAATCGACCTGACAACCAACGCGGGGCTTGCACCGCTTGTTGTATGTCCAAGCCATGATCCACCATGGCGCTGTAGGTTTGAAACTGGATTTGCGGTTGACCGTCTGCCCCCATGCAACCCATCACGCTCCAAAGCTTGTTATTCCTGAAGCCCATAGACGCTATCAAGGTATGCATAGGTATCTTGCCAGGCGCAAGCGCATTCGGGTGCGTGGGGTCCAATGAAAAATATGCGCTCCGGTTTTGCAGCAATACACCGGTGTTCACATCCAACATCCCCGAGCCAAAAGCACCGTACAAACTGTGGATCAAAGAAACCGCCTGTCCCTGCGCATCGACGACGGCAATATACACAGTGTCTCCGGTCAAACTGCCGTAAGAGGGAACTTTGTCCCAGGCCAGCGTATGCATAGGATCGATCAAATGACGCCGCTTATTTAAATAGGCGTCACTCAACAGCCTATCCATAGGTACTGCCGCAAAGGCCGGGTCGCCCAGCCAACGATCGCGGTCGTGGTAACTGATCTGCTTGGCCTGTACCATCAAATGAACGCGTTGCGGATCGTGTATGTCCATGGTGTGAAATGCAAACGGCTCGACCAATTTGAGCATTTGCAACACCGTAAAGCCTTGGGTAGGTGCCGGTGTCTCAAACAAGGTCATACCGCGGTAGACACCTGACAAAGGTTCACCCCAAGTTGCTTGTTGCGCGGCCAAATCAGCCTGGGTGAAAACGCCTCCATGGTGTTTGGCGAACGCTGCCAATGCATGGCCAACCTCACCACCATAAAAAGCCTGGGCACCTCCTTCTGCAACCGCTTGCAGGGTTCGAGCCAGCGCTGGATTGGATAACGTACTACCCGCCAAAGGCAACCGCGCTTGCGGCATGAAAATGGAACGCCAACCCTCTAGCGATTGCAAATCAGCTTGTACGAATTTGAGCCACCCGGCCAGCCTGTCGCTGACTGGAAAACCTTCTTTGGCAAATCCAATGGCGGCCTGTAAACAGCGCTGCACCGGTAACAAACCATAAGCATCGTGCGCAGCAAACCAACTTGAGACTGCACCCGGCGTGGTCAGCGTGGCAGGCAAAATGCCGCGAAACGGTACTTCGCGCATTCCTCGGGATGAAAAATAACCGATGTCGGCATGGGCCGACGCACGACCCCCACCATTCAAATACCGCACTTTGCCCGTGGAGGGATCATGTATCAACCAAAACGCATCGCCACCCATACCTGTCATATGCGGGTAAATGACAGCCAGTACAGCAGCCGTGGCAATCGCTGCATCCACGGCAGAACCGCCGTCGCGTAACACCTGGGCACCCGCTTCAGATGCCAAATGGTGCGGCGATGTGACCATGCCGCGCGAAGATTGCGCCGCACGGCGTTCTTCAAATTGAATCATGGATGCTTTCAGGGTTGTGGGCCGTCATAGCCCTCGATGATGATCAAATCATTCGTGGAGACTGCCTTGCGCAATTCGATGGCAGCCTGGTATTCGGGCGAATGCCAGCAATCCAAGGCGGCCTGGTAAGACGGAAACTCCAGCACCACATTGCGCGAGCGACTTTCACCCTCGGGATTTTCAAAAGAGCCGCCACGTACCAAAAAACGGGCGCCGTATGTTTGGAAAGGCGCAGCATTGGCGGCTACATACAACTTGTATTGCTCAGGGTCAGATACTTCCAACCTGCCTATCCAATAACCTTTGGCCATGATCTGCTCCCCATTAACGATCAAACCATTCTAGACAGGCCAAAGGTTTCAGGTCGAAACCTTATTCATGGCTGGCACTCACGGTGCATGCGTGAATGTATGCATCACAACTTATGGGCAATGGCTTGGACCACACAACCTTTGCCGGTGTGATAGATGCCCTCTTGCACCTCACGCTCTGATTCTTGTAAATGAACAAACGTCATGTCGGGTAATTCCGCGCGCACACTGAGAGCCGTTTGCATCACATCCGCTGAATTTCCGCCGCCGGTTCCTCGCCCGATTTGAGCTGGGGTATAGGCTTCAAGCAGGTAAATGCCACCTGTTTTGAGGGCATGGGGCAAAGCATGGTGTATCTTTTGTCGCAGCAAAGACGGTAGTGGGCAAAAAATGGAAACAATACCGTCCCATTGGTTTTCTCCCAAAGAGAAGTCAGACAAATCCGCATGTATCCATTCAACACTGACGGCACGCTCCTTAGCCAGTAGTCGGCCTTTGTCCAAGCCTACAAGAGAGGAATCAACCGCTGTGACTTCATAGCCCAGAGAGGCCAGGAATACAGCGTTTCGCCCTTCACCTTCTGCCAAGCTCAGAACTTTACCCTTGGGTAACAGTGCCACATGCTGAGTCAAAAAAGTATTTGGTTCTTTACCGTACACAAATTCTTTGGCCGCGTACCGTTCATCCCACATGATGTCACCTCGTTTGAGCTAGTCAGAGGATGACGATAAGCATCCAAGCAGAGATAGCGGTCGAGTCAGTCTAGCATCAGGGAACAGCCGCTAGAATGCGCTCCTATGATTAATTTCGACTATTTCGCCATGAACACAGCCACGGTATCACCTACCTTTTGGCTGATGCGTGGCATCACGATTAAAACAAAGACCACCAGCTGAAAAGCTCAGGTTCGTCACGCCTTTCCCGGCCAGACGAGCCGGGGGTCAACAATCTGACTGAAAGGGCAACATCATGAAAAAAATAGGAAACCGTGTCGGCCTGGTGGGCTGGCGAGGCATGGTCGGCTCGGTACTGATGGACCGCATGCTGGCTGAAAAAGACTTCGACCTGATTGAACCCGTTTTCTTTTCAACCTCGAATGCCGGTGGCGCTGCACCTGCCATGGCAAAAAACGAAACACATTTGCTCGACGGCCACGATACCAAGGCATTGAGCAGTTGCGACATCATCATCTCTTGCCAAGGCGGGGACTACACCACCGAGGTATTTTCTCCATTGCGTGCCGCAGGCTGGAAAGGTCATTGGATTGACGCGGCTTCCACATTACGCATGAAAGACGATGCCGTCATCGTCTTGGATCCTGTCAACTTGCCGGTCATCGAAAACGCTTTGAGCAAAGGCGCGAATAACTGGATCGGCGGCAATTGCACCGTCAGTTGCATGCTCATGGGTGTGGGCGCTTTGTACAAAGCCGGTCTGGTGGAGTGGATGAGCACCCAAACCTACCAGGCTGCTTCAGGCGGCGGTGCCGCCCATATGCGCGAATTGCTGACCCAATACGGCAGCCTGAACAGCGAAGTCAAGGCGATGCTGGACGACCCCCAATCCGCCATTCTTGACATTGACCGCCAAGTGATTGCCAAACAGCGCAGCTTGACTGCGGCCGAAACAGCGCATTTCGGTGTCCCCTTGGGTGGCTCGCTGATCCCATGGATTGACAAGGACCTGGGGTTGGGAAAAAACCATGGCGATGAGGGCTGGGGCACCAGCCGCGAAGAATGGAAAGGCATGGCCGAAACCAACAAAATCCTGGGTCAAGGTGCGGGTTTCAGCACACCTGCGGTGCCAGTCGACGGATTTTGTGTACGCGTAGGCGCCATGCGCTGTCACAGCCAAGCTTTGACCTTCAAACTGAAAAAGAATGTGCCGCTGGCAGATATTGAAGCCATGATTGCGGCAGATAACGAATGGGTGCAAGTGGTCACTAACACCCGAGAGGCCACCCTACAACACCTGACCCCAGTCGCCGTGACTGGAACCATGCAGATTCCCGTGGGTCGGATGCGCAAGTTGGCATTCGGTCCTGAATACTTGGGCGCATTCACCATTGGTGACCAACTGTTATGGGGCGCAGCCGAACCGCTAAGACGTATGTTGCGCATTTTGTTGCGTGAATGAGTCATAAAGCCTTTCCCAAAGGTATTGGTTTATGATTCCGACTTCCTAAGACACTAGAGAATTTGTCAATATGTCTATGTCGTTAAATCATTTTTTCCGAATTTCTTTGGTTGTCTGCGGCCTGCTTTTATCCGGTCAGGCCTTGGCATTGCAAATCAAGCAACCTTTGCTCATGTCACGCATGGGAGAGCCGCTCAAGGTCCAATTTGGGGTGTCTGACATTTCACCAGAAGAAGAGCAATCGTTAAAAATCAGTTTGGCAGATATATTGGTTTACCAAAGCACCCAAATCAACAGGGTCGCCGGACTAGACGGCATTGAATTTGAGGTCACCAAGCAAGCCGACGGCCTTTTACAAGTACTGGTAACCGGTAAGCAGCCCATACAAGATGAGCATGCGGACTTGATCATTGATTTTGAATGGGCAGGCGGACGCCGTTACATCAATATCGGATTGAATTTACAAGCCACGCCCTCGCAAGCCGTAAGCCCGCCGACAGAACCCGCACAAACAAATTCCGTCACAGCCCCAGCCACCGAGCAAACTGCCTCACCAGCAACACCTGCCACACCTGCTGCTCCTCAGGAAGCTGTGACCCCCACTGATAAGAACACAAGCAGCGCTGCGTCAGCCGAAGTAGAAGTACACAAGGGCGACACCGCCAGCCAGTTGTTACAACACATGACCACCAGCGACATTTCGCTGGAGCAACTGCTGATGGCCATGTTGCACAACAACCCGGATGCTTTTGTCGCCAGCAATGTCAACCGGCTCAAAGCCGGTGCGCTGATTACCCTTCCAACAGCGCAAGAAGCTTCCACTTATGAACGCAAGCAAGCACGCGAAAGCATCCGCTTGCAAGCCAGCGATTTCAACGCGTATCGCGCATCGCTGGGTGCCAGTGCGCCAATGACTAAACAAGCCAAGGGCAGTCAACGCGAAACCAGCGGCAAGCTCAAAGGCGAGGTCAGCAAAAAAGAAAAACCACCTGCCAACGAATTGACCTTAAGCAAACCCGGCGACAGCGAAGCGGAAAAGCTCAGCAAACAATTACAAGAAGAAGAGCAAAGCAAACAAGCCAAGGAAGTCAGCAACAACCTCAGTCAACTGGGCAGGTTATCGCAAGCTGCCTCCCAATTGACACAAGGCTTTTCCCTCAACTTCTCTGGCATGAGTGCTTATTACGAACAAGGAATGGCATGGGTCAAACGCTATATGTTCGAATTGATCGCAGCCATCGCACTGCTTGCCGCATTTGCAGTCAGCTTTTCTTTGATGCGGGATCGTCGACGCATGACTGAGCAAGACACCTCCGCTGACTTCACGCATCACGAAGAACAATCGCCACAGGGCTTGAACCTGCCGCCTGACTTGAACTTGGACTTGGATCTGGATGCGCCTACCTCCTCCTCTGAAGAGAAATACCAGGCTCCTTTGCCTCCCAACGTTGTCAATATGCCCGCATTTCCAGTTGAAAATAAACCGAGTGTGATTGATCCGGGCGAGGATCCTTTCGTCATGCGCTTAGAGTTGGCAGACGAATTGTGGAAGCTTGGTCAGAAACAAACCGCCCTCGCTTTGGCGCAAGAAGTCGCCGACCAGACCCATGGCGAAATCCGCGACATGGCGCAGAGCTGGTTAAAAGAACATTCTTGAGCGCCATGCGAGTGGCACTCGGCCTGTCTTACTCAGGCCAGGGTTACGAGGGTTGGCAAAGCCAGCTTTCAGGCAAAACAGTTCAAGATTTGCTTGAAAAAGCCTTAGGCACTTTCTCAGGCCACAAGGTGTCCACCCTGTGCGCAGGCCGCACCGACAGTGGGGTACACGGGCTTCAACAAGTGGTGCATTTCGATACACCCCTTGAACGCGACATGTCCTCTTGGGTGCGCGGCACCAATACCTATCTACCGCCTGATATTGCAGTGCAATGGGCCCATGCGGTTGCGCCCGATTTCCATTGCCGCGCCAGTGCTGTTGCCCGCCGCTACACCTATGTTTGTCTGGAGTCGCCGGTGCGCCCCAGTGTTGAAGCAGGGCGCGTCGGCTGGGTATTCAGACCTATGCAATTGCAGCCCATGCAAGATGCGGCGCCGTACTTACTGGGCGAACACGATTTCACATCGTTTCGCGCCTCCAGTTGCCAAGCGCTGAGTCCGGTGAAAACATTGCACAGTATCCGTATTCAACGCATCGGTAAAAGCAAAGACAGCGCTTATTGGCGTTTTGATTTTGCAGGCAATGCGTTCTTACATCACATGATCCGCAACCTCATGGGCTGCTTTGTCGCCATCGGCCAAGGCGCAAAACCGCCCGAATGGATGCACGAGGTGTTGAACGCACGCGACCGCAAAGTGGCCGCGCCCACGTTTGCGCCTGACGGTTTGTACTTTGTAGGACCGGTGTACGACCCGAAATGGGGCTTGCCGCCCGACCCGCCGTCTTATGATTGGTTGCCAGGCCACCCTATATGAACCACATACCTATCAAGATTTGCGGACTCACCCGCGAGCAAGACCTCCAAGCAAGCGTTGACGCGGGCGCAAACGCCATCGGCTTTGTGTTGTACCCGCCGTCTCCTCGCCACGTGTCACCCGAGCGGGCAGCGCAGTTAGCGGTCTTGTTGCCCGCCTTTGTGACGCCTGTTTTGTTGTTTGTCAATGCAAGCCTTGAAGATATCGTGCACGCGGCAGCGCTGGTGCCGGGCGCTTGGCTGCAATTTCACGGTGATGAAACACCTGCCTTTTGTGAAAACACCGCCAAACAGCTGGGTAGGCGCTGGCTGCGCGTGGCCCGCATCCCGCAGGAAACCCCTGTGGGCACACCGCCCTTTGACCTCGTAAACTATGCTTCCCTTTACTTCAAAGCCGATGCGCTGTTGCTAGACACCTTGGTCGATGCATACGGCGGCAGCGGACACCGATTCAATTGGTCACAGCTTCCAACAAACGTCAATGCTCACCTCGTTTTGTCTGGTGGACTCACACCTGCAAACGTGGCCGACGGCATTCGCGCCTTGTACCGGCGCGGTTTGTCGTTGGCGGTTGATGTCAGCTCGGGCGTAGAAAGCGCCAAGGGCATCAAAGACCCAGACAAAATCCGCGCCTTTGTGGCAGCCGTGCGCAACACCACGCTTGCCGTTTGATTTTTTAGCAGCCACCTGCTGCAACTTTTTAGAAATACACCATGTCTACTTACCAACAACCCGATGCCAGCGGACACTTTGGCCCATACGGCGGCAGCTTCGTCAGCGAAACCTTGACGCACGCAATCGAAGAATTGAAAGAGGCTTACGCCAAGTACCAACACGACCCTGCGTTCATCGCAGAGTTCAAGTCTGAACTGGCGCATTTCGTCGGCCGTCCCTCACCCATTTACCATGCAGCCCGCATGAGCCGCGAAATGGGCGGCGCACAGATTTACTTGAAACGCGAAGACCTGAACCACACCGGCGCACACAAAATCAACAACACCATCGGACAGGCCATGTTGGCCAAACGCATGGGCAAGCCGCGCGTCATCGCCGAAACCGGCGCCGGTCAACATGGTGTGGCCACCGCCACGATTTGCGCACGCTACGGTTTGGAATGCGTGGTGTACATGGGCAGCGAAGATGTGAAACGCCAAAGCCCCAACGTCTACCGCATGAAACTGCTGGGCGCCACCGTGGTGCCCGTCGAATCAGGCAGCCGCACCTTGAAAGACGCGTTGAACGAAGCTTTGCGCGACTGGGTGACCAATGTGGAAGATACGTTCTACATCATCGGCACGGTCGCCGGTCCACATCCTTATCCAATGATGGTGCGCGATTTCCAAAGCGTGATCGGCGAAGAATGCATTCAACAAATGCCCGGCATGCACATGGGCGGTCAACCTGATGCGGTACTGGCTTGCGTGGGTGGCGGCTCCAATGCCATGGGGATTTTCCACCCCTACATTCCGTTTGAAAACACCCGGCTCATAGGCATTGAAGCCGCCGGTGAAGGCATGGAAAGTGGCAAACATTCAGCCTCGCTGCAACGCGGCGTACCCGGCGTGTTGCATGGCAACCGCACCTATGTGTTGCAAGACGCCAATGGTCAGATCACTGAAACCCACAGCGTCAGCGCTGGCCTCGACTACCCCGGCGTCGGCCCTGAGCATGCGTTTTTGAAAGACATAGGCCGCGCTGAATATGTCGGCATCACCGACCAAGAAGCGTTAACCGCGTTTCACTATTTGTGCCGTACCGAAGGCATTATTCCGGCGCTCGAATCCAGCCACGCCGTCGCACACGCGATGAAACTCGCCAAGACCATGACACCGCAACAATCCATTTTGGTCAACTTGTCCGGGCGCGGCGACAAAGACATAGGCACGGTCGCCGATTTGTCTAACGCCGATTTCTTCTGCCGCCCGAGTTGCCAAGGCCAATCGGTCAAAGGTGAACAAGCCATTTCACTGGCTGCATTGAACGGAGCCAAACAATGAGCCGCATAGACGCCAGCATGGCCAGTTTAAAAAGCCAAGGCCGCCAAGCGCTGATCCCTTATTTGATGGCAGGCTTTCCTGACCCGTCACACACTTTGTCTTTGATGCATGCACTGGTGCAAGGCGGTGCTGACATCATCGAGCTTGGCGTGCCGTTCAGCGACCCGATGGCCGACGGGCCGGTGATTCAAAAAGCCGGTGAAGCTGCGCTGCGACACGGTGTGGGCATGGGCGAAGTGCTGGCCATGGTGCGCGAGTTCCGCGCCACCAACACGGCCACACCGATTGTGTTGATGGGCTATGCCAACCCCGTAGAAAACTACAACCATCTTCACGGCGCTGACAGCTTTGTGAAAGACGCGGCCGCCGCCGGTGTGGACGGCGTGTTGGTGGTCGATTACCCGCCAGAAGAATGCGTGGAATTTGCTGCTGCTTTGCGCGCGCACCATATGGATTTAATTTTCCTGCTGGCTCCCACCAGCACCGACAAACGCATGCAGCAAGTGGCGGATGTCGCCAGCGGTTACGTGTATTACGTGTCGCTCAAAGGCGTGACCGGTTCAGGTGCGCTAGACACGGACGAGGTCGAGGCCATGCTGCCGCGCATACGCAAACACGTACACATCCCCGTGGGCGTAGGTTTCGGTATACGCGATGCGGCCACCGCCAAAACCATAGGCAAAGTGGCTGACGCGGTGGTGATTGGCAGCAAACTGCTGCAATTGATTGAGGCCGCACCTGCGGGAAAAGCAACCGATGAAGCACGTGTATTCATGCACGGTATACGCACTGCCTTGGATGAATAATCCAATGTCAAACACTTAGATTTGATAAGCATGGATTGGTGTATTCTTTAGCGTGCATCAAACTTCCATGCCCTGCTTGTTAATTCGTTATAACCGAATCATTCTTTCTGGAGTTGCGACATGAGTTGGCTTGAAAAACTGCTTCCTTCCAAAATTCAGCACACCGATCCGGCGGACCGGCGCAGCGTGCCCGAAGGCTTGTGGGTCAAATGCCCGAGCTGCGAGACTGTGCTGTACAAAAAAGACTTGGAAGAAAACCAGAATGTTTGCCCTAAGTGCAGCCACCACCACCGCATAGGAGCGCGTGCGCGCCTAGATGCATTTCTGGACCCTGAAGGCCGCTATGAAATCGGCCAAGAAGTCCTGCCTATGGACCCGCTCAAATTCAAAGACAGCCGCAAATACCCCGAGCGTTTGAAAGAAGCGTTAGAGAACACTGGTGAGACCGATGCCTTGGTGGTCATGGGCGGCTCGGTGCACAGCATCAACCTGGTGGTGGCCTGCTTTGAGTTTGATTTCATGGGCGGCTCTATGGGTTCGGTGGTCGGCGAGCGCTTTGTACGCGGCGTGCACACCGCGATTGAACAAAAAGTGCCCTTCGTTTGTTTCACCGCCACCGGCGGCGCGCGCATGCAAGAGGGTTTGTTGTCGCTGATGCAAATGGCCAAAACCAATGCATCACTCACCCGCTTGGCGCAAAAAGGTTTGCCTTACATCAGCGTGTTGACCGACCCGACCATGGGCGGTGTGTCAGCCGGTTTTGCTTTCATGGGGGATGTGGTGCTCGCCGAGCCCAAAGCGCTGATTGGGTTTGCCGGTCCGCGCGTGATTGAAAGCACTGTGCGCGTGACCTTGCCAGAAGGTTTTCAGCGCTCTGAGTTTTTGATGGAAAAAGGCGCTTTAGACATCATTTGCGACCGCCGCGATTTACGCAAAACCATTGCCAACACATTGGCCATGCTGACACGCCAATCGGCGGATTCGGTCAGTTAAACCTTTGCAATGCCGCTAGAGAGCGGCATTATTTTTTCTGTTAATGCAAGAAAATTTCTTCAATTTGCAGGAAAAAATGTCACCGGTAAAACACCTCAACCCGACCTTTGAGCTTTAACAACAAGGGCTTGCCTTTGCGGTCCAGCGTTTTACCAGCGGGTATTTTGATCCAACCCTCGCTGATGCAATATTCCTCCACATCGTGGCGCTCTTTGTCGTTAAAGCGTATGCCAATATCAAACTGAAACAGTTCAGCGTGGTAATGCGGGCTGCTGGGTTCTATGGACAAATGGTCGGGCAGTTCGGGGCGTGCGGTCGTATCGCTCATGTTTGACTCAGTGAAATCGTTTGAAAAAGCCATTGTCTGCGAACTCTTAGAATGAACGGCTGTGAGAAGGCAAGGCACTACTTTCGCCCGCCTTACTTTTTCTGTCTAACCGACAGCTTTGCTGCCAACCGCCATCCATGACCGATACCACCGCTTCCCCCGCACCTGTCGATGAAAACCAACTGATCGCCGAGCGCCGCAGCAAGCTGCAAGCCTTGCGCCAGCGCCAAGCCGCAGGCGGCGCAGTGGCCTTTCCCAACGATTTCAAACCGGCGCATCACGCAGCGGCTTTGCACACCGCCCATGGCGCTAAAACTGCCGAGACGCTGGCCGAAGAAAAACAAGCAGTGCGCATCGCTGGTCGCATGGTCTTAAAGCGTGTCATGGGCAAAGCCAGTTTCGCCACTTTGCAAGACGGCACCGGCCGCATGCAGGTGTATGTCAAAGGCGAAGAAATCGGTGTCGAGCATTACGAGGAATTCAAACACTGGGACTTAGGCGATTTTGTCGGTGCCACAGGTCATGTGTTTAAAACCAAAACCGGTGAGCTGTCGGTGCATGTCACTGAACTGCGTTTGCTGACCAAAAGCCTGCGCCCCTTGCCCGACAAATTCCACGGTGTGCACGACCAGGAAATCAAATACCGCCAGCGCTATATCGATCTGATCACCGATGAGACCGCGCGTGAACGGTTCAAGGCGCGCAGCAAAGCCATCAGCAGCATCCGCGAGTTCATGGTGCAACACGATTTTCTCGAGGTGGAAACGCCCATGTTGCACCCGATTCCGGGCGGCGCGAACGCCCGACCTTTCGAGACGCACCACAACGCCTTGGACCAGCAAATGTTTTTGCGCATCGCGCCCGAGTTGTATTTGAAGCGCTTGTTGGTCGGCGGTTTTGAGCGGGTGTTCGAGATCAACCGCAATTTCCGCAACGAAGGCATCTCGGTGCGGCACAACCCCGAATTCACCATGATGGAGTTTTACGCAGCCTACTGGAATTACCAAGACCTGATGGGTTTCACCGAATCGCTGGTACGCGACGCAGCGCAAAAAGCGGTGGGCAGCCAGTTGCTCACCTACGACGGCAAACCGGTGGATTTGTCGCAACCATTTGCTCGCCTGACGATTCGCGAAGCCATTTTGAAATACACCGATGCAGGTGACAACGTGGACAACAGCGTTTGGCTGATGAACGCATTGAAAAAAGCAGGCTTGTCCGAGGAGAAACACCAACTCTCCAAGCGCAGTCTGGCGGGTTTGCAAGTCATGTATTTCGAAGAAAACGTCGAAGACAAACTCTGGCAACCGACGTTTATTTGTGAGCATCCCGTAGAAATCTCGCCGCTGGCGCGTGCCAACGATGCCCGCCCCGATGTGACTGAGCGGTTTGAGCTCTACATCACAGGACGCGAATTTGGTAATGGTTTTTCAGAACTGAACGATGCCGAAGACCAAGCGGCGCGTTTTCAATCGCAAGTCGATGCCAAAGAAGGCGGCGACGTAGAGGCCATGTATTACGACCATGACTTTGTGCGTGCGCTGGAATACGGCATGCCGCCCGCTGGCGGCTGCGGCATAGGCATAGACCGCTTAATGATGTTGCTGACCGACAGCCCCAGCATCCGCGATGTGATTTTGTTTCCGGCGCTGCGTCGCGAATCGTCTCACGCTTAATTTCTGGCCAACCCAGTTTTCCAGCTTCAGGTCTGGGAAGCCAGCAAAGTCGGCCAAAGTGATCGATGAAATCACCACATCACCTTCATAGCATTGTGCAAACCGTTCAACTACAAAGGATTGGCAGGCCCCAAACACAAACACCTGCCGACCGCTTAAGCGGTGCAGCAGGTGCTGTGGGATGATGTTGAGAGGGTTTAAGCCGCTTTGGTGTCGGTGGCAGCCGCAGGCGGTGCAGCCGGTTTCGGCGGTTTGCAGTCATGGCAGAAAAAAGCCAAGCTGCCAGCGAAACGCTGTTGGCTGCCTTGGCGTCTGGGTTTGTGCATGCCGCACTTGATACACGACATGGTTTCACCCATTTTGCCCATTCCTGCGAATGGTGAGCCATTTTCACGACTGGTAAAACGAAGACCACTCTCGTCAACAGAGGTTTTGCCAGATTTGGTTGCCATGGGATTCCTTATGCTAGACGACAGCCCTTTGGTCAGGGCAAGTCGACTATTTTAACCGCTTATCGGTCACGCTCATGGACCACCGACAGAATGCTCAAGGCAACAAGGCCAACGCCTGTAAATACGGGGCTTGGCGCATCAAACTGTGCCAATCTGCTGCTGGCAAGCGAGGCAGCAAAGCGCGGCGACGTGCTTCACTGGCGGCAGATACATGCCATTGCCCCAACTTTTCGGCCTGTTCCAAGCCATGAATCAACTGATCAACCGCTTGACCTGCGCCCTCGCTGTCAGCCGTGCTTTGGTTGCATAACAGCACCAGATCGCATCCTGCATTCAATGCGGTCACCGCCGCCTTCGTGTAGCTCACTTCTTCGCCGTCGATCAGCCGCGCGCCCGCCATGGACAAGTCATCGCTGAACACCGCACCCTGAAAACCGAGTTGCTGGCGCAAGATGTCTTGCAACCAGCGCTTTGAAAAACCGGCAGGACGGCTGTCCACTTTGGGGTAAATCACATGCGCGGGCATGACGCTGTTCATGCTGCTGTTGAGCCAGCCGTAAGGCAAGGCGTCTTCGCTGAGTATGTGTTTCAGGCTGCGTTTATCCACTGGAATCTCGGTATGCGAATCGGCTTTGACAAAGCCATGACCAGGAAAATGCTTGCCGCAATTGGCCATGCCAGCTTGCAGCAAACCGTGCATCAGGCTTTTGGCCAGCAGACTGACCACGCGAGGGTCACGCGCGAATGCGCGGTCGCCGATGACACCGCTGCTGCCGAAGTCCAGGTCCAGCACCGGGGTGAAGCTCATGTCAACGCCGCAAGCTCGCAACTCAGCCGCCAGCACATAACCGCAAGCGGTGGCCGCGTTGGTCGCATGCAAAGCGCCGCTGCCTGGCAGTCCCTTATCGTCTTGCATCCACAATTCACCCAAGGCACGCATGGGCGGTAAATGTGTAAAGCCATCGGTACGAAAGCGTTGCACCCGCCCGCCTTCATGGTCGACAAGTATCAGTAAATCCTTGCGTACAGATTTGATGTCTGCACACAAAGCAGTCAGTTGCGCACGGTCTACCCAGTTGCGACCAAACAAAATCATGCCGCCGGTCAGCGGGTGCGCCAAGCGACGCCGGTCGATCTCGGTCAAAGCGGTGCCTGCGATATCCACAATCAAAGGTGCGTGTGTGTGTGATTCACTCATGGTGCTGTTTGTTCAACAATGACATAACTGGTGGCGTAATCGCTTTCATCGCTGAGCGACACATGGGCGGTCAACTGTTTTTTGTCGCACCATTCTTTGAGCACACCGTGCAAAACAATGGTTGGCTGACCGCTGGGCTTGCGTCCCACCTCGCAATGCCGCCAAGTCATGGGCATGCGCATGCCTAAACCGATGGCCTTGCTGAACGCTTCTTTCACCGAAAAACGCGTTGCCAAGTAGCGCACTCCCCGGTCCGGCCAGCGAGCACTGCGGGCGCGAAAGGTATGCATTTCCGCATCACTGAGTATCTTCAAGGCAAACCGTTCGCCATTTTTTTCCCAAGCGGCGCGTATGCGGCGTATATCGCAAATATCGGTGCCGATGCCGTAAATACGGCTCATGGCGTCAGACAATCCAAATACGCTTGCACCGTCGCGGCGTAACCTATCTCCAGCGCGTCTCCCATGAGCGCGTGGCCGATGGACACTTCTTTGACGTCAGATACGGCTTGAATGAAATCGCGCAAATTGAGCAAATTCAAATCGTGACCCGCGTTGACTTCAAGCCCGGCGTGTTGCGCAGCCACAGCGGCGGCACTGAACATTGGCAACACACTGGCATACATAGGCGTGCCATGCGACTGCGCATAAGGTTCGGTATACAACTCCACCCGATCTGCGCCGACTTCAGCCGCCGCGCCCATGGCGCGTGCATCTGCATCCATGAACAAACTGACACGTGCGCCCAAGTCTTTGGCCTCGGCGATCATGTCTTTCAGTTTCTCAGCATCTTCAGGAAAGCGCCAACCGTGGTCAGAAGTGAATTGGTTTTCCCCATCGGGTACAAACGTCACTTGCTGCGGACGAACCAAACGCACCAAGTCCATCAGGTTGTGAAAAGGATTGCCTTCGATGTTGTATTCGCGGTCGGGCCAGTCTTTGAGCAGCGCCGCCAAGTCGTGCACATCACCGGGCCGGATATGCCGTTGGTCCGGTCGCGGATGCACGGTGATGCCGTGCGCACCGGCTTGCAAACACAAGGTCGCCGCACGGGTCACACTGGGAATACCCAAGTGGCGTGTGTTGCGAAGAAGCGCGACTTTGTTGAGATTGACTGAAAGATGTGTACTCATAAGGCTTGTAACTCCATCATCACTTGGCGGGTGCGCAAGCTGCTGACACCGCAATGGTAGTGCAACAAATGGCGCAACTGGGTTTGTAATGCACCGCGCTCTTCGCCCGGCCATTCTGCACACACCCGCAGCAACGCGGTCAACGGGTCCGCGCTCTCCAAAGCCGTGTGCAATTGCAGCCACTGTGCCCCTTTAAGGTAAGGCGATTGCTGGCTGGTACTCAAGCCTGCTTCGGGCAACAACACATAGTTTTTTTCAGCTTGCAAAGCCTGCAGCGTCAAGGTTTGCTGAGACAAATCAGGCAAGAAGCCGAGGTTTTGCATCAGCATCAATTCAAAGGCGCGAAGCAAAGGTGCGGTGGTATTGTCCAATCCGCTGGCAAGTACCTTGACTGTTTGTCGGTAAAGATCAAACAACGCGGCATGCGGATCGTCTCGTGCGAGCAATCGCAACAAAAGCTCATTCAGGTAATAACCAGACAACAACGCGTCGCCGGTTGGCATCACGTGTCCGCCTGCCCATTCGGCAGATTTCAAAGTGCGTATTTCGCCTTCACCGCCAAAGCAAATCAATATGGGTTGCAGCGGCAACAACACGGCGCGCAGTTGCGAGGTTGGGCGCTTGGCGCCCTTGGCCACGAGTGCCACCCGACCTAGCTGCTGGGTAAAGACCTCAAGAATCAAACTGGATTCGCTCCAGTCGTAATGGTGAAGAACGAACGCAGGCTCGTCCAGCACGCGCTGCGCGGCGCTTTTACTCGTAGCCAAAACTGCGCACCCGCGCTTCGTCATCGGCCCAACCGGAGCGCACCTTCACCCACAGTTCCAGAAAAACTTTGGCATCCATCAGTTTTTCCAATTCTTGGCGTGCCAGTGTGCCGATTTGTTTCAAGCGTTCGCCACCTTCGCCGATCACCATCGCCTTGTGGCCGTCACGTTCGACAATGATGGTCGCGGCCACACGCACCATGCGCGACACGGTTTTGCCAGGCTCCTCGGTGAACTTGTCAATGACCACGGTCGATGTATAGGGCAACTCGTCGCCAGTCAAGCGAAACAATTTTTCGCGAATCATTTCGCTGACCAAGAATTTTTCACTGCGGTCGGTCAACTCATCGGCGGTGTACCACCAGGCTTGCTCGGGCAAATATTTCTCACACTGCACCAATAAGCGTTGAATGTCTTTGGTGTTTTTCGCCGACATGGGCATCAACTCGGCAAACGCATGTTGCGCTTGCATCTCTTGCAACCAATGTGCGATTTCATGGCGTAAGTGCACCTTGTCCAGTTTGTTAGCCACCAAGATGCAAGGTATGTTTTGACTGAGCAAGGCCAGCACCTTGGCGTCAGCATCTGCAAAACTGCCGGCATTGACAACGAACAGCACCAAGTCCACATCACCGACTGCGCCGAGCACGGTTTTATTCAAAGACCGGTTTAAAGCATTGGCATGCGCTGTCTGAAAACCCGGCGTGTCGACAAAAATGAACTGTGTTTGTTCAGCGTTATGAATACCGGTGATGCGGTGGCGCGTGGTCTGCGCTTTGCGCGACGTGATGCTGATCTTTTGACCCACCAGTGCATTCAGCAAGGTCGACTTGCCGACGTTGGGTTTGCCGATGATGGCAACCGTTCCGCACCGCTGCGGGCCAGTGCTGTGATCTATGGGGTCTGTCATTGGGGATGCTCCTTCAGCCATTGGAGCATGGCGAGTGCGGCGGCTTGTTCACCGCTGCGACGTGAACTGCCAATACCACGCTGAGACTGGTTCAATTCAGCGACTTCACATTCCACATCAAATGTTTGCTGGTGCGCGGCTCCGGTGGTGCCGACCACTCGGTAAACAGGCAATTGCCAGCGGCGTGATTGCAACCATTCCTGCAACTCGGTTTTAGGGTCTTTGGCGGCAGCTGTCATGGTGGGTGAAAGGTCGATCTTTTCAAACAATCTGAGCACCATTGACTGCGCCTTGTCAAAACCCGCGTCCATAAACACAGCGCCGATGACGGCCTCTAAAGCGTCCGCCAATATGGAAGGGCGTTGTTGCCCACCCGATCGCATTTCGCCTTCTCCCAGCCTGACCATGCCAGCCAAGCCCAGGTCCAGCGCCAGTTTGTGCAACGTGTCTTGCTTGACCAGATTGGCGCGTACCCGGGACAAATCGCCTTCAGGCTGGTGTTGCAAAGCCTGAAACAACATGCGGGACACAGCCAGGTTCAGCACCGAATCGCCAAGAAATTCAAGTCGCTCATTGTGCGGACTGCCAAAACTGCGGTGCGTTAGCGAGAGCTCCAACAAACGTGGATCAGTAAATCTGTGTTGCAGACGTACTTGCAGCGCTTCGTGGGTCTTGGCAACAGGCACCTGACTCATGCTCAGTCGAAACTGCCAATGCGCGACGGATTGGAGAAATTCATCCAGACAAAAAAGGCTTTACCGACAATATTGTTGTCAGGCACAAAGCCCCAGTAACGCGAATCCAATGAGTTATCGCGGTTGTCACCCATCATGAAGTAATGGCCAGCAGGAACGGTGCACTCCAAGCCCTCCATGCTGTAAGTGCAATTTTCTTTGAATGCAAAGTCATCGATGCCACTGACAAAATTGGGGGTCTTGTCATCATTGAGCAAGCGGTGCTTACGTAAATTGCTCATTTCGGCGGGGGCGCTGCCGATTGGCATATTCTCTTCAAACTGCAAGCTGTAGCGCATATTGTCTGCGTCGAAAAACTCAGGGACAGCGACTTTGCTGACTGGTTGGCCGTTGATGGTCAATACCTTGTTCAGATAAGCGATTTTGTCGCCAGGCACACCGACCACGCGCTTGATGTAGTCCAAACTCGGCTTTGGAGGAAAACGAAACACCATCACATCGCCACGGTTGACTGGCGTACCTTGAGTGAGTTTGTAATTGATGACGGGCAAGCGGATGCCGTAATGGAATTTATTGACCAAAATCAGGTCGCCAACATGCAAGGTTGGAATCATGGAGCCGGACGGAATTTTGAAAGGCTCAAAAAGAAACGAGCGCAAAATAAAGACAGCCAATATGACCGGAAACAAACCGGCGGTCCAATCTATCCACCAAGGCTGTTTCAGTATTTCTGCCCGCGAGTTGATGAACGCGGCATTGTCGTCTTGGACAGTGATGCCTTGTTGTTTCAAATCATGCAATCGTTGGCTTTGTTGTTCATCCAACTTCAAGGCAGCCGCGCGGCGGCGCGGCAGGTAAAAGAACTGCTCTGCCATCCAGTAAATGCCGCTGACTGCGGTTGCCAAAAACAGCAATAGGGCAAACGAGCCTTCAATTTTTCCGCTGTACCAGCCAGTGGCATAGGCCACAAAACAAGTCAGGACGATGGCGGTGAGAGTGGACATCAATCTTCCACCTGCAATATCGCCAAAAAGGCTTCCTGAGGGACTTCCACTGATCCGATTTGTTTCATGCGTTTCTTACCTGCTTTTTGTTTCTCTAGAAGTTTGCGCTTGCGACTGATGTCACCACCGTAGCATTTTGCCAGCACGTTTTTACGCAAGGCCTTGATGGATTCGCGCGCAATGATATTGGCACCAATGGCGGCTTGAATCGCCACGTCAAACATTTGCCGACTGATGATTTCACGCATCTTGGCCACCACGGCGCGGCCGCGGTATTGCGACTGACTGCGGTGCACGATGATGGAGAGCGCATCAACCCGTTCTCCGTTGAGAAGAATATCGACTTTCACCACGTCAGCTGCGCGGTATTCCTTGAATTCATAGTCCATGGATGCATAGCCGCGACTGACACTTTTGAGCTTGTCAAAAAAGTCGAGAACGATTTCACCTAAGGGCATTTCGTAGGTCAGCATGACCTGGCGGCCATGGTAGGCCATGTTCAATTGAACGCCGCGTTTTTGGTTGGCCAGCGTCATGACTGCGCCGACGTAATCCTGCGGCATGTACAAATGCACGGTGACTATGGGCTCGCGAATTTCTTCCATCTTGCTGGCTTCAGGCATCTTGGATGGGTTTTCCACCATGATGACTTCACCGTCGGCACGCAAGACTTGGTAGACCACGCTTGGCGCCGTGGTGATCAGGTCTTGATCAAACTCACGCTCCAACCGTTCTTGCACAATTTCCATGTGCAGCAAACCCAAAAAACCGCATCGAAATCCAAAGCCCAATGCTTGCGACACCTCCGGCTCATAGCGCAATGAGGAATCGTTCAATTTAAGTTTTTCCAGCGCATCACGCAAAGCATCGTATTGATTGGCCTCGGTCGGATACAAACCGGCGAACACTTGGGGCTGAATTTCTTTGAATCCGGGCAAGGCTTGTGTCGCTGTGGCGGCTGCACCACCCGTTCCAGTTTTGATCAAAGTGACGGTGTCCCCCACTTTGGCGGCCTGCAATTCTTTGATGCCTGCGATGATGTAACCCACTTCACCGGCTTCCAAAGATTCACGCGGCTGATTGGCTGGCGTGAAAACGCCTAAGTTATCGGCGTTGTAGGTGGCGCCAGAGGCCATCATTTTGATGCGCTCGCCCTTTGCCAAGCGGCCATCGACCACCCGCACCAACATCACCACACCGACATAGGTATCAAACCAACTGTCAACAATCATGGCGCGTAAGGCAGCATTCGGGTTGCCACGCGGTGGAGGTATTTTGGCGACGACAGCTTCCAAAATTTCATCCACGCCCATGCCAGTTTTCGCCGAACACGGAATGGCATCGCTGGCATCTATGCCGATGACATCTTCGATTTCGGACTTGGCGTTGTCTGGATCGGCCGAGGCCAAGTCCATCTTGTTGAGCACCGGCACCACTTCGACACCCAAGTCGAGCGCGGTGTAGCAATTGGCGACGGTCTGTGCTTCCACACCTTGGCTGGCGTCGACCACCAGCAATGCACCTTCGCATGCGGACAACGAACGGCTGACTTCATAAGAAAAGTCCACATGCCCGGGTGTATCGATCAAATTCAGGTTGTAAATCTGTCCGTCTTTGGCTTTGTAACGCAGTGCAGCGGTCTGCGCCTTGATGGTTATCCCACGCTCTTTCTCGATGTCCATCGAGTCCAGCACCTGCGCTTCCATCTCCCTGTCACTCAAGCCACCGCAACGCTGAATGATGCGGTCTGCCAGCGTAGATTTGCCGTGATCTATGTGCGCGATGATGGAAAAATTTCTGATGTGGTTCATCAATGCAAGCTGTTAAGTATTTGAATTTACAGAGGAGAAAGACATAAAAAAGGGCGCGTCAGGTGATGACGCGCCCGGAACCAACAATCTATGGCAACTGCGATAGTTGGGAATTCATTGTAGGCAGAAAGCAAGGCACTGGACACAGATGCAGTTCTTTCAAACACGGAAGAAAGGTCAATAGCTTTAAAGTTATACACAATTTATTCACATTTCGATGTCGTGGTTATCAGGATAACTTGTGGGTGATCTGTGGATCGATATGTACAACTTCAAAATATTCCCATATTGTGGTTTTTTGACGTTTGCATATACCTATTTTCACAGTTATCTATCCTTGCTTATATTTAAAAATACGAATTTAACTCTTAAAGTTAGTTTGCACTTACGTCAAAAATATTTTTCAAGCCGTTGGAAGAACCCGTCACTTGGCAAAGTAAAGGGTTAACCCATGTATTTACCCATGTCTTACTTGGGGCGGATCACGGTGTACTGCGACCAGTCTCCGCGACGAAGCAATACGCTGACCGCTTTTGATTTGTCCAGTTTGGCCATGAGTTGGGCAAAGCTTTTGGTATCCGTGACTTCGTTGTTAGCGATTTGGGTGATGACGTCACCCTCCCGAATACCTGCTTTGAGGGCAGGATCTGCGACCGCATCCACCCGCACACCGCTGCGCATCTTGAGTTCTTTCTTCAGCGGTTCGGTCAAATCACTCACAGTCAAGCCCAGCATTTGCAAGACCGCGCTGGACTCTGGTGCTTTTTCTGCGGCGGCCGGTTTGGCCGCGGCTACTTTTTCAGGCTCAAACTCACCCACGGTGATGGCAATTTCTTTTGTCACGCCACGACGCAAAAACGTGAGCTTGCTCTGTGTACCAGGTTTGGTGCCGCCCACTGTTCGCGGCAGGTCAGAGGATTTATCAATTGTCTTGCCGTCAAATTTCAAAATAATATCGCCGGCCTCGATGCCCGCTTTTTCTGCGGGCGAGCCCGCCTCAACGCTGCTGACAAATGCACCTTGTGGCTTGCTCATTCCCAGCGATTCGGCCACATCTTTGCTGACCTCACCTATGCCAACGCCCAACCGACCACGCTGTACTTTGCCGGAGACACGCAATTGGTTGCTGACATTGACTGCTTCGTCAATCGGAATGGCAAAGGAGATGCCCATGAAACCGCCGGAGCGGGAGTAAATTTGGCTGTTAATGCCAACCACTTCGCCGCGCATATTGATCAGAGGGCCGCCGGAATTGCCAGGGTTGATGGCCACGTCGGTTTGAATGAACGGCAGATAGTCGCCAGTATCACGTCCCTTGGCACTGACGATGCCAGCAGTCACTGTATTTTCCAGACCAAAAGGCGAGCCGATTGCTATTACCCATTCGCCCACCTTGAGACGGTTGGGGTCACCGATCTTGACTGGCGGCAAGCCACTGGCTTCAATTTTCACCACAGCCACGTCAGTACGCTTGTCTATGCCGATGATGCGTGCCACGAACTCACGTTTGTCAGTCAAGGTGACGATGACTTGCTGGGCGCCATCTACCACGTGGGCATTGGTCATGATGAAGCCATCATTGGTCAAGATAAATCCTGAACCAACGCCACGCGGTTGTTCTTCGGGTTGGGGCTGTTGCGGGCGGTTAGGCCGTTGCTGCCTAGGTCCATTGGGCATAGGCATGCCAAAGAATCGGCGGAACAACTCCTGCATCTCCTCGTCTTGCGGATCGATGGGTTGGTTTTGTGCGCTGGGCTGTGTGGAGGGTTTGTCAATCGTGCGGATATTCACTACGGACGGTCCGACTTGTTCCACCAAGTCGGTGAAATCTGGCAGAGTGCGGTTTTGTGCATATGCAGGTGATTGAACGCCAGCGCTGCCGAAGATCGCTAAGCTGAAAGTCACGGCGGTCAGCAACGATACAAAATGTTGACGGACATTCAAAACATGAAACATCTGTTATCTCCCAATAGGTGTTCAAGCAGTTGTAACGTTATTCAAGCGATCAAGGCGGACATCTTCCAATTTCCCTTGAAATAGCCGCTTTTTTCGGAAGAACTTAAATGCGCTTGAATAAAAGCGTTCCGTTGGTGCCGCCAAAACCAAAATTGTTTTTGACGGCGACATCAATTCGCATATCCCGCGCTTCGTTGGCGCAGTAGTCCAAATCACATTCGGGATCAGGATGGTGCAAGTTGATCGTTGGTGGCGCTTTTTGGTCATGCACAGCAAGCACGGTAAACACACTTTCAATACCACCCGCACCTCCCAGCAAATGGCCGGTCATGGATTTGGTGGAACTGATGACCATCTTGCGCGCGTGCTCTCCGAACGCAGCTTTGATGGCATGTGTTTCGTTGATGTCACCCAACGGCGTCGAGGTTCCGTGCGCATTCAAATACTGGATTTGATCTGGCGACATACCGGCATTTTTCAAGGCGGCCAACATAGAACGGCGCGGACCGTCCATGTTGGGTGCCGTCATATGGCCCGCGTCAGCACTGCGGCCATAACCAGCCAATTCCGCATAAATGCGAGCACCACGGGCCTTGGCGAACTCGTACTCCTCTAGTACCAGCACGCCAGCCCCCTCGCCCAGCACAAAACCATCGCGGTCTTTGTCCCAAGGGCGGGAAGCAGTTTTAGGATCATCATTGCGGGTAGATAAGGCGCGCATGGCGGCAAAACCACCCAGTCCCAATGGAGAGATAGTGGCTTCTGAACCACCGGCCACCATGACGTCAGCATCCCCGTATTCAATGATTCTTCCGGCTTCGCCGATGCTGTGCAAACCGGTGCTGCATGCAGTGGCAATGGCCAGATTGGGGCCTTTGAAACCACAGCGCATGGAAACATGTCCGGAAATCATGTTGATGATGCTGGCGGGAACAAAAAAAGGCGAAATTCGACGCGGGCCGCGCGCCACGAGTTCGTCTCGCATATTTTCTATCAGCGGCAAGCCACCGATACCTGAGCCGATCAAACAACCAATGCGGTAAGACACTTCTTCATCAAGCGCGTCACCGATAGGCAAGCCAGCGTCTGCAACAGCCTGCATACCTGCGGCCACGCCCAAGTGAATGAACCTGTCCATGGTGCGGGCGTCCTTGGGTGAGATGTACTCATCCAAGTTGAAGTTTTTCACCTCGCCGGCAAAATGACAAGCGAAGGCGGACGCATCAAAATGCGTGATGGCATCGATTCCTGACTGGCCGGCCAGGATTTGCTTCCAAGAGGCCTGAGCCGTGTTTCCCACAGGAGACACGCAACCCAAGCCGGTCACGACAACGCGACGTCGACTCATGCGAAACCTCTGGCTTTAGGCCTTTTTGTGGCTCAGGGCGTAATCGATGGCGTTTTGCACAGAGGTGATTTTTTCTGCGTCTTCGTCGGGGATTTCGATGCCGAATTCATCCTCCAACGCCATCACCAGTTCTACGGTGTCCAACGAGTCGGCACCCAAATCAGCCACAAAAGCTTTTTCAGATGTGACTTGGGACTCTTCCACGCCAAGTTGTTCGGCAATGATTTTTTTGACTCGTGCTTCAATATCGCTCATGATTCCCTCAAAGGGTTGTGGTTGGTAGTCCGCGATTTTAGCCGCGCGGACGGTACGGCTTGCTACTGGCTTATACCAAGGCCTTCAAGCCATGTACATGCCTCCATTGACATGCAACTCTTGACCGGTCACATACCCAGCTTGGGGACTGGCTAAATAAGCGACGGCATGAGCCACATCTTCTGGTTGCCCGAGGTGGCCCAAGGGTATTTGCGACAACAAAGCTTTTTGCTGATCTTCAGGCAAAGTAGCTGTCATGTCGGTGTTGATAAAGCCAGGCGCTACACAGTTGACAGTGATACCACGACTGCCCAGCTCTCGCGCCAAGGCACGTGTCATACCAGCCAAACCGGCCTTGGCTGCAGCGTAATTGGCCTGCCCGGGGTTGCCGCAAGCGCCAACCACGCTGGTGATATTGATGATGCGCCCAAAACGCTGCTTCATCATGGGGCGGATGGCGGCGCGACTGAGTCGAAAAACCGCTTTCAAATTGGTATCCATCACTTCGTCCCAATCGCTGTCTTTCATGCGCATGGCCAAGGTATCTCGGGTAATGCCCGCATTGTTAACCAATACATGCAGACCCCCTGTTTTTTCCACCAGACTGTCCACCACGGCCTGCAACTGGTCTGCATCATTGACTTGCAACACCAAGCCATGACACCCAGGAAAAGCCGCCAAGGCCTTGCTGATGTGCTGGGCGCCGCCCTCGCTGGTAGCTGTTCCATGCACGGCAAAACCTTGCTTGGCCAATTCAAGGGCAATCGCTGCGCCAATGCCACGGGATGCACCAGTGACCAGTGCGGTACGGGGAGAATGTGCTTGATTACTCATGGTTCAATTGCCAACAATGTACGTGTTTCTGCCAAAGTGGCGGGGTCAAACAAGGCCTGTGACTGCAAATCCGCAGAAATGCGCTTGACCATGCCGCTCAATACCTTGCCCGGCCCGCACTCGATCACATGCGTGACACCGAGTTGCTGCATGCGTTGCACAGTTTCCACCCAGCGAACCGGCCCAAATGACTGGCGGTAAAGCGCATCCCGAATGAGGGATTCCTCAGTCTCCATTGCCACATCGATGTTGTTGATGATTGGAATCTGGGGAGGCTGTAAGCGAATGCTGGCGAGATGTTCGCGCAAACGTTCAGCGGCCGGTTTCATCAATGCGCAATGAAACGGGGCAGACACCGGCAACAGTAGGGTGCGTTTAGCGCCAGCCGCTTTAAGCAGTTCGCAAGCCTTGTCCACCGCTGAGGTGCTGCCAGATATGACCGTTTGACCTGGGTCGTTGAAATTGGCGGCTTGCACCACCTCTGCGCTGTCATTTGCAAAACTGGCTTGCGCGAGGGCGCAAATATCGACGACCTTGGACGCTTCCATTCCCAGCACAGCCGCCATGGCGCCAGCCCCGACAGCCACGGCTTCTTGCATGGCTTGCGCACGCAGTCGAACCAAAGGCACGGCTTGCGACAAACTGAGCACACCACTGGCCACCAATGCAGAGTATTCGCCCAGCGAATGACCAGCCACATAGGCTGGCGTGGTGCCGACTTCAGCCAACCACACGCGGTAAGCCGCCATAGCCGCCACCAGCATCACGGGCTGGGTATTGGTGGTGAGCGCCAACTCTTCCTTCGGACCTTCGTGTATCAATTTGGCCAGGTCTTGTCCCAGGGCATCGCTGGCTTCTGCCAATGTGGCAGTGACAACAGGGTGACCATTCCAAGCGTCCAACATACCGACCGACTGTGAACCTTGTCCGGGAAATACAAAAGAAAATTGCGTCATAGTGATCAATATCGAAAAAGAACCGAACCCCAAGCAAAGCCACCGCCTACACCTTCCAACATGACCAGTTGACCTGCTTGCAATTTGCCTGCACGCACCCCGCTATCAAGGGCCAAAGGTATGGAAGCCGCAGAGGTGTTGCCGTGTTCAGCCACAGTCAACAGTACCTTGTCCATGGAGAGTTTCATTTTTTTGGCGGTGCTTTGAATGATGCGGATATTCGCTTGGTGCGGCACCAACCAATCCAAATCTGCCTCTGCCAAACCTGCTTTGCCCAATACAGCGCGGGCGGTTTCTTCAAGCACACCGACTGCCAGTTTGAACACCCCTTGACCATCCATTTTCAATACAGGATCGCCCAAAATATTGCCACCTTGTACATGACCAGGCACACACAATAAGCCGACATACTTGCCGTCCGCATGAATGTCCGTGGCCAAAATGCCTGGCTGTTCTGAGGCCTGCAAGACCACTGCACCCGCGCCGTCGCCGAACAGCACACAGGTGGTCCGGTCGTTGAAATCAAGCAATCTGGAAAAAACTTCGGCACCGACCACCAAGGCGCACTTGGCATTGCCCGCACGGATCATGGCGTCAGCCACACTCAAGGCATAGATGAAACCAGCGCAGACAGCTTGCACATCGAAGGCCGGCGCCCCGGCAATTCCTGACGCCTCTGGACTGAGTTGCGCCAGTTTGTGCTGCAAGATGCATGCAGTAGAAGGAAACACCATGTCAGGCGTAGAGGTGGCAACAATGACAAGATCGATGTCTTGCGGGCCTAAGCCAGCCGCAGCCAAGGCCTGTTTGCAGGCTTCAAAGGCCAGATCGCTACTGAACACACCGTCGTCGGCAAAATGCCGCGCCCTGATGCCAGTGCGCTCGACGATCCATTCATCCGATGACTCCACGCCCGTGGCAGCCAATTGGGCCACCAAGTCAGCATTGCTCAAACGACGCGGCGGCAGGTAACTGCCGGTTCCAACAATGCGGGAAAATAAACTCATACGGGGTTTGAGGTGGGGGTCAAGTGCTCAAAAGTCGCCAATAAAGGAGCCGCATGGGCCAATTGAGACTTCACACGCGCCAGCAAATCATGGTCCGCCGCATCATACGCTCGCTGTAATGCGGTCAAAAAAGCCAACTCGTCGGCTGCGCCGTGGCTTTTGAACACCAACCCTTGCAGCCCTAGCAAGGCTGCGCCGTTGTGTCGACGGTGATCAACCAGGCGCTTAAAGCCAGATAACGCCGGATAAGCCATAAAGCCAGCAATTAAAGTAAATATATTGCGAGAAAAGCTCTTTTTAAGAAAATCTGAGATCATGGTGGCCAAGCCTTCACTGGCCTTGAGCGCC
>Ga0114973_10000621_pt1 | contig 26881 bp, 27 predicted proteins | sample M_140807_MF_Meta_FD_87025 | JGI IMG/M metagenome (GOLD analysis project Ga0114973, IMG submission 87025) | Freshwater microbial communities from Lake Montjoie, Canada to study carbon cycling - M_140807_MF_MetaG | ecosystem: Environmental > Aquatic > Freshwater > Lake | place: Lake Montjoie...
CATTTCTTCACCTTTTTAAAGCGGTTACTTTGGGTGGGCAGCCGTATTTTGCGGTGGAGGCTCAGCCTTTGGCCCACCCGGCCGATCACACAATGTGCTGCTATTCTGAGTATTCCCCAATTGACCAAAGAGAATCACACCTCCAGCTTTGGGAATGCGGGCCATTAGCGCCCGTTGGCTGCCGGGTCAAGGGGTGCAAATACGCTCCGTCAGCACTTCATTTTCGATCCTGATCCGCCACCACAGCAACGCCGCATTCAGTATCGAGAAGGTGACCGCCATGGCAGGTGCACCAAGCAGGAGCGGCAGGAGTGCAATCTCGACAACGACGAGCGTATAATTTGGGTGCTTGATAAACCGGTAGGGCCCTCGCTTGACCCGCGGAAAGTGAGGCGCGCTAATGATGCGTGTAGTCCACCAACGGCCAATGCTCGCCAACGTCCAGAAACGGAAGGTCTGGCTAGCGATAAATGCATTCAGCAAAAGCAAATCGGGCGCGGCCGAAGGCACGGCAAACAACGCAATCGCAATTAACCAGCCGCTGTGCAGCAGGATAAACAGGGGGTAATGCTTCGCGCCATGCTCGCGGCCACCTTCGGCAAGCAAGCGGCGGGTGTTCGCATTGGCGTAGGCCAGCTCGGCCAGCCGCTGGATAATGACATAAGCAAAAACCGCTAGCGCCCACATTGGCCATTCAAACAACGTCATGGCTGCGCCCCCTTATTCGCCATGACCGAGCCGCAAAACCGGTACCCACTTTTGCTGTTCATGGCTTAAGGACCCCCATAGCGCCAACAAAACCCGGCCCAAGCGCGGTCAACAGGGTGGGCTTTGTCATGGGCCCCGTGGCAAGCAAAGCTTCCAATACGAACAATGCCGTCGGCGAGCTCATATTACCATTTTCGCGCAAGACGGCGCGGGTTGCTTGCAAGTCATTGCCCAAATATTCGGCCAGTGCATCCACCACGCGACCGCCGCCGGGGTGGCAGGCTGGTTCCCCCATGTCAGATTTTGCTAACCGCTGCGCTGCAATAAACTGGTCGCAGACTGGCGCAAAATGGCTGTTCACAAATACCGGGATATCGCGCGCCAAAACCAGATCAAATCCCGTGTCGCCAATTTCCCAACCCATCATGTCTAGCGTATCCGGCCAGACATGGCTTGCAAAGGCGCCCAATTCCGGCCCTGCCCCCGACCCAATGATCGCGGCAGCGCAGCCATCAGCAAACAAAGCGAGGGCCACCATATCCTTTTTATCCATGCGCGCATGGTCATAGGCAAGGCTGCAAAGCTCAAGGCTTACAAGCAAAACTGGCTTTGCCGGGCACGCACGGTATAGGTCAGCTGCAACCCCAAGGCCGATGACCCCGCCCGCACAGCCATAGCCGAACAAGGGCACACAGCGTGTGTCTGGCGCAAAGCCCATAGAGGCAATCATCCGGCTTGGCAGGCTAGGGGTCAAGGTCCCTGTGGTGGATACAAAAACAATTTGTCCGATTTCAGCGACTTTCATACCTGCCCGCGTAAGCGCTTGTGCAGCAGCCGCCTCAAACATCTGTGCTGCCGTATTTTCGTAGACCCGCGCGCGCCCTGCCCAGCTTCTGGGGTTAAAATAATATTCGGGCGGCATGGCAATATGGCGCTGTGATATGCCGGTGTTACCCAATATCTCGGCCATGCGCGGGGGCAGGGCCTGCCCTTTCGCCTCCGCCAAAATCGAAAGGACATCAGCTTGCGTAATGCGATGCGGTGGCACAGCGGTGCCAAGCGAAATTAGTTTGGGTAGAATCTGTGCCATGAACGGTAACGGCTACGCCTGTTAAAAAGTTTCCGCTAGGCAGACTTTACCCTTAATCTACTATCCGTCATCGCACCGCAAAGATGACAAGCGACGTTCAGCTTGATAGAGGCCCGCCAAACCGACATTGAAAGAAGCCACAATTATGACTGCCATCACCCGTCCAGTCCGCACCCGGGTAGCGCCTTCGCCAACGGGCGACCCACATGTCGGAACCGCCTATATAGCGCTCATCAATTACTGCTTTGCCAAAAAGTACGGGGGCGAATTTTTATTGCGGATTGAAGATACCGATCAAGCGCGGTCCACGCCGCAATCAGAAAAAATGATTCTGGAATCGCTGCGCTGGCTTGGCCTAAGCTGGGATGAAGGTCCTGATGTCGGCGGCCCGCACGGTCCCTATCGCCAGTCGGAACGCAGTGCGATTTACACCGCACATTGCGACCAGTTACTTGCCGATGGCCATGCGTTCAAATGCTATTGCACGCCTGAAAAACTCGCGGTCTCACGCGCAGCGCAAATTGCGGCGAAACAACCGCCGAAATATGATGGCACATGCCTTTCAATGAACGCTGACGATACCGCAAAACTTGACAGCGAAGGCGTCCCCCATGTCGTCCGGATGAAAATCCCTGCCGAAGGCAAATGCATCGTTCAGGACACGCTGCGCGGTGAGATAGAGTTCGAATATTCTGTCGTCGACATGCAAGTGCTAATGAAATCCGACGGCCTGCCCACTTACCATCTCGCCAATGTTGTCGATGACCATCTTATGGGCATCACCCATGTGATGCGTGGCGAGGAATGGATTTCGTCGGCACCCAAGCATTTGTTGCTGTATCAATATTTCGGTTGGGAGCCCCCCGTGCTCACGCATTTGCCGTTGTTGCGCAACGCCGACAAATCAAAACTGTCGAAGCGAAAAAACCCGACAAGCATTTTATATTATCAGCGCGCGGGCTATTTGCCGCAGGCGATGCAGAACTTCCTTGGTCTGTTCATCAAATCGGCAAGCGAAGAAGATGAAAAAACCTCGTTGCAGACATTGATCGACGAATTTGATGTCCACAATATCTCGCTTGGCGGACCTGTGTTCGACACATCGAAGCTGGATTGGTTAAATGGCCGATATTTGCGCGAAGAATTGAGCGTTTCGGAGTTCCTTGATGCGGTCAAGGCATGGGCGCTCAATGATAGCTACCTGACGCCCATCGCTGAAATGGCGCAGGCGCGGATTACCAAAATGTCCGACCTTGGCGGCCTGACCGCGATGTTCTTCATGAACCGGATTGATGGCATGACAGCCGAAAGGTTGCGCGATGGTGTAAAGCTTGAGCAGGATGCGCAGCGCGCAGCCTACACCATCGCTTTGCAGCAGTTCGACGGCATGATCGCGTGGAACAAAGAAGGCGTTGAAGCAAGCTTACGCCGCACCGCCGAGGTTCTGGATGCCAAGTTGAAGGATGTCATCCGCCCATTCTACATTGCCATCACCGGCAGCGCGCAGGGCGTGCCGTTGTTCGATGCCATTACCCATCTTGGCCGCGATATCATTCGGGAGCGGTTGCGCCACGCGATGGAATTGCTGGGTCCAGCAACATCGAAAGAGGTTAAGGCTTGGACAGATTTATTGACTGCGCCGCCAAAGGCAGAATGACCGCCTTTTCGTTACCCGACGCTTGGAAAGCGCCGCTGCGAGGCGCGCTGGCCACACAAGAGACGCTGGCGCTCCAACGCTTTCTGGGCGGCGAGATAGCGGCGGGCAAAACAATTTACCCGCCGCAAGACGCATGGTTTCGTGCGCTTGAGCTAACGCCGCTGGACAAAGTGCGCGTCGTCATTTTGGGACAAGACCCCTATCATGGGGGGGGCCAAGCGCATGGTCTGTGTTTCAGCGTGCCGCAAGGTGTGCGTCCGCCACCAAGCCTGTTGAACATCTACAAAGAGCTGGAAAGCGACTTGGGCATACCGCGCCCAACGCATGGCTTTCTGGAGCATTGGGCTAAGCAAGGCGTCCTGCTGCTCAACAGCGTGCTGACCGTCGAAATGGGCAAAGCCGCCGCACACAGCAAAAAGGGGTGGGAGCAATTTACGGATGCTATTGTGGCGGCCGTAAACGACAAGCCGGAGCCCGTTATATTCATGCTTTGGGGAGCCTATGCCCACAAAAAGGCAGCAAATGTCGATACCAGCCGCCATCTTGTTCTCAAGGCGGCGCATCCATCGCCTTTATCGGCGCATAACGGTTTTTTAGGGTGCAAACATTTCTCGCAATGCAATGCCTTTCTGGCTAGCAACGGGCGTCCCCCGATTGATTGGAAACTGCCCAATGTCGTTGAGTGAGCAGCCCCACCTCCGCTTTAATACATTGAAAAATATATGAATTTTTGTGTCCCCGCATCGCGCCCAACGTCCGTGGCAGGGACAGCTGGACACGCCCGACAATGCCGTTCGGCCAAAACATGACCCCGATTGTTATTTGCGCGCGCGCAATGCGCGCGCAGGCGCTGCGGACGTGCAAGCCGCAATCGTGGCGAAGTATCGAACAGTTGACGGCAACGTCCCCATCATCATGGTAGAGCGCCCCGGACATGGAGTTGCAATTTTATGATAGCCAATGTGTTTAAGCAGGCGCTTCGTGAGCCGCTGGTCCATTTTCTTGCTGTGGGTTCCGCGCTGTTCCTTGTGATGGGTCAATTGGGCAGCGAAGACAGTCTTGACCGGAGTATCACGATAAATGAGGCAGAGGTCACGCGCCTCGCATCGCAATGGGAACAGACATGGAGCCGTCCGCCCAGCGCCCAAGAGCTCGACAGCGTCATCCGCGATTATATCAAAGAAGAGGTCTATTTCCGGGAGGCGATGCGCCTTGGCCTTGATGCCGATGACCCGATCATCCGCCGCCGTTTGCGCGCCAAAATGGAATTTCTCGCAACGGCGGAAATCCAGAATATGGAGCCATCTGATACCACGCTGCAACATTTTTACGCCACCAACAAAATGCGCTACACCGAAAAACCGACATTCAGTTTTGACCAGCAATTTTTGGGCGAGGAGGAAGACAAAGCGAAGGCATCGCTGGCGGCCCTGATCGCTGGCAAACCCGTGCAAGCTCAACCGCTCAGTGTCGCCGCAAGCATGGACAGCGCGCCATCAGATACTGTCGCACGGCAATTTGGCGACGCATTTGCCGACAGCCTGCGCACGCTGCCGCAAGGTCGCTGGAGCGGGCCTGTGCAATCCGGCTTTGGCTGGCATGCCGTACGCGTGCGCAAGGTCGTTGCTTCGGGCTCGCCCAAATTGTCGGATATCCGCCAACGTCTTGCCAACGACTGGCGTGCAGAAACGCAGACCATACGTGAAGCCGCGGCATATCAGGCGCTGCTGGACGGATATGACATCCGCATCGCCAAGCCGTGATTTTCCGCATCCTTCTTTTGATCTTGCTCGCCGCGGGCTTCACCGCGGATGTCCGCGCTGACGATTTACGGCCGGGCTATCTGGAAATTCGGGAAATACCCGCCCCCAACGCGGCGGTGCATCAATATGGCATCACATGGAAAGCGCCCATCCGGCCCGGCCTTGCCGCACGCGTGGTGCCCGTTTTTCCGAATGATTGCATCGCAACCGAACCGGTGCGCAGCATTGACGCGGCCGCATTGCTCGCGCGTTGGGACATCACGTGCCGTGGGACATTGGCCGGCCGCTCGGTCCGCCTAAGCGGTATAGAGGATACGGCAGCCGATGCGCTCCTGCGATATCAGTCTGCAACCGGCATAACGCAGGCAGCGCGGCTGACGCCGGCTAACCCCGCCGCTGTCATCGCGCAGACGCCTGACAGGTGGCAGGTGGCGCGCACCTATTTTGTCACCGGTGTCGAACATATCCTCATGGGGTATGACCATCTTTTGTTTGTGCTGTGTCTTGTGCTCCTGCTCAATGGTGCAAGGCGTGTCGTAGCCACAGTCACAGCCTTTACCGTGGCGCACTCCATCACTTTAGTGGCGACGACGCTTGAACTGATAAGTTTGCCCGGCCCGCCAGTTGAGGCTGCTATCGCGCTGTCTATTGTGTTTCTAGCCGTGGAAATTGTGAAACGCGAACCGGGCGCGCCGCACCTATCGGAACGCATCCCATGGGTTGTCGCCTTCCTGTTCGGTTTATTGCACGGCTTCGGCTTTGCAGGCGCACTCGCCGAGATCGGATTGCCCCAGGGCGAAGTTCCTATGGCCTTGCTGACATTCAATCTGGGGGTTGAGGCTGGCCAAATTGTCATCGTGATCGGTGCCATGTTAACATTGTGGGCACTGCACCGGGCAAACGCCCTTTACGCGGCCTGCGCACGCATGTTCAGCGCTTATGCCATCGGTAGCGTTGCGGCCATGTGGCTACTGCAACGTATCGTTGCAGGCTGAGCAATTCTTAACACAATTCCGACACCGGCATCGGTTGAATGCATTCCACCGCGCAGTTGCTCACAAGCTCAGTTACATTCCATCCCTCTATAAGGAATGTTAAGCGTCCCTTTTTACGCCGGCTATTTCCCGCTGTTGCGAAATGCAAAGCGCAGCAGCTGGTACCAAAGTGGTTTGGGGTAACGCATATTCCGCTTCAACCGTTGTCTGATCTTACGTGTGGGCACGATGGCGACCTGACGGTAAACATTTATGATTGCAGTCATCACGCTGCCTCCCTCTTTTCTGAAATTGCTTGTGCATAAGTCTGGAAAAGTGCTGCGAAATGATCATCAAGTGTCCGTGCCGTTGCGGCCGCACGGTGTGCGGCAGACTGAAGCTGATCCCCCTCGCGATCGAGAAGACGCATAATTGCATCCGCGGCGGCATGCGCATTTCCGGGCGTATAGGTTTCGCTAAAATCGGGATGCGCGATATCTGCGACCGCACCTCCATTGGGAATTATCAATGGCAGGCCAGATGCTAAGGCCTCTGACGCAACGAGCCCGAATGTTTCTGCGGATGAACCATGGACGAGTGCATCGCAGCTTGCCATGATGGTGGCCAGCGCAGTCCGATTGCGCACAGGTTCGAGCAACTGGATATGCGGGTTACCGCTCACATGTTCAATCACCGAAGCCTGCTGGTGACCATTGCCAATGAGAACCAACCCTACAGGCCGTTTCGCAGCTACACGCGCGACAGCGTCTATGACGCAAGGCCAGCGCTTTTCCGGAGTATGCCGACCGATCCCCAACAACAAAGTCGCCGTATCCGGTAAACTACAGCGCGCTAACAGGTCTCGCCGAACAGACATGTGCCTTCGCGCCGGAGAGAAAACGCCCGCATCAACGCCCATCGGGATGTTGACAGCACCCCGTATGCCGCCTCCCGTTAGCCTCTTTTGAAGACTTGGCGACGCGCATATTGTGAAATCAAAGCTGTTGCACATGCGCCTGAGATAGCGCCAAAACCATTCAAATTGCCGATCGATGACATCGCGCGTTGCAACGCCGTCAAACCATCGATATGCCCATGCCGAAAGCGGGTCATGGTGCATAAACATCGACCGAAGTGCTTGGCCTTGCCAGCTTCTTGCAACCCACGCGCCGCGCCACGGAGAAGACGCCTCAAGTACATCGGGCTGCTCGGCGTCCAATATGGCGTGGACCGGAGCTGCGTCCCAGAACATGCCATATTTTTTATCAAATGGCAGCGCGGGGGCTTTAACGTAAATGATCCGGCACCCGTTTTCATATTCGACAACTTCGGCCCTGTTGCCAGGCGCAATCACAATTATCTGATGTCCAAGCCGGGCGCCGATTGCGAGCTTAGCGTGAATATAGGTGCGCACTCCGCCGCCTTCAGGGGCATAAAACTCGCAGACATCTGCGATCTTCACGGTTGTCCCTCCGCGCTTTGGCGTTTGATTGGGCCAACGCCAAATCCTTGCCGGTAATTCATGACTATCGATATTGATCGCACACCAGAACCGACGGCAAGTCCCGCTACTTTTGCCCGGGGTTTGCGGAAGCCGAGTCTAGGATTGTTGGCAAAACCTACACCATCGCCCGATAAACCGAATTTACCGTTGTCATCTCGATCGTGCAGCAGAGCCAAGGCATAATTTCCAGGGCCAGGCGCGCGAATACACATCGTAACAGGGCCCAAATTTGGCGTGGTCATCGGCACGCGCCGAAAGGGTTTGCCTGCCGCGATCAATATTTTGTCACTTTGCAGAAAATCTGAATCATTTTCAGGGTATAATTCGAGGATGAGTTTACCTCGGCGGTCCTTTAGGCCCAAAACACTTACCCGTACCGCAGGACCAGATTCCGCCGTCCGGCAGTCAGCCCCGCTTCGCCCGCGCTCAGATTTAGGGGGTATAGCCGCGTTTGTAGGCACAGACAGCCCGATTGCAGCGAGTGCCAAGACATACCTCATCATGCCCTTGCCTTTTCGGGAAGCATGCCTTGGTATCGGGAGAAAAGTGCCCCGCCGCCCAACATCGCCGCGACTATGAAATGCAGCGCCAACATTGCGGTCGCGGTTAGGGTTATCAGCGAGGATACTGCGCTATCATGTCCAACCAGGAATACTGCGATGACGGCAAAAAGGGCTTCTTTATTTGGCAGAAATGGCAGCCGTCCGACCAAAAGCCGGATCATGGATAAAACCAGCCAGAAACCGAAATGTGGGCCGGGCAGAATTATATACCATAATAAGGCACATAACAGCGTGCCCGCAGATAACCGAATAATATGTACCCCAAAAATCCACCAAAGTTCGGGGCGTTCCAGTGTAAACACCCGGCGCGAAAAAAACAGAACAACGAACGACAGGATTAAAAAAATGGCTGCGGAAAGGACGGAGGCATCCGTGTATGCACCAAGATGTAGTTGCGAGACAAAAGGGTAGGTCACGCTCAGCAGAAGCAACGCGATAAGGTTGGCCGCCAAAGCTGATAATATATTGACGTCCTTGATCGCTCCAAAAGGCGCCGCGCTTAACTCTGTGCGCTTTCGCGCCCACAGATAAAAATACACTTCGCCGGAATAGGATATCAGAACCTCATTGCCGATGCGTTTGGCAAGAAGGATAAAGAAGCCCGAAACAGGCAGCATCCATAGACGCCGAAAGATAATCCAATCGGCAACAGGCAGCGCGAAATAGAGCGCCAACAAAACAGGCAAAAACCAAAAGTTTTCAGGTAGTGTATCATGCAATTGCGCGGTGTTGATCTGCCAAAGTTGCAGCACAATGGCGATAAGTAGAGCCGCAGAAAGGCCGCGTGACAACCATGTCGACCACAGGTTTTTCTCGGGCTTTAAAGTCGGCAGCTCCAAATGCGCAAATGGGGTAGCGGTGAAGGTCAAGCTACTGACCAATCACGTTCGCGAAGTACGGTGTCGCGCTGACCCCGGGCATCAAACCGGCGCGCCAAAAACTGGTAGAAGAAATCATGCTGCCGTGACCGAGGTGTCAAATGGTAAACGACCCGTTCCAATGAGGTCCAACGCACTTTCCCGCGATCAGCGCGCCGGTCAGATGTCGTACACCATAATGTGTGATGGTAGATTTGCCGCCCTAACTTCAACACGCGATGCATCAGTTCATGGTCTTTTAAAACATAAGGCCAAAGCAACGGATCATAGCTTCCAGCTGCACGCAATGCGTCTGTGCGAAACATTTGCGCAGCGCCGCTGGTATGGTTCTGATGCGGCAAAAATCGCGCAGCAAGTAGACGATGTGCCATACTGCCCAGCCCCCTAAAAAACGCCTCGCGGCGCAAAAAGGCACATGCCGCCACATAGTTGGCACCCTTTGCATCAAACAAATGCGTCGCAGTCGAGAGGTATTGCGGCGGGTAATATGTATCCGCGTCACAAATCGCCGTGAATTCGGAAGCAACCGCGGCGATGCCCGTTTGCAACGCATAGACTTGACCAGGTCGGGGCTCATGCAAAAAGGTTACTTTACCGGAATAATCGGCAAGCTGCATGCGTGCGTTATCAATGCAGCCGTCGGTCGAGCCATTGTCGACAATGATCAAATCGAACGCGGTGGTTTGCGCAACAATCGATTCTAAAGTCCGCGGCAGAAAGTCCGCTTCATTATAAACGGGTATGACAATCGACCAACGCACAAACTAGCCCCTATAATGGATAGTGTGGTAGATTTTTTTTATTAAATTACGATGTCAGACCTGCGTCAAATTTATGATGGGTGCGCAGATTCGCTGTCACAAAATGGTAATCAAGACGCGCAAACCATGCCAGTTAACACGACCCACGCATGAATTTACATCTTGTCCGCGGTGTTCAGTTCGCGCTGATGTCAGAAACCGACGAAGCGCACATTACCTTCAACTGGCTCCCGCTGACGCTCAAAACCGTTTACCGCTGCCTCCTCATCACGATAGCCAATGGCAATGCCGCAGAAGAAAATGTGCGTTTCATCCGACACACCTATAAACTCTTTGATGAGCTTTGCATGCATGGAAAGGAATTCTTGAGGGCAGGTGTCCAGCCCTTCTTCGCGAAGCAACAGCATGACGGTCTGCAGCCACATACCGACGTCGGACCATTGCGGCGATCCCATGCGGCGATCGAAGTAGCACAGCAATACAGCAGGGGCATTGAACGACATTACATTGTTGCGAACGAAATCGCCGCGCGCATCAGTTTCAGAGCGACCAATTCCCATAGCTTGATACATGGATGCCCCTACCTGCGCCAGGCGCGCCTTGCATTCCGGAATGACCTCTGGGTCTGACCATGAATATTCGGGCGGATCCTGCATCGGCGAAACCAGCATTTTCTGTCGCATTTCAGCAAGCGGTACGCCTGTTAATATCGTGGCTTCCCAAGGCTGGAAATTACAGCCCGACGGGGCCCACCTTGCCTTGTCCATGACGCGATGCAGCAGCTCCAACGGAACGGTTTTGGGAGTAAACGCGCGGACTGAACGGCGCGAAAGTACGGCTTGACTGACAGTTAATTGGTTCATGCAGTTTTCCCTGCATATCTAAGGGCAATCGGTCAAGTCCAAGCAGCGCTCATCTACGCAAGCCAGATTATGTGATCACAGAAAACATGTAAAAAATGGTGCCGCCTATAGGATTCGAACCTACGACCCCCGCATTACGAATGCGATGCTCTACCAACTGAGCTAAGGCGGCATGTGGCGTTTCGGCCTAAGCGTGTCGCATAGCCAAGTGCTTTGCCGAGTTCAAGTGACCTTTATGCCAAATACCCCAACGGCCAACGCTTGGCCGTCGTTAGCATAGCAAATCGCAGGCTTAATCGCCTGACAGCACCCAGCCAACACTGATCTGTTTGGCGGCCAGCGGGACGTCAAGCCGCGCCTCGCTGAAGCCGACCTTTGCCCCCGGCGCAAGCGTGCGGACTTTCGTCTTCATTTTCCAACTGTAAACGGGACGGCCGCTTGCGTCTTTCAGCGTAACTAACATTTCGGGTACAGATTGTTTCACCCCAGTTGGGTTCACGACGCTGCCGCTTGCGATAAAATAGGGCGTGCCATCCTCGCGTTCGTTCAGTTCGAGATTTTCGTTCAAAACGATGGTGAGGTCAGGTTCTTCAGCCGCCCCGGAAAGGCCAATATTCGGGACGCCGTAATAAGAGATAGCCACGCCGACTGCGGCGACTGTCAACGCAAATACAATTGCCACAAGCATCCATATTTTTGCAGGATTGCGACGTTGGCTAAACGGTGGCGCATGCGCGAAATGGCTTTGCGCAGGCGCATGATCGTCCAAAATGCTTGGGGCTAAGCCCAGGTCGGCATACACTGCGGTTGGCGTCGGTGAAATGGAGCGTTCGGGTGCAAAGCGCGGAAACGCAGGCGGCGCCTCATCGGCATCGGTTTGTTGGGCGATGGAGGTAGGGGAGCCGTCTGACGAAAAGACTGGGCTCGTCAAGGACGCTGGGGGGGCCTCTGGCACCTCCTGAACTGGCGATTGCGGCAAAGGTGCTAGAATGGGAGCAGGCGGCGCTGGTGGTATATGGGCGGGGGTTGCAGCCACATTCTCCGCTGGCGCCGCTATGGACGGCGCTGGCGCGAGTGGTGGAATGGGCCCTGCCTGAAACCAGCCATGCTTGCAGTTGGCACAGCGCACTTGGCGCCCATCAGTACCAACGGCATTGTCAGGGACAACATAGCGTGTGTGGCAGGATGGGCAAACGAGATGCATGGGCTCTCATAAACATCAGCAGTCGCCGACTTGCAACCCTGCTGTTAAAAATTGCTGTGGACGAGGGCTGTCGGCGACCGAGCGCGGCAACGAATAGCTTTTGCCCCATCATCCGGTTTGTGCCATTCGTGGCGGTAATGCAAAGCGTGGTGGAATTCTATAATATGGGACTTCGATATGGGGTAGGCGTTGAGGCGCTGACTGATCTCAGCTCGTTAGCTGGCCTTGCGTTTCTAGTGTACGGTTGGATAATCGTCGCACTAATTCCGCTTGCTGTCGCCGCGCTTGCTATGCTTATGGCGCGTTTCACGGTGATTTCTGCATTGAAGAAAATGTTATGATCCAACGGTCCATTACTTTCATATTGCTGATCTGGATGCTGAGCTTTTCCTGGTTCGCTTTGCTATTGCCGCAGCCAGCACCCATCGCGCAGACAGACGCGGTCGTTGTCCTAACGGGGGGGGCGAACAGGATTGACCGTGGGCTTGAGATACTGAAATCTGGAAAGTCCAAAAAAATGCTGATTTCCGGCGTCGACCGCGATGTAAAACCCCGCGAACTTGCAGCGCAATATCCCGGGTCAGCGAAATATTTTACATGTTGCATCGCGCTTGGTTTCCAATCGGTAGATACACGTTCAAACGCATTGGAAACAGCGGCATGGGCAAAGCGGAACAAAGTAACCAGTATTCGACTTGTTACGCATGATTGGCACATGCGCCGCGCGCGTTTCGAACTGGATAGGGCCTTGCCCAACAACATCGCTGTTACGAACGATGCGGTATCGACACATGCCTCGCTTAGCGTCTTGTTCAAGGAATATAATAAATATTGGTTGCGCGCGGTCGCCTCGCTTCTTGGGCTTTAACGCATGATCGCTGTCATCCGATCAGCTTTGTACATCGTCATTTTTTACACTGGGTCAGTGTTTTTCGTTGCCACCGCTTTTTTTGCGCAATGGTTCTCCATTCCCTTAATGCAATGGGCCGTACGTGGATGGTCCAAATGGCAGTATAGCTGTTACTGCAAAATATTGGGTATTCACGTCAGGGTTGAAGGCCACTTACCCCACAAACCGGTGCTCTACGCCATCAAGCATGAAAGCATGTTCGAGACGATCGACATGCCCCGCATGTTTCGCAAGCCCGCCGTGGTGACGAAGAAGGAACTGTTCGACATTCCCTTTTGGGGCCCAGCCGCGCGGGCCTATGGCATGATCCCTGTAGACCGCAACGGCGGCGCAGCAGCCCTTCGCGCGATGCTCGTTTTGGCCAAAAAAATGATCGCAGACGGACGACCAATCATCATTTTTCCTGAGGGGACGCGCGTTGCGCCCGGCAGCCAGCCGCCACTACAGTCCGGCTTTGCGGGGCTATACAAGTTGATCAACCTGCCTGTTGTGCCCATTGCCGTAAATAGCGGATCGTTGAGCCCGCGGAAAGCCGGCATCTGGAAATCAGGGACGATTACCTACAAGGTCGGCGAAGAGTTGCCCACGGGCCTACCGCGCGCAGAGATTGAGGCGCGTGTCCACGCGGCCATTAACGCACTGAACGCATAACGCGCTTAATGCTTACGCCCAAAGTCGGGGGCGTCATCATCCTGACCCTGTTCGACAATTGAACGCCGGATGTTGCGGGTGCGGGCAAATAATGCCTCCAATTCGTCGCCTTTGTCATAGCGGATGGCGCGTTGCAGCACGCTTAAGTCTTCCGAAAAACGCTGAAGCATTTCGAGAACCGCGTCCTTGTTGGACAAGAATACATCGCGCCACATGACGGGGTCAGAGGCAGCAATGCGCGTAAAGTCGCGGAAACCACCTGCCGAATATTTGATGACTTCGCTTTGTGTCACGCCTTCCAGATCATCGGCCGTGCCGACGATGGTATACGCGATCAAATGCGGCAAATGGCTAGTGACGGCCAGGACCATGTCATGATGGCGCGCGTCCATAATCTCGACATCGGCCCCAAGCTGCTGCCAAAAACTACGTAGCCGCTCAACGGCTGCTTCCGGCGCATGTTCGGGCGGCGTTAATATGCACCAGCGGCCCTTGAACAAGGTCGAGAATCCGGCGTCGGGGCCACTTTTTTCGGTACCTGCAACGGGATGTGCAGGGATGATTGTTGCTGTCGGCAGAACGGCGGTCAATGCGTCGACGACGCTTTGCTTGCACGATCCGACGTCGCTGACAATGGCCTCGGCGGGAAGGTCAGCGGCGAATTCTGATGCTACAGCGCCCATCGCGCCAACGGGCACGCATAGGATCACAAGGTCGGCGTCGATTACGGACGCGCCTGCCGTATCGGTAACATCGTCACAAATGCCCAACGCGACAGCGCGCGCGCGCACCTCAGGGTCGGCATCATGCCCTATAATGCACACCGAAGGCATCTGCGCCCTGACGGCGCGTGCGACAGACGAGCCGATAAGGCCCAGCCCAATGATTGTAAGGCGCGCAAAAGGAAGCATTAGACGCTATCGCCCAGAATTTTGCGCAAGGCAGCCATCACGCCGCGATTTTCATCCTCAGTGCCGATCGTGATCCGCAAGCCATTGCCAAGGCCCTGCCCCGGCAGCCAACGGACGATATAGCCTTCGGCCATCAGCGCGTTATAGGCGACCTCTGCGCTGCATTTGCCCTCGAACAGGACCATCAGGAAATTCGCCCATGATGGTATCGCCCGCAACCCATGGTTGGAAAGCGATGCAAACTCCTCTGCCATCCATGCGCGCCATTGGGCATTATGCTGGCGGCTGCGCGTGACAAATTCGGTGTCCGCAAGCGCAGCGATGGCCGCGGCTTGGCCAGCCGTTGTGACATTGAACGGCGCGCGCACGCGGTTGAGCGTTGCGATAAGGCCGGGATGCCCATAGCACCAACCAATGCGTTCGGCGGCAAGGCCGAAGATTTTGGAAAAGGTGCGGGTAATAAGCACATTGTCGTGCCGGCGGGCCAGTTCCAAGGCGGCTGGGCCGTCTTCGTCAAGATATTCGCCATAGGCTTGGTCAAGCACCAGTACGCAATTTCCGGGTAGACCGGCATGCAGCCGGGCCAATTCGCTGTCATCGCAATGCGTGCCGGTTGGGTTGTTAGGATTAGCTACAAAAACCACACGCGTCTTGTCAGTGACCAGCGCAAGCAGCGCATCAACGTCCGTGCCATAGTCCTTGTCAGGGGCAACAATAACATTTGCCGCCGCCTTGCGCGCAGCAATGTCGTAAACTGAAAAGCCATAGCGGACATAAATGATATCATCGCCAGCGCCCGCATAACCGAGCGCGATCAGGTTCAACAACTCGTCTGAACCCGTTCCGCAGACGATCTGATCGCTGTCGATTTCATACACCGCGCCGAGTGCTTCGCGCAGCATTGTGCTCGCTGGGTCAGGGTAGCGCGCCAGCGATGCGCTTTTGTCTACCAGCGCAGCAGCAGCATCCGGGCTACATCCCAACGGATTTTCGTTCGCGGACAGCTTAATCAATATGCGGCCATCGTCCGACTTTGCTTTGCCGGGCGTATAGGCGCTGATCGCTTCGATCCATGGTTTGGCTACTGGCGTGTTCATGCCCGCGGCCATAGCGGCGACAGCAACGAAGCGCAACGTGTCGCCAGTCCGCCATCAGTTCTTTTACGAGTTTGGGTTGTTTCGCGCGAAACCGCTGATATGGCTATCGATATGGATAGAGATACGCGTTTCGGACTTGATAAAAAAGCAACGCTGCTTGGGCCAGTACGGCTCGACAGCGGCGCAGAGTTTGCGCCTGTCGAATGTGCGTATGAAACCTATGGCACGCTTAATGCGGACAAATCCAATGCCATCCTGATTTGCCACGCACTCACGGGCGACCAATATGTGGCGTCAACACATCCTGTAACCGGCAAAGCTGGCTGGTGGATGCGGATGGTTGGCCCCGGTAAGCCCATTGACCCTGCACGCCATTGCATCATCAGCATAAACGTCATGGGCAGTTGTATGGGCTCGTCCGGTCCCGCCAGCATCGACCCAAACACGGGCGCGCCTTACGCAATGGGCTTTCCAGTCATTACCCTCGCCGACATGGTCCGCGCCCAAGCCCTGTTGCTTGACTATCTGGGCATAGAGATTTTGGAGGCCGTGCTGGGTGGCTCAATGGGGGGAATGCAGGCGTTAAGCTGGGCCGCCTTATACCCCGAACGCGTCCGATCAGCGGTTGTCATTGCCTCCACGGCTCGGCATTCGGCCCAGAATATCGCCTTTCACGAAGTTGGCCGTCAGGCAATTATGGCCGACCCCAGCTGGAACAACGGCGCCTATTATGGACGCGAAGCTCCGAGTGCTGGCCTTGCTGTTGCGCGTATGGCAGCGCACATCACCTATTTGTCGGAAGAAGGCCTGACCGAGAAATTTGGCCGGCGGTTACAAAACCGCGATGCGAAAAGCTTTGGCTTTGACGCCGATTTTCAGGTCGAAAGCTATTTGCGTCACCAAGGCTTAAGTTTTGTCGACCGGTTTGATGCCAATAGCTATCTCTACATCACCCGTGCCATGGATTATTTCGACTTGGCCGAACCGCATGACGGCGTGCTGGCAAAAACTTTTGCGGGCACCAAAACCCGTTTCTGCCTGATTAGCTTCGACAGCGACTGGCTTTACCCCACTGCGGAATCGCGGCGTATCGTCCACGCGCTCAATGCCGCAGGCGCGGCGGCCAGTTTTGTTGAGCTTTCCAGCCCCTTTGGCCATGACGCTTTCCTGTTGGAGGCACCTGAAATGAACCGCATCGTCGATGGCTTTTTGCGCGCAGGGGCAGGTAAATGACGGCGCTGCGTCCCGACCTTGCGATCATCGCCAGAGAAGTGCGCGCGAACGCCCGCATATTGGATGTCGGCTGCGGTGACGGCCTGTTGATGGCCGCCCTGCGCGACACAAAGGGCGTCGACGCGCGCGGCATGGAGTTGAATGCACGCGATGTCGCCACTGCCGTCGCGCGCGGGGTATCGGTGGTTCAGGGCGACGCCGATATCGATTTGGCCTATTACCCTGATGGCAGCTTTGACTACGCCATTCTCAGCCAGACACTGCAGACAACCAAAAGGCCGGATCTGGTGCTTGACCACCTCGTGCGCATCGGGCGGCAGGCCTTTGTATCCTTCCCCAATTTCGGGCAATGGCGCATCCGTTTTGCCCATATGTTTGGCGGACGGATGCCTGTGACAGAGCAGCTTCCCGACCGTTGGTATGACACGCCCAACATCCACCATGTGACCATCGACGACTTCCGTAGCTTATTGGACGAACGGAATATCAAGATTGAAGGCCAATGGTTTCTGTCAGGTGACAAGCCGCGTAATGAGCGCCTTGCCAATCTGCTCGCGCAACATGCGGTGTTCCTGCTGCGCCGGGATTAGGGAATTCTGACAGCCATCTGTTTGGCCAATATCAAGTTCCTCCAATGTCCTATATTTCATTGATTTTTGTAAAATTGGTGTGCCTTTTGTTATGCCCCTTTCGTTCGCGCCCACAGGCGGGGGCTCGAGTAGTTTAATGCAGAGCCGAATTGCGACAACCTATTGGGCAACCTTCAACTATAATGCCTGTTGCGCCGACCAACGGGCTTTGCTACGGGCCGCATCCTACCTGTCTAGGCGCGTGCGGCCATGGCGGAATTGGTAGACGCGCAACGTTGAGGTCGTTGTGGGCGAAAGCCCGTGGAAGTTCGAGTCTTCTTGGCCGCACCAGATAGCCGTTTTTGGCAGTTTCTCGTTATCCCCAGACATCTTGCAAAACTCTAGGTTTTCTAACACTTATTGTATCTATTCAGCGTTAGGCATTCCTTTTGTTCGCACCTAGCCCATCTGCTTTGGGGATAAATCGCTAAGTCACACTTTCGGCAATTTATGCCACTAACAGTTTTGCAGATTGCTGCGTTGCACCCGCTTGATAGGTCCGCAAGGCGGATCAGATTTGCGTAGCGGTCCCCGCAACGGCGTAAAGCGTCACCAAAATTCCGGCTATTAGTCCGCCAAGACGATGGCTGCCCGTGCGTCGCCACGTAAAAATCGCGATGATGGCCACTGCAATGAGCACAGGCACGAACTGTATCGCGATGACCGTGCTGAGAGGATCAAATGCTGTGACGAGCGAACCGGTCATAAACAATACACCGTAGATTGCCGCCAGCATTACAATGAAGCCCGTCGTAAGTGTCAATATTGCGGCGATATACCGAAGCCCGGCCGTGTCACCGCGCACTGTCGCGCTGGCCAGTGATCTGGTGGTCACCAGAAAGGCAAGCGTCAGCGGCACAATGTAGATCGCAGCAACCCCCCATTGGCTGAAGCTGGGAAGCTTAACCGCGACCACCCAAAACCGAAAATCTGTTTGGAACAACTGATCAACGAGCAAAAGCGCGGCGAATCCCGCTGCCACTGTCGCTACCGCTAACAAAATTGATTTGAACCATTCTGATTGATGCGTGCCAGCGGGGCGAAGCATGAAACGGCCTATCAACAGGCTCAAGCCAGCGCTGGTTAAAGCCCAGAGTGTAATTTGCGTCGTCACCGCCTGCGGTAGCCATTGCGACGCGGGAAGAAGAAGATAAGCCGCAATGAACGTTGGGAAAAATAACAACGCTGGCAGCCCAGTGTTTAACGCGAAGCCCTTCCACCAAGCGCCATCACGATCTACCGCCGCTGGGATTGGTGCGGCATGCAGCGAAGCAAAAATCGGCAATCGGATAAGCGCATCAAAGGTTCCGAGCAGGATCATGACGAACCCGATAAGCCCAATGCCCGTGCCAACTTCCTTCCAATACCAAATCTGATCGCTTGCGGGTCTTTGCGTACCGCCGACCAGCGTAGCACCAAACCATTCGATCGCGTTTCCAATGGCGGTCGTTGAGATATGATCGCCGGGATGGGTCGTATTGGGCTGATATAGCTTTCGCGCGGTCCCATCCTTGATAGAACCATATAGACGATTTTCTACAACTGGAGCTTGCGTACCAAACACGGATTGAAGCTTGCTGCTCGACGCGACATCTTTCGCACGGGCAACGCCCCACATCAAATTCGAGAACTCATCAAAGCGGCTAAAAACGATGCCGACATTGCGCGGCCAAGTGGGTGAGCCTTCCTGCGCAAAAGGAGCGCCTGTCGAGGATCCCTCTAGCACCATCGACGTGTAAGCTGTCGGCATGGCGGCGGCGGCAGCAAGCACCGTCCAGCCGCCCATGCTATGTCCTTCTAGGCCGATCTGGCGTGTATCGACCATCGGTAAAGATCGCAAATATCTAAGGCCATCTGGTCCACCAAAACCATTTGAGAAGGCGGCGCCTTGGCTATAGCCGTGCCCCGTCTGATCCAGTGACAAAACGACGTAGCCTCTACGGGCAAATTCGATGGCAAAACCGTCCTGCGTCTCGCGCGAGTTTATATAGCCGTGGACCGCAAGAATGCCGGGCGCAGGGGTCGCAGGGGTGGCGTTTTTCGGGATATACAGCAAGGCGCTCATGACCGTACCATTTGTGCCGGCAAACCGAATGTCGCGAACGGTTGTACCGTCCGCCGTCCGAATGCTTTGAGCGATTAATGCACCTGCCAAAACGATGGCCAACCCAACCAAAATCAGCCACCCGCGGCGTTTTGTGACTATGGCGTGACCCAACTTTTGACCTGTGACCTGCAACCGCAACACCCCCGTTTAGCGTTCTGTGCACAATCGTAAACCAGTGGCGGTGACGTTGCAACTATTCGTCAGACGTGACGCGGATAACAAAATTCCGATGTTTGTGCGTTCCGCCCTTAAGGTTGTCGGCTGGCCCTGTTTCAATATTTGCGATTGCAGTGATAAGGAACATTGCCGCGCGCGAAATTAGCCTATGCTCTGGCTTTCGCGGGCGCGGTCTCAGGCATGCGCCAAAACACTATGATCACGCATAAGGCAACACATGCTATCATTGCGCCAGGTGCAGCGGCCCACCCACTTTTGGTCACCAACAAATGTGCCACCAACGGCGTGAGGCCGCCGAATATGGCCGTTGCAGTTGTCGCGCCCAATGCGAGGCCGCTGAGTCTCCCCTCGCCGGGAAATTGCTCGGCAGTTGTGACGGCGCCGACGGCGCTTACTGCTCCGCCGAGTGCAGCCAAAACAATTGCACCCGCCCAAGTCGTAGCCCCACCATTAACCATCACTGCAAACATGCCCGTTGGAAGTAATATGCCACCAAGTGCCAACGCAATGAGTATGGGACGACGACCAAAACGGTCGGACGCAAGGCCTATTATTGGGGTCACGAGGATTACCGTCAGCGCTGCAAGGACAGAGATCGAAAGCGCGCGTGCCTCCGGCATGGTGCCAGTGGCATCAAGGAACGCCGGCACATAGGTAATGCCGACATAATATGTGATGGAACCCAGCGCCGAGATTGCAAAGCCGCGTGCAATTGCGCTGCGGTGTCGCGTCAAGGTCTGCCGGATCGGTTTTTCCGGCACCGTGCCGGCATCGCGCTGCCTGAGGAATTCTGGCGTTTCTTCGAGGGTTGCGCGGGTTATCAGGACCAAACCAGCAAGCACGGCGCCGAACAGAAAGGGTAGACGCCATCCCCATGATACAAGCGCATCTTCGGGCACAGCCCAAATGGTCAGCGCCGCCGCACCGGCCGCCAGCAGCGCGCCGATCTCGCTCGCCGCCGATGCGCAGCTGGTGATCAATCCGCGACGACTGTCTTTCGCCCCTTCCAACAGATAAGCGACGACGCCGGTATATTCGCCGCCAACCGAAAACGACATCAAACAGCGCAGTGCGATTAGTGGCAAGCCAGCAAGCGGGCCAATCTGATCATAAGTTGGCAACATAGCAGTTGCGAGCATCGCTATGGTCATCAAAGCCATCGAACGCAGCATCGTTAACCGCCGACCCAGCCGATCACCAAAATGTCCAAAAACCAGCGCTCCGATGGGCCGCATCAGGTAAGCGATGGCAAAGCCCCCGAGCGTTTCGGTCATCGACTGTGGACCAGTTCCGAAGAACACGCGTGCCAACACCGTGGAAAAATAGAGATATAGTGTGAAATCATACCATTCAACAACGGTCGAAAGGCCGGCGATAACCATCGATCGACGCGACATCGGGACGCGCAAAGCAGGGGAGGCAACGGGCGCGTTTTGGTAAATGATTTCAGCCACGAGACAAGTTGGCGAATTTTGTAGCTGGTGACAAGGCTCCTCAGCCATAGACCAGAGCCTTTCACGAACATTAGAGGCTACTCACCGGCGGCGTAATGTGTCTTCAGGGACGGCGTTTGATTCCTAGCTAATCGCAAGCACGCTCGTCAGGATGATCCGGACCAGTTCGGCGTGCCCGCGCGCACCAGTCTTCGCGTAGATTTTTTTCGAATAATTGCGTGCTGTCTCTACCGTCAAACCCAGCGCATCCGCAGCCTCGGATATAGTTGTTGACTGCGCCAGCATCCAGGCCAGCCGCGCTTCGCTTGGCAGCAGCCCAAACAGGTCGACCAATTGTTCGCAGCGATCAGCCTGTGAGCGGCGATCGCCGCTGATATAGACAATCGCAACAGGGGTTTGGCTGCCAGCAAAAGCGGGAGCCTGCACAGGCGTTACCAGCATTTCGACCCAAGGATCTTTGCTCAGGTTAAACGCCTTCGGCCGCGCATCGCGATTGACGGCGAAGTCCTTCAGCAAAGCGGTCAGCTTCCGGTCAATATTCGGTGATGCAGGTACCAGCCGGTCGTACCGCCCGCGCCGGAGCAATGTACCCCATTGGAATAGCTGTTCGACATTGTCCGTCGCATCCATGATCCGGCAACCGGCATCAAGCGACAGCCATCCCATTTTGAGCCGGTCGAAGGCCTGCCCTGTCACTGATGACCTGAACCGTTCGCGTTCCAATGTGGCAAAACTGCGCAGCGCGATGCGCAAATGCGGCGCAAGCGCGGTCAGCAGCGCGCCGGTCGCAGATCCAATCTCGCGTCCGCCCGAACAGCCAAGCCACAGGTCAATTCCGCCCGGCTCAGTGACGCGGATTGATCGCATTTTAGTCAACCCCTGCGGCAGCATCGCCTTTTCATAGTATGCCTGCTGCCGCGCATCGGTCGGATCAATCAACTCTTCGAGCGAATAGGCCCGGTCGGGCCGCATTGTGCGGTAGGGAAAGGGATCGCGCATCTCTCCATCGGCAAAAAGCTTGCGGACCTCCGTCGACGGCGGGTCGCCCGCATACAGCTCAACCACCGCCTCCTCCTCAACCGGCCTGAAGATCAGGGTGGTAAAGCGCGCACCGGTTTTTGCGCGCAACCTGTTCAGGAAACCGCTCCAAAGAGGCGTTTCAAACATGCCTTCGTGCAAGGCTTGCAACAGTCCATCATCGTCAACGCGCATGATGCGCTTTATATCCTCCCAAATGGGAGGTTCAAGCAAATAGAGCATATGTCAGTTGTTTCGGGTAACGACCAAAAGGAACCTGCCCGTTATGACGCGCACATTGACCCATCTGGAACGGCTTGAGGCCGAAGCGATCCATATCATGCGTGAAGTCGTTTCCGAATTGGAAAAGCCCGTGATGCTGTATAGCGTCGGTAAAGACAGCGCGGTAATGCTGCATCTCGCGCGCAAGGCGTTTTATCCCTCACCGCCGCCCTTCCCGCTGCTGCACGTAGATACTACGTGGAAGTTTCAGGAAATGTATAAATTGCGCGACCGCATGGCACAGGAAAGTGGCATGGAACTGCTGGTCTATCGCAATCAGGAGGCGATGGACCGAGGTATCAACCCGTTCGACCACGGACCGCTGCACACCGACATGTGGAAGACCGAAGGGCTGAAGCAGGCGCTCGATAAATATGGCTTCGACGTCGCCTTTGGTGGCGCCCGGCGCGACGAAGAAAAATCGCGTGCAAAAGAACGTATCTTCTCTTTCCGCACTGCAACGCATGGTTGGGATCCAAAGAACCAGCGGCCCGAATTGTGGAACCTTTACAATACACGCAAAGCCAAGAGCGAGAGCATCCGCGTCTTTCCAATCTCGAACTGGACCGAACTTGACATCTGGCAGTATATTCACCTCGAGAACATTCCCATCGTTCCCCTTTATTTCAGCGCCAAGCGACCCACTTATGTGCACGATGGGCAATTGTTCATGGCGGACGACATTGAACGGCTTGAAAAGGTTATGGGCAAGCGCCCTGAGATTACCGAACGCTCGATCCGTTTCCGCACCTTAGGCTGTTTCCCGTTGACGGGCGCCGTCGAAAGTGACGCGAAAACCTTGCCAGAAGTCATTCAGGAAATGCTGCTTACCACCACCAGCGAACGGCAGGGCCGCGTTATCGATAAGGATGGCGGTGACGCCAGTATGGAGAAGAAAAAACAGGAGGGCTATTTCTGATGTCGGACACGGACACCATTTTTAAAACTGACGCCCTCATCGCACAGGATATCGACGCCTATCTCGCTACACATCAGCATAAAAGCTTGCTGCGCTTCATCACGTGTGGCTCGGTCGATGACGGTAAATCGACGTTGATCGGGCGGCTGCTGTACGACAGCAAAATGATCTTTGAGGACCAGCTCGAAGCTTTACAGGCAGACAGCAAACGCGTCGGCACGCAGGGTCAGGAAATCGACTTCGCACTTCTGGTTGATGGCCTTGCCGCAGAACGCGAACAGGGCATCACCATCGATGTCGCCTACCGCTTTTTTGCTACCGAGAAACGCAAGTTCATCGTCGCCGATTGCCCGGGGCATGAGCAATATACGCGTAACATGTTTACCGGTGCCTCAACCGCGGATCTTGCCATCATGATGATCGACGCGCGCAAAGGTGTATTGGTACAAACGCGGCGGCACAGCTATTTGTGTAACCTCATCGGCATCAAAAACATCGTTCTCGCTGTGAACAAGATGGATCTGGTCGATTACAGCCAGCAAGTTTTTGACGAGATAGTTGCCGATTACACTGCCTTTGCGCATGAAATTGGCATCAAAAGCTTCACCGCCATGCCTATTTCGGGTTTCAAGGGCGACAATATCACGTCGTTGAGCGAAAACACCCCGTGGTTTACTGGCAAACCGCTGATCGATTATCTGGAAAGCGTTGAACTCGACCTGACCACCGACCAGACCAGGCCGTTCCGGCTGCCGGTGCAATGGGTCAACCGGCCCAATCTCGACTTCCGTGGCTTTTCGGGTTTAATCTCAAGCGGTAGCGTCAAGCCTGGTGATGCCGTTCGCGTTTTGCCATCGGGCAAAACCTCGACCGTTACCAAAATCGTAACGCTCGATGGTGAACTCGATGAAGCCGTTGCTGGACAGTCGGTCACCATCTGTTTTGCAGACGAAGTCGATTGTTCACGCGGCAATGTTGTTGCGGTAGCGGATGCCCCGCCCGAAGTATCCGATCAGTTCGAGGCGACTATCGTTTGGATGGACGACGATCCGCTTCACGTTGGCCGCGCTTACTGGCTGAAACTAAGTACGCAGACCGTATCAGTCACGGTCCAACAGCCCAAATACACGGTCAACGTCAACACAATGGAGCATCTGGCGGCCAAGACGCTAGAGCTAAACGCCATCGGTGTAGCCGAACTGGCAACCGACAAACCGATTGTATTCGAACCCTATGACCTCAGCAGAACATTGGGCGGTTTTATCCTGATCGATAAGATCACCAATCGCACAGTTGGGGCAGGGATGCTGCATTTCAGCCTTCGTCGTGCGCAGAATGTGCATTGGCAGGCAACCGACATTGGTCGCGAGGAGCATGCAGGCCTGAAGAACCAGAAAGCGCGTGTTTTGTGGTTCACGGGGCTGTCGGGTTCAGGCAAATCGACCATCGCCAATGAGGTCGAGAAATCATTGAACCTGATGAACCGCCACACCTTCCTTCTCGATGGCGATAATGTGCGGCACGGGCTCAATAAGGACTTGGGCTTTACCGAGGCCGACCGGATTGAGAATATCCGGCGTGTCGGTGAAGTCGCCAAGCTTATGGCGGATGCCGGGCTGATCGTGCTTACAGCCTTCATTTCGCCGTTCCGGGTAGAACGCGACATGGTGCGCGCCATGCTGCCCGACGCCGAATTTATAGAGATCTTCGTCGACACACCACTTGAGGTCGCCGAAGCACGCGATGTAAAAGGGCTCTATAAAAAGGCCCGCTCGGGCGCGCTTAAAAACTTCACAGGGATCGACAGTCCTTATGAACCACCGCTCAACCCCGAAATCCGCGTCAACACCGTGGAGATGACGGCAACCGAGGCAGCCGAGTATATCGTCCGCCAGATCATGCCGCTTAAATGACCGCCGCAATGAACGACGCAGAGCTCGCAGCGCATCTCGCGCAGGTTGCAGGCAAGCTGCTACTCGATGTGCGCGCTTCCGGCGTGCTTTCGGGACAAGCACTTGGCAAGGCTGGGGATGAGACCGCCAACGAATTCCTTTGCCATGCTCTGCGCACGCAACGCCCCGATGACGGATTATTATCCGAAGAGGAAAAGGACAATTTTGAGCGCCTCTTAAAGTCGCGCGTTTGGATCATCGATCCCGTCGACGGCACCCGAGAATATGGCGAAGAACGCACGGACTGGGCGGTGCATGTGGCGCTAGCCATAGACGGCAGACCGGAAATTGGCGCAGTCGCCCTGCCCGGCCTTGATCTGGTATTGCGCACCGATCGGCCAATACCCCTAGCACCTTGCCCAAAAACGCCGCGCATGGTTGTCAGCCGGACTCGGCCAGCCAAGGAAGCGCTAGACGTCGCCGAAAAAATTGGCGCCGAACTGATACCGATGGGCAGCGCAGGCGCAAAGGCCATGGCGATCGTGCGCGGTGATGCCGAAATCTACCTGCATACGGGCGGTCAATATGAATGGGATAGCTGCGCGCCCGCAGCGGTCGCCTTAGCTTATGGTCTTCATGTCAGCCGAATTGACGGCAGTCCGATGATCTACAATCAAGCGGATGTCTACATGCCGGACCTGTTGATATGCCGTCCCGAATGGGCTGAGCGGGTATTGTCGTTATTGCGGTGAGGCGCGCGGTATAGGGTGGGGCGCAGGCCCTATGCTTGCTGCGGCTCAAAGGCCGTGTTGAAAAAACCGCTATATGTCGCAAGAGCTGCACATGCCGCTTTGGCGAGGTTTTCCTCGTCCCGTTCCGACAGATCGAGGCGATCAAGCTGATCTCGAAAAGCTTGCCATACTGACCCGCTCGCTTCGGAGCTAAAATCGATGTTAGGTGCCGAGGGTGTGTCCACGAACAATCGCGTCAATCCACGATCAACAAACTCTGTAGCGTAAAGCCAACCAAGCCGAGGCAATAGTCCGCCAGGAAGCCGCCGGGCGTAAAACAATGTCGGCAAATCCGTCTCAACATGCCTGCTGTTTAGCTGCCGCTTAAAGGATCTTATTTCCTGTTCGCTCAAAAACGAAAAGAGCATGTGTTTTAAGTTCGTATCATCATAAATCGGCGCCACCAGATGAAAGAATTGCAGATGGGCGTCAAGCAACCGCTGGCAACGGACTTCGTTAGCCGTTGGCTGATGGGAGTCGATACACGCAACGATGGTCTCACGGGCGCTAGCGGTCTTTACCGCCAACCACCGCGAGAGTGTCCAACAACTAGGTGACAGATCGGTCATGTGAACTGCGAGCTCGGTCCTTATTGCGTAAACTATTGGAGGCGGGCGCCTGAAAACTGATAGCTATGCCGATATCAGGCCTTGGCTTTCAGGCTCTCTGCAACTGCCACTTTATGCCGTTCAAGCGCCGCGACAATCTTGCCTTCGCCTTCCAGCGCACCCCAGAACATCGGGCCGCCCCGATAGATCGGCCAGCCATAGCCATAGATCCAGACGACATCGATATCCGACGCCCGCTGGGCTTTGCCTTCTTCAAGGATTTTATAGCCTTCATTGA
>Ga0114973_10000623_pt1 | contig 26838 bp, 25 predicted proteins | sample M_140807_MF_Meta_FD_87025 | JGI IMG/M metagenome (GOLD analysis project Ga0114973, IMG submission 87025) | Freshwater microbial communities from Lake Montjoie, Canada to study carbon cycling - M_140807_MF_MetaG | ecosystem: Environmental > Aquatic > Freshwater > Lake | place: Lake Montjoie...
ACCACACAATGCATTTATGGTCACAGTCTTACGTCCAGGCGCTCAAAAGTCGGCACTCATGGACGCTCTTTGACTCCATAGTGCACTTCCTGATGCTATCTATTCAATTGTCGCTGCATTCATGCTCTCAGTCTTACGTCAATGTGTCCAAAAGTCGCCACTCATGGACGCTATTTGACTCCCTAGTGCACGACTTATCAGAGTTCATACCTGACTAAGACCATGAATGCTAACGTTTTAATATCATTTATAATATTTTATTACATCATAATATTATTGCTGCATAATGGTTACATATTATTTACATCATTTTCAGTATTAACTGCTTTATGCTCATTATTACAATTAATATTATCATATTATAAACTATATGATAACATTTGACATCATTTATCATCTAGATTTGTAAAAAATATAATATGCGTCTATTACGAGTCAGTATGACGACGGACGTCGTCGTTGGACGTAGTATATTTAGGAAACGCTGCGCTAAGTTGGATTCCCAACTGTTTCCTAAATATACTGATGTGTAAAGGTGTTATTTCATTTTAACATTTACAGATTTAAAACCGCAGACTAATTTATTACATTTATTTAAAGACATTTATAATTATTATGTATTAATAATGGGTGTATATATAATTAAATCATTACACACTGATTGGTTTAAATTAGGTCATCATAAAATATCAGAGAGAAGACCAAATGTTTATTATAGATATATAAATCGTGGATTTTACTCTTGTAAATGTCCAGAAGAAATAAAAAATAAAGTTAGTTTTGATGATTTACAATTAATTTATTGGTTTATTAATTTAGATATAAATGATGAAGACAATATTCATTCACAATTAAAACAAAATTTTGATAATATAGGTGAATGGTATAAATATAATGATTTAGAAAAAATAGTTACTATTATAGAAAATGAATATAATGGTATAATTCAAATGCCTACGATAGAAGAATATAATAATGCTAAAAAATGGTGTAATAATTTAAGTAAACATTCAAAATGAAATTATTTCACAATTATCTAGATTTAATAAATTATCTAGATTTAATAAATTATCTAGATTTAATAAATTATCTAGATTTAATAACTTTCTTTCTCTCTTTCGGTTTTAATTCTTCCATAAATTCAACTTCTATTTTTTCTTCTTCTAATACTTTTTTAAACGTAATCCCCTTTATTTCAAAAGCACTATTCACGTTTTTATTCTTTATAATCAAATTTGAACATGGTACCTTGGATTTAACATATTGTCTAAAATTCTCTACCGATAAATCCATTTCCTTCAACATATTTTTATTATCTTGTTTAAACTTTAACCATATATCTGTTGATAATAAGGAAGATTCTTCATTTTTTATCTCTATTTTTTCTTCCCACCATTCATCAAAGAGAGAAAAGTTACTTACTATATTTTCAGTGTATGATTCTATCATATCTTTCAATTGTGTATCCATAGAATTTATTATATTCTTTGATGTGTTCATTGTAGTATTCAATTCACGTATACTCTTTCTTAAATCCTTTATCTTATCTTGCATTTTAAATTTATTTTCTCTCAGAGTAGTCAATTCAGACATATCAATATTGACATCTTCTACCATTTTATATAATTCTTTACATGTAAACCATACTATTCTCAATATCTTTCTTGGATCTTCAAAACAGGATAAATTATTTATATAAACTATACACTGTGAAGTATTAATCCATTCATACATAATAGGAGACTTATCCCATTTATCAATAGATGTATTGAGAGAAACTAACCATGCAAAATGAATATGTTCGTTTTTTAGTAAATCATTTTTAATCTTCTCTCTTTGATCAATCGGGACTTTCTTTTTATAATTCTTTGCATCTGCTAATATATCAAAATCATCAAAATGTAAATGAAAGTCACCTGCCCCACCTTGGGTATGCTTATCTACTATTTGGAATCCTTTAAAATCCATAAAAGTATCTGTATAATCACAAAATTGCTTCTCACCTTCTGAACCTTTATGCGAATTACTCTTATTTGTTAATTTCATTACACTATCACTTAGTTTTTCATACGTTTCACGACTTAATTGATTCTGTTTATCCTTTTCTTGTAAGATAGTTTCAAATTTTTCTCTCTCTTTATCTATTTCTTTTTGAAAAAAATCACTATTTGCAGACTCATAAACCATTAATTGTTTATTCATTTGTTCTATTTTCATTTTCATTTGTTCTATTTGTGTTTCATACATCTTAGATATTCGTTCTTCCATTTTTTTGGATATTTCTCTCTCTGTTACTATATTTAATTCCATTTTTGTAACTTCTTCTTTAAATTCATTCTTTATTTTTTCATATATTTCTTTTTGTGTCAAACTAGCAACTACTTTTCTCCCCTCTAATAAACATTCACTCCCTATTTTTAACATTAAGAAATTCTCATCAGGAGAGAAAGTATTTATTTCATTTATATATTTATCATATGGTATAGTTATTTGTAAGGTCTTTAACGACATGTACATAAATATTAATAGATATGTTTATGTACATTTTAATAATATATTTTTATTTATTTGCTATGTAAATTAGAAGATAAACAATATTATAAGTAATTTATATAATAAAACATTATTATATAAATGAAAAATAAAAATAATTTTAGTATAAAACAAAGTTTTATGGGTTTTTTCAAAAACAAAAAAATATTATGCATATTTTTTTTATTCATTGTTTTTTTATTTATTTATTTTTTTATGAAACGTCCTGCTAGTGAGGGTTTAACGACACAAACTCAAATAAATTCATCCCCTACACAACAACAACAATTAGCACAACAACAACAAATAGAACAACAACAAATGGCACAACAACAACAACAATTAGCACAACAACAACAATTAGCACAACAACAACAAACGGCACAACAACAACAACAACAACAATTAGCACAACAACAACAATTAGCACAACAACAACAAATGGCACAACAACAACAAATGGCACAACAACAACAAATGGCACAACAACAACAAATGGCACAACAACCAAGTAGTCCTCCAAACAATTCAATTATAAATAAAATTTTAATATCTACATTTGTATTTATGCAAAAAATTTCACTTTTGTTCAATAGCTTACGTGTAAGCGATATGTATAATCTATTTTCAAATTGTGATACAAATGATACCCTTAGTGGATGTTATATAAAATACAATCAGTTAAATGAACCAACAAATGGATTTAATTCTATGATGCAAAACATTAACGAAACTATAAAAAATAATTTATCTCAGATTTCAAATATATAATTTAAATAATTATATTTATGTATATTTATATAAATATATATGTCTAAGCCTAGTTATGTATATCTTCTTATATCTAGTGATAATTCTACTTATGTTGGTGCAACAGTAGACCTAGATCATCGGTTACGTCAGCATAATAAAGAACTCGTAGGAGGAGCTTATGCAACAAGTAGGAAAGTAAATAAAGGAGAAATTTGGACACGAGCATGTCATGTTTCAGGATTTCCTGATTGGCGTTCTGCACTTCAATTTGAATGGCGGTGGAAACAATTATCACGTAAATTACCAAATAAATTATTTCCATTAGAGAGAAGAATGAAAGCGTTAAAAGAATTATTAGCTCTTGAAAAATCCACTACCTTAGCAGTTCCATTTAATGAGTGGATTACACCACCTATTATACATTTTGAAGTAGATGATGCGAATCAATATTATATTACTTAGATATTTTTACTTTTAAAGATGTAAAACATAATAAAATTATATTATTCCTTCATTTGGATGTCTAGTTATTTTTTGTGTTATTTTATTACTATAAATCGTTATTGGTATTAGTATTAATTTTATATCATTTTTATAATTAAGTTTTATTTTTAAATTTCTTGATATACATAATAATTCATTTTTATCAATTGTTTTATAATCATTTGGTAAAATTTCTATATTAATTGGATTTTCTTCTAAATCATCTAAAAATAAAAAAATTATAAAATCGCAAAAAAGGTTTTCATAATTTATCCATTTTTGATTTGCTATTTTATTTAGTTTTTTAAATACATTCATTTTTTTATTTTGTTTAAATAATTTGTAGTCAAAAATTTTTGACATTATAATATCAAATTTTTCTTTATTCATATTTTTTTCATCTTTTTCATTCTCTTCATCTTTTTCATCCTCTTCATCCTCTTCATTCTCTTCATCTTTTTCATCCTCTTCATTCTCTTCATTCTCTTCATCCTCTTCATCCTCTTCATCCTCTTCATCCTCTTCATCTTCACTAATATCTTCATATTCTTTTGTTGTAGATGGATCAGTTAAATTTATTATTAATATAGAACATATATCTATACAAAATGATGGAAGCTGATAAAAATCTTCAATTTTTGGAATTATATTTCTTATAAAATAATTTTTTATATATGTATTTACACTTTCAAAATTTTTTAAATTTATCATTTTGAAATAATTATCACCTACTTCCAATACCATTTGCGATTTTGAAAAATCAACTTGGCCAATTGAAAAATTAAGTTTATCAAAATTCTTATCTATTTCAGTATTAAAAATGTTTTTAAATTGAAATACATTAAAATACTGAGATAAAAAAAAATCTTTAATCATTAATACGTTTATAATTTCCTTTTTTTTTGTCTCAAATAATTTATTTATATTTTCTATATTTTCTATATTTTCTATATTTTCTATATTTTCTATATTTTTTTTTTCTTGTAAATTGGATAACATTTCCGAATTTAACATTTACATTAAACAAATATAAAAAATATATTAATTTACTTTATATATATTATGTGTTCTATAAATCATGAAAAAAAGGCTATTTTTTTTCATATCCCTAAAACAGGTGGCATATTTATTCGTGAAAATTTAGAAAAATATTATGGTTTTAAATATTATCAAATTAAACGTCCTGATCACGAAGAGATTTGTCAAAGTAATATTTTGACAAAACAAATTACTAAACAATATCATTCAGGAAATAGAATCTTTGGATTTTTAGAGTATTTTAAAGATCAACCACATAGTAATAATATTGGAATTTATGAATATGCATCCACTTCTGACTTTTTAAATAAAATAACTGGAATGGATGAACAAAAATGGAAAGAATACTATAAATTTTGCTTTATACGTAATCCATATGAGAGATTTATATCTGGGTTTTGTTATTGTAGTAAATATTTAAAAATAAATATAGAGTTCGAAAAATTTATATATTTACAAGATTATGTAACCAGTTTTGAGTACATACACACTTTTATGCCTCAATCAAAACATATTATTTATAATGATAAAAATGTCTGTAATTTTATAGGTTCATTTGAACGTTTGGAAGAAGATTTCAAAAAAATATTACTTACTATTGGATTCAAAGAAGGTGAAATAGTTCATAATCATGAAAGAAAAAATCATACTATTCATTTTCCACTAAGCTATTATATTAAAAACCAAGATATATTAGATAAAATGAACGAAATATGTAAAGATGATATTCATTTGCTTTCTTTTCAAAAAATAGATGAAGTATCCAATATTTTATGATTCATTTACATAATTTAAATAAGCTTCTGTCACGTGATTTTTTGAATTACCATATTTTATAAAAGAAGGTCTTTCAATATCAATTATTAAACAAATTCTTTCTTCATTTGATAAATTAAAAGCACTATGTGTTTTACTACTATCGAAAGAAATCAATTGTCCAGTTTCAATAGATTTTTTTTCACCTTCTACCCATAAACCACATTTTTCAGGGACTTTTAATCCTAGATGTGTACGTATAGTGTTATTACATACTAGGTCATAATCTTGATGTGGTTTTAAAAATGTATTTTTTTTCATTTTTGAAAAAGTTATTAGTTCAATATATTTATTATTTTCTACGATTGATTTCAAAATGGGAAAAAAAACGGATAATTTTGAAAATTTTTTAAAACCATAAATAGGAATTATGTCTAATTCAGATTCCATTGAGGTATTCCATTTACATGTTGTATTGTTCAATTCTTCCATTATTAAGTTTATATTATCTGAAAAAATTTTTATTTCTGGATAAAGAATTAGTGTTTCGTAATATTTAGAATCTAGCAATTCATATTTTTCTTTTTTACCACCATTTTTTATATATTTTTCATAATCTATTTCACACAAATTATGCATTATATACTATTATTTTTATTTTTTATTTTCTTCATCCTTTTCTTGATCCTTTTTATTACATATCGCAATTTCATTTATATATTCTATTTTTTTATAACCTAATATGTTTAAATCATCGCTACATATTTTGTTTATTTCATCTAACATATTTTGATCCTTTATCATTTCTGTATAATGTGAATGTTTCAATTTATTTAAAGGTTTGTTTTTGTTATGAGTAATTTCTTCTTCTTTGAACCCAATAGTAAGTAAAATTTTCTTAAAATCTTCTTCTAAATTTTCATATTTTCCAATATAATTCATAAATATTTCGTTTTTTTCGTTATAAAAATGTTTACTTTGTGGTAAAAATACATGAAAATATTCGTCCTCGTTTACAATATCCTTATATTCTAAGTATTTTTCAAATGGTATATCATATTTATAAATTTGTTGAATATAATTCCAACCTGATACAATTCTATCGTATGGATTTCTAACAAAACAGAATTTATAATAAGTTTCCCATTTTTTATCATCCATACCCATAAAATCAGATAAATATTTAGATGTTTTATAATATTCTATAATTCCATGTATTTTATTTCCAAAAAAAAATTGTTTATATAATTTATTTGAATTTTGATTAAATTTTATATCTGTTTTACAATAACTAAGATGATCAGGTCTTTCAAATAAATAAAGTTCAAAACCGTATTTTTTTGTCAAAGCACTTCTTATATATATTCCTGCTGTTTTTGGTATATGAATAAAAATTGCTTTTTTTTCATGATTTATACTACACATATCTAATATACAATTATTTTTTTAATATTTTTAAAACATAAATATTTTATTATATATTATTATATATACTACATATAATAAAATGGGTGGCATTATTCCAACATGTAGGAAACCTGGCGATCCTCTTTTTATATTTGGTTATAAATTAAATGTTTATGCTTGTTGTTTAAATCAACTTACTTCATCAAGAAAGTCGTGTAATAGTAATACACAAACAATAGGAGGTTTGGGTGTTAATATTAATTTATATCTTAAAGGTGATGCGTTAACTTTTAGAGTTACAGAGTCAACCCGGTTTCTTAGTGTTTCAACTGACACTGCATATACATATTTTAATGGTAAATATACTTGTTTGACAGGATTAAACGGTAGTTTACTTTATAATATAACAACTGCATGGTTCGTACAAACACCACTATGTAGTTCAATTCAAATAACAAAATCAAAATCAAGAATAACACAATTCATATACAGTTCTCTTGATCCTATTTCAGACTATAGAATAAGCATGATACGTGTAACTTATCCAACGTCTGAAAACCCCGAACCTATTATTACACCTCTTCCGTATTCATTTACACAACAAAATGCATGGGCTTATAGTTTTAATAGCAAATATAATGAACAATCTTTATTACAGAAAAATATCTATATTGTAACAGCAGGTGGTACATCTTTTTGTACAAATTTTCCAAATAATTCACAATTTAATTTAATAGCACCTTATTTACCGTTTGTTAATAATGTAAGTGTTATTACAAGTATTATTAGTAAACTATTGATTAATAGTCCAGAAACAAAAACAGTTGCTGAATATTATAAAAATCTTGGTGTTTATAGTTATAAGTTTGTGTTAAGTTATTTTGAGTTTTTTATTAAAATAAAAAATTTACCCGATAATGATGAAAACAAAATAAAAGCGCAAAATTTTTTAACAAATAATAATGATGTAAAAATTAATAAAAAAAGCCTTCATAAATATTGTTTTAACTTGTATCAAAATTATTTTATAACAAGCGATAAATTTAGTCATTATTTAAGACAACTAGATGCATGTATACTTTTTATATATAACATTATTTTTGTATCTGCTAGTGAAAAAAACATTCCTATTGATGAAAATTTTTTGTTTATTTTTTGTAAATTAATTTATTATGTATACTTAAATAATCTTACTATAAAAACTTTTGAAATTAATAGTTACTATGAAAGTATAACGCCAAAATTACTAGACAAAAATTATAACTATATTTTAGATAATTGGACAAATAATATCTATACATCAACTAGTATGGCTTTTATAATAGCTTCTTCTTATGCACCATTAAAAGTATCCTATTTTGATTTAAGTAAAGAAAATTGTTATGAAACTGTAAAAACATATATAAATTTAAATACTGTAAAAAATAAATATAATTGTTATAAAAATTGGCTTTATTCAGGAGTAACAGAAATTAGTAATTACCAAACATACTCAGCTTTTACAAAGTCAAAACGTGAACTTATTGATAAAGTTTTATCTAAAATTCCTATAAAATGGCAAAAAAAATTGAAAAATTGTGCAAATTCAAAAGGCTGTTGTTCCATAATTAAAAAATAATAAAATGCGCGTTGCTATAAATTTATTTTCTATATTTTTATATTAACCTTTTACACTTTTTCACGCTTTTTATTAGAATCTATTTTCATGATGATTCCACTCATTTTTTGTATTTCATCTTCTTGCTGTGAGACTATCCGTTTTGCTAATGCAATTACATCATAATCATCGGTTTTTTCTAATATTCTCTTACTTGTTAATAACGCCATAGAATGATGTTCTATCATTTCTTCCAAATATTGTTTATCATCAATTGCAATTTGTTTTCTATATAAATAAACGAATGAGGCTAATGAAATAATTATTCCTATATACCAATACAAGCTAAATACTTTATATTGAAAATCTTTCATTAAAACTTCAAATAAAACCATAAACAAAGCCATAATGACCGATAAATAAGCTTTACCATAACTATTAGTAATATCTATATTTCTATCAACCATAATCGGTGACATTAAAAAATATTGTATCATAAAACTACCTATAAACATTATTACCAACATATGCGTGAATTTCATCTATATTATATACCAATATAAATGAAATAATTACCTCTCTTTCTTATCAATTACTACTTCTTTTGCTAGATTTTTTATGATTTTATTCTCATTATCAACATCTTCATTACCTGATCCACCAAAAGCCTCTATAATAAGTTTATTATATTCATCACTTTTCTTAGAATCACTATATATACAATCTGGATATTTCGCCTTAAACTCAGGTAATAATTTAATATTTTTATGTGCTAATTTTTTGACAGCCATTCTTAATCTTATTTTTTCTTCTTTTTCCTTTTCCCATTTATCTTGTTCTTTTACATATATAATTTCTCTCTTTGTATCACTACAATGTACTGGTCTCTGAGTAATATCTAGTGCATTTAAATTTTTGATAATAATATTTGTAATTCCGTTAACAAATCCTACTTTTCCCACATTCTCTAAATCAGATAATTGTAAATTAATAGAATCTACAAAATCAGTTAAATTAATAGCATCTTTACATGTCTCATTAAGAAATAAATTTAAATTAAACTTATTATTATTTATCACGTTGGACTGTTGAATCAACGTATGACTTGTATTATTTTTACATGATTCTAATATCATTTTTTTTATTTCTGACTGCTCTTTCATCATTGTTAATAGTAACTCTTTATCAATAGTTTCTACTAATACATCTTTTTTCATAAAAGAACAACCCTTTTTATGTCTAGATAAACCAGATTTATACTTATACACACGCCCACATTCGCATGTATTATCATCAATTGTTTCTAGAGGCGGAAAAACGGCGGAAAAGTTACCATTTGTTACCATTTTGGCCTTTTTTCGGTGTTTAGATGTGGATAGATGTCCTATAAAATGCGATTTTTTAGAGCATGTGTGGTCACAAATTTCACATACGTACAAATTGGGCGGAAAAACGGCGGAAAAGTTACCATTAGTTACCATTTATGTTAAAAGAAGAAAAATTTTTAAGCTTTTTTTTCGCAAAAAAATAAAAATTACAGTCACAAATTTAAAATTATTTTTTTTGAGCTCAGACGCTAATTTTTCATTATGCAGCAAATTCATGTTTTTTCCAACTTTATTTTTCATTTTTCAAAAATGGACAAAAAAAATGTCCAAAATCGATTTCCCGAAAAAACTTTTGGAAAAAAAAATTAAATATTTATTTAAGTTCCATTTTCAATATATTATATTTTTAATAAATATTTGGATTTTTAATTCTTTTTATAAAATAATAAAGTAAATTAATATATGAAAATAAAATTTGATAATTATGTATGTAGCCATTTTAATCAACAAAACATGTTATTTGATACTAACAATGGTATATTATATTATAAAAATAAATCTAATAAACTACAAGAAATACCTAATCAATATAGAAATTTAGTCAAATTAAAAAAAATATTAGACAATCATCCAGATAATGATGACTATCAACGCATTGTTTTTTCAAAAGAGATTAAACATATTCAAAAACAAATTACAAAGAGAAGGAAAATGAATGAAAAGAAAACTAAAAAACGCGTTTTATTTCACTTCTTTTAACTAAAATATTTTGTATTTATATGAAAGTATACGTAGACTTAGATAATACACTATGTAGAACAGAAAACGGAGATTATAAAAATTCCGTTCCTATTTTAGAGCGAATAGAATATTTTAATTCACTTAAAGAACAAGGCGATACTATTGTTATATGGACAGCCAGAGGTAGTAGATCAGGTGTTGATTACGAAGAATTGACCAAACAACAGTTATTTGATTGGAATATATCATATGATACTTTGTTAATGAAAAAACCTGATTATGATGTTTATTATGATGATAAATCTTTTAATATTGACACTTTTTTACCTATTCCAAAAGTTAATAATGGAGAGAAAGAAAAATCTAAAAAATTAAATGTAGAAATAGTTCCAAAAGGATGGGGGAAAGAAGTCATTTTTGTAAATAATGATGAATATTGCGGTAAATTATTATGTTTTGATAAAGGTAAAAAGTTCTCTATGCACTATCATATTCAAAAAAAGGAAACATGGTACGTTAGCAAAGGGAAATTCATATTAATATGGATTGAAACGGAAAATGGTATAACACATACGGAATATTTAAATGTTGGAGATGTAATTACAAATGAACGCGGAGAACCTCATCAACTCATTGCATTAGAAGATTCAGAAGTATTTGAAGTATCTACTCAACATTATGATAATGATAGTTTTAGAATATGGAAAGGTAACTAAATTAAATATATTTTTTTTTAATATAAAAAGAATATATGAACATCATTGTTTTTGGAGATATAATATTAGATATTAATTATTTTTCAAAAATAGAGAGAATCGCACCCGAAGCGAGTAATATACCTATTCATAATATATATAATATCGCGTATCATTTAGGTGGAGCTGCAAATGTATCACATAATTTACATAATTTAGATACGAATATTGAATTCATTTCTGTAATTGGAAATGACTATTATGGTGAAAAAATAAGTGATTTATTAAATGAAAAAAGGATTCCAAATAAATTATACATAGATAAAACACGTAATACTACACAAAAGAATAGAATATTTTTTAATAATGTATTACAGACAAGATATGATATAGAAGATACACATGAAATATCTGATGAATTAGAGAATGAAATATTTCATTATATTATAAGTAAAAAATTAGATGCTATTGTCATTTCTGATTATAATAAAGGATGTGTAAAAGAAACACTTATTAAAAATATTATAAAATATGCTAATGAAAATAATATTTATACTTTTATTGATCCTAAGATTCATAACTATTTAAAATACCAAAACTGTTTTTGTTTTAAACCAAATTTAAAAGAAGCTACACAAATAAGTAAATCAGAAGACCTTAATGAAACTATTACGTTTATTAAAAAAAATGTTAAATGTACAAATTTAGTAGTGACTTGTGGTAAAGACGGAATCCTTTTAAATGATATGGAAAATAAAATTAAACATAAAACAGATATTAGCGTGGTAGACGTCACAGGTTGTGGAGATATTGTTCTCTCTTTATTAGTTTATCAGTTTTTATTAACAAATGATTTGTTATTAGCATGTAATATTGCAAATTATATAGCAGGTATTAGCACACAAACAATTGGTAATTATATTATAAATAAAGAAGACTTTAAAAGATATTACTTGTTACATACAGAAATAGAAATAAATAAAACAATATACGATTATGAAATAGAAAAAATAGAAAATATATCTAATAATCATAAAAATATTGTATTTACAAATGGTTGCTTTGATATATTACATTCAGCACATATTCAATTACTTCAATATAGTAAAAAACAAGGAGATATATTAGTAGTAGGATTAAATAGCGATGAATCTATTAAACGATTAAAAGGTCAAGAAAGACCTATTAATGACATAACAGAGAGAACGCAAATTCTTACACTATTTGATTTTATAGATTATATTATTATATTTAGTGATGATACACCTTTTAATATTATTAAATATCTAAAACCAGATATTATTATTAAGGGATCAGACTATAATAAAGATAATGTTATAGGAAAAGAGTTTTGTAAAGAAGTAAAATTATTTGATTATATTAAAAATAAAAGTACCAGTTTAATTATTGGAAAAATTAAAAATAATGAATAATAATATAAATAATTAAATGGGTGTTAAAGTGTATCATTTTTATAATTTATACCACTTAGGTGATAATATATTTAATATGATTTTTTTCAAAAATATTAAAGATTATATTGAAAAACATAAAATTATTATTTATTATTATTGTCAAACGCAATATATTCATCAAGTAAGTGAATTTAATGATTCAAATAATGTAACCATTAAAGAAATAGATAAAAAACCTCCAAACGCAACGGAAATATGGATAGATCGTGAAATAAGAGGATTTTCATTTACAAAATTATATAATAAAAATAATTCAATAGGAAAACCACGTACAAATTATGACAAATTTTTTGTTTGTTTTTACAATATTTTATTAAGTATGATGAATATTAATATTACTATGAAAATATTTTATTATAAAGATAAAGATTTAAAAAAGAGATATTATAATTTAAATAAAAAATATAAAAATAAATATAGAAATACCGAAATACTTATACTTAATTCACAGCCTATGTCAGGTCAGTTCCATTATAATAAATCTGAATGGGATGAACATATTAGTCATTTAAGTAAAAAATATAAAGTTATTACAACTACTAAGGTTGATGGTATAAATTGTACTATGGATGATCAATTATCTGTAAAAGATATTGCATCTGTTTCTGCAAAAGCAAAAATTATTATTGCTGTAAATTCAGGAGTTGTACCTGGATTACTTAATAAATATACTTTAAATAATGTAAAACAAGTTTTTATTTTTGATAATAGATGTAAATTTAGTTATAAAAAATTTCAAAATAAAGAAAATATAAAAGATATTAGTTATGAAGAAATAAATAAATATATATAAGAAAAAATATTTTTAAAATAACTATATAATAAATATGCAAAATGATGAAGCTGTTATAAAAATAAATTCAAAATATTTAGTAGATATTAATAATGAAAATATAAATAAATATTTTGGCGAATGGATAAACAATGTTGACGAATTAAATAAATCATTTATTTCTGGATTACCTTTTGAAAATATTGTAATTGATAATTTTTTATCAGAAGAATATGTTAATAAAATATATAATTCATTTCCAACTAATTATGATAATTGGTATAAATATATAAATCCAATAGAATTTAAGTACACGTTTGATAAAATAGAAACATTAGAAGAAGATATACAAAAATACTTTTATATTTTATCTAGTGATCATTTTATTAAATTAATGAATAAACTAACAGGAATTAAAAATTTAGAGAAAGATCCGTATCTTCATGGCGCGGGACTACACTGCCATGCAAATCACGGAAAACTAGATGTTCATCTTGACTATGAAAAGCATCCTTATTCTGGTAAAGAAAGAAGAATTAATATAATACTATTTATATCAAAGGATTGGAAATCAGTGTGGAATGGTGCTAATGAACTTTGGGATAAAGATGTAACAAAATGTGTTAAAAAAACGGAAATAAAGTTTAATCGTGCTATTATATTTAAAACAAATGATATTTCTTGGCACGGAATGCCTGATAAGATTAAATGTCCCGAAGGGATATATCGTAAATCATTAGCATATTATTATGTATCAGATTTAAACACTAATAAAAAAGAAGAAGAATATAGAAAAAAAGCAAAATATATTAAACATCCAAATGATAATTATGATGATAAAAAAGAACAATTATATAAAATAAGAGCTAATAGAAGAATAACTTCGGAAGATTTAAAAATTCATTTTCCAAATTGGGAAATTGATAAATAAAATAAAATAATTAAATTAAAAAGCTTATCTATATTATGTTAAATATAGAAAATTATGGTACTTTTATAAATGGTTCATGTTTAGAAGATAATGAATATAAAAGTTTAGAGTATATTAATAATAATACTAATAAAAGTTATGTTTGTTATTTTTATATTGGAGATATTATTAAAAATAACACTCATGATTTTTTTTTTAATGATTTAAATATTTCATATAAAATTTTTCCTTGGAAAACTTATTTAAAAATGCACGTAGATGTTAAAAATTCAGGTAGTGATACAAAAGAATATGCTTGGAATCATTTTAAAAATTATGGAAAATATGAAGAAAGAGCATTTTCTTATATTAATAACAGTAATGTACACACTGGTAGGTTGGGGAATTTATTTTTTATTAATATGTTCTTAAATATGATGGCAATGAAGTATAATCTTAAATGTAGTTATAAGTATGCAAAAAAATTCAAGCAACTTGGAATTAATTTTTATAAAGGAATAAATATATATGATACTAACTTATTAGTTACAGAAAAAAATTTTATGTATTTATTGAAAGAAAAATTAGAACCCTCTAATATTATAATAACAAATGAAGTATATTTTCAAACAAATGAGTTTTGTCAAATTTTACATAGATATTTTAATCTCGATAAAATTAAAAATAAAATAATAAACTCAAATATTTATAACACTAGATATAATCAAAACAATGATTTATTTATACATGTAAGATTAGGAGATATCAAAAATCTAATGCAATATAATTATAATATATTAGATGATTTAATATCAAAAATAAAATATGATGAAGTATATATATCAAGCGATTCTATTGAAGATAAATTTTGTGTTAAATTAATAAAAAAATATAATTTAAGAGTTTATATTTCAAATGATATTGAAACTATTATGTTTGCAAATACTTGTAATAAAATAATTATGTCTGGTGGAACTTTTTCATGGATGTTGGGTTTTTTTGGGTATTTTTCAAAAAATATATACTACTTAAATAGTCATATTCCGTGGTATGGAGATATTTTTTGTTTCAATAATTGGAAAAACAATGAAAATATTAATTACGAAGATAAAAATGATGATACAATCATAAAAGAAAATATAACAGTTATATAATAAATTATATAATAAATTATATACTTTTAACATCATATTTCATAATTTATAAAATAAATAAGGTATAAAATATTTAATAATTATATTAATCATTTGTTTATGTAAATAATAACATTTTTATAATATATTTATCTTATATTATGAACAACGTAGAGAAAAAAAAAATATATATTTTGAAAATTAATTATTTAGACAAAAATGATAAATTTAAGTATGTTAATGAAAAGTATAAAAAGTATTTTGATTGGAAACAATATTTATCTGTATATAAAGATTTAAAAATTAAAAATGCAAATGATGCATGGCAACATTGGATATTATATGGTATAAAAGAAAAAAGAAATTTTTATATATATAATAAATCAAAAAAAGATACAAAACATGCTGTAACATTTAAGAATCAAGATTTCAAAAAAGTAAAAAATACAAATGTTAATAAAACACAATCAGATAATTTTATAAAGCAACCAAATAATATTACAAAAGAGACGATGAATAATAACATGCAAATTATTACTGATAATAAAAATAATAATACACTTAATAATACACTTAATAATACACTTAATAATACAGTTAATAATAGACTTAATAAGTCGATTGATAAATTTAATATTTCATATGAAGATAATGATGAAACAATTGAAAATGTTGACTTAATAAGAATAAAAAATTTAATTTTAAAAAAAAAATTTGAAAACTATGGATTACATTATTATGGATGGAAATCTGTAATGAATAATTTTATTGAAAATTTTAATTCCGTTAATATAAAAAACACGGAACTAATATTTTTTGATGAATGGATTGAAAAATTATTAATATGGGGAAACAAGAAAGAAAATAAAGCATGTATTAATGAAATTAAAAAAAACAACTATAAAATAATTTCTTTTTTACATAATCCTCCATTTATAAAATGGTATAATAAGGAATATAAGATAAATATTCATAATTCTATTATTTATAACGAAGAACACACAAATAAAAACTTATTTACTATTTTTGAAAGCCATAAATTAAATAACAATTTACAATATTTATACACATTGACTAATAATCATAAAGAATATTTATATAATAAGTGTCCAAATTATCAAAATAATTTGATGTCTATATTACATCCAATTGAAATAACTGGTAAAGAAAAGACATTTGATTTTAGTTTATTTTCTCAAAACAAACAAATTATTCATATAGGTTGGTGGTTAAGAAATTTTAAAAGTTTTATCCAGTTTAAACAACCAAAAGAATTTTTTAAAACAATTCTAATCAAAAAAAGTTTTGAAGAAGAATGGAATAATCTTTCTAGAAATTATAAGTTAGATGGTATTACTGTGTTAAAAGAATTATCTAACCAAGATTATGAAAGAATTTTTATAAATTCATGTATGTTTCTTGATTTAGAAGATACAGCAGCTAATAATATTATTCTTGAATGTATTAAATTTAATACTCCTGTTATTGTGAGAAAACTACCAGGTGTAGTAGAGTATTTAGGATATGATTATCCAATGTATTTTGAAAATAATGAAGATTTGATGAATCTGCAAAACATTAATTATTTCTTAAATTTAGTAGAGAAAACAAATATATATTTAGAAAAAATGGATAAATCACATATCCAGATAGATAATTTCAATAAAAAAATAATTTATGACTTGCAAAAAATTAATAATACAAATATTATAAATAATAAAAGCACTTTTAAATATAAACTAACATGGTTTTGTTTTATATCTGATTTGAATAATTATAACGTTAAATTTCAGTCTATTTATAAAAATTTTAATAACCAGAATAACAATAACACAAATATTTTAAAAATTGTTATTAATGATAAATTAAAAACTGATAAAAACTATCAAGATTTTATAAATATTATATGTAAATATAATGATATGTTAACCAATATACAATATTGTCTTAAAGATATTCAATATTACTCTGATTTTTTAAATAATTGTTTTGATATTTGTGAAACTAAATATTTTTCTATAATAGATCCTTACGATAAACATGATACTGAATACTCTAATTTATTTATAAGTTATTTAGATAATAATCCTTCTTGTGATATTGCTTTTTCAAGTTATATTATAATAGATAAACATTATGAAGAAACTATTTTATTTACAAAAAACAGTATTGTATTTGAGAGTAATTTTAGTAATATATTATTTCCAGAAACGGGTATTGTTTTTAGAAATGAAGTAAGTTCTATAACTTCTTCATTTAATAATTTACTTGATAATAGTCTGATTTTAAGGGAATATTTCAAAAATGCAATTAAAAAACAACTCAATATAAAATGTTGTAGTGAATTACCTTTATATAAAATTATTCGGAAATAAAATCTATTAATTTTAAATTTATGTTTTTATATTTTTATTATTATAAAAATATAATTATAATAATAATTTATGACAAATATTCCTAATGATTTTAATTGGAAAGAATATATATCTTTAAATAGTGATTTAAACCATATAAAAGATAAAAAAACAGCTAAAAATCATTATTTAAGTTATGGTATAAATGAAAATAGACCATATAAATATAAATTACCTAGTGATTTTAACTGGAAAGCATATATATCTTTAAATAGCGATTTAAATCATATAACAACCGAAAAAATGGCTATTGAACATTTCTTAAAATATGGTATATTTTATAAAAAGATGTATAAAAAACAAAATTATATTAATGATGATATTTATGATTTACCTAGTTGTAATAATATAATTAATAATAATAAAAAAATTATAGAAAATAATATAGGTATTTCTTCATCAATAAGTGAAAAAAATGTACTACAAACTAGACCTTTTTTTAAAGAAAATAATAACAATATTTATCATAGCAATATAAATATATTAGATAATATTAATTCTTTTATTCTAGTTATTGATTTCAATAACGGTGGTGGTGGTACAACTTTTTTTTTGAATGCTATTGTATCAAAATATAAAAATCATCAAACATTCGTAATAGCTAGAAATATTAATAATGAACTACATATAAACATTAATGAAGAATATATTATACACGATAAGTATAATATAAATGAAAGTTTAGACTTTATAGATAAATATAGTAAAAAAATATCTTTTATATTTGTAAACCATTTTTTATATCATAATATAGATTTTATTAATAAATTATTTACTATAAATAAAAAGGTTTATGGAATTACACATGATTATTATAATTTATTTGGTAAATTTCAACCATATTATCACGAATTCAGTGAATTAATTAAAACAAATAACAACGCTATAAATATTAATAATTATCATTATTTATTAACACAAAATAAATTAAACGCAGATATTTTTTCACAAAAATACCATAAAAATATTGATATTGTTTGTTTACCTGATTATAAAAATTCTTATATTAAATATAAAAGTAATTCAAATAACAATATTGTTATAGGAATAATTGGGAATATTACACATATAAAAGGTAAAACATTACTAGAAAATATTTGTAATTATTATTTAAATGACCCAAATATTGAAATTATTGTTTTTGGTCATATAGTTTCCAATATTTGTACGAATAGATATTGTTATAATGATATTAAAGAACTAAATAACTTGTTATGTAAACATAAACCTAATATTCTTTTAGAATTATCTATATGGCCTGAAACCTATTCTTATACACTTACATTATCTATGATAACAAAATTACCTATATTATATTATAAAAAAAAATTTAATAGTGTTATTGAAAACAGATTAAGTAATTATGAAAAGGCTTTTTGTTTTTCATCATTGAATGATCTTGATCATTTAATAAAAAACAAAAAACAAAATTTTTTTTATACCATTGAACCAACTATATATTTTGATATTTATTGGGACAATTTATTTTTAAATAAAAATAAATTAAACATATCTTATAACACACCCAAGTATAATATCAAACCATATTTTGTATATTTTCCTCAGTTTCATAAAATACATGAAAATGATATATTGTTTTATGAAAATTTTACTGATATTAAAAATTTGGAGTTATATAACAAAAATTGTTTAGTAAATAAATTGGATACACCATTACTATCTTATTTAAATATTAATGATATTAACGAATATAATTTGTTAAACACAAATCTAATACAAAAACAAATTGACTTAATTAATTATTATAAATTTAATGGATTTGCGTTATATTATTATTGGTTTACTAAAAATACAATAACGAATAAAAATATGATAATGAATAATGTATTAGATATATTTTTATCAGATAAGATTGATATGAAAGGTAAAAAAGTATTTTTTATTTGGGCAAATGAAAATTGGACAAACAATCCAGCATTTGGTGAAAATAATCAACAAAATAATATAGAAAATACTTATAACGAAGAATCATATATTAAAAATGGTGTAAATTTATTAAAATATTTTAAACATGATCATTATTTAAAAATAAATAATAAGCCTGTTTTTTTTGTATATCATAATTATTTGTTACAAAATCTAGATATTTTTTATAAAATTTTTAATAATTTATGTATTTGTAATGGTTTTGATGGAATACACTTAGTATTAAACACATTTAATACAAGTGATAGTGAAATGTATGATAAAACAAAATTTAATAAATTTTATGTAAATTTTAATTATAAAAATGACGAATCTAGATTTTTTGATAAAAAAGAAAATCAATATAAAATAGATTATAAAAAATATATAGAATGTGCAAATCATATTAATAAAGATGTAATTCAAACCATCGTTTGGGATTTTAACAATAGACCTAGATTATTTAAACCAAACCGTTTGTCAAAATCCACGATTTGTGTTAATAATACAGAAATAGATAAAATTTTATTTACAAAAAAGATATTAGAAACATATAATAGAGAAAAAAAAGATGAAATAGAAAATATTTTACTAATAAATTCGTTTAATGAATGGGGTGAAAATATGGCTTTTGAACCTTCTCAACAAAGTGGGTATTATAACATGAATGTTTTGTGGAATTGTTTGTTTAATTATACATAAAATTATTAAAGGTATAAAATTATATATTAAACATAATATATATTTTTATATAATGATTATACCTATTTCAAATAAAATTCTTGATGAATTTGCAGTTAAAAATCAAGAGTACTTGGTAATTAAAAAAGAATATAATTTTTTTAATGTAAAATCTGGTATTCAAGAATATAAGCTGTATTCTTATTTAACTACTTTTTTTAATAATGCAATTATTCTAGACTTAGGAACAATAAATGGTAATACTGCAATTGCTTTATCTCATAATGAAACGAATCAAGTTATTAGTTATGATGAAGTAAATAGTATTGATCATAATAATCATATAATTTATTCTAAACCCAATGTTAAATTTAATATTGGAAACGTTTTATATGATTTAAATGAAGAACTAATAAGTAAAATTAAAATGGTTGTTATTGATATGGATTATTATAGATCATTTACAAATATTAAAATGATTGAAACTGTTATTAATAAATTAAATTATTATAATTATAGTGGATTAATTATTTTAGATGATATAACAAATTATCCCATTTCCGAGATTAAACATGTAATCAATGAATTCTGGAATAAAATAGAATATAAAAAATACGATTTTACAAAATATGGTCACTGGACTGGTACAGGTATAATTATGATCAATACTAACATTGATTTTACTTTTGATGATAATACAAAATTATAAATATTTTATTATACTATCATAGATTTCTAATTATTTAAGTCAATTGTTTCAACTATATCATTAGGATGTTCTCTGATTAATTCATCGCGTGAATTATAACCATGATTGATAATATACCTTTCCATTTGTTCAATAGCTGCCGCATGATCGCTATTTGATTTTAATACATGTTCTACCGTGAATTTATTACAAATAGCAGTTTTTAATTTGTAATGAGGAAACATATAATCTACACCCCAAATATTTGAATTTTGGATATCATTCATAGAAATAAATTTTATAAAATCAAAATATGTTAATAGTAAGCAAAATATTTCAAGTCGTGATGTTATAGAAATTGAATTTCTTATACCACCTCCACCTTTCATATAAGACCATGTAGATTTTTTAACACGAGGTGAAATAACATCAATTTTATTATTTAACTTAATGTTTATTAAAGATAGTATATCTATTTTTTCTATTTTAACATCATCTAATATAAAAAAAATATAATCATATTTTTTAAAGTTTTTATGGTATGGGTTATTTATCCATAATTCAGATAAAATACCTTTTTGTTTATTTATTATTATTTCATTCAAATATGTAAAATTAGATGTATTTATTATATTTTCAAAATAAGTTTTATCATAAACATTTACAAATAAATCAAAATTAGTTTTTATATTTTCATGTATATAATTAATATTATGTATTAATACATCATACTTAATACTTATGTTAGGTTCACCAAATGCTGCTAAATAATACAAAAACTTTACCATTACTATTATTTATTCTTATAATTAAATTTAAATATTTTTATAATTAAATTTAAATATTTTTATAATTAAGTTTATATAATTTATGTCTTTTGACCCAAGTAAAACGCAAATTTACATAAATTGTGGAGGTAAATCCGGATCGAAAACATTAGAAAAAACACTTTCTCAGTATTATAATTGTCTTCATACACACGGTAATTTTTATTTTCAAAAATATATACTCAAAAATACTGATTATACATTATATGATGCAATACAAAAATCTATGGAACATTTTGATAATGTCTATGTAATTGATTCTTATAGAACGCCCATAGAAAGGGCAATTTCATCATGCTTTCAAAATAAACCAAATACTACATTAGAAAATTTTAATTATAATTTACTCATTGGAGAGAATTACAGTTGTTTAGAAGAAATATTATATGAATTTAAACTACCACCTGTTTATAAATTTGATTACGAAAAAAAACATTTTTTTACAAAATATAAAAACTTGAATATTATTAAATTAAGATTATCAGATATTAATGAATGGAATAAAATATTAACTAGTATATTTAAACGTCCTATTAATATTATACCTGATAATTTATCAAAAAATAAAAAATATTATGACAACTATATTCATTTTTTAAATAATATAAAAATTCCTACAAAATATTTCCAATGTTTAATCAATTCTAGGGAATTTAAAATTTTTAATGAAAAACAAGAACAATTAGAATATGTTAAAAAATGGAGTAGTCATATTTGTAATAAAAATGTTTTAATAGAACATTTACCTAATGATTTTAATTGGATTAAATATGTAGATATTAATAAAGGTAGACTGGAATATATGAATGAATTAGAAGTATGTATTCATTATGCACAAACGGGAAGACATGAAGGTAAGAAATATAACTAAAAAATGATTGTTAAAAAATATCATTCTTTACTATTTTTTTCCCACATATTTAAATATTTTTTTTGTTCATACTGTCTATGATGTATTATAAATTCTTTATCATTTTTTATAATATCCAAATATGATTTTGGTATTTTATATTGTTCTTTAAATTCTTTATATAAATCATTGATTTCCTTTTCTTCTGTTAAATTTGCAGGATATATATTTATTTTCTTACCAAAAACATCACTCAATATTTCATCCCATTTTTTTATATCACTAAATAAAATTTTTACAAAAACTATATTTTTTCTTTTAATAATATTATATCTTCTCTTAAAATTGAACTTGTTAAATAATGGAGCATCATATTTTATTAAAAACTCATTTAAAGGGTGATAATCTGCTACACATGAATTTAATATATTATCATCAAAATATTTAATTAATTCATTTATGGTTGTTTTTTGATAATTTGGAAAATATTGTTTTATTTTTTGGAAAAAACAAGATATTTTCCTTTCAATAGGTGTCCTATATGCATCTATTATATAAATAGTTTTTTGTTTACGACTATTTTCAATAACACCGAAAACATTATTCATATCAATATTAGATTTAAAATTTCCAATATGTTTTGAAGAATGTAAATGTGTAGTTTTATAACCATTTTCATGAAAAGTATTAGCTAATGTTGTTCCGCCACATTTACCTCCACAACATATAAAAATATCATATGTATCTTGCATGTTATATATATAATATATATAATATACAATAATTATTTTTTAATAACATAATTTTTTAATAACATAATTTTTTAATAACATAATTTTTTATTATTTTTTCTTTATTTTTTATTTGTAAATAATATTGTTTTTAATAAATTTTTAATTTTAATATCATTATATATTGAATAATAAAAATCCATGATTTCTTGTTTATAGGTGTTATCTATTATATGAATAGATTTTCTATGTATAGAAAATATAGCAATATATTTACTTTTGAATGTGTTCATTTTATATTCCCAACTATTATAACTATCTAAATTTGGATTTTGCCCACCAATTGTTATACATGGTTGTTGTGTATTTTCTAAATAAGAATATAAATATCTTTTTCTAGAATATGACAAGTAAGCATAATATAGATAAAATTCTGTGTATTTTTTCTCTCTCATAAAAAAGGTTCCAAAAGGTATTTCTTCTTTTTTCTCTATATAATCAATTAAATGTAAGCATTCTTCGGTTACAAATAAAAATGGCGTAGTTGTTTGAATTTTTTTGTTTTTATTAGAAATCTTTTTATTTGGACAAGATATGTTAAAATAATCCAAACAGTTATTATAATATTGAATCATTTCTTCACCAACCATATTAAAATATAAACGAGGCTTATCATTTTTAAAAAAAAAATCTTTATTTATACTACTAATAAAATGATTCTTACTATCTAATACAACATAATATTTATTTTTTATATATTTTGAAACTTCTAATTTTACTCTTTGTTGTAAAAACCAACTCGTTTGCGGTTCCATTTGAATATTTAAATCCTTTAATGATAATAATTTTATTTTAGGTTGTATTTTACTTGGATAATAGGTAATAATATCTTTAAATTCGCTTTTAAATAAATAAAAATAACGAATATCATCATTAAATACTATATATATATTATTAATGATATTTATATCTACATATTTAAATGAATATGCTTGTAGTCTTAATAAATTTAATTCACATTCATTACTAAATGTAATAGTAACAAAATCTAACATATAATTATATATTAATATATTTTATATGTAATATTATTGTATATTAGAATAGAATGTTTTATTTTGAAAACAAATAGGTGGAAAAATCACATAACCATTTAAATTTTTATTATCAATATTTATTTTATATTGAAAGTCAATAGAATGTAAAACATTATAATTTGAATTATAAATTTTTTGTATGTTTTTATTATTAATTAATAATGCATGTGTTCCAGTACATACATTATTTTTATCAATAGTATAAATATTATGAATTACTTTTTCTGCACGATTTTTTGTTAAATTACCCAAAAAAATAATATCCCAATCTAATTTTTTATTATACATATTTTTTATTATTTTATTAATATCATCATGTAATGTTTCATTACATTTTACATCATCTTCAAATATTACGGTATATTCTGTGTATTTTGAAGAATCTAATATATCTTTAATTAACATATGATGACTTAAATAACAACCTATTTCACCAGATTTAAAAAAAACATTTTTTTCCATTTTTAAATTTTTATCAAATTTTTTTAAATATTCTAATTTAGCGTTATAATCATTAGATATGTTTTTTGTATAATATCCTTTAAAAATAGTTATTTGTTGTTTTATAATATTTTGTAAATTTATTATGTTATCTATTCTTTCTATATGTTCGTAACAATGTATTAAAAAATAATTTATATTATAAAACGACATTTACTTATATTATTAAAATAAAATATTTTATTTAAGAAAATAAAATAAATAACTATTTTATATGATTAATTTATTTTTAATATACTATTTCAAAGATTTAAATAATATCAAAGATATACAAAATTTTGAATTTTTTATTAATTATGACTATGTATTAAATAAACAAAAATTCCATATCAAAACATTTATTATTGTTAATGATATCCATGCATTTAATAAATATAGACATTTAATTTCTAATAAAAATATAGATGTTTTAGAATATAATCTTTATGATAATTTAACTATTATACAAAAAGTAATAAATGATAAATTTGTAAATAATTTATTTAAATATATTGTTTATATAGATTCTAGTTTAATTGGTCCTGTTGTTGATTTTAATGATAATAACTGCTGTTGGGTAGATAAAATAATAGATAAAACAGATATAGCTATTAAACATTTTTCAGGATCTTTTATAATGGCTCATTCAAATACATCTTTTATAAATAATATTAAAAATACAAAAAATAAACAATTTATAAATAAAATTCCTAACATTGATATTTTTATATTTAGAAAAAATATTATTCCGGATGATTATAATGATACAATTTATAATAAATATTTGAATCATTCTATACAGACAATTTATGATACAAAAGAAAAACGGATATTTCATTTTTTAAAATATAACAAATTATCTTTTAATGTTATAAAAGAACATGCTAATAATCAAATTAAATATATAAACAATATTGAAAATAATAAAAGTGATGAAAACAATAAAAATGGTGAAAATAATAAAAATGGTGAAAATAATAAAAATGGTGAAAATAATGAAAATAATAAAAATGGTGAAAATAATAAAAATGGTGAAAATAATAAAAGTGATGAAAATAATGAAAATAATAAAAGTGATGAAAATATAGAAATTATAAATAAAGAAACATTTAGGTTAGCCTGTTTAAAACGAATTCCTATTATTAAAAATATTGAAATACCATATATTTCGCAAAATAATTTTAAAGAAACTGTCTTTATTGAATTTAGATGGTTTGAACATATAGAATTTTTATTAAGGAATATGATATTAAAATTATCTTCTTGGTCACATACAGTTGTTTGTGGAAACCTGAATTATGAATCCATCAAAAAATGTTGTAACAATATTAGTAAAAATATTAAGATAGTAAAGTTAGATATTAATAATTTAGCTCCCTCTGATTATAGTAGTTTATTAATATCCAAAGAATTTTGGAATCATTTTTATGGTGAAAAAATATTGATATATCAAGAAGATAGTTATTTATTTCATACAAAAAACATTGATGAATTTCTTGAATATGATTATATTGGAGCACCGTG
>Ga0114973_10000626_pt1 | contig 26787 bp, 23 predicted proteins | sample M_140807_MF_Meta_FD_87025 | JGI IMG/M metagenome (GOLD analysis project Ga0114973, IMG submission 87025) | Freshwater microbial communities from Lake Montjoie, Canada to study carbon cycling - M_140807_MF_MetaG | ecosystem: Environmental > Aquatic > Freshwater > Lake | place: Lake Montjoie...
AAGTACGAGATTATATATAAAAAAAAAAAAAAAAAAAAAAAACTATATTTAAATTTAATTAAACAAAAAAAAAAAAAAAAAAAAAAAAAAATAATTATCAAAAAGAAACAAAAAAAAAAATTACCAAAAAAAAAATATTAAATATTGACTTTAATTTAATTAAAAAATTTAAAAATTTATCTACAATTAATTTTTATGGAATAACTATTTTGTCTTATATAAATTTTATATTTTCTATCTTAACTTTACATAGAAAAAATTTTTTTTTTTTAAACTTAAATATTTTTAAAAAAGTGAGATTGTTTTATATTAGAATTATTTTGTTTATTTCCATAAAGTAAAAAAAATTGAAAGTATAAAATAATTAATATTTATATTGTTTAATTAATAAAATAAGACATTATCAATTAGGAGTATGTTTGATAAAAATATCTATAATTATTTAATCGTAGGATCTGGACCTGGAGGTGCTGCAACTGCTCACGAATTATCCAAATCAAGTAAAAATATAATTTTAATTGAAAAAGGCCCCTATAAAAATAAAAATCATAAACAGTATTCTCCTGAAGAAATAAATCGTTGTGCCTATCAGTCCGGCATTTCATCAACAATTGGAAAAGGTGGGCTTACATATACGACAGGAACTTGTGTTGGTGGCGGAAGCGAAATTAATTCAGGTTTTTATTATGAATTGCCATTAGAAATATTTAAAAAATGGAAGAAAATAATTAAAAATTTAGATTATGAAGTACTAAAAAAAAATTTTTATGAAATAAAAAAAAAATTAGGTATTAATAAGATAAAAAAGGAAGGTTTGTCATCTCAAATTTTATTAAAAGGATCAAAAAAACTAAAGTTAGTATCTGAGATAGTGCCGAGGTGGATAAAATCTAGTCTTATCATAAGAAATAATAAAAAAATTTGGAAACATCGTAGATATAGCATGAGCAACACTTATTTAAAGGAAGCAATAAATAGAGGAGTTGAATTAGTAGCCAATTGTGAGGCACAGAAGATTGAAAAAATCTCAAATAATCTTTTTAAAGTCATTTGCTTCATCAAAGATAAAAAGATTGTTTTTTATTCTAAAAAAATTTTTATATGTGCTGGTCCAATTTTTTCACCATTTTTACTGATTAAGTCTGGTTATAAAAAAAATATTGGAACTAATTTAAACTTCCATCAAATGACAAGAGTTGTCGCTGAATTTAAGGACGATATAAATGAAGATGATTTTGGTGTCCCAGTTAGACAATTGAATCATTTTAAAAAAGATTTGACAATCGGTTGCTCAGTAAGTTCAAAAAAACATTTAGCAGTTTGGTGTGCCGATCACGATAATTTATTTAGTATTATTGAGAATTATAAAAAATATGCAACTTATTATTCATTAATTACTAGTGAGTCGAAAGGAAAAATAGTAGCTATAAAAAATTTAAGAGATCCAATAATTTTTTATGATATTACTAAAAAAGATATTAAAAAACATCACAAAGGATTGAGAATTTTATCTAAAATTCTTTTTTTAGGAGGAGCAAAGAAAATAATTATAAGTTCATTTGAATTCAAAAAAAAGACTTTAAAAGAATTTTTTAGTTATAATGAATTAGATCTTTTTCTCAGAAAAAATAAATCTTTTATTCCTGAATTAAGCTCAATACATATTTTTTCAAGTATACCAATGGGAGATAGGGAAATATTTCCTTTAACAGATCAAGGGGAGTTAAAAGAAGAAAAAAATATTTTTATAAATGATGCAAGCATGTTACCAAGTTATACTTCTGTAAATCCACAAGCAATTATCATGGCTTTTGCAATAAGAAATGTTAAAAAAATATTAAGTAATGAATAAAATATTAGATTACATTGTAGTAGGCGCCGGACCTTCAGGGTTAACATTTGCTTACCAGGCATTAAAAAATAATAAAACGGTCGTTATTTTAGAAAAAGATAGTCGAGCTGGTGGATTAGCCAAGAGTTATAATTATAAAGGAAATATATTTGATACTGGACCTAAAAGATTTCATACTGATGATCAAGTTGTTAAAGATTTTTTAGAAGAAATCATGTCAATGGATGTCATTGGCAGGTCTACAAAAGTTTTTTTTTTAGATAAGTATTTTGACTGGCCAATTAATCTTAAGAGTGTTTTAAAACTTCCTTTAGGTACAGCCCTAAAGTCTTTGTATGACTTAATAAATAAAAAAAATTATCAAGACCTATCAAAATTTGAAAATTACATTAAGTCAAAGTATGGTAAAAATCTGTATGATATCTTTTTTAAGCCATACACAGAAAAGTTTTTAAATTGGCCAGTAGAAGACATACATTCAGACTGGGCATCTACAGGAATTAATAGAACTGTAATTGATAAAAAAGTTCAAGCCAATAGCATTGTAGATATTTTGAAATCTTTAGCACTGCCAGAGAAAATTGATACTAAATTTTTATATCCACCAAAAAATGGTTTTGGTGCTTTTTTTGATAAATTATTTTCATTAGTAGATAGTAAAAAAGATTCTAAAACTTTTTTTAACGTAAATATAAATAGAATTATCAAACATCAAAATTATTTAGAGATTTTTTTTAATGATCAAATTTTAAAAACAAAAAAGATTATATGGACAGGAAATCTTAATTTTTTAGCAAAAATTATTAATAATTCTTTTGAGTCAAGCTTAAGATACATAAATACAATGTTCTTTAATATTGTTGCTCAAGAAAATGGTGTAATGAACAATAGATCGCAATGGATTTATGTCAGCGATAAAAAGAATATCATAAGTAGAATTACTTGCATGAAAGAATTTTCAAAGAATACATGTAATGACGGGACTTATAATTTTATAGTTGAAGTTACAGATTCACAAAAAAACCCATCTAACTTTAATAAAGAAATTGAAATCGAAAATAAGATAGTAAGCGAATTAGAGAATATGCGTTTCATAAAAAAAAGAAATAATATTGAAAATATTTATTTAAATAAAATTGTTGACACATATCCTATTTATCATTCCCAATACAAAAAATCATTCAATGATGTAACAAAACTTGTTAGAGAATTTTCTAGAGATATACATTTACTAGGAAGGACAGGAGCTTACTGGTATAATAATAGCGACCATTCAATTAGAATGTCCATTGAGATGTGTAACTATTTGGAAAAAAAATCTGGAAAAGAATTTAATTTTAGAGAGTATTTTTAATTGAGTAATTATTTAATAACCGGCGGTTCAAAAGGAGTTGGTAAAGAATTATATAATCAATTAGTCCAAAATGGACATGTAGTATATATTTGCGATATTGAGCAGCCCACTTGGAAAATTAAAAAAAATTTATTTACAAAGATTGATTGTTCACTCGATAATAAAATAAAGAAATTATCAAAAGATTTTTTAAAAAAAAAAATATTATTTGATGGATTAATTTTTTGTCATGGTGCTCATCATACAGCTCCCCTTTTAAATACTGAAATTAAAGATTTAAAAAAAGTATTTGAAATAAATTTTTTTTCTTATTTTTATTTAATAAAAAATTTGTATTCTTTGATGATAAATGGAGGTAAAATTATATCAATAAGTTCTATAGCTGCCACAACTCCAATACCATATTCATTTGTTTATTCTTCTTCTAAGTCATCATTGGAAAGTATGTTTTTTTGTTTTCTTAATGAATTTAAAGATAAAAAAATTAATTTAGTTGTCGTTCAACCTGGAAATATTAATACCGGGTTTAATGAAACGGGTAATAAATTTAGTAATATAAATTCAAAATCTTATAAATTTTATATTAAAGTTGTTAAAAAAATTCATAGTAAGTACGGAATGAGACCTGAGAATGTGGCAACTAAAATTGTTAATATTATTAAAAAGAAAAATCCACTACCAAGGTATGTGATTGGAAAAAATGCAATTTTAGCTAATTTAGTGTTAAGAGGATTGGGACTATTCTTAACTTTAAGACTTCTTAGGATATTTTTTAAATTATAAAAGATTATGTGTGGGATTTTAGGACTGCATTCTTATGACAAGAATATTAATGATCCTGAAAATTTTAAAAACTTACTTTCTATTACCAAATCTAGAGGGCCCGACAGCAAAGGGATATATAAAAGTGATAATTTTATATTTGGAATTAATAGACTTGCCATAGTTGATAAGCTGAATGGAGATCAACCAATATCTACTGAAGATGGTAGATTTACAATAATTTTTAATGGAGAGTTATATAATTTTAAAGAAATTAGAAAACAGCTAATAGAAAAAAAAATACTATTTACAACAAACTCAGACACAGAAGTAGTATTAAAATCGTACATAGAGTGGGGCAAAGATTGTTTAATTAAATTTAATGGGATGTTTGCATTTTGCATTTATGATAATTTAAAAAAAACTTTTTTTTTAGCGAGAGATAGGTTCGGAAAAAAACCCCTGTACTATTCATTTCAAAATAACATATTTATTTTTGCATCTGAAATATCTCAAATAATAAAATTTAATTCATTTAAATCTAAAATTAACTATAAGTCAGTTTCTGATCTATTTTCTCAGTGGTATATTTCTGAGCCAAAAAGTATTATTAAAAATGTAGAACAATTACCCCCGGGGAGCTGCTTAATTTTTGATGATAATAAAGTTAAAATTTATAAATGGTTTAATTTTTTATTTGATAATAAATATTTCGGCAATAATTCTAATGATGAATTTGCTGCGCTAATAGAAGATTCAGTAAGAATTCGGTTAGACGAAGATACAAAATTTGCAGTATTGTTAAGTGGCGGAATAGATTCAGGATTAATTTCATATTATGCAAAAAAAAATTTTCAAAATTTAAAAGCATTTACTATTGATTTTGAAGAAAAATCTTATTCAGAGTTATCATTAGCTAAAAAGACTGCAAAAAAACTTGATCTAGATTTAGATGTTATAAATGTAAAATATTCTAAAGATATAATATTGAATATTTTAAAAGAAATTGATGAACCTTTAGGCAATGCAAGTTATATTGCGTCGCATATTATTTTTAAGAATATCAAAGATCAGGGGTATAAAATAGTTTTAACCGGAGATGGTGGGGATGAATTATTTGGTGGCTACCCAACTTATCAAGCAGAATACTATCGTAAATTTTTAAATAAATTACCAAAACCAATTTTTAATTTTTTTAAATTACTAATTAATAATATTCCAGTGTCCCATGACAAAATAAGCTTTGATTACAAAATAAAACAGTTGTTTAATAATATTACATCAAATTCAAAACTTTCTCACGCGAAGTGGAGAGAGATAATGTCTATAAACGACCAGCATAAAGGTTTTAATAGTTTTATAACAAACGAGATTCAAAATTATGATCCTTTAGAAATTTATTTAAATGCATTCGAAGAGTTCGACGTATCAGACCATGGAAATGCATGTATGTATGCAGATTTTAAAACATACTTACTTAATGATCATTTAAGAAAAATAGATAGATCTTCTATGCATAACTCTGTTGAAGCTAGAAATCCACTTTTGGATTATAGAATTGTAGATTTTGCTTTTAAAATGGATTCTTCTAAAAAATTTAATATTTTTAATACAAAAATATTTCTTAAAAAATTTGCTTCGGATTTTTTACCTAAAGAAGTCATAAAATCAAAAAAAGCTGGTCTTACACCGCCAATTAATTATTGGATTTCAAATTTTTTTAAAGATTTTATTTATGAAATTGCCCTAGATAAAAATAGTTTTTCTAGATTCATATTTAAAGAAAAATATCTGGTTTCTATTTTAAATTATCATTTTAAAAAACGTTTTGATTATTCTCGTTTTATATGGACCTTAATATGTGTCGAGTCTTGGTATTTAAGAAATAAAAAATATTTGTATCTTAGTTAATTTTTTTAGTTTCATCTAAAATTAGTCTTAGTTTAATAGATATAAATACAAATATAAATAATATAAATAACAAATATAAATAATATAAATAACAAATATAAATAATGTGTGGGATTTGCGGTCTTAAAATCGAAAACGATAAATTAAAATTACCAATTAACAATATAATTCTTGGGATGAACGATCAAATTATGCATCGAGGGCCGGACCATCAAGGGATTTATGTTAACGATGAAAAAAATTTAGGTTTAGGAAATACAAGACTTGCAATTCAAGATCTTGGTACTTCAGGAAATCAACCGATGATTTCTCGTTCGGAGCGGTTTGTTATTGTTTTGAACGGAGAAATTTATAATCATTTAGAACTTAGAACAGAGTTAAAAGAAAAATTTAGTTTTGATAATTGGTTTGGATCCTCCGACACTGAAACTCTTTCGGTTTTATTAGATTTTTTTAACATTGAAGAGGTTTTAAGAAGATTAAATGGCATGTTTGCTTTTGCAGTTTGGGATAAAAAAGAAAAGAAAATTTTTTTAGTTAGAGACAGAACTGGAGAAAAACCGCTTTACTATTATTATGATAAAGAAAGTAAAATATTTGCTTTTTCTTCTGAACTTAAATCTTTTATGAAATTTTCAAAAAATATTTTTAATCTTAAGTTAAATCAAAATGCGATTGGTTTATTTTTAAAATTTAAAAATGTTCCAAGTCCACATTCTATATTTGAAAAAATAAATAAACTAGAGCCAGCAACAATTCTTACTTTTAGTGAAAATAATTTTATTTACTCTTTAAAAAAATATTGGGAATTAAAATCATACATAAATAACAATAAAATAAGTGTAGATTATAATGAAGTAAGAAATTTATTAAAAATAAAAATTGAAAATGCAGTAAAGAGACAGTTAATCTCGGACAAACCAATCGGATGCTTTCTATCTGGAGGAATTGATTCTTCTTTAATTGCTTCCGTAATGCAGAGTATTTCTAAAAATAATATAACAACCTTTTCAATTGGTTTTGACAATCCTAGTTCTAATGAGGCAATTCTAGCTAAGAAAATTGCAAATTATATATCCTCTGATCATTTTGAATATTATTTTAAGGAGGAAGACGCTCTAAATATAGTACCAAATTTACCAAGAATTTATGATGAACCGTTTTCAGATTCTTCTCAGCTGCCAACCTATTTATTATGCAGTGCAGCTAAAAAAAAAATGACAGTTGCTCTAAGCGGTGACGGAGGTGATGAGCTTTTCGGCGGATATAATAGATATTTATTTTTTAAAAAATATTGGCCTATTATAAATAAAATACCATTAAGTATTAGAGAAGTTATTTTTCATATTTTAAATATGCTGCCAATAAATATTTTAGGTTTTTTTGAAAAAATTGTATTTTTAAAAACCAAAAATCCAGTTGAATTAGTTTCTGCATTTTACAAGTTTTTAGGAGTTTTGAGGTCCGCAAAAATAATAGATGCTTATGATTATTTAATTTCTGATTGGCAAGATTCAGATAATTTTTACAAAAAGAATACTATAAAACTAAATATTTTAAATAATTTTAATACCGATTCTGATTTTGAAAATATAATGTTAAATGATTTTTCCAACTATTTGCCAAACGACATAATGACAAAAATAGATAGAGCTGCCATGAGCGTTTCTTTAGAGACAAGAATGCCATTTATGGACGTTGAATTAGTTGAATTTGCCACATCTATAAAAACTGATTTTAAGATCAAAGGCAAAGATACCAAGCACATCTTAAAAGATATATTGACTGATTATTTACCTAAAAGTTATTTTTTAAGACCAAAAAAAGGTTTTTCAGTACCTATAGATAGTTGGCTTAGAGGACCTCTTAAGGATTGGACTAATGATCATTTGAAGTCTAAATTTATTAGAAACGGAGATTATTTTAACATTAATGTTTTAGATAAAACAGTGGACGAGCATTTTAGAAATAAAAAAAATCATGGACAAAAGATTTGGAGCGTAGTTATTTTGGCTCAGTGGATAGATTTTTACAAGGTTTAAAAGATATGAAAAAAATATCAATTATTGGCTTAGGATATGTAGGATTGCCTTTAGCAAAAGAATTTTCGAAATATTTTAATGTTGTCGGATATGATAAAAATTTAGAAAGAATAGATGAGCTTAATAAAGGCTTAGATAGAAACTTTGAATTTAAAACAAAAGATATAAAAAAATCAAAAATAAAATTTTCAAACAATATTGCAGATATTAACTTTAGTGATTTTTTTATATTAACTGTTCCAACACCAGTAACTGCAAATTTAAAACCTGATCTTAGACTCTTAATTTCAGCAGTAAGATCTGTTGCACCTTTTATTAAAAAAGGGTCAATGGTAATTATTGAATCTACAGTTTATCCTGGCGTTACAGAAGATATTTGCCAACCTATATTAGAAAAAATTTCTAATCTTAAATCGCCTAAAGATTTTTATATTGGATATAGCCCCGAAAGAGTAAATCCGGGCGATAAAAAAAATACTGTATCCAACATAAACAAAGTTGTTGCTTCGCAAAACACCGATTCAGAATTAATAATATATAACCTCTATAAAAAAATTATTAGGGCTCAAGTCTTTAAAGCAGAAAGTATTAAAGTAGCTGAGGCAGCCAAAGTTATAGAAAATGCACAAAGAGATCTTAATATTGCATTTGTCAACGAGTTATCATTAATATTTAATAAATTAAACATTAAAACCACTAGCGTATTAAAAGCAGCAAGTACTAAATGGAATTTTTTGAGATTTAACCCCGGTTTAGTGGGTGGTCATTGCATTGGTGTCGACCCTTATTACTTAACTTATATTGCAAAAAAAAATAAATATAATCCGAGAGTAATTTTGTCTGGAAGATTAGTAAATAACAATATGGTAATGTTTATATTACAACAGATAAAAAAAATTTTCAAAAATAAAAAAATAACAATTAATCTTTTTGGTACTTCCTTTAAAGAAAATTGTGCAGATATAAGAAATTCAAAATCTATTGAATTGTTAAAAATTTTAAAAAAAAATAATTATAAAATAGTATTAAATGACCCATTTTTAATTAAAGCTAAATTAAAAAATTTACATGGAATTCCTGTAAAAATGATAAAAAATTTAAAAAAAAGTGATTTATGTGTATTTACTGTAGCACACAAAGAATACTCTAAATTTAATAATATTAATTTAAAAAAATTAGTTAAAAAAAACGGATATGTTTTTGATATAAAAAATATATTTAATGACAATACTTTAAATAATATAAATTATTGGAAATTTTGATGCAGATCAAAAAAAAATATACATGGTTAGTAACAGGAGCGGCTGGATTTATAGGATCTAACTTAGTAGAGAGACTCTTAAAAGAAAATCAAAAAGTGATAGGTATTGATAATTTTATAACTGGTAAAAAAAAAAATATTTATAATTTAAAAAGATTATCAAATTCTTCAAATTTTAAGTTTATACGGGGGGATATTAAAAGTAGAGATTTTGTTAATAATGTAACAAAAAAAATAGATTTTGTATTACATAACGCGGCATTAGGCAGTGTAAATAGATCCATTAAGCATCCAGAACAATCTTTTGATAACAATGTGTTAGGCTTTTTTAATATTTTAAATGCTGCAAAAGATAATAAAGTTAAAAAATTTATTTATGCATCATCAAGCTCTGTTTATGGAGACTCTGCTTCTCTTCCAAAGAAGGAATTGTTTATTGGAAAGGCTTTATCGCCTTATGCAACAACAAAATATATAAATGAGGAATTAGCTTATATCTATTCTAAAACTTACAAACTTGAAACTGTAGGATTAAGATACTTTAATGTTTTTGGAAAAAATCAAGATCCAAAAAGTATTTATGCGGCAGTGATACCAAAATGGATTGATTTATTAAAAAAAAATAAAACATTAAAAATATTTGGAGACGGAAAAAATAGTAGAGATTTTTGTTACGTAGCAAATGTTGTAGAGGCGTGCATTTTAGTCTCATTGAAGAAATTAAAAAATAAATTTAATATTTACAACGTTGCCTGCGGTGAGAGAATATCTTTAATAAAATTATCTAGAATACTTAACAAATTATTTAACCAAAATAAAAAATTAAAAATAAGATTTTCAAATCCTAGGAAAGGAGACATAAAGCATTCAATAGCTTCGATAAAAAAAATTTCTGATGAGTTGGGTTTTTCACCCAAATTTAACGTTGTAGATGGATTAAGAGAATTAAAAGATTTATAATAAAATATCCCACTTTAAATTAATAATGTCTGTTAAAAAAAATATATTAATAGTTTGCAATTCACAATTTGCTTATGAAAAATTCATTTATGAAACCGAAAAATTTTATAAAAAAAATAATTATTTTGTAGACGTAATTATTGGATCTGATTTAAAAAAAAAAAATATAAATAATAAATATTTTATAAAGTTTCCTTATTATAAAATAAGGTCATATATTTATTTTTTCTTAACACCTTTTTTAATTTTAAAAGTACTTAATAAGAAAAATTATGACATTATTGTTCATAATAATAGAAATGCCAGTATTTGTTCTCGTTTAGCATTGTTTTTTTATAAAAAAAAAATTGTTTCTATTTATTTTGCTAGAGGAATGTACTTTCACGACGATCAAAATTTTTTTTTGAAAGCATTAAGTTTTTTAATTGAAGTTTTTTTATTAATTAAAACAAATATTGTTTTAAGCCAAACCAAAGAGGATTTAATAAAAATGAATTTTTTTTTAAAATTACTAAAAGTTAAATATTTTTACATAGGTAATGGAATTGATACTTATAAGTTTCAGCCAAATAAAAGAATTTTTAAAAAAAATATTTTTTCTACAACATGTCGAGTAACAAAAGGGAAGGGTCTAGAAATTCTTTTATCATCTTTTAATAAACTTTATTTAACAAATAAAGATATTAAATTAGTAATAATAGGCGGACCTATAACCGAAGCAGATGAGATGTATTTGAGAATATTAAAAAATGAATTTAATCATTTATTTGATTTAAAAAAAATCAAAATTACAGGATTAACAAAAAAAGTTAATTATTTTTTAAATAAAAGTAAATTTTATGTTCACCCATCATTTAGGGAAGGCCTGCCCAGAAGCCTGTTAGAAGCTATGTCTTCAGGCAATATACCTATTGCATCAAGAATTCGTGGCTCAAGAGAAGTAATTAAAAATAAAATTAATGGTTATTTGTATAATGCATATAGCAAGGAAGATCTTTATAAAATGATGTTAAAAGTTAGTAAAATGTCAAATTTTAAATTACATAAGATGAGACACAGATCAATCTTTACTATAAAAAAAAATTACAATTTAACAAAATATTTAGCAAATCAATTAAAATACTTATAAAAAAGATTAATGATTAAACGTACCTTTGATCTAATTTTTGCTATTTTATTTTTGTTTTTAACTATAGTTCCAATGTCTGTTATTGCAATGTTGATTATAATAGATAGCAAAGGAAGTGCAATTCACAAGTCAAAAAGAGTGGGAAAGAATAATAAAATTTTTAATATGTATAAATTCAGAACAATGAAGATCGCAACTCCTAACCTTGCAACTCATAAGCTTCTAAAACCTCATTTGTACATAACACGCTTTGGTAAGATTTTAAGAAAATACAGTCTAGATGAAATACCACAATTTTTTAATGTGATTTTAGGAAATATGAGTGTAGTTGGTCCTAGACCAGCATTGTTCAATCAGTATGATTTAATTAAATTAAGAACAAAAAAAAAAATTCATTTTTTGATACCAGGCGTTACTGGCTGGGCCCAAATTAATGGAAGAGATAATATTTCAATTAATAAAAAAGTAAATTTAGATGAATTTTATAAAAAAAATCAAAGTATCTTTTTTGATTTTTTTATTATTTGTTTAACATTATTTAATATTTTAAAAAAAAAAAATATTTCACATTAAAAAAATTAAATGATTTTTAGTAAATTAATAAACACATCTAGATCAAATAAGCAGTTCTTCATTTTTTTTATAGATTTCTTTATTTCAATTTTTTCTGTTTATCTTGCTTTTTCAATTAGATACGAAACTATTTTTTATCCAGATAAAAATACGCTTTTATTGATTATATTATTGTCATCAATATTCATTCCATTATTTATATTTTTTAAATTTTATTCAATTTTTTTTAGATTTATTGAAGTCGAAGTTATTAGAAAATATTTTGTAGCAGGATTCTGCTTATTTATATTACAAACTTTTGTATTAATAATTTCAAGAATTCTAGAAATTAACTTTACACTTGGAATATCATTAACAGTTGGATTTATATCTTCGCAAATTTTTATAATTTTTTTAATATTTTTTAGACTTAGTATTTTTTTTTTAGTCAGGGCTTATTCCTTTGCAGATAAAAATAGTAACAAAACTATTCTTGTTGGGTCAGTAAAAAATTCTCAAGATTTTATCAAATTAGTTTCTAGTAATTTAAATTTTAAATTTGATTCATTTTTAGATCTTTCAGAAAACAAGTCTAAAGCAGGCGGAAAATTCATTGATTATAAAAATTTTTTACGCAAAGTTAACAATAAAGAAATTCAGTCAATAATTTTTTGTTCTAGAGAAGATTTTGATAAAATTGGAAAAGAATTAGTTAATAAAATTATTGAGAATCAAATTAAAATTAAAATTAATAATTTAAATTATGGACAATTATCTAACCTGGGTATTTTGAGTGACATAAATTTAGAAGATTTAATTGATAGAGGTGTAAATTATTATAATTGTGAAGGTTTAAAAGAAATAAAAAATTCAAATGTTTTAGTAACTGGTGGAGCAGGATCGATTGGTTCAGTTTTAGTTTTAAAGATTTTAGAATTTAAGCCAAGAAAGATAGTTGTTTTAGATATTAGTGAAATAAATATCTATAATTTAAAACAATCTTTAACAAATGTTTTTAATCAAAAAAATATTAAAACTGAAATAGAATATAAACTCGGAAGCATTACAAATGAAGAGTTTCTAAAATTTTTATTTAAAAATAATAAATTTGACTATGTGTATAATGTTGCAGCATATAAGCATGTTAATATAGTAGAGGATAACATCGTTGAATCTTTAAATAATAATTTTTTTGGTTTTTTGAATGTAGCTAAAAATTCGATATATTTTAATGTAAAAAAAACAATCCTTATCTCGACTGATAAAGCAGTTGAACCGTCAAATTTTATGGGTTCAACAAAAAAACTTTGTGAATTAGCGGTGAAATATTACGCAACACAGTCAAACACAATATTTTACGCTGTGAGATTTGGAAATGTATTTGAATCTTCAGGTTCCGCAATACCATTGTTTAAGAAGCAAATTTCCAGCGGTGAAACAATAACTGTGACAGACAAACACGCAACTAGATATTTTATGAGTATTAAAGAAGCTGTTAATTTAATACTTGAGACACAAGAGATTGCCAAAAAGGGGAAGATTTATTTATTTGATATGGGTAATCCGATTAAGATTATAGATATTGTAAAAAAATTAATATTTCTTTCAGGAAAAAAAATTAACTCTCAGGGGAATAGTACAAATAAATATAATGACTATATTAATATTAAATACATTGGCCTGTCCAAAGGGGAGAAATTACATGAAAAGTTATCATCTGAAAAATTAATAAAAACTGAAAAAAAACTAATATTCGAGATTAAAGAGAATAAAAAGTTTTTTGCATTTAGTAAATTTGTTAAAATTTTACGTAAACACATAGTTTCATCAAATGAAAAAGAGTTAAAAAAATTAGTAAAAAAAATAACTTAATTGAATTTATAATTTAATTAAATTTTATATGCTAATTTATAATATATTAGAGTCACAAGTTCTTTTAAAGTTATATAAACTTTTTCATAATTGTGATTATATTTCTCATTCCCATATATACTTTTAGATTTAAAACGTAGAACTTCTATTTTAGGATTAATTTTTTCCCATAATAATTTTAATCTTAATAAGTGTTCTGGAGAGGCAATTATAATTACTCTGTTAACATTTTTAATCAAGACTAGATTATTTATAGATACTATTAAATTATAAGTGTTTTGGAATTCAAAACCATTGTCGTTTATTATATAAATATTCTGGTTTTTAATACCTTCGTTAATTAATAAAGATTTTATTATTTGAGCTTCAGGAATAACACTGTCTCTTCCATAAATTAGAATATTTTCAGAAAATTTTCTATTATATAATTCAGAGGCTTCTTTATATCTTATTTGATAAGTATTATTAAAATATTCAAGACTGCCAAAACCTGAGAAGACTATTAGTAAATCAGATTTTTTAAGATCATCATAATGAGATAAATTTTTATTTATGTAATAAATGATGGGTGACTTAAATATTAAAAAGTAAATAGAAATTAAAATAAAAATAATTGTTATAGTAATAATTTTAATTTTTTTATAATTATTTTTTAAAAATAAAAAAATAAACCTAATAATTGTTCCAATTAAAAATTTATTAAAATCTTTATAATTTTTTGTAAGTAAAAAATTTTTAGCATAAAGCTGAATGGCTCTAACATATTGCACTAAATAAGAAGAGCTAACACTATCTCTTCTTTTGAGTATAGTTGTAACTTGCTTATTTAAGTAAACAAAAGAATCTGGATATTTTCTATCTATCCTAAGCCACATATCAATGTCTTCAATCCCTTGAGATTCAAAATCCATGCCAAATTTTAGATAGTTAAAAACTTCTTTTTTTATAAGCACAGAAGATGGAGAAATATTATTTATAAAACTTAGATGTTTTATAAAAAAAGACTTAGATATAAAATTAATTAAAGAGCGAATAGTTCTTTGGAAAATATCTCTTGAATCTTCATATAAGTATTTAACATTCGTGAAACATAAAGTTTTGTTTTTTATTAATTTAATTTGAAGATCTAATTTATCTTTAGACCACAGATCATCAGCATCTAACAATGCAATAAATTTACCTTTAGCAAATTTTATTCCTAAATTTCTAGCCGTTGAAATTCCGCTTTTTTTTTTATATCCATAGTTTTTAAGATTGATAATTCTTAGATTTAAATGACTTTTTTGAAAAGATTTTGCGATTTTAACAGTTTTATCAGTGCTAAAATCATTTATTAAAATTACTTCTATATTTTTATATGTTTGATCAAAAACAGATATCAAACAATTTTTTATATATTTTTCAACATTGTGGACAGGGATAATAACGGAAATTAGTTTCATTTTTTATACAATTATATATTAATTTTAATTACTAGTATCGCAAACCTCAAGTTATAATCACATAGATGAAGATAAAAATCTTAATTATCGGTAGAAAAAGCCTTATTGCAAATTTTTTAAAAAAAAAATTATCTAAATTGTATAATGTGTCTTTCAAAGATTTTAAAGAAATATTACATTATAAAAAAATAAATAGTTTTAACTTTATAATCAATTGCTCTTCACATAAACCTTTTAAAAAAGATCATTATAATCAAGACAGGGATATATTTTTTGCAAAAAAAATCATAAAAACTAAATGCAAACTTATAATGTTAAGTACAGCAAAGGTTTATGGGGATAAAACCAATATCTTGAAGAAAGAAACCTCCAATTGTCGACCAACTAGTACATACGGCAAATCAAGGTATTTAGTAGAAAAAAAAATTCAAAAAATTATTCCAAACCAGTATTTGATTCTCAGATTAAGTAATCTAGTTAATTTTGACATAAGACAGAAAACTGGCTCAAGTACTGCAATTAATTGCATGCTTAAAGATTTAAGACGAAAAAAAATTATAACTATACCAACTAAAAAAACTATTAAAGATTTTATTACAATGAATTTTTTTTTATCAGTAATAATTTCATGTTTAAAAAAGAATTTACACGGCGTATATAATCTTTCTTCAGGTTTTTCTACCGACCTAAATACATTAAGTAAGTTGTTAATTAAAGGTTATGGTAGTGGAATTATTAAAAAAAAGAAAAGATATACTGATAAATTTATATTAGACAATAGTAAGCTATTTAATAAAATCAAAAAAAAAATGTTAAGACAAACGTTATACAATGAAGTTATAGAAATTGGAAAAAAATTAAAAAAAAATGTATAAATTTTTAGTCACAGGAGGTTCCGGATTTATTGGTTCCCACGTTTGTGAGAGTATATTAAAAAATTTTAGAGTTAAAAAATTAATAATTTTTGATAAGTTAACTTATGCAAGTAGTTTAAGTTATATAAAGCATTTGTTAAAATTAAATAATGTTGTCTTTATTAAGGACGATATTTTAAACTTATTAAATTACAAAAAAAAAATTAAAAATTTTGATTTTGCTATAAATTTAGCAGCAGAAAGTCATGTAGATAAATCTTTTAAAAATTCTATAGAATTCACAAAAACAAACACATTAGGAGCTCATATTTTTATGCAAACGGCTATTGAATGTAATGTACGAAGAATAATGCATGTTTCAACAGATGAAGTTTATGGAGAATCAGAAGATAAAAATAAAATTGAGACAGACAGGTTAAATCCCACAAATCCTTATTCTGCATCAAAAGCCGCCGCAGAAATTTTAATTAACTCATATAAATTCTTTAATAAAAAGAAAATTATCATTATTCGTGGTAACAATATTTATGGTACCAGACAGTATCCAGAAAAATTAATTCCATCTTGTATATTTAATCTAATTAAAGATAAAAAAATAAAAATTCATGGTAATGGAAAAAATATCCGTTGTTTTCTATCAGTTTTAGATTTTGCAGATGGTATTATTTTATTACTAAAGAAAAATATAAATGGTATTTTTAATATAGGTAATAATAAATATTTTAAAAATATAAAAATTGCCAAAAAAATTTGCATATTAATGAAAAAAAATCCTAAGAAATATATATCTTTTATTGAAGACAGACCTTTTAATGATTCTAAGTATTCAATAAATTCTAATAAAATAAAAAAACTTGGTTGGAAAGTAAAACGTAATTTAGAAAATGATTTACCAAATATAATTGATTGGTATAAAAAAAATATATCTCTTTTTAAGATTTAATACTATGAATTTAAAAAAATTAGAAAAATTTTGGTTAGGAAAAAAAGTTTTTGTTACTGGGCACACAGGTTTTAAAGGAAGTTGGCTTTGCATAATGCTTAATGAACTTGGAGCAAAAGTAATTGGTTATTCTTTGCCAGTAAGCAAAAATAATAAACTTTTTAATGAAGCAAAAATTATCAAAAAAATTAACAAATCATATTCTGGAGATATAAGAAATTATGATTATCTTAAAAAATGCATTAGTAATTCAAAGCCAGAAATAATTATACATATGGCCGCCCAAGCATTCGTAAGCGATTCTTATTTGAATCCTAAATACACTTATGAAGTTAATACTCTAGGAACGGTAAATGTTTTAAATATTATTAACGAGCTAAATTTTATAAAATCTGGGTTAATTATTACTTCTGACAAAGTTTATAAAAATTTTGAAACTCACAAACCTTATAATGAAAACAGCGAATTGGGAGGGTTCGATCCCTACAGTAATTCAAAAGCATGCGCAGAATTAATTACAAATTCATATATAAAATCTTTTTTCGAAAATACAAAAATAAAAATTGGAACCGCTAGAGCTGGAAATGTGATTGGTGGAGGTGATTACTCTAAAAATAGAATTGTTCCGGATTATATTTCTTGTTTGAAATACAAAAAAAAATTGAATTTGAGACAACCATTAGCTATTCGGCCCTGGCAACATGTTATTGAACCTTTGACCGGTTATCTTATGTTAATTGAAAAAATTACAAGAGATAAAAGAGCAAAAGAAAATTATGCTTGGAATTTTGGACCTAATAAAGAAAGTAACCAGCCTGTTATAAAAATAGTTGATCTTTTAAATAAGTATTTTGGTTATATAGTGAAAATTGGTTACAAAAAAAATAGAAAAAATTATCACGAATCAAATATTCTTAAGTTAAACTCAAGCAAAGCAACACAAGTTTTAGGTTGGAAAAGTCATTTAAGTTTAGATCGTACAATTTTTTTAATTGCGAATTGGTATAAGCTTCTCAAGGAAATTAAAGATCCTTATTTAGTATGCAAGAATCAAATATTAAATTATTATAAAATAATTCAGCGCATATAATCTTTCTAAATAATTTTTATTTACCAAATATAGACTATACTTAGATAATTATAGAAAAATTGATGCTTAATCTCCTTCTTTAAAATAAGAATTTGAATCTTTCAGAAAAGATAAAGCGATATCCTGATATTGTAGAAGTAGTTTATTGTAAAATTTAAAATTAATCTATAAATAATTTGTATGAAAAAAATTATCTTTTTTATAATTAAAAAAATTAATTTCCTTTCTCGTTGGCTATCGTATTATGATATGTATAAATATCTAAATCACCATAAATGGATCTGGAAAATTTTTAAAGTAAGAATTTTAAAACTAACATTTTTAAATAGTTTAGAGGATAAGAAAGATGTTGTTTTATTAAAAGATATACAAACAGAATATATTAGAGATATCAAAAATCTTGATAAATCTTTAATATCTAATTTATGGAATGACGATATATCGAAATTTTCAAAAAAAAAAATATCTGATTTATTTTTAAACACTACACCTGAAATTTTATCTAAAATAATGAATGAAATCTTTCGAACTAATTATGTATATGGTTTAAGCTCCGGGTCTGCATTTGAATATCAAAATTCTTTTTTAGGAAAAAGAATGTGGAGTTTAAAATATTATGATCTTATTGTTTCATTGTGTGAGTATTTTTCTTTAGTAAGGCATGAATCATTTTCTCAAGGTTATTTTGGTTATTATCTTAATAAAAATATAGACGAATTGATAAAAAAAATAGAGACCCACTGTGGTATAAATATTGGTTTTCCTAATATAGGGTCGCCATATGGAATAAGCGTAGATAATAATTTAATAACATTTGAGAACTTAGAACATTTATATGCCTCGGAAAGAATTTGGGAATTTATTAGTCTATTTTACACGAATAAAAATAGAAGGATTAATATTATTGAAATAGGTGGCGGATATGGAGGTTTAGCTAGAAATATGATTTTAAAAAATTCAGATTTAATCGAAAGTTATTCGTTAGTAGATTTACCATTAATGATTAGTTACCAAAAATATTTTCTTAATAAGTCTTTTAGGGATAGCGATATTATAAATAAATTTAGATTTTTTAGTGTAGAAGAGTTTTTTAAACAAGATTCAAAATTTGACATAATTGTTAATCAAAATTCTTTTGCAGAAATGAGTGTAGAAATAGTTGATAAGTATGCTAAAAAATTTTTAAATAGTGATAATGGTTCTTTATTAATTAGCCTTAACCATGAAGCAATTAGTAAATATCATGAAGAAATGCAGGTATCAGTTCCAGATGTAATAAAAAATTTAAAAGAATTTAAAAAAATTCTAAGATCTTTGTCATGGGTTAGAAAAGACTATGTTGAAGAAGTATACAAAATTCAGTGTTAAAAATAATTTTTTTTAATTTCTGTTTGTATAAAAAATATTTATTAAACATAGATTTGTTATTTTGTAATTATAATGAGTAAATTAGAAAAATTTTTTTTTATTATATTTCCATCATACCTAACTGGGCTTATTCCTCTTTTTTTAATTACTGGACCTTTTCTACCTGACTTGGCAATTACACTGTGTGCAGTTATTTTTTTATTTAATTCATATAAGAATTCGTTAACTCAATATTATAAAAATATTTTTTTTTTAGCATTTATTCTGTTTTGGATTTTATTGTTAGCATCTTCTTTAAATTCTGATTTAATTTTGATCTCTTTGAATACATCTATTTTTTACATAAGATTTGGTATATTTGCATTGTCGACATGGTATTTGTTCAAACAAAATGAGAAATTAATTTTATATTTATTTTATTGTTTTTTATTTTGTTTTCTTATTTTAATTTTTGATGCTTATCTTCAGTTTTTTACTGGAAAAAATATTCAAGGTCTTTTAATACAAGGTACAAGAATAAGTAGTTTTTTTGGCAATGAATTAATTCTAGGAAGTTATCTGTCTAGATTAATGCCTGTTTTTTTCGCATCGATAATATATTTAATTAAAAAAAAAATTATTTCTAATAATTATCTTTTTTTTTATGGATTACTTTTTATTTTAGTTGATGTGTTGATCTATCTTTCAGGAGAAAGAGCTTCTTTTTTTTATCTTAATTTTTCTACTTTTTTTTTATTAATTTTCTTAAATGATTACAAAAAATTTAGATTAATAACATTTTTAATATCTTTAATATTAATTATTTTAGTTTCAGTTTCAAAACCTGAATATAAAAATCGAATGATAAATAATACTATTGAAAATAGTTTTATAAAAAATCTAATTAGTTCCAATAAAGTATCTTCAAACACTATATTCACGTCAGAACATGACGCCTTATATAGTAGTGCTTATAAAATGTTTTTAAAAAATAAGCATTTAGGAGTCGGTCCTAAACTTTTTAGATACGAATGTTATAAAAAAGAATTTTTTACAAATATTTTTTCATGTAGCTCACATCCACACAATACTTATATGCAGCTTCTTGCTGAAACAGGTATTCCTGGATTTTTGATGATTTTTTCTATTTTTTTTTTGATTTGTTGTTATTTAATTAAACATCTATTTTTTAGATTATTTAAAAAATTTATCGTATTTGATGATTTTCAAATCGCACTCTTATGCTCATTGACAATTACTCTTTGGCCCGTAATACCAAACGGCAATTTTTTTAATAATTGGTTAAATGTTGTCTATTTTCTCCCTGTAGGTTTATTGATTGCTACCTACGATAAGAGTAAACGACGTATTTAATTTTAAAATGGTGATTTTTTATTTTGAGCTCTTTAGACAATGAAATTATTTTAGTTAATTCTATTTTTTTTTTGAAAAATTTTCGTTGCGATAGTTGTTATCCACGTTCTGACTAAAAGAATTAATCTATAAAAAAAAATAATATCTATTCCAAACATTTTATAATAGATTTTAATAGATTCTTTTGCGCCATTCCAAATGTTTTTAGCTGTAATATTATTGCCATAGTAAGATAGTGTCGCTGCCTGTGGAATATACTTAAAAACAAATTTTTTATTTAGTAAATATATATATAAATAATAATCCATGGCATAAAGATATTTTAGTGGATAAAAAAAATTTTTTAGAAATACAGATTTCAAAAAAACTGTATGAGCAGCAGCAATATTTCCTCTTAATTTCAGTGATTTTATATCTAATTTTTTTGAGCAACATTTAATTTTTTGTTTTTTATAAAATTTATTACGTAAATCTATAATTTCATAATCATAGTATAGGCCGTCAATTTTGTTATCTAACTTAAAATTATTTATTACATTTTGATATATATTATTTTGCAAAATATCATCACTGCCTAATTGACAGTAGATTTCATTTTTAGAAAAATTTAGATACTTGAGACCGTGATTATAAGCATCGCACATGCCACGGTCTTTGTACTTCAGCCACAATATAGAATTATATTTAGTATATTTTCTTATTATGTTGTGAGATTCATCTTGGCTATTGCCATCTACTATTATTAGTTTTTTATTAACTTTTACTTCTTGAGACAAAAAACTATTAATAGTTTTTTCTAAATATTTTGCTCCATTTAAGTTCGGTAAAATACATGATATTTTATAATCTTCTAAATTTTTAATCATTTAATTAAATATAAACAATTTCAGCATTTTGACTTTTTAATAAATTATTTTTAACACCTATAAACCAATATTTTGGTGCAATAATTACCTTTTTATATCTTGATAAAAAAGATGCTGCTAAACTATAAGTACTATTTGATATAATGTAGTATTTGTAGTTTCTTAATAACTCAAATTCCTCCAAATCATTCATTTTATTATTTTTTATATAGATATGATTTTTTTTTTTAATTTTATTTTTTAATAATTTTTTAGCATACTTAACGTCGTCAGTGTATATATGGAAAATATTTTTTTTATCTTTAAAGTAGTTAATGGATTTAGTGTAATAATTTTCATCACAAACAACTCTATGTTGGTTTTTTTTTAAATTATAATCTTTACCTCTAATATGGATTGCAATAGTTTTTTTAGTAATTAACTTTTTATATTTGTTTATTTTATTTTTATTTTTTATGTAATAAAAAGAATTAATTAAATTTTTATCAAAGTATTTGCTAGTAAGTATCTTTTGCCAATATCCAAAATAATATGAATTTGTTTCAAATTTTTTAAAATCAATTTTTTTGTTAAAATTTTTATAAATTTTTTCATAAAAAAATTTTTGTAGACGATATTTAGTAAAAAAAAAATTATAAAAAAAAAAAATTTTATTATTTAAATATTTAAATAACTTTAGGTAAAAAAAATTTTTTACAATTGTATTTTCTTTAATCTCAATATTATTTATATTATAGTTTTTTAAAAAAAATGTATTCGGATTCTTTTTTAAATATTCTTCTTTATTAAAATTTAATTTAGAAAACGAGACGTCAAGTATTAATTCACATTGCAAGTATTTTGATAAAGAAGCTGAAAAAAAATATTGTAGAATTTGATTTCCGAAACCACCAAAGATAGTACATATGATATATTTTTTTTTCATATTTTTCTTCTAATAAAATTTTTTTGCTCTATAAGTACTTATCATTATGTTTATTATACTATAAAAATTTATGATAAAAATATATTCAAATAAAAAAAAATCGAAACTATTACATATAATTTATAATTTAAAATTAATTACTAAAAAAAGATTAGATTTATGTAATGAGACTTTTTTTTTACAATCGGCATGTTTAAATCTAAATAAAGGAAATAAATTTTTGCCACATATGCATATATGGAAAAAACCAAGATACCAAAAAACTATTTCACAAGAAAGTTGGTTAGTTTTGAGAGGAAAAGTACTTTTTTATGCTTATGATATTGATGGAAGTTTGATAAAAAAAGTATTACTAAATCAATGGTCTGTTACGTTTACTTTTGAGGGCGGTCATACATACGAAGCTTTAACTAAGAATACTAAAGTATTGGAGTATAAAACGGGTCCGTATGAAGGCATAAAAAGAGATAAGGTACATATTTAATGAAAGAAATTAAATATCAAAGCTGGCCACTAGGAAAGTTAAAGGCATATCAATTAAGAAAAGAGCCATATTTAATAAAAAATAAAGGATATGCATGGAAAGATCCATGGGACATAGTAAGTATTTTTGAAAAAAAGGTTGCTAGATTTTCAGGATGTAAATATGCCGTTGCCGTTGACTGTTGTTCACATGGAATTTTTTTAACTCTCAAATTTTTAAATGCTAAAAAAATAATTACTATACCAAAAAGAACCTATGTATCTGTTCCAATGCAAATTAGGCACGCAGGTTGCAAAATCCGTTTTAAAGAAATTAAATGGGAGGGTGCTTATAGATTAGATCCATTTCCAATTTGGGATTTTGCCGGAAGGTGGACAGAGGGAATGTTTAATGGTGAATTTAATATATTATCTTTTCAATTAAAAAAAAGAATTCCGATAGGAAGAGGAGGTATGATTCTCACTAATAATAAAAAAGCTTACAGGTGGTTAAAAAAAGCTAGTTATGATTGTAGGGATTTAAATATAGATTATATAAAAAACAAATATCCATTTTTGGGTTGGCATTACTACATGACTCCTGAGGATGCAGCGAGGGGAATACTTTTAATGGATAAAACAAGAAAAAAAAATGAAGACACCTTTTCATATGTTAATTATGGTGATTTAAGTAAATTTAAAATTTTTAAATAAAAATTGTGAAGAAAGCACTCATTCTGGGAATATCTGGCCAAGATGGAAGCTATTTAGCTAAATTGTTAATATCTATGAACTATGAAGTTCATGGAGTTGTTAGAAGACATTCCATTTCTGAAAATCAAACATCAAGGATTGATGAGGTTATTAATGATGTAAAACTTCATTATGGAGATTTAATCGACATGCCAGGATTATTTAATATTATTCATAAAGTAAGACCTGACGAAATCTATAACCTTGCCGCCATGAGCCAAGTGAAAATAAGTTCAGAAATGCCTTATTATACTCTCCAAGTTAACGGTTTATCAGTAGTAAATATTTTAGAAATTATAAAGAATTTTTTTCCTTCAATAAAATTTTATCAAGCAAGCTCATCTGAAATGTTTGGAAATTCAGTAGATGATGATAAATATCAAAGACTAACAACCCCCATGATTCCGGTAAGTCCATACGGATGCGCAAAACTATTAGCATTTAATTTGGTTAGACATTATAGAGCGGCATATAATTTAAATTTATGTAATGGGGTATTGTTTAATCACGAATCTCCTTATAGAGGCTCAAATTTTGTAACGTCCAAAGTCATTAAAACAGCAGTTCAAATAAAAAAAGGGTTTAAAGATAAATTGATTTTAGGAAATTTAGATAGCTACAGAGACTGGGGACATGCAAAAGATTATGTAAGAGCTATTAAGATGATAGTTGATTATCCAGAACCAAAAGATTGGATTGTATCAACAGGAAAAAATAAAAGTGTTAGAGATATGTGCGAATATGTTTTTAGGAAACTAGAATTAGATTACAAAAAATATGTTATTCAAGATAAAAAATTTGTTAGAAATGAAGAGCTTAAATTTTTAAGAGGGGACTCTTCAGAAACGCAAAATATTTTAGGATGGAAACCCGAAATAACATTTGAAAATATGATGGATGAGATGATTGATTATTGGTTAAAGAAAATTTAAATTTTTGATATTAATGAATAAAAATAATTATTTTTTTGAAAGAAGTGAATTGTTAAAATTAGGTTTTTCTTATGTAGGTAAGGATTGTAAAATATCTAAAAAAATTTCTATTTATGGAGCAAAAGGAAAAATAGGCAACAGAGTGAGAATTGATGATGATGTAATAATAAAGGGCAAAGTAATTATCGGGAACAATGTTCATATTGCGAGAGGGTGTAGCTTGAGTGGAGGTGAAGAAGGTATATATATTGACGACTTCTCTGCAGTTTCTAATTTCGTTCAGTTCTTTACTGGATCTGATAATTATATTTATCCGGCAATTCCATCAGCAACTCTAAGTAAAAATCTTCGAAAAAAGTATTGTAAAATTTATTTAGCTAAAATTTTGATAGGCAAGTCAGTGCTTATTGGAACAATGAGTACAATTTTGCCAGGAGCAGATATTGGAGATTTTTCTTCTGTAGGAGCATATTCAATTATATATAAAAAAATAGAAAAAGGTTTTTATTATAGCAATAACAATAAAATAGTTAAAAAAAAAAGAAATTTACTTAAAATAAAATCACTTTATAAAAAAATTGCACGAGAACTAAACTAATACTTTAATTTTGAACGTAATTCGTCAACTGGTTTTTGAATTATTATATAAGCAAAATATGATACTATTATTGTTGTTATAAACAAAATTACAGTATTTACATAACTTATTTCAGACATTATCCCAAAAACTTTAGTGATTCCAATAATAACTATATGGGAGCAATAGATTGGGTAACTTATTTCGCCCAAAATACGATCATTTCGGTTATTTTTGAATAAATCAAAAAATATACCAATAAAAATTGTAAAAAATATAAACATAAAAATATCATTCAAAAATATATAGGTTCCTTCAATTATTTCTACGTTTTGAAAATTGCAATAAAATAAAAGAATAAAAATAAAAATAACAAATATTAATTTTCTATAAAATAAACTAGAAATGTAAATTATTTTATCTCTATAAATATTATAACCTAAGCCCCCTAATAAAAAGAATGCAAACTCATTAAAAAATAATCTGCTACTCCAAGGATCTCCTTTTAGACCTATAGAAATTAGATAAATTCTTAATAAAAGACTTAGTATTATTAATAAAATAATAACTAAATAGTTCTTTTTATAAAATAAGAATGGTGCAATTAAATAAAAGCTTATTTCTATTGCTATTGAAAAACCACCTGGACCATACATATATTTATATATTGGGTAGGGATTTGAATTATTATAATTAGAAACAAATTTTAAAGTTTCACCATCGATACCTAAAAAAAATAAAATATCTTGACCTATTATTAGTATGTTAGTCAGAAAAATAATCAAAGATGGCAAGAATGGCAAATCATCTGATATAAAGTTTCTTCCATAAACTGTATTACCAAAATTTCCAACTACGCAGGCTAAAGAAAATACTATATAAATGGGGTATAATCTTAAATATCTACTAATATAAAAGTTTTTAATTGATAAATAATTTTTTTCTTGCAAAATTAAAGCTATATAAAATCCCGAGATTATATAAAAAAACTTAACAGCAACCACCGGACCAGCAAAACCTAGACTCGGTTGAATATGATAATGAGCTCCTATTACTGATAGCGCTAGAATTACTCTTATTAACCCCATAAATGTTTATTTATATAACGTTTATTTTTTGTAAAAATTTTTTTATTTTTAAAAAAAAATGTCTAATAATAGCTTATAAATTCTTTTGATAATTTTAATATTGTAATCTTGAACAATTAATTGGTTGCGGGGCTTGGATTTGAACCAAGGACCTTCAGGTTATGAGCCTGACGAGCTACCAGACTGCTCCACCCCGCGATAAAGTTTCGTAGTTATAGCATTATATTTTAATTTATCCACTTTTGCGCAATTGAAAGAAAATATTTTAAATTTCAATTATATTTACAAAAGATTGCTATTTATGTATAAAACGCTGCCTGGTGATTATTGCAAAGGAGTAACACCCGATCCCATTCCGAACTCGGCAGTTAAGCCCTTTAGCGCCAATGGTACTTTGTCTTAAGGCACGGAAGAGTAG
>Ga0114973_10000630_pt1 | contig 26544 bp, 30 predicted proteins | sample M_140807_MF_Meta_FD_87025 | JGI IMG/M metagenome (GOLD analysis project Ga0114973, IMG submission 87025) | Freshwater microbial communities from Lake Montjoie, Canada to study carbon cycling - M_140807_MF_MetaG | ecosystem: Environmental > Aquatic > Freshwater > Lake | place: Lake Montjoie...
AAACAAAAAAAAACAAAAAAAAACAAAAAACCAAAAACAAAAAACAAAAAATCAAAAATAAAAAGAAAAATAAAATATTTGAATAGTATATAAAAATGGTTTATATGTCAGGTAGTAAAGCTGCACGCAATCAAGCGTCTATTGTTAACAGAACAAATGTTTGTGGTGGTCCCAAAAAAGCAGGAACAGCACCACGTGTAGGATGGTATTTACAGAGTAATCCAATGTTAGCTGGTGCTCCTCAAAGTAATCCTACAATTTGTGTTCCTAATAGAACCATTCAGACACAAAAATACGGATATCGTGCTACTATTGGTGGTAACATGGGTTAATTTATTTATTATGTTTTTTTACACTATTTATATTTGCATTATTTATATATCAAAAAGCAAAAAAGCTATTAAGTATTTATCAGTAAAATAATTTAATAAGAACTTATTACATTATTATTATGCTTATTAAGGTAGACGTGAGAGAAAAAGATTTGATGCTACAAATGAATATTTTAACTTCTACTATTCCTTTATTCAAAGACTTGGTTATAAAGACAGAAACGTTACCAATTGGGGATATTATTTTTTATAATGAAGAAACAAATTTGCCTGAGTTATATGTAGAGAGAAAATCCATAAGTGATCTTTTTGCAAGTATAAAAGATGGACGATATGAAGAACAATCATATAGATTAAATGGATTAAATCATCATAATCATAATGTTATTTATTTAATAGAAGGTGATATTAATAGAGTAAATCGTTTTAAGCAAAGTAATCATATGGAAAAACTAACAATGTATTCAGCTATTTTCTCTCTGAATTATTATAAGGGTTTTTCAGTAATAAGAACATTTAATATGGAAGAGACAGCTATTTTTTTATGTAATTCATTAGTCAAATTGAATAAAGAGAGAAATAAGAAAAATCCTTTTTATAAAAATATAAAAGATGTAGTAAATACAACAAATATAAGTGATACACCTATTCTACAAAATATAGAACAAAATATAGAACAAAATATAGAACAAAATATAGAACAAAATATAGAACATAATCAAGAACATAAACAAGAACATAAACAAGAACATAAACAAGAACATAAACAAGAAGAGGAACCAGATGAAGAGGGAAAAATACAAACTCAATCAGATAAAGATTATATAAGTGTTGTTAAAAAAGTAAAAAAGGAAAATATAACTCCTGATAATATTGGCGAAATTATGCTTTGTCAGATTCCTGGAATTAGTTCTATAACAGCAATAGCAATTATGAAACAATATAATACAATATCTGATTTATTAACAGAATTAAAATCAAATCCTGAATGTTTAAAAAATATAAGTTATACAAATTCAACCGGACAAATAAGAAAAATAAATAAATCTACTGGTTTTAGTATTTCCAAATATTTATTAAGGAACAAATAAAGAAACTTCGTTATCTTTATAATAACCTCTATCTACTAAGCTTTGTGTATAAGCAGCACCTCCCCAATTAGGATCCATTGGGTTTGGGCTAACTTTTTGTTTTTCTTGTTTATAATCCATTTTATCTAGTGGTGTAGTAGTACCAATATAATAAGATGTATTATCATAGGCAGGATATGAATTTTTATTATAAGGAGGATCATTTCTAGTTGCGTCTACTAAGAGCGTTGGATTTGGATGTAATAATTCATCCTTTTTATTTGGATCAGACTCCATAATAATCTTACCAGATGATGCTATACTTACAGGCATTTTATCGCTAGGATTTAAACCTCCTTGGGGTTCAGACACACTAGGTCTTGATTTATAAACAGATTTACCCTGGGCATCATATGTGTGTTGTAAGTATAAAACAGGACATCTTATACCCTGTGCTCTTTGCCAATCCATAAATTCAGTATAATCTTCTAAATTATTAAATACAATTGGATTTACTCCTGGAACTTCTGCTAAGTTTGTGTTATATAAAAAAAATTTAGAATGTTTTTTTACCAATAAATTGGGACAACGAAGTTCGTTTTTATTTTGATTTATATTGGTATTAGTATTTACATATCCTTCTTTGTAATGTTTATTATTGCTATATGTTGTGTAAAAATATATTATTATTAAAAAGATTATTATAAATAAAAAAATAAATGATGGTGACATATTATATATTAAAAGGATAAAAAAGGATAAAAAAGGATTAATAATAATAAAATGATAAACTATTATTATTTATTTTCTATTTATAAAGTATAAAGTAGAATGAAAATTTTACATATAAATGAAAATCATGATATGGGTAAAACGAATCAACTACTTCGTGAATTTAAACATGATATAGAGTCAGGCAAAGATATATTTATGTTAATATATATGGAAGGATGCGGACCATGTAATGCGGTTAGACCAGAATGGAATAAACTAGAACATGTTCTAGAAAAAAATAATAAAAAGTATTCAAATATAGTCATTGTAGATATTGATAAAAATATATTTGAAAAAATGCGAACAAGAATAAATAGTCCAGTTGGTTATCCTACTATTAAATATATCTCTGCTGGTGCTAAATTTCAAGAAGACTTTGAAAAAAGTAATACACCAAATAAAAATAGAGAAATAGATAATTTTGTGAATTGGATTAACTTAACTAGACAAAATAAAGATAATAATAGTAATCGTAATCGTAGTAATCATAATCATACTCATAATAAATCAATAAAATCGGGAGGAAAATCAAGCAAAAAAAGAAAATGGTCAATGAAATATAAACATTCCATCAATTGTAAAAAACCAAAAGGTTTCTCTCAGAAACAATATTGTAAATATGGGCGTAAAAATAAAAATAAAAGTATGAAAAGGAAATAAGGAAATAAGGAAATAAGGAAATAAATATACAAAAAGAAACCTTAATAACTATTTTTCTGAGCATTGATCTCAAATGTAGGTTTAGGTTTTACATTATCAGGCAATTCATATTGCTCAAATACAAGACTAATTCTTGGAATCGTTTCATCAGAATATATAGATTGTACAGAATGTTGTAAATTTCCACGAAAACATACCATACGTCCCATTTTAGGTGTAATTTTTTCATTAGGTGTATTTTTTATAGCATAAAAAGTAAATAATTCTAACTGACCCCCATAAAAATGATTAGGTGTTTGCATATATATAACATTTACACACTTAGGTAAATATCTTCTATATGGAAACCATTTTTCTTTTACTGATATTGTACAATCATAATGTCTCTTAATACTTTTATCAATATTTTCATTAAAGATTTGAGATTTCTTTTCAGGATAAATAATCAATGTATTGAAGATAAATGAGTTACATTTTGGATTTTTGATTTTCATAAAAATATCATAAATAAATTTAATATTGTTCTTAGAAAATTGTTCAACTAAGTTTTTTTCATCTGTAAATTTAATAACAAATCCACGAGATTTTTTAAAACCTTCATTTAGAGGATTATCTATAACCAAAGGACATTTTATAATTTGTTTAGTGAATAAAGCACATTCCTCTTTGTTAAACATATTATCTTCAATAGTAACATATGGAACGGTTTCCTTATCTGGAACATAATTAAATATAGCTAATTCACTTAAATAAGTTAACAAAAAATATAGTAAAAGAATGATACTTAAAAAAAATATTATATAAGTATAATACATTTTATATAATATTTATCTTTTATTTTATTTTTTATAATACATATTATCCCATTATTATCCCATTATTATCCTAACATTTCACGCATTTCAGAATAAGTCATTTCACGACCAACTTGTTTTTTAAAATTATGCGCGGCATTATTTAAAGTTTTTTTTAATAACTCTGAGTCATTCATAAGATTATCAGTTTCACTATTATTTTTTGGATTTGCTTCATTAGAAATTTGTTCTTTTATTTGTTTTAATTGTGATTCAGTTAAGGTTATTTGGTTAATAGGTTGTGTATTAGGTTGTGTATTAGGTTGTGTATTATGTTGTGTATTAGGTTGTGTATTAGGTTGTCTAATATTATCCATATTTATTATATTGATTTTATATTATATCTTTATATTGGTTATCTTTATCTTCAAATATATTATAAAATATAATCAATTTTTTATTATATTTTATTCTAACATAGAGATAATATTTTCAAATGAACTATTTACACTTGATTTATCATAACACGGTAGCCACTTAGATAACCCTATGAAAGATTTTATCCCGCTATTTTTTTCAGGAATAAAATCATAATCCGTAATCAAATATATAATACTCTTCTTTTTTTTCAACGAAATATCAATATCATACGCTTGATTGGATGATTGTAGAGTATCTTTTGAAATAAATATCAAAATATAATTGGAAGATTCAATTATATTTTTCTTATACTCTTCATCATATGATTCATCACGAGATGTATCACTATTTTTAATAGTATAATCATGTTCACTCAATTTTGAAACACATATATTTTTTATTTTATCACTACATGTTTTATCAAATGAAACATAAACCAATTTACTATTAGTATGAATACTTCCTGATGCACCCATTATAGTTTAAATGTATATATATTATACGTTTTATGCCTTTTATGCCTTTTATGCCTTTTATATCTGTTGTATCTTATGTATAATATAAATTATAATATAAGTATTTCAATTTTTTATATTATAATTTTTTAAGTTTTTTATTAATTCTATACGAATTTCATCATAATTATGTATTATTATCCATACACATTTCAAGATAATCAGGGTCTTGGGGATTTCGCGAATACTTATAATTACCAGTATCAGGATATTTCAAATTTTTAAAGAAATCTCTTGCCAAATCTACACTACCAAGTTCAGTGACTTTTGCATCAAAATCAGATTGCCTTACACACACTCCGTCTCCTCCTCTATATCTTCTCTTAGATCGTTTTCCCATCTTATGTGTCTTACGTGTCTTACGCATCTTACTATGTTTCCCTTTTTTACGATAATTAGTTCTTCTTCGTGATTTAGCCATTCTTTATATAATAAGTTTATATTTTTTATTTTCAGTTATAAAAATATTATAATTTGCTAAATTTTGTTATAAATTTTTAAAGAAAGCTATGTAAAATATAAGACTTATAAAAATCGTATTATAAATTAAAAAATTGATTTTAATGAAAGGGAATAAACAGAATACACTATAATTAATTAAAATGGAACACATATTCAGAATATTTGATTTCAACGTTTATAATGCAAAAGATACGAGTCAAGAGTCATCAGATGATGAACAAAATGTATATAAAGATACTAATCAGTTCATCATTCAGATATTTGGAATTAATGAAAAAGGTGAATCATGCTCTATTCTATCAGATAATTATCGTCCATTCTTTTACGTTATGGTAAATGATTCGTGGACAATTAATATGAAGGATAACTTTTTGGCACATTTAAAAGAGAAAATGGGTAATTTTTATAAGGATTCTATTACAGAGTGTAAAATCATTAAACGTAAAAAATTATATGGTTTTGACGGTGGTAAGGATCATAAATTTATTAGAATTGAATTTATGAATTTCAATGCGTTTAATAAGGCAAAGAATTTATGGTATACTGATTATCAAAAAGGACATACATTACTACCCAATGGATATAGATATAATAATACAGATATAAAATTATACGAAGCAAATATTCCTCCTTTGTTACGTTTCTTTCATATTCGCGAAATTAGTCCATCAGGGTGGGTAGCTTTACCAAAAAATAAAACATTAGAAATAAAAGGAGAGAACAAAAAAACCAATTGTACGTATGAATTTGAAATAAGTTATAAAAATATTATCCCATTGAATGATAAGGAAACACGAGTTCCTTATAAAATATGTAGTTTTGATATTGAAGCAAGTAGTAGTCATGGTGATTTTCCAGTTCCCATAAAAACGTATAAAAAACTGGCTACTAATATAGTGGAATATTTGGAAAATCTTAAAAATGATTTAACAAATGAACAATGTAAGCAAATGTTGAAACAAATGATATTAACAGCATTTGGGTTTCAGACATTTGACCAAGATAAAATAGATTTAGTCTATCCTAAGCAAATACCCAAAACAAAACAAGAAGTAGAAGCCATGTTTGATAAATGGGTTACATCACAAGTTAGAAATGCGGATAATAATATTCATTTTAATGATGCAAATACGATAGAATATTTATTTGAAAAAATGCTAGAAGGTGATGGTGATGAAGATGATGAATACAAAGTCAATGTAAAAACATATTCAAATAAAAAGGCAACTATCTTAGATATTTTATGTGATAAAAAGTTTGAAAGAGAGGGAAAATTGAACGAATTAAATATTTCGTTGAATAATCATTTTCCGCAATTAGAAGGTGATAAAGTGACATTTATAGGTTCTACTTTTATGAATTATGGAGATAAAGATCCATTTATGAATCACTGCGTAGTATTGAATACATGTTCACCTATTCCACAAGAGAACGCAGACACAGACACAAATACAGACACAGAAAAAAATACAAAGACAACGACAATAATAGAAACATATAATACAGAAAAGGAATTATTAGTTGCGTGGAAGAATTTGATCCAAAAAGAAAATCCAGATATTATTATTGGTTATAATATATTTGGTTTTGATTATCAGTTTATGTTCAAAAGAGCAGAAGAAAATGCGTGCATAGACGAGTTTTTAAAATTATCACGAAATAAAGAGGAAATATGTGCTACCAAAGATAAAGAATCAGGAAGATATAAAATGGAAGAAAGTAGTATTCAAATTGCAAGTGGTCAACATGATTTAAGATTCATTAAAATGAATGGGCGTTTACAAGTGGATTTATATAACTTTTATCGTCGTGAATCTAATTTAACTAGTTATAAATTGGACTATGTTGCAGGTCATTTTATTGGGGATTTTATAAAAGATTTAAATCAAGAACCCTCTAATAATACAACCGTAATCAAAACATCTAATATGACTGGATTACTAGTGGGTAGTTTTATTCATTTTGAAGAAATTGGACACTCGGTAGATTATTACGCAGATGGTGCTAAATTCTTAGTTATTAATATTGATAAATCACAAAATAAATTTACGATTGATAAAATAGTAAATCCTGACCAAAGTAAAAAAGTGCGTTGGTGTTTAGCTAAGGATGATGTAACTCCCAAAGATTTATTCCGATTAACAAATGGAACCGCAGATGACCGTATGATTGTTGCAAAATACTGTATTCAGGATTGTAACCTTGTTCATTATTTATTTAATAAATCGGATATATTGACAGGTTTTATTGAAATGGCGAAAATTTGTAGTGTTCCAATTAACTTTCTAGTAATGCGGGGTCAAGGAATCAAATTAACGAGTTATATTGCAAAAAAATGTAGAGAAAAACGCACACTCATGCCTGTGATTGAAAAAGGTGGCTTAGATGAAGGATATGAAGGCGCCATTGTATTAGAACCCAAATGTAATTTATATTTAGATAATCCTGTTGCGTGTGTAGATTACGCATCTTTATATCCTAGTTCTATGATTAGTGAAAATTTATCACATGATAGTAAAGTATGGACAAGAGAGTATGATTTAAATAATGAGTTGACAGAAGAATGGGGTGAGAAAAACGAAAAGGGAGCGTTCTTATATGATAATTTACCTGGTTATGAATATGTAAATGTAACTTATGACACTTATAAGTATGTAAGAAAAACGCCCAAGTCTGCGGCAGAAAAGGTGAAATCTGGGCATAAAATATGTAGATTTGCACAACCCATTTCGGAGGAAAATAAAGCCATTATGCCTTCCATTTTAGAAGAATTACTAAAAGCTAGAAAATCAACACGTAAAATGATTCCGCAACAATCAGACGAATTTATGAAACAAGTCTTAGAACAAAGACAATTAGGTTATAAATTAACTGCGAATTCGCTTTATGGTCAATGTGGTGCGAAAACGAGTACTTTCTATGAAAAAGATATTGCCGCATGTACTACGGCAACAGGTAGAATGTTATTGACATATGCAAAAAAAATCATTGAAGAATGTTATGGGGATAAAATATGTAATACGACCACACATGGCCCTGTTTTATCAAAAGCAGAATATATTTATGGTGATAGTGTAGCTAATTATACTCCTATTTATGTGAGAGTAAATGGCGAACTAGATGTCTTATCTATTGAACACTTAGCAGAAAGATATGGTAATAATAACTGGGTAAAATGTTTAGAAGAAGGAAAAGAAGAAAAAGAAGTATGTGAATTTAAATTCACAAATATAGAAACATGGACGGATAAAGGATGGACAAAACTATATAGAGTAATAAGACATGTATTAGCACCACATAAAAAAATGGTGCGTATTTTGACACCAAATGGCTTAGTAGATGTTACAGATGATCATTCATTATTATTAAAAACAGGCGAAGAAATATCACCCAAAGATGTAAATTTGGATGATGAATTATTACATAAAGAAATCAATAAAGCTTGTTTAAATAACGAAGATATGTTCTTTATTAAAAAATGGATTTATTCTAATACTACGCTAGATGAAACGGAGAATGAATTACGTTGTGGTCTACAAATCAACGAAAATGATAATATAGTTACATGTACAGACCCAGTACTCGCAGCCAAATATTGTTTATTATTAAATATAATAAATAAAAAATTTAATTTGGATTATAAGATAAGTACGGAAGGTACACTTTATGAAATACGATTAAATGTAAATTCAGAAACATATGATAAAGACCGATTTAAAATTCAATCTATATTAGAAGATTTCCCTTATGAAGGTTATGTGTATGATTTAACAACCGAAAATCATCATTTTGCCGCAGGTATAGGAAGTATGATCGTTCATAATACGGATAGTGTATTCTTCACTTTTAATTTACAAACACCCGAGGGGCAACCTATTCGTGGAAAAGAAGCATTAGAAATTACTATTGAGTTAGCCCAAGAAGCTGGTCATTTAGCGTCTAGTTTTCTAAAAGGACCACATGATTTAGAATATGAAAAAACATTTATGCCATTTTGTTTATTATCCAAGAAAAGGTATGTGGGAATGCTTTATGAAACAGATCCGAATAAAGGAAAACGTAAAGAAATGGGAATTGTATTAAAACGTCGTGATAATGCACCTATTGTGAAAGATATATATGGTGGAATTATTGATATTCTCATGAAGGAACAAAATATAGAACAAGCTGCCGACTTTTTAAAGGCATGTTTACAGAATATTGTAGAAGAAAAATATCCCATAGATAAATTAATCATTACCAAGTCATTACGTTCAGGTTATAAAAATCCAAATGCAATTGCGCATAAAGTATTGGCGGATAGAATTACTGCCAGAGATCCAGGAAATAAACCATGTTCAGGAGATAGAATTCCATATGTATATGTTCATAATAATAATAAAAAAGCATTACAAGGAGAAAAAATAGAAACACCTACTTTTATCAAAGAACATAAATTAAAAATAGATCATTCGTTTTATATTACGAATCAAATAATGAAACCAGTGCAGCAAGTATTTGCATTAGTATTGGAAAAAATGTGGGAAAATAGTAAAAAATTAAGTAAAATCAAGAAATTTAAGGCAGATGTTGAATTATTACGTAAGAATACACCTCCTGAAAAATTTGAAGATAAACTAGAACAAATAAAAAATAAAGAAGTAAAAATTCTTCTATTTGATTCTTATTTGAGAGAAACCAATAATGAGAAGGAGGGAAACCAAAATATACAGAAATGTTTGTTGAAAATGAGTAAAAAGTAAGAGAATAAAAAGTAAGAGAATAAAAATAAAAGATCCAGATTAAAATAAGTTTTTGAATTTTATTTGAATAATTGAATATTATAACTAAAATGATTAGTTATAATATAATATTTTTTATTAAGATTTTTTGTTAATATTTTTGTTATCAGTTTCAAGTTTGGTATCACTTACCTGTTGTGATTTGTTTAAAATATATTGTCCACACGGGCCGCAATGATCTTCATTAGATAAATCTATTTTATTATTCACTTTTTTATCACAATTTTCAATATTCCATCTTCCTAATATTTTTTTTTCATCTTTTATAATTTTTTTAAGTATGTTTATTATAAATTTCATATTAAAATAATATATAAAATCTCTTTAAACATTTTTATAACATTACTTTGTGTGTTTTCATCACGAAAAGGTTTATAAAGATATTACCGTTTTTAATTACAACGAATTAAGTAAACTCGTTCGGCTTCTTAATGGTCTACTAGACGAACTAGACTGTGATTGTAATCTTTTGCTTTTAACACGTCTAGCAATACTATCAATTAGCTGAGTGACTTCTTGTTTGGTTTCATTAATACTTGTATTAGTATCACAAGGCAAACTATTTTGTTGTCTATTGAGACCCCTCGCAGTATCCCATGTTTCAATGAAACCTTCCTTTTCTAATTTAGATAAAATGGCACTTACACTTCTCTCGTGCTTTTGAGCAATTTGTTGAACCGTAAGTTCAAGTAACTCATATTCACGTTGTAAAGCTAACATTTCATTAATAGTCCACTTATTTCCTGAACGCTTCATTCCTACACAATTATTTACTACACAATTATTTACTACACGCTTATTTCCTACACACTTCATCATGTTATAGAATATACCTGATTTGTCTTTAAATTATTTCTAAATATAATATTTTGGTATTATATATGATAACATTTATGATAGATATATGTGTAGGTATGTGCGTATCTATAAGTAAAGGTCTTTTATTAGGCGGAAGTCTTTGTTTTATTGGATATTTATTAGATAATACTATTAGTTATAAAAGTCAAGAACAAATTGTTAGAGAGAAACCTGAATTGTTTTTACAAGCACAACAGGCTATTATAACAAATCTACTATTAATAACACCTATAACATATGTTCTCTCTGACTATTGTTTATTGAATCAAAAAATCCAAAATGTTTTTTATATAAGTCAGTATTTATCCATTCTTTTCATACATAATGTAGGATACTTTTTAATACATAGAGAGATGCATAGAAACAGATATTTATATAATATTCATAAATTTCATCATTGTTTTGATAGTTTTGTAGTGCCGAGTATTAGTAATGCAGTTTCTATTTCAGAATTTTTATTATCATTTTCATTACCATTTTTTGTGATAGCGTGGATTATTAGACCAACAGGAATAACCTTTTTCTATTCTATTGAAACAATAAGTATTTTTAATATGATAATGCATATAAATGAGTTAGATAATATGACATGGATACCAGGTATGGTAGCACCTTCATTACATATAGAACATCATAGAAGTAAAATAAAACATTATTCATCAGGGTTTTTTGACATAGATTCTATTTTTTCACAATTTGTGAATAGATAATAAGAGAAAAAGAAAAGGTAAAAAGGTAAAAAGGTAAAAAGGTAAAAAGGTAAAAAGGTAAAAAGGTAAAAAGGTAAAAAGGTAAAAAAGAAAAAAGAAAAAATAAGTAAAATAAACATCCAATAATTATTTTACTTATTATCATTACTATCATTATTTGTAGCAGTAATTAGTATTGTAGTACATATCCAAGAGCCAAATACAATCCACATATTACTAATCATATTTGCACCATTATAAACAATCCATCTTAATCCTTGACAATGTGGAGTTACTGTTAATAATGGTGAAATAATAAATCCTATTAGTGTTTGTGGAACGCAAAATTTAACATATAATTGTGAAGCAACGTAATGTAGTAATATCCATAATAAATATATTTTTGACGCACAAAATATAAAATAAAAGGTATGTGTAGTTTTATTTTTAATATAAACAATTAAACTGTATGCATAAGAGGGGTTACAATCTCTTTCACTTTCATATGTAATAATAGATTCTACATCACTCATTTCACTAATTTCATTAGTATTTATGTTTTCATTAGTATTTACATTTTCATTAGTATTTACATTTTCATTAGTATTTTTGTTTTCATCAGTATTTAGATTATCATTTTTACAATATTTATTTGTTTTTTTACGTTTCATTAATGCTAATTATATATCATAAAAATCTTTATATAATATTTTTATATAATATTTTTATCTCCTGTATGTAAAATAAAAAGTAGGTAAATTGGTATCTGTTATGTTGTTAGATATATCTAAACCATAAAGTAATTCATTCATAATAGTATCTGTGATAGTATTAATTAAATTTCCAGAAAAATCTTCTGAATAAAAATTTGTATTATTTGATTGTGTTTGTTGTATCGGTGTTTGTTGTGTTCCTATTGGTTGTATAGGCGTTTGTTGTATAGGCGTTTGTTGTATAGGCGTTTGTTGTATAGGCGTTTGTTGTATAGGCGTTTGTTGTATAGGCGATGAATTATATGAACGAATATCATACCTACATACAGGACATCTACAATTGGTCCGAAACCAGTTTTGTATTTCAGATGTTATAAAAATGTGACTACAATGTCTTATCATAGTTACTTCATTATCTTCTTCAAATGGTTCAAGAGTGATTGGACAAGATATATTTAATGGATTTATAATATCACCATATCTAACTACTCTCGTTGCTATTTCTACTTGTTCTGGTGATGGATATATGTTTATGGGTTCTAAAAAATCAGTAATTATACTTAATAATCTTGATTGTGATGTTCTAGGCCTAGCGTGAAATAATGGTTGATATTCTACGTTATTATCAATATAGGGTGTATTACTATATGGTATATCAGAATAATTGAGAGAATCTAATAGATTTGACGTGTTTATATAGTTTCTATTTCTATTTATTCGGCTAGTTGTCCTACTAGTATTATTGGTTCTATTTGTCGTAGCATTATTTGTTCTATTCGTAGTATTAGTTCTATTATTATTAGTATTACTTGACCTAGTCGGTGTATTATTTGTTCTATTCATCGTATCATTTGGATTCGTATGATTAATCAAATCTTGTAATGTATTATAAATGGTAATAATATCATTATTATTTTCTTCTAAAAAAAAGATTTGATTTTGTAATACTTCTACTTGTCTATTTAATAATCTTATTTGTCTATTATTATCATTATATAAAGTATTTAATAAATTCATCATTATTGTTTCATTGTTCATATATTATATATTTATACAAAATGTTTAAATGAATATTAATAATAAGAATAATAACAATTCATGGAATTAGATAATTATAAGAATAAAGGTTTAAGTGGGCTAAATAATTTGGGTAATACATGTTATATTAATTCATTTGTAGCGGTATTATCACATACATATGAATTAAATGATTTTTTGAATGAAGAAAAATATAAGAAAAATCTGAATACTATTCCAGAGTCTGCTCTATTAATTGAATGGAATGAATTAAGAAAAATGCTATGGGCAAAAAATTGTACTATTACGCCTAATAAATTTATTAAAACGATACAACAAATTGCAGAAATAAAAGATAGAGAAATGTTTACAGGATACTCGCAAAATGATCTTCCTGAATTTGTTCTTTTTATTATAGATTGTTTTCATAATTCACTTTCAAGAGAAATCAAAATAAATATTTCTGGTCAAGTGGAAAATAAAACAGATAAAATAGCAGTTAAGTGCTTTGAAATGATAAAAAAAATGTATTCAAAAGATTTTTCTGAAATTTGGTCCATGTTCTATGCAGTACATATATCAGAAATAACATCTTTAAAAACAGATAAACAATTACTCATTACTCCAGAGCCGTATTTTATGATAGATTTACCAATACCATCAGATAATAAATCACCAACTTTATTAGATTGTTTTGATTTATATGTAGAAGATGAAATTCTGGATGGTGAAAATGCATGGTTTAACGAAAAAACAAAAAAAAAGGAAGATATTAAAAAAAGAATTCAATTTTGGTCTTTTCCTGATATACTAGTCATTGATTTTAAACGTTTTAATTTTAAAAATCAAAAAAATCAAATATTAATCAATTTTCCATTAGATAACTTGGATTTATCTAAGTATGTGGTTGGTTATAAGAAAAATAGTTATAAATATGATTTATATGGAGTATGTAATCATAGTGGAAGTTCATTAGGTGGTCATTATACTGCGTATGTAAAAAATGCAAATAATAAATGGTATCATTTTAATGATAAATTAGTAACCGAACTAAAAAATCGTGACTCCATTGTTAGTACCAAAGCATATTGTTTATTTTATAGAAAGAAAAAGCTTGAAATGTAAATAAAAATATAAATATAAATAAAAATATAAAAACAACACATATATTATTTTTATAATGGAAAATTTAGTATTGTATGAATCGCCCTTTTTAAAAAAGAGAGTAGGAAAAAATAATGATGGTGGTTATGTTATTGTTATGTTACCAGATACTTATGATTTATTTATATCTGGTGGAGTTTCGGATGATATTAGTTTTGAAGAACAATTATTGCAATTATATCCAAATTTAATATGTTATGCATTTGATGGAACTATCACAAAATTACCAAATGATAATGAAAGGATTAATTTTTATAAAAAAAATCTTGGGGATTCTAATAACGATAATTTGACAAATTTACATGAATATATTGAACCACATAATAATATTTTTTTGAAGATGGATATTGAAGGACATGAATTTAGAATTATGCCAACCATAATAGAAAAAAATTTAATGAACAAAATTAAACAACTAGTAATTGAAATTCATAGTCCTGGTGATATTCATATGTTTCCAGAATATTTTAAAGGATTAAGTGATATTGATAACAATAAAATGTTTGATTTATTAAATAAAATAAATAATACACATACATTAGTTCATCTTCATGCTAATAATGGTTGTAATTTACAAGAAATAAATAGTATTAAATTACCTCATGTATTTGAACTAACTTATATTCGTAATGATTTTGTTTCTAAAAAAATAAAAAATACAGAGCCTTTACCAACCATTTTAGATATGAAAAATATTGAATATAAAGATGATTATAAATTAGAAGGTTTTCCTTATTCTATTTTGTATAGTGATATAAAGTGATATAAAATATTATAAAAAAATGAAATATATTATAGCTTTATACATATTATAAAAACAACATATTATGGAAAATATAATCACAATCACAATCGCAAATACAGAAACAAATGCAACAGAAGTGAATTTACAAGATAAAATTAAATCTTTACAATGTCTAGATAATAAATGTGAAAAACTTAAAAAAACAATTCAATTGATTAATGCATTGCCAAATGATGTTTCAAGACAAATTTTTGAAGAACATTTTGAAGCAACTCATGTATGTAAAGAATTTTTAAGACTTTTATTTGAAGATGTTAGATCAAAACGTTTACAACATGAACATTTAATAGATATAACATCTAAATTATTAAAATATCCATGTGCTGTTGTATATTTAAGAAAAAATTGTAAAGTATTTGACACATCTTATAAAATACATTATGAAGAAAATTATAAAAAATGTGTATTAATGGATAAACAGATTAGTTTTATACTTCATATATTGATGTATTTATATCACTAGTATTACTATTCGCATTTGATTTTACTATTTATGACATGTTTTTGATATATTTTTTTATATTTTTATATTTTTTACATATTTGATATATTTTTTACATATTTGATATATTTTTTTACATATTTGATATATTTTTACATAGTTAAAGTATTTTAATTATTTATATTATATAAATGGAAGTAATAAATACCACATCTACGGTAGATCCTTTAAATATGTATGATAAATTAAATAGTTTTATATTAAATCCCGTTGTAATAATAATAGTATTATTAGTAATACTAGCATATTTCGTATTATTTTCGTCTTTAGGAAATAATCAAAAATCAACAGGTGATGGCATTAACATGAATGATAGTGGTAGTAGTGGTAGTGGTAGTGGTGGAAAAAATATACTAGGAATAATAGTAGTTATTATATTAGTCCTATTAATAGTAGTGAATGCTTTTCAATATTTTTTTAGCATAAATATAATAGGATATATTAGTGGACTTTTTTCTAAGGATAAAAATTTGAACATCGTAGTAGAAGAAAATGATAATACTAATGAAAATACAAATCTAGGTGAGGCTACTTATAAACCAATGCCAACAATATCTATATCAAATAAACAAGTTTTTAACATACCAGGTAATTATTATACATATGATGATGCGACTGCAATATGTAAAGCATATGGTGGTAATTTAGCATCATATAAACAAATAGAAGATGCTTATAAAAGTGGTGGTGAATGGTGTAATTATGGTTGGTCTGATGAACAAATGGCATTATTTCCAACACAACAAAATACATATAATAATTTACAAAACAAAACAGGTCATGAACATGATTGTGGACGTCCAGGAATTAATGGTGGATATATTGCGAATCCTAATGTAAAGTTTGGTGTAAATTGTTACGGATATAAGCCAAAAATTACAGAAGAAGAAGAAGAATTAATGAAAACAATCTCTCCTTATCCTGAAACAAAAGAGGAGCAAGATTTCCAAACGCGTGTTGATTTTTGGAAAAACAAAATAAATAGTGTACTATTATCTCCCTTTAATTATACTTCATGGGAAGAAATATAAAAAACTAATATAAACAATTAGACTCAATATATTTCACCATTTTGCCTCAGAAAATAATTATTAAGAAAACTATTGGTCGTAACAATATAATTATTTATTTTAATTATCGTAAATACAGTCATAAAAATAATAGTTATTGTGGGTAAAAAAAATAAAAATCCGAAAAAACAATATATAAATCCAAAAAAACAATATCTAAATATTTGTAATATTGGAAATTTTTCTAATAGTATGTTTTCTGATTTTTTTATAAAATGTTCACGACAACATATAGGGCATTTTTTTGTAGTATCATACCAGATAACTAAACAATTATGATGAATAATACCATCGCAATTACAAATCTTTAAAAAAAAAGGTTGGTTTTTTAATTTTATAAATTTATTTATACATGTTTCATTTTCTAAACATATAAAACATATACTTTCATTTTCATTTTCATTTATATTTTCATTAATATATAAATCATTATAAACCACATCATCTTGATAGTGTTCATATGTTCTAAATATCATCTTCTGTATAGAATATTATAAACATTTATTTATAATATTTTATTTATTATTGTTTTTTATTCTTTCTGGTATTTGTTTTATTTATTTTATTTGGATTTGTTTTTTTTATATAATTTTTCTTTGTTTTTTTTTTCTTTTGGTTATCATAATGTCTTACTAAATCAAGTAATTTTTCGTGAATATCGTCATCTATTACATCCTTACCATGATTTGATTTACGATGATTTGATTTACCACCTTTCTTAACATCATCAACTTCATCATTTTCAGTTTCATCTTCATCTTCATATTCATCTTCATCTTCGTAAGAATCTTCATTATTATAAGACTTAATATTATCATCATTATAATCATAATCCGAATTGTCATTTGGATTACTTTTATCCCCTCCAATGAGACTATTTGAAAACGCCCAATTGGGTACTACTAAATGATTAAAAATATCAGAAACATTTTTCATTCCACCCATTTGCATATCACTATTATTTATTGTCATTATTGGAGATAATCCTGACTTCATCATAATAGATTTTACACTAAAACCACCACCTGTAATACCATTATTATTTTCATTATTAAAAATTAAATCAGATGCATTCATGCTACTAATATAGATATAGAATATTTATTAATTATAATACCGCTTTAATTCAGAAACTACTTTAATGGATCGTTTTTCTTTTAAATGATTTACAATCATTTTTATTTGAGATTCATTTTTAATAACTTCGGCTAATGTTTTTTCTAAATATTTGAAAGTCAATGGTTCTGGTACTTTTGTATTTACAAATCTTAATTTTCCGTCACTAATTTGTATGGTAGAATTACTAATATTATTTTCGGATGCGTAATCACTTATATTTTCATATAATGTATTACGTTTATCACGTAATTCTTTTGTTTGTTCATTTAATTTCTTCAATTGATTATCAAGTGAAACCCATTGCTGAATTTGATTTTCAAAACTACTCATATATATTTAAACAAGTAATTTATCTTTAATCTTTTACATATTTTTAAACATTTTTAAACATTTTTAAACATTTTTAAACATTTTTAAACATTTTTAAACATTTTAAAATATTTATATATTTTTAATTATATAATGATACCTAAAATTATACACCAAACATGTAAAACAAAAGATATTCCAGAAAAATGGAAAGATGCATTTGATTCTTGTAAAACAAATAATAAAGGATTTAAACACATATTATGGACTGACGAAACTATGGATAAATTTGTTAAGAAATATTATCATGATTTCTATAAAATATACAAATCATATAAGTATCATATTCAACGCTGTGATGCATTTAGATTCTTAGTTTTATACAAATATGGTGGAATATATTTAGATATGGATATAATATGTAACAAAAAATTAAATAAATTTTTACATTATGATTTAGTTTTAGCAAACTCTTCTAATGTTGAAACATATTTTACAAACTCATTTTTTATGGTTATTCCTAATCACCCCTTTTTTAAGTATTGTATTGATCATTTATCTAAATCTATCGACAATTATCAATATTTTGGAAAACATTTACATGTAATGTATAGTACTGGTCCAGCATTTTTAACTAATATGGTCAATGATTACGGAAAAATAAAAGACACTTATATTTTAACTAAGAAAGAATATTCCGGTGATTGTAATATATGTAATGAAAACATTTGTAAAGGAGGTACCTATTTTACACATATACCAGGAAATTCTTGGCACGAAGCAGATACAACCATTTTAAATTTTTTATTATGTAATAAAACAAACATAATAGGAGGATTAATAATTGGTACAGGAATAATTGGTTCAGGAATAATTCTAGTAAGTTGAAATCTTTATGCATATGTATATGTATTTTTAACGTCTTCTATGTGTTTTGTTACCTCCATGTTTACGTCTTTTAAATGTTTGTTGTATTCCTAAAATAGAAAGTGGAACTGCAGCTGTACTTAATAAACTCCCCCAAAATCCTCCTTTTTGTTTTTTAGAACGTTTTTTACCAGCATGTTGTTTACCATTTAAAGATACAATCGCATTAGATTGACTATGATTTTTAGATATATCAAATACATCATTATATTGTTGATTACCAAGACCAACAGTCTTTATCATATAATCCGCAGCACTAGTATATCCTCCTTTTTTATTTTTACATGATCCTTTTTGACGCCTAGAATGTGTTTTCCTATTCTTCATTTATATAAATAATAAAGAATAAAATCTAAGAAGATGTTATAATAATTTATTTAGTAGTTGTTTATTTCGTAATAACAATATTAAAATAACAAGAATTGCTAAAATCATTAAAAAAATAATAAAAACCAATGTAATAATCATATAAATGTATGGATTAATTTCATATAAAATAAAATCAATTATAGGTGAAAGTAATAGTTTAAACTCATTTTTTATATCATCTCTCTTTAATATTTCTAAACATTGTTTTACTAATGAATCTTTCATACTAAATAATAGAAAAAATTATATTATAATTTTACCAATATTATAGTTTTGCCTATTTTTTGCGTGTTGTTATAATTAAATTTTTCTATATAACATATCAAATAGTAATGGATAATATTATAAAACCAAATGATTCTTTTGATTTCACAAAATTATCTTTAACACAACCATCAGGAATTCAAGGAGGAGCATATTTTACGAAATTAGAATATAATAGTAAACCTTTATATATTCAAACGACAAAAAGTTTCACTAAACAAGGCCTTGTAAAATCAGGGAAAAAATATCATTTAGACATAATGTTTGATAATAACTCAGAAACGATTATTCATTGGTTTGAAAATGTTGAAGAAAAATGTAAAAAATTAATCTGTGAAAGAAAAGATACTTGGTTTCAAAATTCATTAGAAGAATCAGATATAGAAAATGCTTTTAATTCTATAATACGTGTATATAAATCTGGTAAATATTATCTTGTTAGAACGAATATAAAAAATAGTCAAACTGGTGACCCATCAGTTAAAATTTATAACGAATATGAGGTAGCAATGAATCCAGAAGATTTACATAATGATTCAGAAATTATTTCTATTTTGGAGATTCAGGGTATTAAATTTACTTCTAGAAATTTTCAGATAGAAATAGAATTAAAACAAATTATGATACTTGATAATGAACCAATATTTAATAATTGTTTAATAAAATCAGAAAAATCACTTCATAAAAGCAATCTAGATAATGTAGGCAATATAGGCAATATAAGCAATATAGAAAACTTAGATAAAATATCTACTTTACAAAAAGATATGAATGTTCAAACAAAATCAGAAATAACAGAACATTTAGATAACAATGAAAACTTAGATAATGATAAACAATTAATAGATATTAAAGATTTAAATGTAAATAATACACTGCCTAATGATAACGCAACCGATACAAAGAATTTAATAATTGTGAGTGATAACAACACTACTAATACTAATACTAATAGTAATAATAATTATAATGATAAAATAACTGATAATGAATCATTTATAAATATAGAAATGGAAGAATTAACAGATGATATAAATGATAAAAAAGAATCAAAAGAATTAGAAGAATTAGAGATGAATAATATAGATTTAGAAAATCTAGAAAAGTTCACACTAAAAAAACCGAATAAAGTTTATTTTGATTTATATAAGGAAGCACGTAAAAAAGCAAAATTAGCAAAAAAGAATGCAATATTGGCTTTTTTAGAAGCAAAGAATATTAAGAAAACATATATGTTAGAAAACCTGAATGATAGTGATAGTGACTTTGATGAAGAATTTGATGAAGAAATAGAGGAAGTTTCGGAAAGTGAATTAGATGGTTTATAAATTTATTTATAATGTTTAGAATAATAATTAATATGTATTCTTAAAATTATTTTATCATTAATTTTATATAATGAGCATGTCTTTAAAAAAGCTATGGAATGAATATGGAATTGGTGCTATTATTGTTCTACTAATTCTTGCATATGGTGTTAGTATATTTGCTGGTTATTTATTTAACAAAGGACAAAGTGGTCATGAAACAAATCAAAATATGCCCCAACAATATAAAAATGCTAATAAGGGTTTAGGCGTTCAACCTTCACAGCCCATGGGTGAAAATGAGACATTTGCACCTGCAAATGGTGTACAAACTAGTATGCCTGGGATACCTTCATCATGCTCTGCACCAAACATTCAAAATCCTGCGGAACTTTTACCAAAGGATTCCAATAGTCAATGGGCCCAATTAAACCCAACAGGTAAGGGCGAATTATCTAATATTAATTTATTAAAAGCAGGATATCATATTGGAATTGATACTATTGGACAAACATTAAGGAATGCAAATCTACAAATTCGTTCAGAGCCACCTAATCCACAGCTAAGTGTAGGACCATGGAATCAATCTACTATTGAGCCTGATTTTATGAGACCACCTCTTGAAATTGGTGCTGGTACTCAGTAAAAAAGTAAATATAAATAAAGCAATAAAAAAATTTCATAGTATAATAATATAAAACAATAAAATGGTATAAAAAATTTATACTATAAATAATATAAAATGATATTTTTTATATTATTTATATCTTTTTTTTTGAATAGTATGAATATCATTCATTCAGGAAGACTCATAGGTAAAACTAAATTATTAGAATTAAATAATTACTCTATTTTTAATAGACAAAACTTGATAATCCAAATAAAAAATATTAAATCACAAAATATTAAATCACAAAATATTAAATCACAAAATATTATTACAAATAAAAACAACATGTTTTGTGAAAAAGATACAGAATTATATTTACACAATAATCAATTTATAAAAGATAAAAAGTTAATATCCATTTCACCTGCTGGCATTAAAGGATTTTATTTATTTGGTGTATTGAATTATATTAAACAAAATTATGACTTATCAGATTATATTTTTTCAGGTGCATCAGCAGGTTCTTGGAATAGTTTATTCATGTGTTTGAATAAAAACTCTGATGATTTTGTTTATCAAATATTAAATTCTGAATTGAAAAAATCAAAAACAATAAATGAATTAGAGTATTCCATTAAGTATAAAATACTAAACACGTATAAAGAAGAAGATTTTGATCTGAATCGTTTATTTATAGGTGTTACATCTATTAAAAATTATCAGATTCAAACAAATATTTTTTCCGATTTTGATAACTTGGAAGACGCAATTAATTGTTGTATTGCTAGCTCTCATATTCCTTTGATTACTGGTGGGTTATCAAATAAATACCATGATATTTATAGTTTTGATGGTGGTTTTAGCATATATCCTTATCTAAATGTGACAAAATCTGCTCTACATGTTTATCCAAATATGTGGTCAGATTATCATTTAAAACGAAGTGATAATAAAAATGATAAGTTAAAAAATAATATTCAAAAATTTTTAACATATAGTAGTTTTTTGTTTATGAATAAAAATACAAATTTCATTGAATTATATGATAATGGATATGCGGATGCTAAAACAAATAAAAACATTCTAGATACTATTTTTATTGTAGAGAAAAATTCTAATATATCCGAAATAATAGATTACGATATATATAATGAGATGCAATAATTATATTTTTATGTTGTAGTTGTAGTTGTATTTGTTTCTGAACTACTACCAGTAGGAGTAGAACCAAAAAATATTTTGTTTTTGTTTTTATCATTTCTTAATACTCCTACTGGACCCATTAAAACCTGTTGTGCTAAATTAAAGGATAGTTCTTCTGATTTTATTGTAGATAGTTTTAACGCATTTAATTCTGCCTCTTTTTTACTTATTTCTGATGTTGCACTGGAAGATGCAGACGCAGATGCAGACGCAATAACCTTTTTATTTGCATCAAATATTTTTGTGGTTGAATTTGTAGTAGCATTACCTAAATGTAATATACTTGTAGTAGGCATTATAATAAAGAAAATTATATATTTTTTTACAAAATAAATAATTATATTAAACATTTTTTAACGTGTAGTTTATTAATTTTTCACACTTTTAGATAAACACTTAACTATTGTAACAGCATAACCTCCGTTTGGTGAACTAATTCTTAATCCATCCTTACCTGGTTTAGACATGTTTGTTCCCAGAAATGATTGATCCATTGCTGTTTTGGAAGCTGAATTTAATGCGTATAACTCTGCCTGTTGTTTACTAGTTGATGTTGCGGTGGCACTTGCAGTTGCAGTTGCAGTTTTAATAAGTTTATCAGCGTTATCATAGACCTTAGTAACTGAATTTGTAGTAGAACTACCTAAAAACGAAGAACTCTTAGATGGCATTATAATAAAGAATAAGTTTATATTTTTTACAAAAAAAAAAATTTGGTTTTTTCTAAAATAACAATTATTATAACAATTATTATAATATATAAATATATTATGAGTAAACGCAGTTTTTATTTATATTCTATTTTAGCGTTTATTATAGTAATAGGAGGTATAACATTATACCAGTATTTTCAATCTGACGAATATAATTTAAAATGTGTGATTGCATCCAAAGATGGAAATCAATATTGTGTAAGAGAGAGAAAAAAACTCAATGCTGCGGCGAATTTATTAGCAAACGTAACTAAAAATTGTAAAGATATAGTAGAATATATGAATAAAAAATATCCAGATGACCCACGTGTAAAAAAATTAGTTGAAGGATTTAATCCAAAGAAAATAAACGAAACATTACCAACAAGTACTTTCACAGCATATAGTGAAAATAAGGGTGAAAAATTGGCTTTTTGTTTGAATAAAAAAAAAGAAGATAATAATTCATTGATTGATATAAATACATTAACATTTGTAGCATTACATGAATTATCTCATATTATGACAACCAGTATTGGTCATAAACAAGAATTTTGGGAAAACTTTAAATTTTTATTAGAAAATGCCAAAGCATCGGGAATATATAATCCCGTTGATTATAAGAAAAAACCAACTGATTATTGTGGAATGAAAATAGATGATAATCCTATGTATGATTTAGTTTAATAATTTGGTTTAATTAGTTTCTTTAATAAAGTTATACTAAATATATTATTTTTATAAAATATTCAATTAAAAATAATACTTTGATTATATATATGTCTATAAATGAATCTTATAATCCCATATCTTCTAATCCCATTTATAAAGTAAATTATTTATTAAAAGATAATATTAATACAATATATGTGTTTTTTGGAAAACCCGTAGCAAAAGAAGAAGAACAAAATTTACTATCAAAGATATTTTCTGTGAAAGAACTGGAAAATATAAAACAGAATCAAATAAATATAATATTTTCAGAACAAACGATTCACTATGATGATTCTATTGGAACTATTAAAATAAAAATACTGAATGAAATGAAAAAATCTATTTCCATAGAAGAAATATATTTATATTGTGAACAAATTGAAAAACTTACATCTATTTCTCTCTATCAATCTTTGACACAAAATAAAAAAATAGAGTTAACCAAAATTCGTTTAGAACAATTTGTTTCTAATATTGTAAGTGAAGAAAATGGAGATAAATTTAAAGCGCCAGTGGATAAAGAACAATATATATTTGACGATATTCTTGAAATGAACCTAGACGGAAAAAAATATATTATTAATAAAGTATTAGGTCAAAAATTTTTTATTATAGATAATGAATATCCATTCGTATGTAATCCATATGATGTCCATGGATTTGATTCATTTTTTGAAAAGATTGCGCGTAAATCATTAACTACTTTAAATAATAAGCTATTATTAAATACAGGGGAAATTTTGAATAATAATATTTATTTATGTTCGGCGCAAGATGTATTAGAGTATTCTTCTACTAATGATATTTCACAGGAATCTATGTTGAAGATTTATTATCCATTTTTATATAATAAAAACATTAATAATTTGGATAACTTATTAGAAAATCGTGATAAATTACTAAGTGAAACAAATAAAATATTGAATTCAAAGACCTTGGATGTATTTAAAACGATTGATATGTTTTATGATATTTACAATTTACGTAAAAGTGATTTGAATTATGTAAATAAAGGAATTAAATATATAAAAGCCACTATTATTCCTGAATATGTTTTTAAAATTCCATTAGATGTTATATTTAAAGTGTTACATGCTAACAAATTAAGCCCATTTATTAAATATAATCCTTCATCTAGACAAGAAAACATATATCGTTTATATACAGATAATATAGCTACGGATGGAAGAAAAATACCTTTTCTGAAAAAAGGAAATATATTTAAATTAATTAAAACCATAGGTAAAAGCAAATCAGTAGCTGTTTATATTGAATATAAAGACCAATCTATTATTTGTGAATTTACAGAAAATGGGTTTATTACTATTAGCACAGAATTTTCATCTGTTATTAGCATGACAGATTTGGAGAAAATGATACAAAATAGTGTAAATCCAGTTATTCAAGAAGTTTCACAAACAATTGAACAGAGTGGTTATAAATTAACTACGTTTCATAGTTTTAATGATGAAAATATTGAAGTGAATAATATGAACTACGAATGTCAAATAAAAATAACAAAACAAATACAGTTAGAACCATATAAAGGATGTATATCTAGTGTGTTTAATAATGAATCAAGTGAATTTAAATCAGGCATTCATTTGCGTTTTAAAAGAGTATCAAATTTTAACAAATTAACAAGTCAAGAGGCTTTTATACTAGAAAAAAGTGAACAAGGTTATAGAGGTTCTGAAATAATTGATGAATTACTTAATAATTTTAAAGATGATTTAAATCGTGAACAAGCAGAAGACTTAGTGCGAAAAGTTGCGAATGAAATACAAGTAGAAAGAGGTGTTAGAAAATCAGATATTAAAATTAAAGATAATCCCGGGTTTAAAACAACCATGACACTAGACCAACAAACAAGTATTATAACTATTTTGGTTGAAAATATGAATGATATAAATTATTTACTTACTGTTCCCATTTATTTGGATAGTGTTATTCGCTTAACACAAAATAAATCAACTACTAATTATCCGTTAGGAGAGATAGATATGAGATGTTCTAGTAAAGAAAAAGAAGATATAATTATTTCTGATATTGTTTCAATAAATGAATCACAATCACAAGAAGATGCAGATAATAATTTACCAATAGATGAAGATGAATATATTGAAACTACAAATGTTCAAACACATAAACCAAAAGGTGCGTTTGATTTATTTTATGATGATTATGATGAAAACAATGAATCGGATTACGAATCTGATAAATCATACATGAAAGGTGGTAATAATGATGAAAATACAGAATCGTCATCTAGTTATAAAACTGATATAAGCGAAGCAAATGATATAAGCGAAGCAAATGATATAAGCGAAGCAAATGATATAAGCGAAGCAAATGATATAAGCGAAGCAAATGATATAAGCGAAGCAAATGATATAAGCGAAGC
>Ga0114973_10000631_pt1 | contig 26532 bp, 26 predicted proteins | sample M_140807_MF_Meta_FD_87025 | JGI IMG/M metagenome (GOLD analysis project Ga0114973, IMG submission 87025) | Freshwater microbial communities from Lake Montjoie, Canada to study carbon cycling - M_140807_MF_MetaG | ecosystem: Environmental > Aquatic > Freshwater > Lake | place: Lake Montjoie...
AATATATCTCTATAAAAGAATGGCAGTAAATCCTATGGTTCTAGCTGGGATGACCGAATATCCGGAAAAACATCAACTCTCTATAAAGCCATATACATCATTAACGAATCCAGGTGAAAGAAAGACTATCATCCTTACAGGGTCTAAGATATCATCTGGAACTCTATTCAATAATGGACTTATACAGAATGTATATGTCCTTTACAAGATGTTTGAATCAATGGGATGGACATCCATTATTATAACAGACTCTTTACCCGAATCTCTTGAAAATATCCCTAAATTTATGCATACACTTCGTATGCTAACACTTGAATCATTTGTAAAGGCTGGTTTTCCAATTGATATAATGCTTGAAGTTGGTATGAGTATAGATCCTGTTGTAAAAAAAATATATAAGGATAAGGGTGCAAAAATATGTAGGTTATACCTTGGAAATATATTAAATATAGACATCGAAACACCCTTCATGTATCATAATCTTTTTTTCCCACATCACGTCCAAGGGTGCATGGATACTGCCTTTGTATCTCCACACTATGCACAGCATGCCCAATATGCATCTGCAGTAACACGCACTACATTACACGATGATATGCGAAATGTTGCACCCTATGTATGGGATGCATCTGTCCTTACAAATAGGGGAGAAAGAGTGTTTAGATGGAAAGCTCCTGTTGCAGGTGATGAAGTATTTATTATTGTTGAACCAAACATTAGTTTCCAAAAAACATCCTTGGTTCCTCTCTGCATAGTTGAAGAATGGTATCGTAAAAATCCGAAATGGAAGGGTAAGGTAATTGTTGTAAATGGACATATTCTTCAACATGTACCATATTTTAAGTCATCCATTGAAGGATGTTTCGATATTATAAAGGACCAACGTGTTGAATTTAGGCAACGCATGTCGATCATTGATATAATGACAGAATTTCCATCTGCTATCCCCATATGTTATCAGTGGAATAATGAATATAATTATATGATTCTTGAATATTTTCATGCCTTATACCCTGTATTACATAATGTAAGCAATTGGTCAAATTATGGCTATTATTACACTAATTCAAGTATAAAGACTGGATCTGCTATAATAGATAAGGTTATCCATAGCCATAAAGACTCGCTTGAAATATATGACTCACATATGCAAACCTTAGTGTGGAGACATTCTCCTTATAATCCCGACGTACAAGCTGAATGGAAAGCACGTCTTGATTGCGTTTAAAGTATACCTCATATATTACTTCATAAAGAAGAATGCGAGTAGGTGTTACAGTTACATTTAAACATTCTGTATTCAGTGCTGGCTCCCCACAGATGTCACTTACTGTTGCAGAAGTATTTTCCCTTCTTGGGCACACTGTAACCTTTATACGAATCCCAGTCGATGATACAGATCCCCTTTGGTGGGATGATAATAAAACTATAAAGGATACATGGAAAAGTATTCATTATAAAGACTATAACCCCAATAAATTTGATATTGTATTTGAAATTGAACATTGCCTACTTCCTGCAGATGCAAGAAAGGGGTCTAGTCCTTATGTGCTGATAGTTCGTAAATCACCACTGTTCCATGATATTGAAAAATGCATAACCCCCCATAATATACTTTCACGTGATTTAAATGGTATCACAGAGAGCTGGATATTCAATGAAATTGCAAGTAGGGACGATATAGAATATCTTGAACTTATTACGCGTAAACCTGTTCGAACGGTCCCCTTTGTGTGGTCTCCACTTTCGATTGAAATATATAATAAAGAGACTTCAAATCCAATATGGCACACTACGCGCGCTTTAGATAAACCATATATGCTTACAGTATGTGAAAAGAATAATACATCGAGCAGTAGCTGCACTATTCCATTGATGGCCATAAGGCAGATAATAGATGCGGAAACCCATTCCTTAAATAAAACAATTGCTGTCTTTAATGGAACTATAATAAAGGAAGCCAAATTCTTTACTGAGAATGTCGTTCAACCATGTATGCAAGGAACAAATGGGTATCAACTTGCCATGGAAGGCAGATGTCGCCTCATAGATTTATGTAAGCAGGTAAATACAGTTATGATTGCCCATTCTCGTTTTATTAGCCTTCGAACCCTGTATTTGGATTGTCTATGGGTTGGTATACCTCTTGTTCATAATACACAACTCTTGTGTGAACTTGGTGAATATGTAGCAGAAGGGTTTTATAATAATAATGATATACTTGGAGCATCCAAGGCATTTACAAGGATAGTAGAGGCTGCAAAGAAATATACTCCTGAAAATTTAGTGGTGCTTCGTAAGAAAATCCTTACAAGGTTTGGATTATTGTCTGAGACGATAAAGACTGAATGGAATGCTGCAATGCTTAGCGCAATACATGAAAAGAAAGCTCTGGATCTTTCTTCGAAATTAACAGAGTCTCCTACGCTACCTGCATCTACACCTCCTTCTACGTTAACTGTCTCTTCTCCACTGGAACTTCCAAATATAATTCGCGTAGGCTTTTGTGATATGTGGCATGAGTTTAATCCATCATATAACTTTTTCACTCTCCTCCTTACAAATCACTTGAATGCAATTACATCCCCTGCAAAAATTGTAGGTGTCGATGTTAATTCATATGTTGTCGGTTCAGAAGAGATAGACCTTTTAATCTTCGGGCCCTTTGGACAACGCTGGAGTAAAGTAAATAAGAGTATACCCAAGGTTCACTACACGGGTGAAAATACAGGCCCTGTGAGGCGTGATGATGTTCAATTAAATCTTGGATTTGAACATAATACTGATAAATATTTACGCTTCCCCCTTTGGTTATTAGAGATTGATTGGTTTTCTGCGGATCCTGAAAAAATTGTAAATCCTAAACCTGTGCCTCTTGAATCGTGCATTAATGTTCCGTCAACATTACTTGATGCAAAGGACAAATTCTGTTCATTTATAGTATCAAATCCAAAACAACCCGTGCGGAACAATGCATTTAAAGTTCTAACAAAATACAAACAGGTTGATTCAGCTGGACGCTTATTTAATAATGTAGGTGATATTCTTGCCGCAGGACCTGGGGGAGGTGGAGGTGAATTAAAAAAGCATCAGTTCTTAAAGTCATATAAATTTTCTATTGCGTATGAAAACACTATGTCTCCAGGTTACACAACTGAGAAATATCTTCATGCGAAAGCAGCAGGATGTGTTCCTATTTATTGGGGAGATTCAGGCAATGCTGACTTTGATATGGAAGGATGTATCGATGCAAGGGGCCTAACAGAGGATGCACTTATTGAGACAGTTCGTAAGGTTGATACAGATAATGAACTTTGGAGGAAGAAGGCATCTATTCCTCTATTAGATGGAGTAAGATTTCAAAAGGCAGTTGCTTTACTGCGCGAATGTTCTACTCGTATCCTTAGTCTCATTAAGGTGGAGTCAAAGGTCGAGTCAAACACGGAGTCCAAGGTCGAATCAAAGGTCGAATCCAAGACGGATTCCAATACGGAGTCCAATACGGAGTCCAAGGTAGAGGTTGAGGCAAAGCCACAAGCAAAGCTAACCTATCAAAGCAAAATTAATATTGATGAATATGATATTATAAATAATACACATGATACCTATTTTATAACAGCATGTAATCGAAACTTCTTATCATCCCTCCATACCCATTGGCTACCCTGCATTGATAGATATAGATCTGTTTCTAAAAAAATACATGCCATCGTAGGATTATTTGATTGTAAACCATCGGATGAAATTAAAATTCGCGCAAATTATCAATGGGTTACAATTGTGAATTTACCAAATGACCCCTTACCTAATTTCCCTGATAGTTGGAATGCACAACATTTCTTATGGAAACTATGGATGTATAAACACTGCGTATCGAACCCTTCCTTACAGGGATCCTTATGTATATATATTGATACAGCTTGCATTGTTTCAAGGTGGCCAACTGTATATGCAAGGAATGCAATTGAAAACGGTATATCTGTGTTAAATGATCATACTCAGATAAATAGACACTGGTGTCATTCTGTCTTCAATTCAAAGTTACATGTAACAGAAGAGGAATTGGCTTCTAATCAAACTGTTGGGGGTATATGTGCATTTATTGCAGGGAATGCAAAAGCAGTAGAGTATTTTACAAAGGCATATGAATTAGGGACAGATAGACAAATTATTGTTGGGGATAAATGGACAGGTGTAGGATCAGATGGGAAGCCGTATGGACACAGACACGATCAAAGTATTTTATCTGTCTTATCTCTTCGCATGAATCTGCATAGGACTCCCTTATATAGTGTATACAATGATGTGAGTCTTCGTAATACTTTCCTTCAAAAGAAAGCATTTTATGTATACCGTAACTTATACAGAGAACATATTCAAGTAGTAGAGGGTATCGATGATGCATGGTTAATAAATCTTGATAGGCGTCCTGACAGACTCGCAGAGTTTAATTCAAAGCACCCTGATCTTGAACACAGAGTCATCCGTATTCCAGCAATTGATGGAAAAGACTTGAAATTGACACCTGCTATAGCTCGCCTTTTTGCATCTATGCCTCTTCAAACTTGGATGAAAGGTGCAATGGGTTGTGCAATGAGTCATATGATACCTTGGCTACACCTTTCAAACGAGAAAGACATTGAATCGTATTTAGTCGTGGAAGATGATGCTGTTCTTCATCCTACTTGGAAAAAGGTATGGTCCGATGCACATAATAGTAATTGTATTCCCACTGATTATGATATTATATATCTGGGTGGTATACTTCCCCCTAATAAAGAAGTATTTGAAACACAAGCCCTTACAAAGATTAATGATTATATTGGAAAGATTAAACCTAATTCATTCTTTGGACAAAATCCTCCAAATACATCATTCCACGTAACCACGTGCGCCTATGTTCTTTCGAAGAGGGGTGCAGAGAAATTGATAAAACTTTTAAATCAGAGGGGGTGTTTTGCACACTTAGATCATTTTATGTGTAGTCCAGTTGATTTATTAAATATATATTTCATGCACCCTCTTCTTGCCCATGCTAAACAGGATTCTGACCCTGTTTACGCAAAGAGCCAATTTAATAATTTAACTGCAATTGAAGGATATGACAGTGATATCCGCGATGGGTCTGTTTTTACAAAGGAAGAAGCGGAAGCTGTATTTGATGCAAATGTCCAATTAGATATAATTACAGCAATCACGGATGCGAGGAATCCAGCCGATAAAGCTGTATCAAAGCGAAGAGTATTAGGTGCAGAAGGAACTGCTGAAACAGCATGGATCAAAACTGTAATGTTAGATGGTGCGGATCTAATATATGAACCTATTACCAATTCTCTCTATGATTCCCTTCCTGATGATACTCCTATTGTTGTATATACCCTTGGTGATAATAATCTACAATTAATAAAAATGCTTCGAAAGTGGTCATCTGCTGGTAAGAAATTTTATTTACTTCACCTTGGTGACGCTGCTTTATTGGATCCTATTGATGTATATAGTCTACCTGGATGTCTGGCAGTAGTAAGGAACTATATTCACCCTGGCTTACACCCTTCTCCTCATCTCCTTAGCGTGCCCCTTGGATATCAATACAAATGCGATACGGCAGTTGATACAGAACGTGACCTTGTCTGGAGCTTCCTTGGGACAAATTGGCATAAACGTAAAGAGTTACTTACTCCCTTTCTTGAAATGCCTTCGAAGCATCATGTGCTTTTTGTAGAAGATTGGTTTTCTCCCAGTAAATTAAATGCATCTGATATGTATTCTTATATGAAACGATCTATGTTTGTCCCGTGCCCCAGTGGTGAAAATTATGAAACATATCGTATCTATGAAGCCCTTGAAGCAGGTGCAATGCCCGTGCTTGTGCGAGATTCAAAGGAATTTACTGACTTTATAACGTCGTTCCTTCCCTTAAAGGTGTTTGACTCGTGGGATGATGCTGCTCTTATTACATTTTCAATGAGTAATAATAAGACGAAGTTAAATGATTACAGGACAAATGTTCTGAATGCTTGGGTAAAATACAAGAAACAAATAACTTCAAATGTAAAAACCCTTTTTCATTTATAAAAACAATACAATTGCAGGTCTAAACATTCATTGAATTATGAAAAATAGATATGTCACACATCCCAACCCTACTTGAAAGTATGGTATCGAGTGCAATTACACCGTCTGGATATGCTTCTGCATCTGCATCTGCTCCAGCGCCCAGTAAGCTATTAGGATCAACATCCAAGCTTAAGTTTATGCTTGTATCAACCCATTGCCAGCAATATACTGGCTATAGCAAGGTATCCTATGGGATTATAAATGAACTTGCAAATATTCCTTGGTTATCTGTAACACATTTCGGATTCCAAAAATTTCCTAACATGAAGGTCCAAGAAGGATATCGTCCTTATCCTCCAAATGTTAAAGTCATTGATGTAGCTCCTATGGAAAATCCATTAGAGAATGGATTTGGATTTAAGATACTTCCTTCTGCTATTCAGGCCGCACAACCTGATATTGTAATGATTTACAATGATATGAGTGTTGTAATGAACTTTTTAAATGAGTTAGATAAATCTGGCTTGAAAAAGACATTTCAAGTCTGGGTATATGTAGATCAAGTATATCCTACACAATTAAAGGGATTTCTTGATCTTTTGAATCTAAAGGCCGAGCGTATCTTTACTTTTACTCCTTATTGGAAAAAGTGTCTGAAAGATCAAGGTGTGACTCGCCCAATGGATGTCCTGTTGCACGGGTTTGATTCGCATGTTTATACGAAAATGAATCGCAAGGAAATTCGTAAATTAATGAATATACCTGAAGATGCATTTGTATTCTTAAACTTAAATCGTAATCAGCCCAGAAAGCGCTATGATTTACTAGTCATGGCGTTTGTCGAGCTAGTTGTGAAATACCCCACAAAGCCAGTGCATCTTCTCTGCATCTGTGATAAGGGAGATAAGGGAGGATGGTGGATCTTTGAAATCTTTCAACGTGAACTTGAGCTTCGCGGAGTGGCATTTGAGCCATTTTCTACACGTATTATGCTTACATCGGCAGATATGATATTTCCAGATGAACAGATAAATTCATTCTATAATGTTGCAGACGCTGGTGTCAATTCTGCAGACGGAGAAGGATGGGGTCTATGTAATTTTGAGCAAATGGGTGTAGGAATACCCCAAGTGGTACCCAATCTTGGTGGCTTCAAAGAGTTCTGTAATCCTTCCAATTCTGTTCTTGTTGAACCAACTGTTCGCTATTATTTACCAACTGTCTTTTCTCCCGTCGGTGGAGAGATAAATGCAATGACACCCCATGACCTATGTTTAGGAATGGAAGAATATCTGCTTGATTCTGTTAAATTGGCCAAACATGGTGAAGAGGCTCGTAAGACTGTGTTAACCTACACATGGTCTCGTGCTGTAGAACCCCTTGTTCGCAGGTTACGACAGGCAAAGGAGGATATAGAGGCAGATGCTTAGATTGCATTCCATCCATCCATATAAAAAACATCCCCGCACCAATTATTACAATCGCGATCATATGCTGGGAAATAAACATTCGAATAATATCCAATATAACCAATCATGGCTGAAAATGTCCCGTGTGATAAAATAACATGTTTACATGTGCTTGCAAATTGTAGGGTTTCTTCTGGTTCATATGTGGCAATCGTAACAGAATCTGGGTATTCCATCAATATTCTATATATTATATCATGATTTACATTGTCTGATGAAATATGGATTGTATCGAATTCTAACATGGATAATACTTTTAAATAATAGTCTATACCCGGGTTGTGTTTTTCCGCATCCGTTAAACGAATGTGGACAAAAACATCATTGTTATTATTATAAAGTTCCTTAAATGGATTCTTCGATATAATCGCATCCTTATGTATCTGAAGATACGAATATACACGTCGTGCTATCGCGTGCGTCTGTAAATAAGAATCGCAGCTATTTACATCTAAATTATCTTCTAACTTTACCATTGCGTCTATATCTTCATATGTTCGGTCATTTAATATAAGTGTGGTAAGATATAGCTTTGATCCACTGTATAAGGGTATTCCTAACTGATCCATTCGATTCGCATTATAGTATATTACTTTTAAATCGTGTTTTTCTGCAATAAGACTCACAGCGATACTTCTGATAATTTGATTACACAGGCGACCAACTTCTCCGACAAAAGTCATATGTCTCTGTATCCTTATATAGTTTAAGCTTTAGAGTCCTTTATAAAATATCATCCTATTAGAATGGCTGCTCCTGCTGCGGCTGCGCCTGCACCAACAAATACTGGTATACAAACTCTACCTGTACCTACAGGGGTTCCATTCATTCCTTTAAAGGGGTTTGATACAGCATCCGATAGGGTAAAGAATTTCATACATTTCACCGAGGGTGAAGCGAATAGTATATACGGTAAAATAAATACAGTCAGCAATTTGCTGGATTGGATCTTATATCTCTTACGTCAGTATGAATCTGGGAATTTATCTGCCCAAGACATTATGAATTTAAAGCGTTATATTCGCACAAAGTTGGCACATGTAGGCAGTCAAATGAATACCCAGACAAAGGATAAGGCACGTCAAATTGTAGATTTACTTGATAGTTTAGTGCCTGTTGATTCTCCTCCACCTCTGGATGAAAACGGGCGGGTTATGAACACTCCTGCCTTTCCCCGTTTTCCTTATGACGATGATGTATCAACAGAGGATCCTGATTTCTCTACACAATTACTTATGAAGAATGAAACTCCTGAAATAAGTGCACAAAGGGCAGAAGCTCTTCGTCGTATTATGAATGCAAGGACTACGCAAAGAAACCAGCTTCAAGCAATAAAAAATGCAACCGATGGAACTCCTAAAGGTCCAAGGTATCAAGCTATTCTTGGAAAGAGGCAAAAGGGTGGTAAGACTAAAAAGGTGAAAGGTAAGTCAATTAAGACAAAGAAGGTAAAGAAGGTAAAGAAGGCGATGAGGAAAACTCGTCACTAAAGCATACATCCGGTAATACATTGGTATATCAAAAAATATACTAATATATTAGAATGGGAGAGACTACAAGGGAAGTCCCAAAAGGTGTTCCTTTTATTAGGTTACAAGGCTTTAATTCTGCTTCAGATAGGGTAAAGGATTTTATACACTTTACAGAGGGTGAAGCTGATCTGGTATATGCTAAAATAAATACAGTTAGCAATTTGCTGGATTGGATCTTATATCTCTTACGTCAATATATTGGCCTTGGATTGTCTAAGCAAGAATTTGATAACTTGAAGAAATATGTGCGTATGAAGTTAGCCCATATTGGTAATCAGATTAATGGACAAACACGTAATAAATTTCAAGCAATTTTAGATATTCTTGAACGACCAGATATAACATCTCCTGAAGTCTTAGCCCAGGCCTTGCATACACCTCCGTTCAATATATATTCTCCTCGTGCTGAAGTTCCTACTACAAGACCACAATTTGATGGATCTACACAATTACTTTTAAGAAATGGAGCTTCTCCTCCTGCTGTCCCTCATGTAGAACCTAAACCTCTAACTATTGCAGCTCCTGTTCCAACCCCTATGGCAACCAGACCTGTTGCACCTCCATCAGCACCTCTTCCTCCTCCAATTATTATAAGCCCAACAACAATTCCTGCCTTTACAAAAGGAGTGCCTATCCCCCCTGTTACCTTTACAGCAACTGGGACAGGACCATATACATGGACAACTGTAAATCTTCCCCTTGGTCTACAAGTAATAAATGGTGTTTTATCAGGAACACCCACTGTAATTGGAACAGGCACATTTACAATTACTGCCACTCATCCAACTGGGCGATTTGGTTCGGCAATTATATCATATGTCATTAAGAAACCCTTTTCGTTTACAGAGCCAATGGAATTTACTGCACCTGTATTCGTAGGAGGATTACTCAGGTCATTTAGTTCATCAGGAGGTATTCTACCACCTTTTTTCATAAATGATGTCTTAGTCCAAGTAAATGGTAATGCTGGATTTCTTAAATTTGTAATAAAACCTGATAATTTTATCTTCTCTACAGGTCAAGCTGAATTATATAAAAATAATACAGTACGCGAAGGTAATGATTATGTATTCTATATTAATCGTATTGGAACAAAGAGAACACTTGTTGCAGCACGAGGAACAGGTCCAACCTGGACATTACAAGTCGATAAAATAACAACCGTCAAAGCATCAGAAAATCTATCCGTTGCCGCAAAAGAGGCACACTTGGACAGGGAAGATGGATTTCAAAAGGAGAATCCTATTATTAAGATTACATTTAAGGGAACAAACCCCCCACCCCCTGTCATGATTGATGTAAAGGGTGTAACAAGTTATACAACTAGCGAGGGAGAGATAATACAAATACCTCCAGGAACAGCCCCTACAACTGTTGCCGAGTATGTAAAAGCAGCCTTACTTCCAGGTGTTCGAAGCCCATCTTCCAATGAAGGTCAACAGGGAGGTAAGAAACGACCTTTAAAGAAGACCCGTAAAATTCGCCGTTGACAAACTCTTCCTTATAACAGTATGTTTATGCAAAGAGCCCCTATACAAATTGAGACACCTGCTCCTGTAGAAGAAGATACGCGACCTCGCACACGATGCGGGTATCTTGTTCATGAAGCATTCAATTCATATCAGCAACACCTATCTGAAAGTGGATCTATTGCAAGTGGCAAGGCTCTTCATCTTGCTGCTGATCTTATATGCAGTGGTGGACTTGATATATGGATTCGTGCAGCTTACTCTTATGCAATGAAACATATCAACCTTGCGAATCCACGTATCTTTGTCTATCTTCGTGCAAAGATTGAAGAGCTTGATAAGAGGTTTGCATCTCTTCCACAAGAGCAATTTTATAATCATCCCGATGTCCAATCAAGTATAGGTGAAACAGTTCTTGTTCTTCAGCTCTGCCCTAAGAGGGCATCCACACCCTGGCCAAAGGTAGATGATAATACAAAACGACCCGGCTGGTTAAAAGGAGTTGCCAGTGCAACCGAAACTACTGCAACACGCCGTGTATGGTCAAGTGATACCGACTCTTTACCCCTTTACCTTGTATCAAATGAATTATGCCGTTCAATTCAAGAAGGATCCCTTGAAAAGGCCCTCTTTTGGGTTCGTTGGACCTTAGAAGAGGATGGGAGGATTCGTAAAGAGACAAAGGGCCATGGTCTAACTTCAAAGGAAAGAGGGCATGTCATACAATCTCCCAAACAGAGGAGTGAAGTAGGTCATTATATTGCTGCTCTTCTTATGGAAATATACAAAGACCTTGCTACTCGGAATGCTGTGCGAATGCACGAAGAGTTTGCTGAATTATATCGTCTATGGAGATGTTCTGAAAAGAGGATGGCAGGAGCACAACGTAGAGATGCCCTTGCCCTCATGCTCTTAATTTGCTGTGAAGTCCCTAAATGGGAAGTCCCTGCAACTCCTACCTTAGTCAAAGACCCTGTAAGACTATCCCGAGCTGTCGCCCAAGTGCCTGCCTTTTTTCGCGAAGTCCTTTCGTATAAGGCATCAACAACTGTCTCAAATAAGATGACAAAAGCTCCTCGCAAAGTGAAAGAAAAACCCATTACAGAGAAAGATAAAGCCAAACAAGTAGCAGAGGCACATTTTGATGCATATGATGCAGCCATGGAAGCGTATTTAAATAAGTTTTAATTGCCCGTGCCTATATAAATGTTAGGTCTTTCTGCAGTTGCCGCAGGCTCTATTTTCAAGATATATGATGATGTGCAAGACACGGAAATGCCTGTCTCACAAGATACTTTGCTCTTACTCCAAGTTCTGGTTGTATGTATAATGACTATCTTTCTTATGAAAGATATAGGTATATCAGCATTATTTATTGTTATCAGTATTGCATGTATATTTGCAAATCAAGTTGATTCCTCTTTCTGGAAATCATGTATGGTAATACCCTTTTTAACAACGGTCGCAAATATACATTTATTTGAATTTGTTGGAGTTCTTGATATACTTCAAAGACTAACTCTCTTTATTATGACACCTATTGTCATATTAGCAGAAGATACTTTATTTCCTGAAGATTTTAGTCAGGCAAAGTTCTTATTTCGAATTGGACTTGTTGCATTTTGTTTCTTTATAATCATGTTAGTGAAAGACTTATCTGCTGCGAACTTCTTGACATCAAGTATGCTATTTGTGATTGGATACTGTGGAACGAGTGTGGCGAATAACACACATAGATTTTATGAATCTATGTATGATACGGTTGAAGCATTTTAGATCCTACTTATTTCAAAATAGGCGCACATTCTTCATAGTTATTATAAGTTTTTTCCATACACTGCTTAAATTCTGTTGTTTTATCTATTACGGGACGCAAAGGAGGCAGAGGCTTCGCGGGTTTACTGTCAAAGATATTATGCGCAATTGAGCTTCCTATACCAAATCCAAACCCCTGTTTCATACTGCTAAACAAACTGGGGTTTTGATTACCAGGTAGTCTATTTTGTGAAACTGAATTATTTACAACAGGTTTGTTAGTTGATCTTGGCATATATACTAATACTTATATTATTTTTAAGCATTATCTACCGGTCTAAATATTTCTGTTTAATTTTCCTGGTAATCCGTGACCGAATAGTATCATATATATTAAAACCCCAGATGCAATTAAAATACTCCTATTTTCAGCCACATTCTTTTGCTGCCTTAGTCCAAATACCATAACCAGATATAACACGATTCCAATTACCACTGAATGTAATAACATTGTCAAACCACTTTCCATTCTATACTATACATTTATTTAAGAGCGACGAGTTGCCTTGGACTTGGACTTAGACTTAGACTTCTTGGACTTCTTGGACTTGCTCTTTGACCTCTTGCCCCCAGCCTGTACTTCCATAAACTTCTTCATAACAGGATCAAACGACAAGTATTTACCATCAACGGAAAAAATAACCCTCTCAGACTCCTCATCGTCAGAATCCTTATATAAGAATACAAACTTACCACTACGAGGAGCAGCATCATCATCAAAACGATCCATGACTTGATACATTGTTCCGTCAACAAGTTCGTTAGCGTGCACCTCCATCTACTCAACTATTGATAAAAATTTAACATTCGCAAGTAGAACGTAATTTAAAAAGTTCTTATCCATTAATACCATCACCATATCAGCATTTGTCTCATCTTTGAAAAGGGCAAGAAACTCACCCTTGTAGGGAGGAGCATCCTCATTCAAACGATCAACTACAGTATAGAACTTTCCAACTTCAAGTTCGTTAGGCGGCACCTCCATCTACAAGAAAAATTGAAAAAATACCATGATATTATTATTTCACCAAACACACAAATGAACGTAGATGAACTTGTCGCTAAGCTCCAAAAGGCAAACTGGGCATATCGTAATACCGATACCTTACTTATGTCAGATGATGAATATGATACGCAGTTGGATATGCTTCGTAAACTTGCACCAACACATCCTTTCTTGAATTTAATTGGTGTAAAACCTGATGTAGGCTCTGTGATCTTACCTGTGACAATGGGATCACTTGATAAGGTGAAGAATGGCGAGGGTGGTCTTGCAAGATGGAAGAAGCGAAGCAAGGCAGACAATGTTACAATTGCCGGAAAATTAGATGGGATATCTGCCCTTCTAGTTTGCGATACCAGTCCTCGCCTTTATTTACGAGGCGATGGTGTGACCGGAGTAGATGTCTCACGTATCTTACCCTCCCTCAAGCTCCCTTTAGGAAAACCATGTGTTATTCGCGGAGAGCTTATATTGCCATCAGATAAGACACCCCCTAAGAGTATCGGACGATCTCTTGTAAATGGATGGGTGCACCGGGCGCTTGATATGTCAGTAGCTGTTCCAAGCGAGCTGGCAAATGTGCAGTTTGTCGGATATCAAGTCATTGAACCTATCATGACCCGTGGGCAGCAAATTGTATGGTTGACCATGAATGGTTTTCGTATTCCCCCTTTTATGACCTTACCTATGTCAAAGCTTGATGATACAACTGCATTTGAACAACTTCAATCCATGCGAACAAAGAGTCCATGGCCGTTGGATGGGATTGTTATTGGCACAGATACCGTTCCTGTGAACTTGGGAGGAGGAGAAGCTAAGAACCCTCCCGATGCTATTGCGTTCAAAGCCGCCTTGGATGAACAAATGCGAGAGACAAGTGTTATTGGGGTTGAATGGAATGTAAGTCGTCAAGGTATGTATATTCCACGTATTCAAATTGAAGCCGTGGAAATTGGAGGAGCTACCATACAATGGTTAAGTGGACATAATGCAAACCTTATATATGAAAATAAGATTGGCCCTGGTGCACGTATTTCAATGATACGAAGTGGAGATGTGATTCCTGCTTTACATAGTGTAATTCACCCTTGTGCAGAAGGATCCATGCCGGCTGCAGGATGGTCTTGGGATACGAATCATGTGCATGCTGTGGCAAGTGCAGGGGGGAGTGAAGTTGCAGCCAAGGCTCTTCATCATGCCATTGAAACTCTTGGGGTTGAAGGGATTGGTCCTGGACTTGTTGGAAAGGCTGTCGAGGCTGGGTTTACTACCCTTCGCCTAACCTTGGACGCAGACCCTGCCAAGCTTGGAGCCGCTATTGGTGCCGGGAGAGTTGGCCAATTTCTTCCTTCTTTAAAGAAGGCAGTTGCTTCTGCGAGTCCTTATGTCTTAATGATTGCAAGTAATCTTCTCCCCAAAGGTGTGGGAGAGAGAAAGCTACGTCCCCTCTTTGCTATCTGCCCTGATCCGAGGAGATGGACCTTGGAGACCTTTTCAAAAGATGGGATGTGCAGTGGATGGACAAAGGAGAGTTGTAAGGGTCTTATCGAAGCTTTGCCACCTGTTCTCGCTTGGTGTTCGGCTATTAACCCTGAATGGTGTTCAGGGCTTTTGACTTCTGGCACGGCTGCGACTGCGACTGCTCCGCAATTGCAAATGCAAAGGAAGGTGGCATTTACAGGTGTTCGTCCCGACGCAGCCCTTCAAGAGCGGATGAAAGCAGCAGGATGGCTCATGGATGACATGACAAAGGATACAATACTTCTCGTGACAGCGGATGGGGCAGACCAAACCACAGGAAAGGTTACTCTGGCCAAAAAGAGAGGTGTAGAGATTTGTAGTATATCCGAGTTTCGGGGCCGCTGTTAGATAGGATGGAAGCAGCAACACATCCAGTTCAAGCAACTACAAAAGCAACGATGAATGTGGCTACCTTTGCATGGATGATAACTCCAATTCTTATTATTGCAGGAATTGCATTAATTGTAATTGGTGTTCTTCTTCAAGTAGGTATCATTACAACAAATAAACCTTCAAGTGTTACCATATTTCAAACTAAATTAGGAGCTACCCCCTATCAAGAAGGCGTGGCATATCCTGTAAACTTATTAGCATCCAATCAACAATATCTTGTTAATTTTTCACCCCTTACAGGCTATTTAGCCGGATATATAGGCCCGGTTGATAAAGGGATGTTTAATCCAACTGTATACCTTACTGCCGCTTTCAATGCAGGCATACGATCCTTTGTATTACCAATTAGCACATACCCAGATAACAATAAAACTCCCGACAGCGGATGGCCCTATGCAGGAGAGCCAGCTGTGGTATGCCGTGATACAAATGGAATCATAATTAGTAACAATGGAATGTCAGTGCGTGATTTTGTAAATGCTTTACTACAAACTCGTGGTGTAAACAGCTATTATGCATCTGAACCCATATTTCTATTCCTCGAAGAGGTATCTGAGTATGTTCCAGACCCTGTAAAGCAAGAGAAGCAGTATGTAACATTTATGAGTAAAATTGCATCCCAATTATCAGCCCTTGACAATGGAGCACGTATCATTCAATTAGATGGATTTGGGCAATTAGGATCCCTTGTAGGGGGTGAAAGAGAGAAAGAACTCTTAACCTTAATTCCTGTGCAATACTATTTCAATCGTGTTGTTATCTTTACAAACTTTAAGACACGTCTCGCAACAAAATCTGCATACGCAGGTATGCCTAAATCTCTCCATGAATATGCAAACTTTATCTATAAACCAAATACGGAGGCAAGCACATCTTCAAATCAAGCAAGTAAAAGTATATCATTGAGTGACATAAGTGGAAGTCAAATAAATTGGCCTAATACTACACAGAGTAGTCTTTTCATAGCGCAAACATCTACGCCTCTTAGTATACCTGACACTTCCCTTGTAAATACGGCATTATCACAGGGTGTGCAAGTGATACCCCTCCCCTTTTTCTTTCACGATCCTGCTGAAACAAAAGCACTGTTTAATCTCTGGAAAGGTTCAAGTTCAATTATAAAACCAGTGAATGATGCGCAAGCAAATCTTTTTACAAGACCTGATCCAGTTGTTCCCGCACAACCTAACCAAACAATGAATGCACGTGTAAGCCCAAATGCACAGCCTGGGCAAGTTTTTATATCGTAGTTGTATTATATTAAATAACTTATAAATAGATATGGAAGAGGGGAAAGTAGAATTAAAGAGTCCTCTTCTTGAGAAACCATCTGTAAAGAGGCAGATAGAGGTATTAGAAGAAACAGTTGATAATGCAAGAAAGCGTATCGACTATACCGCTGCAAATGATACTGACCTTCAAAAGGCTATTGAAATCGTCGAAAGATTTATTCGTAGAAAGAGGAGAGTATGTTATGGAGGACAGGCTATAAATGCTCTCTTATCAAAGGAAAGGCAATTCTACGATGAAAGATATTCTATCCCCGATTACGATTTCTTTAGTCCTACCTTTGAAGAGGATACAGATGAATTGATAGAAGAGTTAAAAAGGGGTGGGTTTGATGATGTAAATAAGAAATTAAGTGTGCATGATGGGACAAGTAAGATTCTTATGAATTTTATTCCAGTCGCAGATTGTTCTTCCTTCCATCCAACACTCTTTAAGGTTCTTCAAAAGAGGGCAGTATCAATCAACGGAATCTTATATGCAGACCCTGACTTTCTACGTATGAACATGTATGTCGAACTAAGTCGTCCTCGTGGAGAAGTAGATCGTTGGAGAAAGGTGTTTGAAAGACTTACCCTCTTAAATGATGAATATCCTCCTGCACGTTGTTCACAAGATATTATTGTATCTCATTCTGTGCAAAGAGAGGAAAGAGATGCTATTCTTAAATTCTGTATTAAACGAAAGAGGGTGCTACTTAGTCCTATGTGTATTTCTCTTATGCAGGAGAGCACGGGTAGATCTACAATGGAAAAACTTGTAGGATTTGGAGGACCTGTGATATTCTTAAGCTCTCAAGCAAAACTTGATGGAGAAGATATTGGAGATATTCTAAAAGGGCTTCATAAAGGGAGGGGAGTTATTGATGTGCACGAAGAGATCACGTTGTCACATGATCTTCTTAATTTTACGACTGTTAAAATGGGTGGCAGACCTATAGCCCTTATTTTCCAAGAAGAAGCCTGTCATTCCTATAGCATCTTACGCCTTTCTAGTGGAGAAGAGGTTCGCACAGGAACACATGACTTACTCTTACAAATTTACTATTCAATCTACCTCTTTGGGAAGAAGGAGAAGGCATTCTTTCAAACCCCTATCTATTGCCTTATAGGAAAGTTACATGCAATAGAAGAAAAGGCACGATCTAAGCCATCCTCCTATGTGCCTGCATTTGGATTAAGATGTTCAGGTCATCAACAGGGTATAGCAACCCTCTTGAAAGAGCGAGCAGCAAGAACAGAGAAGCAAAAAGCAGCATCTGGCTCTGCACATAAGACTCGTCGCCTACGCAGGTAAGTTTATATCATTTACAATACTCCCATCCTCTGTCTTAGCTTTGATTGATGCAATATAATTATTGCTTTCTTGTGCTTCAGCTATGATAGGGCCAATATCAATGGATGGGCTAACTCCCTTCCCTTGTAAAGTTTTATCACGGGTTGTTACAAGGTTCTTTAAGAGACTTGTTACTTTCTTCTGACGTTTCTTCTTAAGTTTTTCTTCATCTGTGTCGGAGTCCTTCTCTTCATCCGCATCAACCCAGTTTTCAACAGGGCGCAATGTCGGAGTGAAGAGTGTGAAATCTTCATATAAACTGTTACCTGACTCTTTATCTAATTTATCAAACTCTTCTTCTGATGTTACCTTACCCCCGCTAAGACCAGCTTTAATATTGGCAGCTCTCCTTTTTAATTCCTTTCTTGCATACATAGCCATAAAGATAACCCTTGCTCCAAAATCACTTGGAACTCTTGTAAGAAAGTCAATCCAATCATCATCGGAAGAAGCATCAGCTGGATATGTAAGGAAAGGACATTGAAATGCTCCTCCAGGTATTTTTATAGAAAGAGTTTTTTCCACACGTTGTGTTGCTTCTTCTTTTGATATATTATTGGATGCCATTTCATTCTTAACCATGAAAGAACGCATATTTGCATAAATTGGACATAGAGAGACTGAAGGGGCAATCATAGGATCCAATACTTCCTTTATCTGCGATGGGATAGATTTAGTATCAAATCCTTCATTTGTTGATACGACCTTTATATTTCTATTTACTATATTCAATGCAAGAATAACGGCAAGGAAGATAATTGATAAAACAAAAAAGAAGATTGTCCCTCCATCCATTTCTAGAGCAAGATGAGATTAGAGAAATGGCTGCTTGCATTTCTTGTCCCTCCGTTGTTTTAAATGGAGCCTGTGCAAATTCAGAAGGGGGTCGTCTTTCTCGTATGATGAAAGGGCATTGCTATAAAAGTATAAGCTTCCCGGCTGATACTTCTTTTTGTAAAGTAACCCAACCCGGTGGTCAAATTGTTATTACACCCCCTGAAAGTATTCGTGTTAATACACATTTAAATACAACAACCCGCCTTACACAAGCTTATGTAAAGACACTCTTAGCAGCAAAAGTGATTAGAACAGTTAATTATACAACTGAATCTGCCCGGATATTAGCACTTGAATCAACTGCGGCAAAGTGTGCACCAGGTAACCCCTTTTCATCACGCATAGATCCTATTAATACAAATTGTCTTACTATTCCTCCACCTCCTGGACCTCCTGCTCGTTGCGCATTGACTAAAAATCAAAAGTATTAATAATAGAATGCCTACCACTGTACGTGATGCATCATTAGTAACAACGAGGAATCGGAATATTGCACAGTTTTCTTATTATCAAGCATGGAAGGATAAGACTGTAAATACAGGCTCTATAAATAGTGCTTTAAATCCACCTGTTGTTGGGGGTGCAAATCTAATATCAGACATCATGCTGGGTGGTATTACTACAAATGCATTTAACAATGACTTTGTGAAGAATGGTGCAAAGCTTTCTACCCTTGGATATGACTCTAACGTAGCACTCTACCCCCCTAATCCCAGTTCTGGCGGAGCTGGAAGGAGTTATTAAATAAATCATACAATGAAACTATATAGAATAATACTATATAAAGTATCTTTCTATATAAAGTATAAAATGCCTGTTACGTTTGTAACTGCATTCTTGCACCTCTTTGAAGATAGATCTAATCTTCGATCACCTTCCACTCATATTCAACATTTTCATACAATTGCATCAACTGGAATCCCTATTTACTTGTTTATAAGCAATATGTTTCGAGATGACTATGAACGTATTTGTGGGGGATTAACAAACGTTCACGTTGAATATATGGAATTATATGAATTCGAAGCATATAAGGCAATTGAAGATCTTCATGTAAATCTTCCTTCCCAGCGAAATGGTATGAAAGATACTAAGAATTTTTTAGTCCTAATGAATACAAAATTAGAATGTCTTCATTTGGCAATGGAATCGCCTAGTTTAAAGTCAAGTCATTATGCTTGGATAGATTTTGGTATAAAACATGTTTTAACTGATGCAAGTCTTAGTCGCCTTATAGATATTTCAAACACAAACTTTGGTTGTATATTAGCTATGCCTGGATGTTGGGCTAAGACACCTGTATTCTTTGATAAAATTCATTGGAGATTCTGCGGTGGATTCTTTGTAGGAGATAAGGTCTTATTAGAAGCTTTTTATCAGGCCTCAAAGGCACTCTGGGAATCAACATGTATGAGCTATTGCCTTACATGGGAAGTGAACTACTGGGCTTACCTTGAAGAAAGGGGTATGATACATCCAATATGGTATCCAGGAGACCATAATGATAGTATTTTAGATGTTCCTCGTTCGTTATACGATTCTTAATTTAAGTATGAACGGAAGAATCAATATGATCAGGTGATACCTCTATTATAAATGCACTATCATCATTCACACCCATTGATATAAATATACGTCCTTCCCACTTACAAAGACTACATGGAAATTCAATATAAGAATTTCTGAAAAAGACAAATTCATGTGACAGCTTTGTTTCATGTGTAGATGGATTATAAAGAAGCCATTTATGATATGATATATCACGGCTTTGATGGATTAAAAAAAGTATATATTCCCTATGGGGAATACCATTTGTAGACCCGTGATATCCTTTTACATTTGATATAGGGGGGAGTGTTATAAAGTCTGGTTCAATAATAGGTTTAATGATAAATGGATCGACTGAATAAATAACCATTGGTTCTATTGCCTGAAATGGCATCCAGTTCTTTTCAGTGTGATTTGGTTCACATGGTATACAGTATGATATACGATTATCATGGATATTTGCCAAAAAGATTGATGGATTTCCTCCTGGGTTAAATTCAGGTATTGTTACAAGGATTTGATCTTCATTTACAAAGCGTATATCTTCCATTCCTTTCCAATACGATGAATAGGTTGGTTGGTTATATTCAAGAATAAGGTCATCTTCAGAAAATCCGTCATATACAAATGGTTTATTTGATTTTATGCTTCCACGTGCAATAGTATATTTAGATATAGACCAAGGGCGTTCATATAAAGTAAATTGCCTATCTTTATATTTTCTGTAATTAACTGATCTAAATAAAATCGTTACGCTCCCGCTTGGTGTAATATACATGGATGGATTCATAACAATATAGCCATTTGCATTCCCGTATGAATCAGTGAATTGTTTTTGTGGGAGATATAGAGGTGTTACATATATATTAGGAAAAACTGACATATATTTATATATAAATGTATGCTTTATATATGCAAGTGGCCTATGCTATGTGTTTTACGTATGCATTCTATGTTTTTTTAAGATAGACTCTATAATAAAAAAACATGCCCCCCTTGGGTATCGACCCCAATACCTTCTGCTTTCTGCTTACTTATATCATTGATACTATTGCTTCGCTTTGGCAGCGTAACGTATACAAGGCAGATGCTCTACCATTTGAGCTAGAAGGGCAAAAAAAGACTTAGAGGTGTCTTTGAACCTTTGCGCTAGCCGGGAATCGAACCCGGGTAATCAGATTGGAAATCTGATATTCTACCACTAAATTACTGGCGCATGGGCATCAAATTAGCCATTCTTTATACAGAAAGAATGTTTCCAGAACAACCGCGAGGAGGTTTTGACCTTGTTCCGTGTTACCGATACCGGGAATCGAACCCGGACCATGGGATTGAAAGCCCCGTATCCTAAACCGTTAGACTATATCGGTGTAATAGTGACTTTGAGAGTGTCACTAAACTCTTGGTCCAGGCGGGGGTTGAACCCGCGACTTTGGCGTTGCAATATGTATAGACAAATCTATAAGCACCACGCTCTACCAACTGAGCTACTGGACCAGGGTGGTCATAGAGACCATGTGACTCATATGGGTTCCGCCCCCACGGCCTTTTCCGTGTAAAGGAAACGCTCTACTACTGAGCTAATGAGCCAAAATACCTTAAAGGTAATGCGAGGAGTGGGGTTTGAACCCACGCGTATTTCTACAGCGGATCTCTTTTAGGTTTTACCTTAAGGCCGCCTCCTTAACCACTCGGACATCCTCGCTTTTTATGGATGTTTTTGCAGAACATGCCAATCTGTTTGGTCCTGCCGAGAATCGAACTCGGATTACCAGATTCAAAGTCTGGGGTCCTGACCATTAGACTACAGAACCATATCCACCCCGCTAAATATATTATTTTGTATATGTTTAGGCCTTATGCGAAGTCTAAGCCTTGGGTGCAGCCTTCTTGATGACCTTCTTAGGAGTGACAGATGTCTTCAATGGCACAGGAGGCACAGCAACCTCCTCATCCTCATCCTCATCCTCCTCCTCTGCATTCTGGAAGGAGGAAGGGGCATCCACGGGAGCATCTACCTCCTCGGCATCCTCATCAGGGAGAAAGCCATATCCGCGAATGCCACTGGGGACCTTGTCAAGACGAACCTGCACTGCCTTCCAGGAAAGACCAAACTTGCCACCTGCAAACCAAACACCCGTGCACTGAATCAAGCAAGTAACCTCCACACGCTTCACGAGAAGATCCTCCATAGGAACACCCGTGATAGGGCGGGCATTGGGATCCGTAGATGCAGACTCGTCATACACATTTGTCTCAAACTGCTCAGAATCCTTCTTCTTCCTCAGCTGCAGCTTGATATTGGGAGGATAAGGAGTAGGGTTACCCTCCTTGTCGCGGCCAAACTTGACACTGGGAGTGTAAAAGGCCTCCACCACCTCGCGCTTCATCTCCTGCTTGAACCAAAGCTTGCTATTCTTAGTTGCAAAGTCAACCATGTGCTCATCAAGCTGTGACATAACATCATAGAAAGTCTTCACCTTGGGATTCTCACCGCCCCACCCACGAAGGGCGAGATCAAGGGAATACTTGGGAGGACCCTGCTTATCATATACATTCATGCCAAATGGGGCAGGGAGGGAAGGAGTCTGAAGAGTCAGACCCTGACCAGATACATTGTAACTCAAATATGCAGCCTTAGAGCCAGTGCCATTTGCAGATACCTTAGGAGCGCTGATAGAAACCTTGGACAAGTCGAACTTTGATGCCTGAACGATAGATGTCATTCGTAAGTTTATGCCTTCCAACAGGGCGGTGTAAAAAATCAACTTTTTTGCCAGGCCTCCACCCTGGACATCCCCTATACAAGTTCAAATGACTCTGGCCCGCATCCCCTTACTTTTTTTTTTGAAGTCATGTAACAGAATGAATTATGCTGAATATATGCGAAAACAAGAGAGAAATAGGCAAAAGATTATCACCACTAAATTTGGAAGAGATGCATCCGATATCACTCTTAAAAATCAAGCTATGGCAACCTCTGTAACGTATCAATCGTATTTTAACCAAATAAATTCAAATATAAGTCTACCACAACCATTTGTTACCAAAATAACTGCATCTAAAGCTGATCCATTTCAGAATACAAATTCAGACGGATCCCTTCGAGGATTTTTAAATTCATCAAATGCAGGTATAGTTGCCTTTGTAGGAGGTCGGAATAATGTAGACACTACAAATAGTTTGATTCAAGCCGCACAGTTTGCTGCATATAGTAATGTATATGGGCCAACTGGAAGAATTCCTCTTACAACTACCATTATACCTGCCACTCTTAGCACAATTGTAACCAGTCAAGCTTCGACGATTGGTATTATTCCAGGTCAACCAAAAATTCTTCGCACAAGTGGTCCAGGCTTTCCAAGTCCCGGCATTATATTTACAAATCCCAAAGAGCTTATTGCAGATCAAGGCAGACAGGCAAGTATACGGACATCTTATAATCTCCCGAGTAAGCTGAATAGTTTACGTGGACCTATTGTAAACTCAATGTAAGGGATGCTAAACTGCTAACCATGGGAACGATTCTCGCACAGATGGATATATCTTTGCAAAAGCCGTTAGAATATAAATTGCCCCTATCCCCTGAACAGACTTATCTTCGCTCCTCGTTAGGAATGCATTCATTACATATAAATTCTGCTTTCTCCACCACTTTAAAGGGTGTGATTCACTGCACACAACATTTGGATGCCAGCGAAAGAGTGTCGTCTTTGCACCTCTATATTTCGGCACAATACGTTCACGATCTGCCTCTGTAAGAGTGCCTAACATCCAACCATTATATAAATGCCTATACAAAGAGGTGTGACCGGTTGATGTCAAAGAGTCGAACCACGATAAATTCACTGCGTAGCCGTGGGAGGATAGCTTTAAAAATAAATCAAGAACTTTCTGATTCCATATTTGTTCAGGTGTAAGAGTATTATCTTCTGTATATAAAACCGGCACATTTGATTTACGAAGGGATGCAACCAAGGCGTGAAATCGGTTAAGAGAAGACCCAACAATATTTTCTTGTGTAAATGGATTTAATAAGCTACCTGTATATGTAAGACCTTGTGTAAAGAAACGAATATCAAACATCCATACATGTTTCTTTGAATCTATGTAACTAAATCTATACATAAGGGGGATAGTCGATGTAGGTTCAAGGGTATACACATCATGCACATTCTCACATATCTCTGGGGTGAATACAGCAAGACCATGATGTTTATAAATAAGAGGATAGGTATGACGCTGTAACCAACGTAATATTTTCAATCCTGCCAGTCTTACAGATCGTGTCAATGTTATAACTGGTTTTACCCACCTTACTTTTGATTTAGAATGCCTTGCGCAAAATTCACCCTTTGTAGCAGTATTATTGCATTTATCAGATGGATTTCTCTTTGATTGAACGCTTACACACTTATCAAGGTTAGGCATTCTCCTCTGCTCAGTGGACAGAGTTAGCCTTTAGCAAAGTGAAAAGCCGGAGACGTATACTCTTATATTCAAAATCAAAAAATAACCGCAATTTGGTATACTACGATATCCCGGCAGTCAGACTTCAAAATAAAAACGAACGCAGCTAATTTTGACGAGGGTCACCGGCATTATTTTTACCAAAAGTTGAATTTCTACATCCTACTACGAAAGGGCATTCGCGTAAAATGTCCTCTACTTCTGTCTCCGCTACTGGTATAATGAACGCCGCCACCACCCCCAAGACCAAGTCCGTCGCAAAGAAGACTAAGACCGAGGAGGTGCCTGCCGCCCCCGTGGCTGCCCCTGCCCCTGTGGCCGCTGCCCCCAAGGCCAAGAAGCCCAAGGCCGAGCCTGCCCCTGTTGCCACCCCCGTGGCTGTGGAGACCACTGCCCCTGCCACTGAGACCACTGAGCCTGCCGAGGTGCGCCTGGAGGCCGAGGTGAAGTCCCTGACCTCTCGCCTGATGGCCCTTCGCGAGGTGGTGTCTGAGCTTGTGACTGAGTCCAAGCGTCTGGAGAAGAAGTCTGGAAAGGTGCAGAAGGTGGCCGACAAGCGTCGCCGCCGCGCCAAGGTGGAGGGCGATGCCTCCAAGCCTGCCCGCGTGTCTATCTTCCAGATCCCCGTGAAGATCTCTCCTGAGCTGTGCGCCTTTATGGGCCGCCCCGCTGGTTCCGAGGAGAGCCGCTCCAACGTGACCAAGTATGTGACCACCTATGTGAAGGAGAACAACCTGAAGAACAAGCACGACATCAACCCTGATGCCAAGCTTCGTTCTCTGCTTCGCGTGCCTACCACGGACAAGCTGACCTACTTCAACCTGCAGAAGTTCCTGAACGTGCACTATGTGAAGAACGTGCCTGCCACCACCACTGCATAAAGCATAAATATTATATAACACATGCCATATAACAAATCTATTTTTAGTTGTTTTACAACAAAAAATATGTTTCTTGGATTTATTGAATCTCCATATTCCACGCAGAGCTACGAAGAGTAGTATACAAGGCCACATCATCCTTTGATAGCTTTGTTGGCATTTTTGCATGTATTCCTTGAATACTTCCATAAAAGCGTAATAGATTGACGGCAATATCAATGGGAAAGAATTTCCTTGGTTGAATATCACATCCTGCCAGAAAGGATAGTTGATATAATTGTTCTTTTGTTAATCGCATATATTCGCTAAATCTTTGTCCATCAATTTCATTATGTTGTAGACCCCAATTCGATCCACGGGGCATCCAAAGTCGCTTTACGCCATATATTAATAAATCTGAATCGGAGCTTATAACTACATCATAATTACCCTGGGCTAAGATTGTATCGGCTTCTTCATATGCTTGAATAAGGGGGATTTGTAAGAGTTCTATTACGCCGCGAAACCAACGCATATATTCCTTATGAACACACCACGCATCTCGTTTTTTAATGCTCATATAATCATCAATTAGCTTCCTTTGTGTTTCATCAAGACCTTCATATATATCAGATGTTTGAAAGGTATGTATTTCTTTGACTTGATCGGATGCTTCTTTACGTGCTTCTTTTCTCTCTTTTACGACAACTTCCTTTTCCTTTTGGGCACGAGTATCAATAATACATTCAAGCTTATGCGATTTAGATAGACCTTCTAAATATGCATGAAATTCTACGCGCTTTTCTCGAAATAAGAAGAATAAACTATAGACGTCAATTCCAATACGAAGATCTTTGACATTCATATTGGCATGTGTTATGATATCTTTACAGTATGTTAGTAAACCTCTTACGCCCATGATTAAATAGAATATAC
>Ga0114973_10000645_pt1 | contig 26300 bp, 18 predicted proteins | sample M_140807_MF_Meta_FD_87025 | JGI IMG/M metagenome (GOLD analysis project Ga0114973, IMG submission 87025) | Freshwater microbial communities from Lake Montjoie, Canada to study carbon cycling - M_140807_MF_MetaG | ecosystem: Environmental > Aquatic > Freshwater > Lake | place: Lake Montjoie...
CTTCGATACCCTCCTCCGGGGCGTCTCCGACGCCTTCGAACTGGAGAAAGAGGATCCACGGCTTGTCGAGCGCTACGATACCGCGCCCCACTTCCGCCCCGAATCGATCGACAAGAAGTGGAACAACCACAAACATTACGCCGATCATGGCCAGTCGATCGGCCGGCTGCTCCTCCTCGCCCGCCGCCTCTGCGAGCGCGGGGCGGGGTTTGTCACCGTGACGACGAGCTTCGTCTGGGACATGCACGCCGACATCAACAACGCTCCCGTCACCGAGGGGATGCGGTATGTCGGTGCCCCGTTCGACCATGCCGTGGCGGCTTTCATCGACGACGTCGAGGCCCGCGGGCTCTCCGACAAGATCCTCCTCGTCTGCTGCGGCGAGATGGGGCGGACGCCGCAGCTCAACGCCGCCGGCGGCCGCGACCACTGGGGGGGCCTCGCCCCACTCCTCCTCTACGGCGGAGGGCTGGGGAAGGGGATCGTCGTCGGCCGATCGAGCCGCGACGGCGGTCAGCCTGCCTCCGATCCAGTGACGATTCCCGACCTCGTCGGCACGATCACGCGCTCACTTCTCGATCTCTCCGAAGTGAGGCTCCTCGACAGCCTCCCCAAATCGCTCCAGGCGACCCTCTCCCAGGGACGGCCGATCCCTGGCCTTGGCTGATCGGCCGGCGGCTCCGATCAGCCTGTCTGCTGACTGGGGCGCCACGCCGTCAGGCTGCACCAGCCGATGCCAACGGCCATAAGCGCCAACGACGCTAGCAAGATCCCCCGTCCGATGGCCGACGAACCGGGATCGAATCCGCCAGCGATTGTGGCCCAGATCGATCCCAAGCCGACAAGCAGCGTCACCGTTGCAGCGCTGATCGATGGGGAGCAGGCGGGGCCGAGGCGATCGCGAATGAGCGCCGCTCCCCAGGTGACGAGCAACCAAAGAAGGGCCACGGCGACGATCAGCTGGCCCGCCATCTCGCTTGGGGATTCGTTGCGGCGAAGAAGAAAGAGGCGGAGGCCGCACAGACCGGCAAGGAAGAGCCCCCCGACGGCACAGGCCGCGAGGCGTCGCAGGGGCGAGAGCCCGCCGACGATCTCGGCCAGCGCCGCCGGCCGATCGAAGCGAAGCCCGAGGAGGAGCGCCTGCCGGTGGAGCGCGGCGGCGAGAACAACAAGCGATACGCCGCAGCCCGCCCCCGCCAGCCAACCGGCCGTCTCGGCGTCGCCGGCCACGGCGTCGTGAACGAATCGCCAACCAACCCTGCCGACCTGGAAGAGCGTGAACCAGACGAACCCCGTCCGCCAAAGGGCCGGCTGCCTGACCATCAGCACCGATCGATTGACCAAGAGCAGTAACCAGACGACTCCCACGCGCATGATCAGCAGGGTCCCGGTCAACCAGGCGCGATCGACCTGGAACGCCGATCCCTGGAACACCGCCACGCCGACGGCGGTCACGGCCGTAGCCACTGCCGCCTCAGGAAGCCGCTCGATGATCATCGCCTGCCAGCCGCAGGCCGAGCAGGCACGCGTCCCCAGGAGCCGACCGAAGGCGAGATAGATCGTGCCGCCGAGAAGGGTTGCGGCCGCCGCGAGGTGGAGCGTGGCGACGACGACCGACATGCTCCGCCAGAGGACCGCGGTGGCCGCATCGGGCGCGGCGGTCTTCATCGGCTGCCACCATCCCCACGCGGCCAGGCCACAGGTCATGAGCAGGGCAACTCCCGCCAGGCCGCCAACGCGTGCTGTCAGCACCGGTGGAATCCGATGCCGGGCGCGATCCCAGACGGACGCCGCAAAGGCGGCAAGCGTTAACCACGCCCACGCCGCGGCCAGGAGCCAGTTGGCAGCCGGCATCGCTCAATGCCCCGCCGGCTGCGATCCGCTGGCGACAGCAGCCTTGCCCCCGACCTTCAGATGGTCGGGGAGCCACTCGTCGTCTCCTTCGTCGGGGTTGGCGAGCGCTTCCTGCGGGATCATCTCCTCGTGGTCGTCGACCGGTCCTGTCCCGCCGATGAACGTGTAGGCGACGGGCAAGAGGACGAGGATCAGGACCGTCGTCACCATTTCGCCGAAGACCATCGACGTCGCCATGGGAATGAGAAACTGGGCCTGGAAGCTCTTGTCGAAGAGGAGCGGAAGGAGCCCGCCGACCGTCGTCACGCTCGTGAGGAACACCGGGCGGAAGCGGAGACAGCCCGCCTCACGGAGCGCCACCTTCATCGGCCGCCCCTCACGGACGCGCTGGTTGATGAAATCAATGAGGACGATCGAGTCGTTGACGACGATACCCGCCAGCGCCACCACGCCGAACATCGTGAACAACGTCAGCGGCAGCCCCATGATGGCGTGGCCGAAGACGGCACCGGCAATGCCGAAGGGGATCGCCAGGAGGATCAACAGCGGCTGGAGGTAGGAGCGGAACTCCATCGTGAGGAGGACGAACATCGCAAACACCGACACCATGAACCCGAGGCCGAGGCTCCGCAGTGATTCGTTTGTCTGCTCCTGCTCCCCCTCCCAGCGGACGCGCACGTCGGGATATTCGGCGAGCAGCGACGGCATCAGCCGCAGCTCGATGTCGTTGGTCACCTGGGTGCTCGTCAGCCCCGAACCAACGTCGAGATCAGCCGTGATCGTGATCGAGCGCTTCTGCCCGAGGCGGTTGATCTCCGAATAGCCGCGGTCGACTTTGATGTCGGCCAGTTCGGTGAGCGGCCGGGAGATCCCGTCTCCCCCTTTGACGCGGACATCATCGAGGACGGCCGACGTCCGTCGCTCCTCACGCGGATAGGCGACGAGGAGCTTCACCTCATGGCGCCCGCGCTGGAGCCGCATCACTTCCTCACCGTAGAAGCTCGCCCGGATCGTTGAGGCGACATCGGAAAGCGACACCCCCATCGCCTCGGCCCGGGGCTTGACCTTCATCTGGTATTCCCACTTGCCCGGACGGGAATCGTCGTCGATGTCGATCACCCCCTGGTACTCGGCGAGGAAAGCCTTCGTCTTTTCGACGGCCGCGTCGAGATCCCGGGCCCCGTCCTCCGTCGACGGCGCGAGGAGCTTGAACTCGATCGCCTTGCCGGCCGGGCCGATGTTTTCCGACGCGAAGACAACGCTGTCGACGCCGGGGATGCTCCCGGTGGCCTTCCGCCACTCGGAGAGGAAGGTTTCGCTCGTCACACTGCGGTGGATCGAGTCCTCGAGCTCCACGCTCACCGCCCCCAGATTCGATCCGCTCGACGTCGATTGGACACCGGGCTTCCCCTCCATGTCGATGGCGCCGATCGAAGCGTGGACGAGCGTCACCAGCGGCCTTTCCCCGACACCGAGCTTGGCGGCCGTGTCGTCGAGGGCCCGCTCGATCCGGGCGACGGCATCTTCGGTGACCGACACCGGCGTGCCGTCGGGGAACATGACGCGGGCCTGGATCCGCTTCGAGTCGACCTTCGGGAAGATCGTAAACGGCGTGATTCCGCTGCGGATCATGCCGAAAGCCACGATGAGCACGGCGAGCGCCCCGGCGAGCATCACCCAGCGGTGGTTGATCGCCACCTCGAGAAACGGCGCGTAGGCCCTCTTCACAAACCACTTGAGGCCGCCGTCGCAGGTCGACTGGATGGCCTTCACGACCGGCAGGAGGGGGTGGAGCGGCCATGTCAGGATGCGGAAGAGCTTGAGGATCCCGGAATCGTCGTGGGCAAGGTGCCCCGGAAGAATGAAGATCGCCTCGGCGAGCGACACGATCAGGCAGGAGATGAAGGCATACGGCATGACGGCGATGAACTTCCCCATCACCCCCGATACGAAGAGGAGCGGGATGAAGGTGAGGATCGTCGTCATCACGCCGGAGACCACCGACGGCACCACTTCAGCGGTGCCGTCGATCGCCGCTTGGACAGGCCCCTTCCCCATCTTCCGGTGGCGCTCGACGTTGTCACTGACGACGATCGCGTCATCGACGTCAATCCCTACCGCCATGAGGAAGGCGAACATCGAGAGCATGTTGAGGGTCTGGTCGCCGGCGAACATCAGCGCCCCGGTGCCGAGCATCGACACCGGCACCCCCATCGCCACCCAAAAGCCGATCTTCAGGTCGAAGAACATCGCCAGGATGATGAAGACGATTGCCAGCCCCTGCGTGCCGTTGGAGAGGAGCATGTCGAGCCGCTCCTTGACGTCGACCGAGGCATCGGACCAAGTGACGATCGAATAGCCCTCGGGCATGCGGTGATCGGCCACGTAGCCCTTCACCGCCGCGACCATCGCCAGGAGATCCTCGCCGGAGCTGCGGTCGATCGAGACGACGAGGCCGGGGCGGCCGTTGATCCGGTTGCGGCCGGCGACATCGGCGAAGCCGTCGCGCACCCTCCCCAGATCGCCGACCGTCAGGACGAGCCCGTCGGGGAGCGTGACGAGGGGGAGCTTGGCGATGTCCTCGCCAACATATTGCTTGTTCTTGCCGCGCAGCAGGATCTCGCCGCTCTCGCTGCGGATCGTGCCGCCGGGGAGTTCGAGATTTTCGCGGCGGACGGTCTCGGCCACTTTCTGGAGCGTGAGGCCGTATTTGCGGAGCGTCGCCTCCGAGATCTCGATCGTGATCTCGTAGCTCTTCGCACCGCCGATGTTGGCCGCTGAAACGGTGGGGAGGGCGAGGAGATCCTCGCGGACGCGCTCGGCGACGTCCCGCAGCGACAGTTCGTCGCGCTCTGCCGCCATGCTGCCGACGGGCCCCGTTTCCGGCGGCCCGAGGACACCCACCTTGATCGCCGGCGTGCGGAGCGTCACCTGCTCCACCTTCGGATCCTCGGCGAGCGCGGGGAAACTCGGGATCCGCTCCACCTCCGAGCGGATCTCCCCCACCACCCGTTGCACGTCCTTGACGGTGTCTCGGATCTCGAAGACGCAGAAACCGAGCCCTTCTCTGGCCACACTCGTGATCTTCTTGATGCCCGCCACACTCCGACAGGCTTCCTCGACCTTCTGGCAGATCCCCTCCTCCACCTCCGCCGGTGTCGCACCGGGATAGGGAACCGATACCAGGGCGATTTCCAACTCAAACTCTGGAAACACCTCGCGGCGCATCCGGCTGAAACTGATGAACCCGATCACCATGATCGCCACGACGAGGACGTTCATGGCGGGCGTGTTGCGGACCGTCCAGGCGATGATGGATCTCATGGCTTTGCCTCCGATGTGGTCGGACCTGACGCGGGGGCACCACGGTCACCTTTGACAGACTCTTCCCCCGGCACAACGGTGCGGAGCGGAGCCGCCTCGGCCAAGGCCATGCCGTCGCGGGGATTGGAAATCAGGCTGCTGACGAGCCGGTCGCCGGCGACCAGGCCACTGGGGCCCTCCTCGTAGACGACGGTTCCCTTGCCGAGGTGGTAGGGACGGGGACGGAGGATCGCCAACCTCCCGTCGCGCATCACGAGCAGATCGCCGGACGGCCGCACCACTTCCTGCGGCACCGAAACGAGCTTCACCGGCGGATCGACCTTGACGCGAACTTCGACGAACATGCCGCGGAGCAGGGATCCGGGCGCTCCCGGGGGAAGGTCGGGCATCGGAGCACCGTAGCGGTCGAGGGCGACGACGGCGGTCGGATCGGGGACGATCACCCGGCAGGGGAGCGTTCGCGTCTTCTCGTCGATCCCCCGCCCTTCCTGTCTGGAGAGGAGGCCGTCCCACTCGTAGGCCCGATCACCGAGCGTGAACAGCACCTTCGCCCGGGCATCCCGGAGGTCGTGCGGCCCCTTGGCCAGGGCCGCTCCCCCCGTGCCGGAGGCTGACCGATCAACGTCCGGCGGAGCGACCTCATCCTTCATGCCTCCCCAGACCTGCGCCACCTCATCCATCCGCAGGCTCGTCTTCACCTCCCCGGCACTCGTGTCCTCGAGGACGACCAACGGCGTTCCCTTGGCGACGAACGACTCCTGCTCCACCTTGTCATCCACCACCATGCCATCGACCGGCGCCGTGATTGTCGTCCGGGCCAGATCGAGACTTGCCCGCTCGAGCATCGTCGACGCGAGTTGCTGGGCCTCTTCGAGCCGGTTGCGGCGCTTCTGGAGGACGCGCCGCTGCCCCTGGAGATTCGAGAGCGTGTTCGTGGTGGTCAGCTCGTCGCGAGCCGCCTGATCGGCCGCCGACTCGGTGACGATCCTCCCCTGGGCAAGGGTGTCGAGCCGATTCGCCTCGCGCTTCGCGATCTCCAACTGCCGCTTGCCGAGCTCGATCGAGTTGGCGTTTTGAGTCAGCTCCTCGTCGATCTCGTCGATCGTCAGCACGGCCTGTTGGAGCTCGCGCTCGAGGCGGGAAACGTCGAGCTCGTAATCCCGCGGATCGATGCGAAAGAGCACGGTGCCCTTGGTGACGAATTGCCCCGCCTTGCAGGCTGGCGACTTCTCCGCCACTCTCCCACCGACCTCCGCGGCGAGCGTCACCTCCCGCAGCGGCACGACCACCCCATCAGCTTCGATTTCGAAGCCGTGGTCGACAGCCGTCGCCGCTACCGTCCGCACTTCGAGGGCCTCGGGCGCCTCAACGGCCTTTCGCTCCGGCGGAGGCTGGCTCCCCATCCAGAAGAATGCCACCAGGGCCGCGGCCAGGATGGCCAACGGGGCGATGATCCGGAAGCCGTTACGGAGGAGGTCATTCATGGGAGCAATTGTAGCCCCTCCCCCCGCCCCGCGGAGGGTCACTTCTGCGTGCCCCCCCCAGCTGGCGCCGCGATCAACTCTCCCTGCATCGCCATCCAGTGCCCCGGGAAAGTGCACAGAAAGGGATACCGGCCCGGCTCCTCCGGCACCCGGAACCAGATCACCATCTTCCCGGCCGGAGGGGTGATGTCGGTCCAGGCCAGACAATCCTCCGTTTCAGGGAGATACTGCCGCGCGGCGGCCTCCGGATCGGTCACCAACGCATTCACTGCGGCTCCCACCCGGGAGAGCGTCCCCGGCTTGAGGAGCGCCCAGTTGTGGGGCACCGTGTCGGGGTTGGTGAAGGTGAGCTCGACGAGATCGCCGGCCCGGACGTCGAGCCGGCGGGGAATGAAGGAGAGATTCGGGCCGACCGCCACCTCGACCTTCGCGGTCACTTCCTGGGAGGGGACGGCGAAGGGATTGGGCTTCGTGTTGAGGGCCCGCGCGGTGTCAGCGATGAGCGGGTGGGGGAGCAGGGGGAGGGTTCGCTCCTGCGCCCCCGGCATCGGGCCATCGAGCCGGTTGGCCGTGATGACGAGATCTTGCTCCACGCCAGCCCCCGTCGCCACGAGGAGATGGAGCTGGTCGACCGGCTGGATCTCCGGGATCTCGAGGAACAGCGACCGCCCACCGCTGAGCACCTGCACGGCGGTGATCGGCAGATGGTCGTGGCCACGGAGCCCTTCGTGGCGGGTCGAATATTCGTCCGACCCATAGCCGCCGCCGTAGCGGTAGTTCCACTGTTGCGCGAAATGACGGGTGGGATCGGCTGCCACCGCCGGATCGACCGGCTCGGCGAAGTCAATCCGCACGCCGTTGTCGTGGAGATGGAAGCCGATTGGCTGCTGGAGACGCTGACCGCTGTAGCGGACGCGCTGGAGGCAGCCGTCGGCGGGGGTGTAGGTCCCCCAGCCGGCCATGCCGCTGACATAGAGCGCCCCATCGCGGTCGTTGAACTTCCCCCGATGCGAGCCCGAGCGGAACGACACCGGCAGCGGCACGATCGCCCCCTGCTGCTGCCCGGCCACTTCGTCGCGCAGCAGCACCATCGCCGTCCCCGCGCCGAACGACAGGTGGACGAGCTGCCCACCGAGCGGCCCCATCGCCCCCTCCGGCACCCACACCTGCCCGCCGCAGTTGTTGTCGATGCCGCGCGGCAGATAGGCCAGCGGCAGATCGGGAACGCGCCCCGACACCGGGCCCTTGTGGCCAAAGTGGAGCGGCGGCTCACCCGCGCGCGGCCGCCCCGGGGGCACCGCCCCCACGAGGCTCGCCGGCACCCAGTCTCCTTCGCTCGATCCGGCCGTGATCGTGCCGTCGGGACAGATGCCGACGCCGTCGGAATTGCGCAGCCCCGTGGCGAGCACCTCGGCTGTATTTCCATCGGCCGAGATCCGCACGAGCCCTTGGGCACTGCAGGCGGTGATGAAGCGGCCTTCAGCGTCGCGGACAAGCCCGCAGGTGTAATCATGGCCGCCGGCCGACGCCGCGTAGGCACGGGAGAAACAGTCGTAGCGATCGGCCTCGCCGTCGGCATTGGTGTCGATGAGCTTCGTGATCTGGTCGCGCCCGAGGACATGGATCACGCCATCCACGACCGCCATCCCGAGCGGATGATGGAGCCCGGCCGCAATCCGCCGCCACGCGAGCCGCCGGGGCTGGCCATCGGCCCCCGGATCGATTGGCTTGGCCCGCCAGACATCCCCCTGCATGGTGCAGACAACGATATCCCCATCGGGGAGAAAGTCGTGATCGCCGCAGAACACGAGCGCCTTCCAGGGGTTATCGACCGGCAGCTCGAAGGTGTCGACGGCCCATGGCACCTGCTTGCCGCGGACGATGTTCGTGCGAATCGACTCCGGCCACTGTGGCGGGCCGCCGTCGAGGAGCCTTTTCAGCGGATGGGTGTCGACGGGGCCGACGACGCGCTCGAACGCGCCATCCTTCACCATCGGCACGTCGAGCACGCGCATCCCGTCGACGGTGTAGAGGAAACCGATCTCGGTCCCCCGGCGGACGAATCCCTCGTAGGCAAACTTCCCCACCGGCACGGCTGGAAGGGTTGCCGAGTCCGGCAGCGGCAGCTGGGTGCCCCCCGGGCTCAGGCCGCCGAGAAAGCCGTAGCGCGTATCGGAGAGACCGAGGAACTTGCCCTGCCAGGCGACGGGGTAGGTGAACGTGTCGGGATCGAAGCAGACGTTGACACCACCCCCGAGTTGGACGCAGACCCCGCGAACGATCGTCTTCCCGAAGGCGTGGAGGACGCCGGCCTGGACCGACCCGAGGATGGTGTCGTTCCAGCGGCCATCGCGCCACGTCTCCTCGTTCTGGTTTCCCCAGTGGCCGAGCGTGCCGCCGTCGAGGCCGGGATATTGGGGGAGGAGCGGCGGCGTGGGGCAGATGGCGCGGAACCACCGCGCCTCCTTGGCGTAGAAGTCGTACTGCCGGTCGCGGTTGACCGGCAGCTGCCAATCGGGAAACGCCTCGGGCGAGAGCGGCGCCCGCTCGGGTTCGAAAGCCGCCGGGACGGTGGGATGGGCGGCGGCCACCACCGCGGCAACGGTGGCCGCCGGCAGGTCCGCATGCCGGCCCAGATCGGCGAGGAAGCGGACGAGATCGCGCCGGTCGCGCGGATGGAGCGACTGCATCAGCCCGTCGGGCATCATGCTGCCGGTCTCCTCGATGACCTCGATGTCGGCTTTGGATAGGACCTCGCGCGCCCCCGACGCCGGGTCGCGGAGCACAACCGACGCGTCATCCTCACGCTCCCGGTATCCGCGCCGGCTCGCCCCGTCGGCCGTGACCACCGTCACCGTACGGAACTCGGGCTGAACGGCATGCTGCGGCCAGAGAAGCGACTCGGCGATCTGTTCGTGAGTCTTTTCGCTTCCGAGCTTCGAGAGCGCTGGGCCGACGTTGCCGCCATGCTCCCCCACCTTGTGGCAGGAGATGCAGGCGAGTGTGTGCCGGGTGAAGACGCGGGCGCCGTTGGCAGCGCTTGCCCCCTCCTCTTTCGCCGCAGCCGCCAGCGCCGCCACGACGGCCGGATCATGCGGGGGAACGCCGCCAGTCGTCGCCGCCGCCTTCGGTGCAGCGGCGGGAGCCTCCCACGTCTTCATGCCAGGGAGTGCCCCCGGATCCTTGCCGTCGAGCTTCGCGGCCACCCACTCGAGCCCGACGAGGTTGTCATGGAGCCGATCCTCGGCGTCGAGCTGGGTGTGGTTGAGGATTCCGAAGGGACCCGCAAAGCCACTCTCCTGAACGATCCTCAAGAGCTCCATGTCTTGCTCCCCCGAGCCGATCGGGGCGATCTTCAGGCCACGTGCCTCGCCGTCGACAAACATCCCGTTGAGGTTGAGCACCTGGAGATAGGGCTTCATCCGCTCGAGCAGCTCGCGGAATCGCCCGGCGTGAACATGGCCGTGATGCTGGTTGTAGACGATGCCGACATTCGTGATCGGGGCGTCGCCGGCACGCAGCGCCTGAAGAATCTCGATCTGATTCTCGGGCTCGCCGAACCAGCCGCCATGGTTGTAGAGGCCGACGGTGCAGCCAATCTTTTGGGCGGCCTCGGCGATCGGCCGGATCCGTGCCGCTTCGGCGGCCACGCGGGCTTGCTGCTCATCGGCATTGGCGGTCGGGCCACCTCCCCCGCTCACCCACAGGCTCGGCGTCATGCCGTGGCGCTCGAGAACCCCCAAAATCAGCCTCGCCTCGTCGTTGAGCTCGCCGGGAAACCACCAGGCGACAAGCTCGATCCCCTGCGCGGCGATGGCCCGCATCTCGTCGTCGAACTGCGGGACATGCTCCGCTCGGTAGTCGTAGGCGTATTTGACGATCCCCAGCCGCTTCATCATCGCCGCGCGGTCGGCAGGCGAACGGGCCTCGTCATCGAAGGGGACGATGCACCAGGCGACGAGATTGTCCCGGCGGAAGAGCTTCTCAGCGGGCACACGCTCGTCGGCCCGCGCCACGGCCGGCGCGCTCACGGCCAGCGCGAGGAGAACGACAAAGAAACGGAACGGTCGATGAACGCCGATCACGGAAAACCCCCCAAAGTGTGGTGAGCCGGCCGGCACGGACCGCGCCGGAAGGCGTGAGTATGCCACAGGGACCAGCCGAATCGGCAGATCAACGGTCCCTTTACGCCCCCTGTACGCCCCCTGTACGCCCCCATGAGACCCACCGCGATCCAGGGTTCATCGGGGCGATGTGAGCCGCTGGCGGACGAGGAGCGGGAGATGCTTCACCGGCACCGAGCCACAGGAAAGGACCGCCTCGTGGTAGCGGCCAAGCTCAAAAGCCTCTCCCTGCTCGCGCTGGATCTCCTGCCTGAGCCGGTGGTGGGCGGTGCGGCCGGCGAAGTAGGTGGAAAGCTGCACGGAGCTCTGTTTGGCGCGGACAATCTTCAGCCGCGCCTCCCCTTCCGACTGGAAGGCGTCGTCGATGAGGAACTGGAGCGCCTTCTCGTCGCTCCATTCCTCGCAGTGCATGCCATGGTCGAGGAGCGTATTGCAGACGGCCCGCAAGTAGAACTTCAGCTGCATCAACCGCAACGCGGGATCGCCGTCGCCATAGCCCTGGTCGAGCATCATCTGCTCGGTGTAGACCGCCCAGCCCTCGATGAATGTCCCTGACTGGAGGATCCGGCGGACGAGTGACGGGCAGCGGTTCGACCACTCGAGCTGCACGTAATGCCCCGGATAGGCTTCGTGGATCGTGAGGATCCGGAGCATCTGCCGGTTGTATTCCTCGAGGAAGCTTTCGCGGCGGCGCTCGTCCCAGGAAGCGGGGGGCGGGCTGATCGCATAGGTGCTCGGGCCACCAGGATCCAGCGGCAGGGCATTTTCCAGATAGGCGGCGGAATTGCCGCGGCGAAACTCCGGCATCTCGAGGATCTGGCAACGGTCGGGCTCGGGGAGGCCGACGATGTCGGCGGAGCGGATGAAGCCCTTCAGCCCCGCGACCGTCTCCCGCGCGTCGCGGACGAGCGTCTCCGGAGCGCCATGATCACGGTTCACCGCGCCGATCACGAGCCGCACGAGCTCACGCCGCCCGGCAGCGTCTTCCACTGGGAGCGGCTTGCCGGGGAAGTGCTTGTGCCACAGTTGCCGGGAGACGGCGACGAGATCGCGATGCACCCGCTCGAACTCCGCCCGGGCCTCGGCAACGACACGGTCGGCATCCCACCCCATGTCGAGGACGAGCTCGAGCTTCCGGGAGAACTTCTCATTCCCGAGCCGCCACTGACCGCGGGCCCGGGGGAGGAGCTCCTTCTCGAGAAACTGCTGATGGTGCTCGAGGGCCGCTACAACCGGCTTGGCCGCTTCGCGCAAGCTCGGGAGCTGCGGAGAATCGCTGGCGAGCGAGAACAGATCCTTTTGGTAAAACGCGATCGAGCCGCGGTTCTGTCCGATCGCCGTCTCGAGCATCGTTGGCGTCGGGTCAACCAGCGACACCCTGGCCACCTCGATAACCGCCGGGATGAGCTTCATCCGCGCGATCGCATGCTCGATGTTTTTTTCCCTGGGCAGCGTCGACTGCGTGAGGAGCGAGTAGACGGAGTCGGTCGTGTAGGCGCCGTAGACCCGCGCGTCCTGCTCGAACGGCCGCTCGTTTTCGGCAAGCCAGATGCTGCGGAGGAGATCGTCCCGCAGGATCTCGTAGTCGATCCGGCCATCGACGGAGAGCTTCTCGAGCGCCAGACCGCCGAACTCTCGCTCGAGCGCCGCAAGCTGGCGCTTCCAGTGGTCGAGCCATCCGGCCCGGGCCTGTGGGGAAATGTCATCGAGGAGATGATCGTAGGCGTGATCGCCAAGCGCGCTGGCCTCGAGCGGCCGGAGGCGAAAGCTTTCCTGGAGGTGATCGCGGAAGAAGGCCTCCAGCCGCCCGTCGGCCGTAACGGCGTCGGCCGGTTCGGCGGCGCTCCCACAGCGCATCAACCCCCTTCCGTCGATAGCCATCAGACCAGCAAGGACGACACAGGCGACGACTTTCGCCGGGAACCTGGTGAGGTCCGACATCAATCCGGAGCGATAGATCGACACGATCGGTTCTCCCCTGGTCATGAGCGCCGCGGCTTCACCGCGGAATCGAGCTTGTCGAGCAGAGCCAGTCCGCGACGCGCTGTCGACGTGCTCGCCCGGAGGCGGAAACGCGTCTCGGCGTCGAACTCAGCGAGGCCGGTGGTGGAAAACTCCTCCATCAGTTTATTGACACTGATGCCGCGCCGCTTCGCCATCGCACGAAGTCGTGCCGCCGTGTCGTCTGGAATCCGGATTGTGAGCGTCGTCATGGGCGGCTCGGGGACTCCTGCATGATCGGCCTGGGAGTATAGCCGGGCTCATCCGCGGGTTGCGGCGAGGACCTGCTCCTTGAGCACGGCATAGCGGCGTGTGAACCTGGCCCCGATCTGCGCCTCGCGGAGATCGAAGCCGAAGGCGCGCTTGCTCACCGCCACAATCGGCGGTGCCTGGACACGCTTGAAGAAGCTCCCCTTGAACCGCCGCCAGACAAGCTCCAGGTCGGCGATGAACGCCGCCGCATCGGGGAAGAACGTCCCCACGACGGTTTCCCCAGCGGTGAGCCCCAGCACCTGCTCGAGCCGGCCGGCGGCGAAGTCGGCGAGGATCTCCTCCGGATCACGACGCAGCTCAATCAATTGGTAAAGGAGCCGGTCGTGATACTCAAACTGAAACGGATCGCCTCCCCCCTGCTCCGGATTCTGGGCAGCAGAGAGCTCGGCCGAGGGCTTCACCGCGAGCATCCCGGCGGGGATCGGTTCGCCGCGTGTCGCGTTGACGTGGCGGGCAAGCTCGTAGACCTGCGTCTTGTAGAGATCGGCGAGCGGCGCCACCGCGCCGCCGACGTCGCCGTAGAGCGTGCAGTAGCCCTGCGCGACCTCCGTTTTGTTGCCGTTGTTGGTGAACACGACGCCGCAGCGATCGATGGCGCCGAGCTGCGCAGCGAGCCCCGCCAGAAGCCGGCTGCCGCGGTCGCGGGCCTGGATGTTTTCATCGACGAGGCCCCTGACGGGAGCACCGGTGAGCTCCTCAATCTGCCGGCGCGACACGTCGACCGCCTCTTCGATCGGGGCTACGAGCAAGCGAATGCCGAGGCGCTCGGCCACCTCTGCGGCGAGGCCGCGCGTCGTTGCGGAATTGAACTGGCTCGGCATGTTGACGCCGATGACGTTGTCACTCCCGATCGCCTCCACGCACAGCGTCGCCACGACGCCCGAATCGATGCCGCCGGAGAGCCCAATGACGACCTTCCGCGCTCCGATCCGCCCGAGCGTCGCCTTCAGCCCCGCCACAAGAGCCGCATGAACCTTGGCGATCTCGGGGGGATCAGCCACGAGGCCCGACACCGTCGAGACGGTGTCCTCGCGAAACGACGCTCCTTGCGCCACCTTGCGGCCGTCGATGTAGACGGGGCTCGCGCCGTCGAAAAGAAAGACATTCTTCCCGTTGTCCTGGGCGCCGGTCGCGTTGACATAGAAGCACTCGCAGCCGCAGGTGCGGGCGGCGAGGACGCGATCGCGCTTCGCCTGCTTGCCGATGCCGAACGGGGAGGCGGAGAGGTTGACGATCACGTCGGCCCCCTTCGCCTTCAGCACGTCGACCGGCTTGAAGGCGTAGTCGTCGTCCCACAGGTCTTCACAGAGAAGCACGCCCACCTTCCGCTGGACACCACCGATCGAGAGCTCAAAGGGCGCGACGAGATCGGCTGGCGCCACGCCGAGCTCCTGGGCGAGCTTCGGCAGCGAGTAAAAATGCCTCGCGTCGTCAAACTCGCGGTATTTGGGAAGGAGCGATTTTGGCGTGGAGCCGGGGAACACGCCATTACTGACGAGCATGCCATCGGCCGCCACAAACGCCGCGTTGTATTTCCGCGTCCGCCCATCCTCGCCGCGGAGCCCGAGCGCCGGCACGCGGCCAAGAACCGGCTCATGGGCGTCAAAGACGGCCCGCACGCTCCCCCAGATCGCCGCACATCGCCCGCGCGTGTGGGCGACGATTTCGTCGTTCATGCTCCCGAGGTCGCGAAGGAAGGCGTCGTTCTCCCATTCGTCGCCGAGGAGGTAGCCGGGCAGGGCCATCTCGGGGAAGAGCACAAGCGCCGCCCCGGCGGCCGATCCCTCGTCGATACCCCGGAGGATCCGGGCGAGGTTCACCTCGGGGTTCCCCGGGACGACCTCCATCTGGCAGACGACGATGGCGCCATCGGGGGTGTGGGCAGGCGACGACGGGGGGAGGTGAGTCATCGAGGTGGGCGCGGGGCGGGGATCGGGGGAGCGGTGGCGCACTCCCGCCACGATCTGATGGTAGCGAAACCACCCCTCGGACATGGCGAAAGCATCGAAAAAAACGCTTCCAGATCGACTTCTTGACCGATCTTGTCTCTCGGACAAGATCGGTCAGAACCGTGCCTGACGCGGATTCCCCGCCGATTTTGCCGCCGGCGGACCGCGAGTTGCTGCCGGCGTCCCCATCAAGGAGACCGTGGGGCCACGCCAGAACCGGTCCGTAGGTTCCTCAGCGTCTCATCCCCGCTCTCCGCCGGCAGCCGCGCACGAGCAGTTCGATCGCGGCGTGCACGACGAATGCGGCGCACGACGACACGGCGAAGGCCACGAGCCACATCGCCGGTGTGTTGCCCCGCTCGGCAGCGGCAGCCAGCGACACGTCGCTCACCCGCGGAAGCCCCGAAGCCCACGACAGCATGATCGCCCACGCGGTCGCGGCGACCAGGCCCGCCGCGATCGCCCACGCGAATCGCTGCCGGCGCACCCGACCGGTCGAACCACCGACGGAGCGCCTGGAAAGTGATTGTTGGCGGGCTTGGCACATACCGTCCTCAATCGTTTGGCCAGGCTTTTCCTTCATCACGGCACCTTCGGCTCTGGGGTGACAGTCTGCCCGGGAACATCGGCGCGTTTGCCCTTGCGCTTGGCTTCCAAGCGCGATTGGAAGTCCGTGACAAGCGTCGCCTTACGCCGGACGGAAAGGCCGACATACGTCTCAGTTTCGAGGACGAGTTGCTTTCATGGCGACCCTCGTTCTATCCCGTTGTTTCCTCCTCCGCCAATTTCCCCCGTTCCATCGACCTTTGGCTTTGAGGCCGAGGGATAGATCTCCAAGCCCAATCGCTCCGCCGCGGCGATCAGGTCTGGCGTGCCGGGGTCACCGTCGTCGAAGCCGTAGAACGCCACCCCCGGCATCTGTGGATACTCATTTTTTACTGTCCTCACGAGCACCGACAGATCGTCCGCGGTCATCCGTCGCCCGGCTTTGTCGGCGCCGGCAGCGACGTAGCCAAAGCAGACGATGCACCGATCGAGGAGCCCTGCCTTCTCCACCGCGCTCGCACGTTCCCTGATGCCGTCGAGCGTGAGCCCGCCGACGTCAGGAATGAACGTGTACCCCTCGATGATCGCCAGATCGAACGTGCCGTCGGCGAGGAGCGCGAGGAACGTCTCGTCGGGCTGCGTGACCCACGCCACCACGAGGTTGTCGGGCCACATGACCCGCGCGGCGCGGTAGCCCTCAGCGGCCAGCTTGCTCTCTTCCGCGAAACGCTCGCTCCCCGGATTCCACTCGTCGATTCCCACGCCCCTGAAGCGAAACGGCTTGCCGTCGATGAACGGCTCGCACTGATCCCGGTAGTACTCCGGCTTCCCCTGCGAATACTCCGACTGCGGTCCGAAGGCCCACTTGAGCGTGACCACGCCCTTGCCCGACCAGCGCTCCGCCACATCAGCTTCGACGAGCGACGTGATCAGATTCATGCCGACGTACACCTCCGGCCGGGTGTCGAGGAACTTGGGCTGGAACCAGGCCCGCACCGGCACGGGATACCGTGGCGACGCCGGCGGCGCGGCGTTCCCGCCGCGCGGCGCGACCGCCAGGCCACCCACCGCCACGAGGAGGCTGGCCACTGCCCCGCTCCTTCTCCGCAACCGCTCCATCGCTCCTCCGCTCCCGACGGTCCGGACCTCGTCAGCGTCATCCGCGCCGCACACCGCCGGACGCCCAACGTCTCGATTCTCGGCAGGGCACGGGCCGCTGCAACCCTGGTTCGCTGCGCCCGTCACACGAAGCGCACGTCGAGATCGCGAAATCCTTTTCGACTCATTTCGATGGGGTAATGGATGTCGTCCAGGGACGTGATGAGGCCCACCGGTACCGACCAGTCGTCGCCATCGTCAAGCAGCGTCGGCGTCGACGTGTCGTAGAGGAACGACCACATTCCGTAGTCAAACTGCCCGAGCACAACTTCATAGTCCTCCGAATCAGCCCACAAAACTTCGAGCGATGGATTGTCATAATAGACGTTTCGCCGCGGCGGACGGCCATCAACGGCCACACCATGTTCCGACATCCGGATGGCACGCGAATCAAGGTCGGCAAGCATCCGTTTCAAGCGAGGGACTTCGTTGATAGGATCAGTGATTTCGAACACCAACCCGACAGCCGTTTGATTCGCAATATCGACGAGCAAATCGGGCTGAACTCCTAGCAACTCGCCGCGATAGAGTCGAGCTTTCTCGACTTCGGGCAGGCCGTCGATTTTCTCTCGGTCGAAAGACTCCCATCGGCCGGGAGGCGGTCGAAACGTGACGGCAAGACGTCTGGGGCACAAGCCTTCGTCTATCGCTCCATCGGAATTCTCCGACATCACGGCACCTTCGGTTTGGGGAAGTTTGACATCGGCCCGGGGGGATCTGCTCTTTTGCCAGTCAGGTACTCGATCCGGTGTTGATTGAGTTGCTGAACGGCCTCAGCATTCGGCCGATAAGCCCTGGCTCCAGTGGCGCGATAGTACTCAAGCACAGCTCGCCGATACTCGGCCGGTAGATCAAGGAATTCTTGAAGAGAGCGAGTTCCATTATTGATGGAACTCATCATTTCTTTCACTGGATCCGGAAGCTTCGTAAACGTTCTCTTTGCTGCCTGAAACTCTTCCTCGGTCTTCAAGCCCCTGCGGAGCGCCTTGGCGTCGAGGACGCCGTCGGAGTTCGGCGGTGGAATGTCGTCTGCCGGGGGTTGATCAGTACCGCCGCCTTCCGGTTTCTCATCTGATTCCGTGCTCGCGAACACCATCCAGCCATCAGCGCCATCACCCGATCCCCCGCCGGAGCCAACCCCTGGGCCAGCACTTGTCGGAAGGCCCTGATCGAGAGCGGCCGATCCGCCCACGAGCGGCGGCGAGGGGCGATCGCCAGAGCCCAGCGGTGCCGTGCCATACGACGCTCCGGGGGAAACGAGAGGGAGCGGCGCGATCAAAAACCCGCTCGACGGCGGGAGAGAGGAGGAAAGTGCCGGTGTCGACGGCAGCGGCCCTGCCAATGACGGGCTCGGTCCGAGAACAAATGCCGCAGGAACGCCGACTGTCGCCGCGAGCAGTTGCCGGGGCTCGAGCGTTTCAACCGAGCAGGGCCTTTCACCGCGGGGAAGACCGGCCGAACGCTGCCCTCTCCTGCCCCGGGCAAAATCCCGCGAAGCCCTGCTGAGATCCACGCCTGGCGTACCAGCTTCCCTAGTCCCCCCCCCTTGCCACCACTTGAAGCATGCCATCGGGCTCGCCTCCACGAAGTGATCGGGCACGGGGGATTGGTACGGAAACGCGCCCCCCCCAAGCAGCGGATACTACGCCTTTTTCCCAACACTGTCAAGAAATCGGATCATCACCCGGCCTCGTCACACGAAGCGCACGTCGAGATCGCGAAATCCTTTGTGGCCCGCGGAACGCGATGGCCGGCGACGGCGTACGCCCCCACGACGAGAAACTCAACGTTCTCGGCGGACAACGCGTTCAACATCTCAGCGAAGTCGCGATTGATCCCAAGGATTTCCGCTGAAGGCCCACGCTGCGACGGTGAGTGGCCAGACGAGCTTGATGCGTTCTGCCACCGTCATCGCCGCATAGGGATTGGGCTCCGGTTGCCCGCGCGCACCGAATTACTCCTGGCTGCGGGCGGAAGTGGCGTCCGATTGCGAATTCAACGGCTGCATGGAACCTTCGTTCTATCCCGCCCTTTTGCCCATCGCCAACGTCGGCCCACTCATCGGCGACTCCCCTACCCCCGCTCGGAGAGGACCGCCTCCGCGGCGAGGCGGCCGCTTACAAGCGCCCCGTTGATCGAGGAGCTCGTGCACCAGTCGCCGGCGACGAACAGGCCGTCGGCCACGCGCGGGCCAGCCGGCCGCAGGCGGCGGGCTGCCGGTGTCTCGTCGGGAAGGCTTCGCGGCACGTGGACTGTTTTCAGATGCTCCCAGGCTTGCGCGCCCGCGCCGAGGAGCTTCACCGCTTCCCGCTTCACCGCCAAGACCGCGTCGACATCCGAGAGCGTGCACTCGGGACGAACCGTCACGACCACGAGCGCCGCCCCCGGCGGCGCGTAGTGAGCGGCCACGTCGGAGGGGATTGAGAGATTGTCGATGGCGCCGGATGCATCGCTCCCGACCACGAGGATCGGCCGGTTGAGCGGCGACTGCGGCGCCGCAAAGGCGACCATCCGCGTCGACTTCCAGGCGCGTGGCGCCGGCACCACCCCCGGCAGGAGCCGGGCCGCGACGTCGGCGTCGGTCGCCACCACGACGCTCCGCGCAGAAAGCCTTTCCCCACCGGCGAGCGTGACCTGCCCGGGGGCGATCGATTCGACGCGGGCACCGAGGCGGAGCGCACCGGAGGGGAGCGTGGCGGCAAGCTGCGCGGGGATCGCCCCCATGCCGCCGGCCGGGAGACCGGCGCGGCCGAGGGCAAACATTGCGAACGTGAAGCCAAAGATCGATTCACTCGTCGCGAGGCCGTGCTCGAGAAACACGCCGCCGAAGAAAGGATTGAAGAACCGGGCGATGAATGCTTCTGAGAAGCCGTTCGACTCGAGCACCGCGCGCGTGCTCCGCTCGCCGGCGGCGACCGGGACCTGTGGATCGAGTCGACCGGCACGAAACTCACCGAGGATCCCGCTCCGCAGCCGGGCTGTGCGGAGGCCGTCACCGATGCCGACCGTGCCCGAGAGGAGCGACTTCACCGCAGCCAAAGGGCGGCGCCAGGGATCGCTCACTTCGCGGAGTCTGCCGCCATCGACGACGAGCGCCCCCGGTTCAAACCACCCGAATCGCAGGGCCGCCAGATCGAGCTGCCGCCGCCCCTCTGGATAGGCCTCGAGATAGACCTGGAAGCCACGTTCGATCTGAAATCCTTCGAGCGCATCGGTGGCCACTCTGCCCCCGGCTCGGTCTCCCGCTTCGAGGAGGAGCACGCTTCGGCTCGCCTTGGAAAGCTCCCGGCCACAAGCGAGCCCAGCGAGCCCGGCCCCCACGATGATGCAGTCGACGTCGGACATGGTGAGTGCAAAGAGAAGCGGAGCAGAGAAAACCACGCGATACTAGATTACTCCCCCGCCCCGCCTCTTCCTCTCACGGCTCCGAAGGAGGGGTCGCCCCTGCCGTCGAGCCGGCGTTGCCGGCAAGCGGAGCCATGGAAGGCGGAGCGCAGGCGGCATCGAGTGAGCGAAGGCCACGGAGGGCCGTAGCGAACGTCCGGAGCGACGGCAGGGGCGACCCCGACCCACGCGCGACCCCGACCTGGAAAAAAACACGGCGGCCGCCCCCAAGAGAGCGGCCGCCGCTTCTGAAATCACAAAAAGCCGCCTCAGAGCGGGCGAACGACCGACTGCGTCCGGTAGTAGTCGAGGAGCGTCTCGATCGAGAGCACGCCACCACCCATGCCGCTCTTGTTCACGCCGCCGTAGGGGACGCCGCGCGGGAAGACGTTGTGGGCATTGATCCAGCTGTTGCCGGCGACCATCGACTCGGCGACCCGGTTGGCCCGCGACAGGTCGCTCGTCCAGACGCTGTTGGCGAGGCCGTAGTCGGTGTCGTTGGCCATCGAGACCGCCTCGTCCTCATTGCCGAACTGGGCGATGTAGGCGACCGGTCCGAAGATCTCCTCTCGGGCGGCGACGTTGTCGAGCGTGCCGGTGAGGAGCGCTGGCTTCACATAGAAGCCGTCGTGACCGGAGACCTCCGCGGCCCCCCCAGCGAGCACCGCCTCGGCCCCCTGGGCCTGCCCCTTCTCGAGGTAGCCGAGAACGCGCTGCCGCTGCTTGGCGTTGACGACCGGTCCCATGGTGGAAGCGTCGTCCATCTGGTAGCCGACGTGGACACTCCGCAGCCGCGACTTGCACTCGTCGACGAAGTCCGCGTAGATCTTCTTGTGGACGATCCAGCGGGTGGCGTCGCAGCAAACCTGACCGGAGTGGAAGGTGATCGCGTTGACGAGGCTCTGCGCCGTCCCGGCGACGTCGACATCTTCAAAGACGACCGCCGCCCCCTTGCCGCCGAGCTCGAGCTTGACTGGCACGAGGTTGTGGCCGCAGGCCTGACCGACAAGCCGCCCCACCTCGGGCGATCCGGTGAAGCTCATGTGCTTGATGCCGGGATGCTTCGAGAGGGCCGCGCCAGCGCCGCTTCCCGTGCCGGGGATGACGTTGATGACGCCGTCGGGGATGCCGATCTCACGGGCGAGCTGCCCGAGATAGATCGCCGAGAGCGGCGTATCCTCGGCAGGCTTGATGACGACGGTGTTGCCAGCGGCGAGGGCCGGCGACACGCCCCAGCCAATCAGAAGGAAGGGGAAGTTCCAGGGGAAGATGAAGCCGCACGGGCCCCAGGCATGGCGGACGGTGCGGGCGTCGTGGCCGGAGACGGCCAGCGTCGTGCGGTGCTCGACATGGAGGGCCATGTCGGTGAAGTAGCGGAGCGTGTCGATGAAGTTCTGCACGTCACCGAGGGCGTGGGCGTGGATCTTGCCGGCATCGAGGGCCTCAATCTGGCCGATGATCGGCTTGTGCTTCGCGACGGCGTCGGCGAGGCGGTGGAGGAGGGCGCCCCGCTCGTTGGCAGGCATCGTCGCCCAGCCGCTCTTCTTGAAGGCGTGGGCCGCTGCGCCAACGGCCCGATCGACATCCTCCGGCGAGAAGCAGCAGAACTCGGCGAGCGTCTTGCCGTTGCCCGGATCGATCGTCTTCATCGTCTCCCCCGCGGAGCCGGCGACGTCCTTGCCCCCCACGATCCCCTTGAGCGGCGCCGATGAGAGGAACTTTTCGACTTCGGGCAAGAGCTTGGACACGGCCATGGATGGAATCTCCGGGGAACGGGCAGGAAGGCAGGGGCAACAGATCGATCACCCCCCAACGGTCCTCATCTTCGGGCGCGACCCCATCTGGATGCAAGCCGGGGGATACAAGCCGCCCTTCCCGCGCCGGCCGCGGCAACCTCACCCCGACACCCTCGACCTGTCAGCGCCTGTCAGCGCCTGTCGGCGAGGAGCCGCGCCAGCCATCGCCCTGTCGCCTGGCCACTGCAGGCGGCCCCCTCGACCCGCGGCCCCTTGAAGGCATCGCCGCAACAGGCGATCGGCGGCTCGCCTGACGGCGACACCAGCGGCGCCGGCACGATGACGCGCGGCTGGGCGAACTTCCACCGCTGCAGCGAGCGCTCGATGACCGTTGCCCCGCCGATCCAGGCGGCAGCGAGCGATTCGAGCTCGGCAGTCACGGCCGCCGGATCGGTGTCGAACCGCTCGCGGCTGAAGTCGCCGGAGGCATGGACCGTGAGCGCCGGCACGGTCGAGATCCCTTTCTGGAGATTGTCCCCCACCCAGGTAATCGGCCCCGATGCGAGCTGGATTCCCCCCGGCGGCGGCACCTGCGACGGCCGGTCGAGGACGAGCATGAGGGCGAAACAGGGGTCGTAGTCGATCCCCCGGAGGATCTCGACCGCAGTGCCATCGAGGGCCCCGAAGGCAGCGCCGGCGGCGAACAGATCGAGGCTCTGCGGCACCGGGCAGGAGAGGACGAGGCCGCGGGCACCGAGCACCCGGGGCACCTCCCCGTCCGGCGGCTCGAGCGTGACCGCGAGGCCACCATCGACGAGTCCCACCGCCGCGGCCCGCACGCCGGTGCGGACCTCGACGAGGTCTCGAGGGAGGGCCGCGGCGAGCCGCTTGGGGAGATCGGTCATGCCGCGCGTGCCGCACCAGCGGGCGTGGCCGTCGCCGGCCGGCTCGATCGCCGCTGCCGCGTCGGCCAGGCGCGAAAAGCCATCGCACCAGGTGTGGACCGCACCGGCGGCCTGCGCTTCCGCCACCATCGCGCCGAAGGCGCGCGTGCGGACGGTGAAGAACTGGGCTCCATGGTCGCAGACGGCCGCGCCGACGCGCCGCGCCGCCATCCGCCCGCCGATCCCACGCGACTTTTCCAAGACGATCGTCCGGCAGCCTGCCTTGGCGAGCTCCGTGGCGGCGGCCAGCCCACTGATCCCGGCGCCGATCACGATCGCATCGACTCGGTCGCCGGTGGCGATGCTCATTGGGTCACCGCCGGGGCCGGGGCCGGCAGGGGAAAAAGCATCCCGAGCGGATCGTTCGTGGAGGGGACCCGGCTCGAGGCGATGAGCTCGCCGGCTCCGCAGCCGGCCATCGCCCCGATCACCTCCGCGGAGGCCCGCACTCGGGCGAGCACATGGGTCTTCTCGGGGGGAAACTGGGAGCGATAGCAGGCGATCGATTCGAGCTTGCGGTCGAGGTGGCCGTCGATGTCGACGACGAGGGGAAAGTGGCCGGTGGGGATCTGCGGAATGCTGGGGGTGAGGAAGTAGGTGAGGAGTTGCGGGACGGTGTGCACCGGCAGGCCGTCGAAGACGTCGTCCCACTTGCACAACCGCGAGTAGAAGACGGCCGCCTCGGTGATCGCCAACGCCTGGGCATGATCGGGGGAGGCCAGCGGCGTACGGTCCCCCAGGCCGAGGACGAGCCGCGGGCGGTGGCGGCGGAAGACCCGCGCCAGGGCGACGCGGATCTCGAAGGCATCGAAGAGCCGGCGATTGGGGAAGCCGAGATGCTCGCGGTGGACCACGCCGAGCGCGCGGGCCGCGGCCAGCGCCTCGGCCGTGCGCTCCTCCGGCCCGCTCGAACGGGGCGTCGGCTCGCCGTCGGTGAGATCGACGATCCCGATCCGCGCCCCCCGGGCCGCCAGGAGCGAGAGCGTCCCGCCACACCCGATCTCGACGTCATCCGGATGGGCTCCGACGGCGATCACGTCGAGCGTGCCGGTGCTCCCTCCCGGCACCCCGAGGATCGACGTCCCCCGCGGGAGCACCGGCACGGCGGGGTGGAGGGGATGGTCAGAGTGGGGCACGGGGCACCGGCGGAGTTCAGGGCTTCGTGGCCGCGATCAGGAAAACGGGATTGAGCGACTCAAACCGGATCCGATCGAGCTGCTCGATCCCACGGGCGATCGTCACGAGCCAGTGGGCGGTGTCGGCCGAACGGGCCCGGAGGAGGGAGTGAACCGCGGCGAGATTCTCGATGCTGTTGCAGGCGGTGACGAGCCGTCCGCCGGACTTGAGCCGCTTCCAGGCCTCCTCGACGAGCATCGCCACATCGCGGCCGCTGCCGCCGACATACACGGCGTCGGGATCGGGGAGCCCGGCCCAGGCGTCGGGGGCACGCCCGAGCACCGCGTGGAGGTTCATGACGCCAAAGCGCTCGGCATTGGCGAGGATCAGCCGATGATCGTCGGGATCCATCTCGATGGCATGCACCTGCCCGTCGCGCGCGATCCGCGCCGCCTCGAGCCCCACCGACCCACTCCCCGCGCCGACGTCCCAGACGACGCTCGTGGCGGAGATGCCGAGCTCCGCCAGCGCCAAGCTGCGGACCTCGGCCGGCGTCAGCAGCCCGCGCTTGGGACGCGACTGGAGGAAGGAATCGTCGGGATTGCCGAACAGACGCGTGCCGGCCTGCCCCGGCTTGTCGATGGCCCGCGACTTCCGCACGAGGATCATGACATTCAGCGGGCCAAACGTCTCCCTGGCGATGTCGGCCAGGCTCCCTTGCGTGACGCGCTCGTCGGGGGAGCCGAGGTTTTCGCAGACATAGGCCTGGAAGGAATCGATCCCTTCGTCGAGGAGGGCCCGGGCCACGGCCGCCGGCGGCCACTGCTCGCTCGTGAACAGGCCGACGGTGTCACTCGTGCGGACGCGGTCGATGACCCGCTCGATCGACTGCCCCGAGAGGTTGGCGAGAAACGCCTCCTCCCAGCCCTCCTTCACCCGAGCAAACGCCAGCTGCATGCTGCTGACATGCGGCACGACCTCGAACCGGTCCTTGCCGAGCTTGCCGCAGACATACCGGGCGGTGCCGTAAAACAGGGGATCGCCCGAGGCGAGCACGACCACGCGGCTTCCCGCGTGGCGTTCGATCCGCTCGACGAGATCGTCGAGCCCGCTGGACACTTCCAGTCGGCCGGCAATCGCGGCGGGAAGGAGGCCCGCGCACGACTCCGGCCCGAGGAGCACCTCCGCCGCTTCGAGAAGCCGTCGCGCCTGGGCCGTCATGCCGTCGACGCCGTCGTCACCGATACCGACGATCCGGACCTTCTCGTGTCGCGTCGTCACACCACCTCCTCCGGGGACACCCTCAAGAACCGTCCCCAAAAAAACGAAAACCGTCCCCAAAAAAACATCGGTCGGAGCCGGTCAAACCGGCCCCGACCGACGTGGGATAGAGACCGATTGACCGATCAGGCCTGGAACGAGCTGCCGCAGCCGCAGCTCTTCTTGGCTTGGGGATTGTTGAAGGTGAAGCCGCGCTTGTCGATCCCCTCGTGGAAGTCGAGCGTCGTGCCGTCGAGGAACAGGTCGCTCTTCTTATCGACCACGATCCCGACGCCGTGCTGCTCGGAGCGGGTATCGGCCTTGGGATCGAAGTTCGTGTCGAAGCCGAGAGAATACTGAAATCCACTGCAGCCACCGCCGGCAACCCCGACGCGCAGAACCGTGTTTTCTTCGTATTTCTGGTCAGCCATGATTTTCTTGACTTCGCTGGCTGCCTTCTCCGTGAGCATGACCGACATGGTGCGTTATCTCCGAGCGGAACGGGAATACAGGGTTTTAGACGACCTCAAACACGCCCAGACAAGCTCCCCCGGATCGACTGCGGTTGAACCGTCGAGCGACCGAGGCCGTGAGTTTCAGCATCCGAGCTTACGTTTATTCTACCCGGAGGCTCGCGACAGGCAAAGCCTTTGATCCGCCGCCGGCGGCTCCCAGGTGCTCCGTCCGCCGTCGCCCCCCCGTCACCCCGCGAGCGCCCGCAGCCGGGCGACCCCGGCGACGACGAGCCGGACCGCCGTCTCGATCTCCTCGCCGGTCGTGAACCGGGAAAGGCCGAACCGCAGGCTCGACCGGGCCTGGTCGTCGTCGAGGCCGAGGGCCAGGAGGACATGACTGGGACGGGGCTGCTCCGCGGAGCAGGCGCTGCCCGAGCTGACGGCGAGCCCCTCGGCATCGAGCGTCGCCAGGAGCGTCTGCCCGTCGACGCCGGGGATGCGGACATTGAGATTGTTCACCAGCCGCAGCGGCGAGCCGTCGGCCAGAATCCCGTCGAGCGGTGGGCCATTCAACACCAGCCCGTCGATCCCCGCCGCCAGCCCCGCCATGAGCCGATCGCGCAGCCGCCGCAGCCGGGCCATGTCGGCCGCCAGCTCGGCCACCGCCAGCTCCGCCGCGGTCGCCATGCCGA
>Ga0114973_10000646_pt1 | contig 26268 bp, 19 predicted proteins | sample M_140807_MF_Meta_FD_87025 | JGI IMG/M metagenome (GOLD analysis project Ga0114973, IMG submission 87025) | Freshwater microbial communities from Lake Montjoie, Canada to study carbon cycling - M_140807_MF_MetaG | ecosystem: Environmental > Aquatic > Freshwater > Lake | place: Lake Montjoie...
AGGCAGCGGCCGTAACCGTCACTTCGACCGCTTCGTCACCAGCCCCGCGGCGGTGCATGTCGTCGTCCCGAGCCCGTCGGCCTCGGTGACGTCGACCAGCGCCGGCGGAAAGACGATCCGCTCGATCCAACTAAGGTCGGGCGTCGGGAGCTGGGCGGCGAGGTCTTTGTCGGTCTCGTCAGCCCCCAGCACGAGCTTGTCGGGGATGTCGGTCGAGAGCTTCGCGCCAACCAGCGGTACCCCATGGACGACGACCCGCATCTGCCGCGTCGTCGGCGTCACCTGCTTGAGCTGGCGCTCACGCCCCTCGGCGTCGGTGTAGGTGACCGTGCCGCCGGCCTTTGTGGAAACCTCGACGATCGCCGGCGAGGTGGCATCGTAGAGCCACTTCGTGCGCTCGAACGTCTTCGCCACCGCCGCGAGCTCGCGGTCATGCTCCGGGCCCGAGTCGACCTTCGTGCCGAGGACCGTGCCCGGCTCCACGAGCAGCGGGTGCCCGGCGGGGAGCTCGTCGGCAAGCTTTGCCACCGCCGGCTCCGGGATCGGCGCCGCCACGATGACCGTCAGCGGCGTTCCCGGCTTCTTCTTTTCCTCGCCAGACTCGGCGTCGCCCCCCTCGTCGTCTGGCGGAGGGGCCGCGTAGAGGAGCATCCCCTGGACGATGCGGACGGCGAGATCATCGACGGTATCCCCCGACTGCACCGCCTGCCATTCATAGCGCCACACCGGCAAGCCTTTCGACACCGACCAGAGCACCGCCGCGAGCCCCCGGGCCGACTGGACGAGCAGATGCTCCTCACCCCCCCAGGCGAGGGCGGTGTGCTGGAGATTCGCCCCGTGGGCAGGGAAGACCGGGATCGGGCTCGTCGGAGTGGCAAGGTCGTGGATCTGCACGTTTCCCTCCTGGATGACCGCCAGCCGGCGCCCCTCGGGATCGAAGTTCACCCCCGACGTGTCGCCGACGGGGAGCGACACGAGCACCTGCCCGCTGACCGCATCGCACACCTGCACACGGCGCGTGTCGGGAAGGGCGAGATAGCGCCTCCCGCCGGAGAGCGACGGCAGCGGGGAATGGCCCGGATACTGCGTCAGCCGATACTTCGCCCCCTTGGCGTCGATGTCCCAGCAGGAATACTCCTCCCGGCTGCTCTGATGGAGAACGAGGCTGTCGTCGACGATCCTCCCCCAGGGGTGTCGGGCGAGGGGTTGGCCATCGCCGCACGGCGCTCGCCACGTCGACCAGGCCGTGGCTGCCTTACGGCTCGGGGCGGCGTCCCACAGGGTGAGGACCTGTTTTGCCGCCCCCTCGGCGGTGAACTTCTCGCGCGACACCGTCAGGAGCCGTTCGAGGATCGGGTCGTAGTCGAGGACGATCTCGGGGCCGGAGAGCTCGTGGTCGGCGATCACCGTCTGCGATTTCATCGACACCCACGCCAGCCGCGTCGGCAGCGGGCGGCCCGGTGTCGTGTTCTCGATCGCCACGAGCACCACGGCGCTCGGGCCCCCCACCGCGATCACGCGCCCGACCCGGTCGAAGTGATCCTGCCGGGTGATCGTCACGGCGCCCGCGACCACGCCGCGCCCGGCAACCGCCGGATCGGCCACGAGGGGCTGCGGAGCCGCCGGGGGAAAATCAGTGTGGTTCGTCGCCCTGGCGGAGGTGTCGAACGTCTCCAGTTGCGGCTTGCCCTCGCCGCGGTGGGCGAGGCGCCGCCGTGTCCGCCTGGCGATGAGCTGATCGAGCGGAGCGAGTTGATCGAGCTCGATCGCCAAATCGGTGCCGTCGGTCTGCCGCAGGGTCAGCGCCGTGCCTTCGATCCCGACGAGGCTCGCCTGCACCTTGAACATCCCACTGGCATCGCTCCATTCCCGTTCCGGCACGAGGACGCGCTGCGCCTCCGCCGGAGAGACGATCAGAAGCGACGAAGCGATCGCGACCAGCACGAGCACCCCGGTCCGGATCGTGCCGCGGCCCTCGGGGCGGAAACGGCTGGCCAGGGAGCGGCGTGGGAGCGGCGACATGGTGGGCGTGCTGGGATGGTCGGGGGGTCGGATGGGCGCGACGGCAAGCCCCGCCTGGGGGCGTCTTCCGGGAGCGGCGCCGAGTATCACCCCTGACGGGTGCCCCCCCACAAAGCTTAACAAACACTCCCGGCCCCCCCCCGCAGCATGCCACCGCAGCGTTTTCTTTACATCCCCGATCAGCGCCGACTATGCTCCTCCCAAGCCCCGATTCCCCGCAGGAGCCTCTCCATGCGCCCCGAGCCCCGTTTTTTCGACCGTCCGACCATCGCGACCAGCACCGCCGCCGACGCCCCCCGCGCGACTGGCCGCGCGAGCCGGCGGACGTTCCTCGGCTCGTCGATCGCCGCCAGCACGGTCTTCAGCTTGCCCACAATCGTCCGCGCCGAGAACCGGGCGGAGAAACTGCGGATGGCGGTGATCGGTTGCGGCGGCCGTGGCGGCGGCAACCTCGACGCCGTCCTCGGCGAGCAGGTGGTGGCCGTATGTGACGTCAACGCCAAGACGCTCGCCGGGGCCCTCGGCAAAGCGCCCGGCGCCAAGGGCTTCGGCGACTATCGCCGGCTCTACGAAGCGCTCAAGCCTTCCGAGTACGACGCGGTCGTCGTCAGCACCACCGAGCATACCCACGCCTTCGCGACCCTCCCGGCTCTCCGCGAGAAGAAGCACGTCTACTGCGAGAAGCCGCTGACGCACAACGTCCGCGAGGCCCGCGTCGTCACCGAGGCGGCAAAGCAGGCCGGCGTCGCCACGCAGATGGGGACGCAGATCCATGCCGACGCCAATTACCGGCGCGTTGTCGAGCTCGTGAAGGGGGGGGCGATCGGGAAGGTCACCGACGTCCACTGCTGGGTCGGCCGGGCGTGGGGGCTGCAGTCGCCCGAGGATGCGAAGAAGTATGGCGACATCATCGCCATCCAGGATCGCCCCGTCGGCTCGACGCCGATCCCTGACGGGCTCGACTGGGATCTGTGGCTCGGCCCCGCCCCGGAGCGCCCCTTCCATGAGGCCTACTGGCCGGGGCCGAAATGGTATCGGTGGTGGGATTTCGGCAGCGGCACGATGTCCGATCTGGGGAGCCACTGGATCGATCTTCCCTTCTGGGCGCTCGATCTCGATGCCCCGAAGACGGTCGAGGCCTTCGGGCCCCCACCCCATCCGGAGCTCGCCCCAGCCTCGATGCACGTGACGTACGCGTACGGCGCCCGCGGCGACCGTGCCCCCCTCTCGCTCAGCTGGTATCAGGGGAAAGACAAGCCACAGCTGTGGGAAGAGGCCGCGATCCCACGGTGGGATTCGGGCTGCTTGTTTCTCGGCACGCAGGGGAGCCTCCTGGCCGACTACGGCCGGCATCTCCTCCTCTTCGGCCCCGACGTCCGCGATTTCAAGCGGCCGGCCGAATCGATCCCGCCGTCGCTCGGCCATCACGCCGAGTGGCTCCATGCCTGCAAAACCGGCGCCCCGACGACCTGCCCGTTCAGCTATTCGGGGCCGCTCACCGAGGCCAATCATCTCGGCAACGTTGCCTACCGCTCCGGGAAAAAGCTCGAGTGGAACGCCGCGGCGATGAAGATCCCCAACGCCCCCGAGGCGGAGAAGTTCCTCACTCGCGAATATCGCAAGGGCTGGGAGCTCGACCGGATCGCCTGAAAATCCGTCGACCACGGGGCCGTCACCCCTCCCGTTCACTCCTCCTGGAGGCCCCCATGATTCACCCGCCGGACCACCGGGCGCGCCTGCCGGGCGTGGCGATAGCGTGCGCCATGATCGCCGCGATCGGCTTGCCTGAGACCGGGAATGCTCAGAGCACTCGAAGCGCTCCCCCGGGACCGGCGATCGGCAGGGTCGACTGGCATCTCGATCCGACACCCTTCAAGGCGCGGGCCGATCGATCGGCCGACGGGGCCACGCTCACGCTCGACAATGGTCTCGTTCGCCGTGTCCTCCGCCTCGAGGACGGCTGCGCCACCATCGCCCTCGACGACCTCGCCAGCGACCGCAGTCTCCTCCGCGCCGTAGGCCCCGAGGCGCTGGTGACGATCGACGGCACCGAGCATCGGATCGGCGGGCTCGTCGGCCAGCCGAACCGGGCGTTCCTCCTTTCGGCCTGGCTCGCCGCGATGTCGGCCGATCGGGAGGCCCTCCGACTCACTGGGATCGAGACCGGCGTCACGGTCGAGCGGTTCCCCTGGAAGCGTTCGCGTCATCACGCCCCCGCCGCCGCCTGGCCGCCGCCGGGGGTGTCGGCCCGCCTCGACTTCGCCCCCGCGGGTGACGATCCTCCCTTCACCGTCAGCGTCCACTACGAGCTCTACGACGGCCTGCCCGCGTTCTCGAAGTGGATCGTCGTCACGAATCGTTCGGACAAGCCGCTCACCGTCGACCGCTTCACCGCCGAACACCTCGCGATCGTCGAGCCCTCCAATCCGGTCGACGACGCGCCGGGGGTCAACCTCCCCCATCCCGACGCGCTCCACATCGAGACCGATCAGGCCTTCGGCGGCTTCGGCCACGAACATGCCTGCCGCCATGCCGTCCGCTGGAGGGAAGACCCGGCGTACGGCACGCAGGTCAATTACGAGAAGAAGATGCCCTGCCTCCTCGAGGTGGGCCCGTTCCGCGGGCCGGCCCAGGAGGTAGCACCGGGGAACTCGTTCGAGAGCTTCAGGGCCTTCGTCCTCGTCCAAGATTCCACCGACCGGGAGCGACGCGGGCTGGCCGTGCGGAGATTCAAGCGCACCTTGGCGCCGTGGGCGACGGAAAACCCGCTCATGCACCACCTCCTTGACTCCCGCCCCGAGGCGGTGCGCCGGGCGATCGATCAGGCGGCGGAGGTCGGCTTCGAGATGGTGATCCTCTCCTTCGGCTCCGGCTTCGATGCCGAGAACGAGCTCCCAGAGCATCTCGCCCGCTTCAAGGCCCTCGCCGACCACGCCCGCACGCGCGGCGTCGATCTCGGCGCCTATTCCCTTCTCTCGAGCCGGCAGATCGGCAGCGGGAACGACGTCGTCCCCGCCCCCGGTGAGAAGACGACCTTCGGCCACGCCCCGGCCCTGACGAGTGCGTGGGGACTCGATTACTTTCGCAAGCTCGAGAAGCTCTACGACACGACCGGATTCACCGTCCTCGAACACGACGGCTCCTATCCCGGCGATTGGGACGTCACGCCCCGGCCGCCGCTCCAGCGCGGCCTCGACGACTCGCAGTGGGCGCAGTGGCGGATCATCCGCGATTGGTATCGATGGTGCCGGGAGCACGGCGTCTATCTCAACGTCCCCGATCACTACTTCCTCGCCGGCTCGAACAAATGCGGGATGGGCTACCGGGAGACGAACTGGTCGCTTCCCCGGGCAGAGCAGGTGATCCACACCCGCCAGAACATTTTCGACGGCACCTGGGAGCGGACGCCATCAATGGGATGGATGTTCGTGCCGCTGGCGCAATACCACGGCGGCGGCGCTGCGGCGACGATCGAGCCGCTCGCCGAGCATCTCGACCACTACCGGCGGATGATGGAATCAAACCTCGCCCTCGGGGTGCAGGCCTGCTACCGCGGCCCGCGGCTCTACGACACCGACGCGACGCGCGAGATGGTCCGGGGGCAGGTCGCTTGGTACAAGGCCCACCGCGACATCCTCGAAAGCGACGTCCTCCACCTGCGGCGTGCCGACGGCCGCGACTGGGACGGCATGCTCCATGTCAATCCGCGGCTCGAGAAGCGCGCGTTGCTCGCCGTCTTTAATCCGCTCGATGAGCCGATCGAGCGGACGGTCCCTGTGCCACTCTATTACGCCGGTCTCGAAGGCTCGTGCCTGGCAAGCCACGGCGGCGCGGAAGCCGAACGCGTGCCGCTCGATCGCTTCAGCCGAGCCGAGGTGACGCTCACGATCCCCGCTGGGGGAATGTCGTGGGTGGTGTTCCGGGCGGAGTGAGCCGGCGGCCGCCGCCAGGAGGGTCAGACGTCCGGGGAAGACGGCGTCCAGAACGTGAGCCGGTTGGCAAACGGATCGTGGATCGTCATTTCGCAGGAGCCCCAGTCCTGATCCTGCCAGCCGGGACGGGCATTCCCGTAGCCCTTCGCATTGAGCGTCGCGCACAGGGCACGGACATCCGCGACCTCGATCCGCACCCGTGCGCCCGGTGCGCAGTCGCCGAAATGCTCGGAGAGATGGATCCGGCAGTCTCCCTGCGAGATCCCCATGTACAGCGGCATCCCCGGCTCGAAACGATGCTCGAAGTCGACGGTGAAGCCGAGGAAGTCGACGTAGAACTCCCTCGCCTTCTTCTCGTCGAAGCTGCGAAGGATCGGCACGGCTGGCTGAAACATGCTGGCATTCCCGGGATGAGTGGGGCAAAGGATGGACTTCGAGGCAGGATCACGCGCCGCACTGCGGACAGGGGCCGGCGAAGCAGAATGACTTGACGGGACGACGATGACCACAGGCCCGGCACGCCTGCCCCTCCCCCTTCCAGGCATGGACGACGACGTCGACCACGACGAGGATCGCGTACAGGCCCCCAAGGAGGCCGACCGGGACGAGCCACGCCTCGCCGCCGCCATTGGGCCCTCCCTGCAGGTTCACCCACACGGAGGCAGCGACCATCGCCACCATCATCAGGCCGAAGACGAGGGGACGGGCCGCACGCATGATTCCGACTCCGGTGACCTCCGGGCCATCGATCGACGCCCCTCGTCCAGTGGATTGTTGACCGGCCCCAGGAACGCTGTCTATCGTAAACGGCATGTCGACCGCGCCCAAACGCCTCACCGCTGCCGAATACCTCGCCATCGAGGCCCGCGCCGAGGTGCGGCATGAATACTTCGACGGGGAGCTGTTCGCCATGGGGGGCGGCACCCTCTGGCACAACCTCATCAAGGACAACCTCGCCCACGCCTTCCGAAAGCGTCTGGAAGGGCGGGAGTGTTACGTCATCACCAGCGACCAGCGGGTGAAGGTCGATGCCACCGGGCTCTACACCTATCCCGACGTCGTCGTCTTCTGTGAGCCGCCGATGTTCGAAGATGCCGTCCATCACACGCTCGTCAATCCCCGCCTGATCGTCGAGGTCCTGTCCGACTCGACCGAGAAATACGATCGCGGAGCGAAGTTCGGCCACTATCGCCGCCTCGACAGCGTTCAGGAGTATCTCGTGGTCTCCCAGGACCGGATTTCCGCGGAGCTGTTCTCGCGGCAACCGGCCAGCGGGGCTGCCGCGGGCACCCATTCTTGGCTGCTCCGCGCTTTCAGCGACCCCGCCGGCACGATTGGGTTCGATTCCCTCGGCGCCGCGGTAACGCTCGCGGAAATCTATGCCGGCGTGCCGCTGCCAGGGCCCAGCGACGCTGGACGCGAACGGCGGCCTTGAATCCCGCTGGGGCACACACGCACCATACGACTGTGGAAGCGGTGTCCCGGATCGCAGCGCAGCCGCGATCTCCGCACCCGAATGCGTCGCACAAGTCACCGCTCGGGCGGTTGCCCCTCCGTCACCATCCGCCGCAGCTCCTTGTAGTCGGTCTTTCCCGTCCCCAGGATGGGGATGGTCTCGAGCTGACGAACCTCGTCGAGGCGCATCACCCCGCGCAAGCCATCCTCGAGGAGGATCTGGCTCGCCTCCCGGAGCGTGAGCGGAAAGGTGGTGAACAGCGCGATCTGCCGCCCCCCCGGCGTCTCGATCCCCTCCACCGCCACCTTCGGGCCGGTCTCGCCAGCTGGGTAGCGCTTCGCGAATGGCTCCTCGAGCGCCGGCAACGAGATCATCTCCCCGCCCGCCTTGAGAAACCGCTTCAGCCGTCCCTTGAACGTGAGCCAGTTGTCGGCGTCGGCGACGACGAGATCGCCGGTCCGATACCACTGCCTCCCCTCCATCTCCACAAACGGCGAGGGGCCGTCGTGGTTGAGATATCCGGAGAAGATCGACGGCCCCGATGCCAAGAGCATTCCGGTCTCCCCCGCCGCCACCGGCTCTCCGGTCTCGACATCGACGACGCGGATAGCGACATTCCGCACCGGTCGGCCGATGCAGCCACGGCGCCGATCGGCGACCCGGTTGGCCGCCACCACTGGCGAGCATTCCGTGATCCCGTAGCCCTCGAGGATCACGGCGTTCGGGGCGATGCGTGCGGTCTGATCGAAGACCGCGTCGGGGCACTTCTCGGCACCGGCCATGATCCGCTGCAGGCTGTCGAGATCCCCCTCCCGGCTGACGGCGAGGATGTAGGAGAGGAACGTCGGCGTCGTGAACAGGAGCGTCGGCTTGTAGGCCCGGATCGCCTGCACGAGGCCGCGGGCGTCGGTCGGGTCGGCATGGCGGATGCTGCGGATCCCGGTGAGATGCGGGAGGAGGATGTTGCCGGTCAGCCCGAAGCTATGGAACGGCGGGAGAAAACCGAGGAGCGAATCGCCCGCCGTCGCCGACATCACCTCGAGCGCGTCGGCGATGTTCGTGATCAGGTTTCTGTGCGTGAGGGGAACCGTCTTCGGAGCGCTTTCCGAACCGGACGTGAAGAGAAACACCGCCGGCTCGTCGGGGTCCTGTTTCGGCAGCGAGCGGAGGATGCCGCCGGGATTGAGGATCGTGCTGAGGAGGGTGGCAAGCTGCTCCCACCTCCCCATGCTTCCCCGGATCGTCTCGAGGAATTCGTAGTCGGCTCCCGGTACCTCGATGCCGACACGATCGACGAGCTTTTTCGCGGTGACGATTCGTTTCGTGTCCGTCACCTTGACGCCGTGGACGAGGTTCGCCGGGCCGGTCGTCCAGTTCATCATCACCGGCGTCTTCCCCGCCATGTGGAGCGCGAAAAAGACGATGTCAGCCGCGACGCTCGCCGGCAGCATCACGCCGACATGCTTCTCTGGCCAGGCGGCAAATCGTCGGGACATGAGGATCGCTGCCACGAGCAACCGCCGCGAGGGGAGCATCCCGGACATTCGGTCGACCACCGCGGCCTCCGTCGGCGCCACGAGCGCCCGGCGCACGAACGCCTCCGCGACGGTCCCGGCAAGCACCGCCGGCGGCGCGCTCGAGTGCGGCGGCGCGAACCAGGCCACCGGCACCGCAACCGGCTCTTCCTTGCTGTCACCGGCGAGTTTGCCGTCGGCGAGGGCCCACAGCTCGCCGAGAGTGTTCACAACGGCGGCGTTGTGGAAGCCGAATTGCTGCTCGACCTTGAGTGTGGCATCCATCCGGTCGAGGCTGTCCATCCCGATTCCTTCGAGCGTCGTGTCGAAGGTGAGCTCGCCGGGATCGAGCTCGCGGCCGAGATGCCCCTGGACGAGCTCGTTGACCAGCCGGATCGTCTTCGGGTCGATTGAGGCCGGATCGATCGCCGGGAGCGCGGCGCCAGCGGCGTAGTGCCCCGTACTCGGACCGAAGAGATGGCTGAAGCGCACGAACGCCGGCTGCTGCGGGCCATCGACGTTGTACCAGCCCTCCAGAAAGGCATTCGTCTCCTCGCGCGACTTTTTGGGGAGCGTTCCGCGGGGAAGCACCTCGATCTCCATCGTCACTTTCCGCCGCGGCAGGAAGACCAGCAGCGCCGCCAGGGCCCAGCCGAGATTTCCGAGAATCGTCGGCACAAGGCTCGGAAGCGCGCCGGTGGCGGCGCACCCGAAGCTGCTTCCCCACAGGCCACGGGTCCGGACGAGGACGACGTTGAGATCGGGGCAGCGCGAGAGGAGCTCATGAACGGCCCGAGCCGAACCGACCACCTCGGCATTGCCGCGCTGGAGCCGCCCGGACGGATAAATCAGAAAGCTGTCGCCGCGGCCGATCCGCTCGACGACGGCCTCGATCATCCCCAGGGTCTTCGCCTGGGCGTCGCGGCTCTGGGCGGAGAGGTCGGGGACCTCGAAGGCATCGACCAGCGCCATCAGCGGCCGCAGCGGGAGGAGCCGGTAGACGCCGCTGAAGACGAGGGGGCGCAGCGCCTTGCCGAGCCGGAGATGGGAGAGCACCAGCGCCGGATCGATATAGGCGGGGTGGTTGGGGAGAACGAGGGTCGGGCCCTCGACCGCCGCCAGGCGCTCGGCCCCCTCCACCGTGACGCGGTAGCGGAGCCGGAGAAAGAATCCGGCGATCGTCCAAAAGATGCGGTTGAGCAGGAGTTTCACAGGTGACGTCCACCTCCCTTCGATGATCCCCGGGGCGACTTCCGCCGGGGGCTGTCACGCGGCTGCCGTTCCCGCCCCGTCACGTCCGCCACCGTAGCCGTCTGGTAGGATTGGACGCCATGGTCGTTTCCGTCAACCACCTCGAAAAACAGTACGGCCCCAACCGGGCCCTCGGGGGGGTCAGCCTCGACGTCGAACCGGCCACGCTGTTCGGCCTTCTCGGCCAAAACGGCGCGGGGAAGACGACGCTCATCAAGATCCTCCTCGGCCTCGTCGCCCCGACGGCCGGAGAGGCTGCCCTCCTCGGCCAGCCGGTCGGTACCTTCTCCGCCCGGCGCGAGGTCGGCTATCTGCCCGAGGACCACCGCCTCCCCGAGTACCACACGAGCACGAGCCTCCTCGACCTCTACGGCGCCCTCCAGGGTATCCCCCGCCGCCAGCGCCGTCGCCGCGCCGCCGAGCTCCTCGACCTCCTCGGCCTCGCCGGCCGGGAGAAGCTGCGGATCCGTGGCTACTCCAAGGGGATGAAGCAACGGCTGGGGCTCGCGCAGGCCCTCCTTCACAGTCCCCGCGTCCTGTTTCTCGACGAGCCGACCGACGGCGTCGATCCGGTGGGGCGGAAGGAGATCCGTGATCTCCTCCTCGAAGAACGCCGCCGCGGTGTGACGGTGTTCATCAACAGCCACCTCCTCGGCGAAGTCGAGCAGCTCTGCGACCGGGTGGCGATCCTGCGCAAGGGGAAACTCATGGTCACCGGCACTGTCGCCGATCTGACTCGGCAGAAGGCGAGCTGGCTGGTCGCCTTCGATCGCGGGATGCCGGCGTCTTTCCGCTTCCCAGGCGCGACAGTCGAGCCGGTCGAGGGGGGGAGCCGAATCCGGGTCAGCCTCGCCCCTTCCGACGGCCCGCCCCCCCTCCCGCAGGCCGAGGCCAACGAGGCGATCGACCACTTTCTGGCCGCGGCCAGCGCCGCGGGGCTGCGGCTGCGCCACCTCGAACGGGAACGGGCGACGCTCGAGGACCTCTACCTCGCGATCGCCGACGGCGGAGGCACACCGTGAACGATCCCGATCGCCCGATCCGCTCCGATGCGGAGGCCGAACGCGTCACGGTGCGGCCAATGGTGCTGCGGACGTTCGCCGCCATCCTCCGAGATACGTGGCGCGAGTTCCTCGACGCCAAGGTTCTCTATCTTCTGTTGCTGGCGATCGCACTCCTCTTCGGCGCGGCGCTGACCGGGCGGATCGAGCCGCAGCCGGGGGGCCGGCAGTATCTCGACATCGCGGCCCGGGCGCTGGCGGCCGATCTCGACGGCATCGACATCGCCACGCAATCGATGGGGGATGTCGCCGGCCGGCTCAACGGCTCGGTGTATGCGATCAGCGCTGCCGAGCCACTCGAAGCCGATCTCCCCGAAGGCCACTGGAAAGCGACGCTGAAGCGGACGTTCATCCCGCTGGTCGGAGCGCCGGAAACGGGGGAGGAGATCACGGCTCGGTTCGGGAGGATCGCCGACGGCCAGCTTTGGACGATCACGGAAATCCGTGAGACCGGTCCGGAGTGGACCCGGAAGATCGGTTCGCAGACGTGGGAAATGACCGTCGCCCCGGGACGCGACCTGCGGCTCCTCTGGCCCCACCGCTTCACCCTCTTCGGCGACAGCGTCGAGCTGGCCGGCACGAAGGGAGCACCGCTGGGGCTCGAGGTTCTGATCCTCCAAAAGCTCCTCGCCACGGGTTTGGGGGGCACGATCCTCCTCTTGGTCAGCGTGGCGGTGACGGCCGCCTTCGTGCCGAACATGGTGCGGAAGGGAACCCTCGAGCTGCTCCTCGTCCGTCCGATCCCCCGCTGGCAACTGCTCGTCTTCAAGTATGTCGGGGCCCTGCTCCTCGTCGCCGGCCTCCTCGGGATCCTCGTCCTCGCCGTCTGGCTGATCACCGGGATCCTCGCCGACGTCTGGTCGCCGGGGGTGCTCCTGGCGCTCCCCAGCCTGCTCGTCTTCTTCGCGCTCCTCCTCGCGGTGAGCGTTCTGACGGGGGTCATCACCCGGAGCGTCATCTCGGCGATGCTCGTCACGGTCGCCTACTGGGCGATCCTGTTCATCGCCGGCCAGATGAACAACGTCGCCGTCGAGAGCCGGATCCGCGAGGCGAACGTCGGCAAGATGCGCCCCACGAGCATCGCCGAGACGATCCGCGGCCGCCAGCCGCGCCGCGAGGAGGGGCTCAAGCCGGGCCGCAGGCCCTTCTACCAGACGACCATCGGCCGAATGACCGAGGGGGTCTACGCCGTCCTCCCCCATACCGAGGATCTCGACAACCTCGTCGACCGCCAACTGATGCGCGACTTCGCCGTCGCCGGGCCGTTCCGGGCGCTCATGGAGAGCGCCTCGTTCTCCTGGGAAAAGGGGCTCGGGCTGACGCTCCTCCACGCCGTCGCCTACCTCGCCATCGCCTGCGCGATCTTCTCCCGCCGCGATCCTTGAGCCACTCGTGCCCCGGCCCCGCCCCTCCGGCTACGATGCCCTGACAGCCCTCCCCCGATGGCCACCTCGTCGCTCCACACGCTTCCCGCCCTCGTCCTTGCCAAGCTCATCCGCGAAGGGGCGATCTCGAGCGAGGAGCTCGTCCGCCACCACCTCGCGCGGATCGAGGCCAAGAATCCGTCGCTCTCGGCCTTCGTGACCGTCTTCGACGACGCGGTGAAGGTGGCGCGGCGGAAGGATCGGGAGCGGCTTCGCCACCGCGACAGCCTCCCGCCGTTCCATGGCGTGCCGATCGGCATCAAAGATCTGAATGCCGTTCGCTTCACGCGCACCCGCTTCGGCTCGCGCGGCATGCCGGCGATCGTTCTCCCCTTCGACGATGCCAACGTCCGCCCGCTGCGGCGGGCCGGCTTCGTGATCCTCGGCAAGCTCTCGACGAGCGAACTGGGAGCCATGCCGGTCACCGAGCCCGACATCCATCCACCGACCCGCAACCCCTGGAGCCCCACCCACACCGCCGGCGGTTCCAGTGGCGGATCGGCGGCAGCGGTGGCGGCGGGGATGCTGCCGATCGCGCAGGGCTCCGACGGCGCCGGATCGATCCGCATTCCGTCGTCGTTCTGCGGCCTCTACGGCCTCAAGCCCTCGCGCGGCCGGATCGTGAACCAGTTCCGCTTCCCCGATCGGCGGATCCTCTACACCTCGGGGCCGATGGCCCGGACGGTCTCCGATGCCGCCGCCCTCCTCGACGTCATGGCCGGCATCGACACCGGCCGGACGCACTGGGCACCGCCCCCCTCGCGGCCGTTTGCCGCTCGTCAGGCGACGCCGACGCCGCTGCGGATCAAGGTCGTCGAAACGAACGGGATGGTGCCGACCGATCCGGACATCCTCCTGGCGCTGCGGCACACGGCGCGGATTCTCGAGCGGCTCGGGCACTCCGTCGAGGAGGGCCGGCTGCCGGAGAGCGGGCTCGACGAGTTTCTCCCCATCTGGCAGCGGCTCATCGGCGGGATCCCGCTGATGCGCTGGCGGCGGGCGCAGCCGGTGACAGCTTGGCTGCGTGACGGGGCGAAGGGGCTTCGGCACCGGGAGGTCGACGCGCTCGAGGACCGGCTCGTCGACCGGTTCGCGCCGGTGTTCGGCACGGCCGACCTGTGGCTCACCCCCACCGTCGCCGTCGGGCCGCCACCGATCGGGGCCTGGGCCGGGCTGCCACCGGCCGACGCCTTCGCCCGAGCGGCGACCCTTGCCGCCTTCACCGCCGTCGTCAACCTCGTCGGCCTCCCGGCGGCGAGCATCCCGGCCGGGATCTCCCCACACGGCCTGCCGATCGGCGTGCAACTCATCGGCGCCATGTTTCGCGAGTCAGACGTGCTGTCGGCATCGTGGGATCTCGAGGAGGCGATCGCCTGGCGACAGCTCGCCCCAGGGTGAGTCGCGTTGGCCCCTGATTGCCGCATCGGGCTTCCTGCTGTGGCCGGATTCCGCATCAGCGGGTATTTTAGTTCTTTTCTTCAGGCTCCTCTCGGGGATCCTGCCTGGAATCGTCCCGCGGGGGATCGTCAGTGCAGGCACGGGGGCTGGCTCCAGCGAACACGCGAGGGATCACGTGGCAGGATGCAGGCGGATGGTGGTGGCAGGGATGCCGGTGACGGCGACGGGCACCTCGGGCCGGAGGCCGGGAGCTGACGGGCCGGCGAACCGTTCGGTCGGGGGCCTGGCCTGGAACCGGGGCGCGGTCCTGGTGGCGCTGCTGACCTTCGCGTCGGCCGTCTCGACGGCTGCCGCGGCCGGTTTTCCCCCCAGCGAGCAGGTTCTACCGGCAACGACGCGGGCCTGGGCCAGCGCCCCCGACGCCGCAGCCCTCCGCGAACGCTTCGACCGCTCCGCCCTGGGGAGGCTGTTCGACGAGCCGGCGATGCAGAATTTTTACGACGCCCTCGACGAACAGCGTTCGAGTATCGCTGGCGACCGAATGGGTTTCGGGATCACACCGAAGGAGCTCTCGGGCGTCAGCGGCGGTGAATCGGTGGTGGCGGCGGTCGAGGCGGCCGACGGGACCCTCGCCGGGCTCCTGTTGGTCGACACCACCGGCCATGACGACGACGTCCCTGCGACCCTCGAAACGGTCTTCAAGCGGCTCGCCGACCGAGGGGCGAAGAAGCTCGCCGCTCCTGAAGGGATCTCGGCCTTCGAGCTGCCGCCGCTCCCGCCGCGTGAAGGTCAGCCGCCGGCCACGGAGCCGGCCCCCCCGCGCCGGCTCGCCTATGCGTCAAAGCCCGGAGCGATCGTTGCCGGCACCAGCGCTGAGGCGGTCGCCGCCCTCCTCCCCGCGCTCGCCAAGGGGCGTCCGGACTCGCTGGCGTCGCTCGAGGCCTTCCGCGAAGTGCTGCGGAAATGTTCTGAAACGGTTCCGGCCGGAGTGCCGACGGGGCGCTGGTTCATCGATCCGCTCGCCTTCGCCCAGGCCCGGCAGAAGAGCCGCCCCGCGCCGAAGAAGGCCTCGAAGCGGAAGCCGGCCGACTACGTCGCGATGGCGCGCCGCAACGGCTTCGATTGCATCAAGGGAGCCGGGGGGATCGTGTTCTATGGCGAGGGAGACGTCGACCTCCGCCACAATACGCTCATCTACGCCCCGCCGACGGTGGCCGGCGGAAAGGAACGCTACGAAAAAGCGGCCCAGATCCTCGAGTTCCCCAATGCGTCATCGCTCGCCCCCGCGCCGTGGGTGCCGGGGGATGCCGCCAGCTGGCTCGGCCTCCAATGGGATCTCCCCAAGGTCTTCCGGGCACTCGAGCCGCTCGTCGACGACATCGTCGGTGAGCCGGGGGTGTTCGACGACGTGATCTCGAGTCTGAAAGAAGATCCCGACGGCCCGCAGATCGACGTCGAGAACGACCTCATCCGCCATCTCGGCGGCGCCGTGATGATCACCGGTGACCATGTCCTCCCCTTCGGCCCCGATTGCGAGCGGATGCTGATCGCGATCGCCGCCGACGATCCGGAGACGGTTGCCGCGACGATCGCCCGGAGCATGTCGACCGAGGCCAAGACCCGGAAGATCGATTTCGGCGGCCATGTGATCTGGGAGACGGTTCCCGACGAGCCCGGCAAGGCCACCCGCGCGACGCGCGTCCGGGCCCGCGACGACGAGGATGACGACCGGCCCCGCGGCGCCCTCGGGGGAGACCCTGATGCGGCCGCCTTCCCCAATGCCGCCGTGGCGGTCGCCCACGGCCAGATTCTGATTGCCTCGCATCTCGACATCCTCCAGAAGGTCCTCGAAGGGAAGGCCCCACCATTCGCCAAGGAAGCCGACTACAACGAGGCGGTCGAGCAGCTCAAGGGGCTCCTGCCGGGAGATGTCGCCCTGCGGACCTTTGCACGCACCGAGCAGATGGTGCAGCCGACCTACGAGCTGCTGCGGGCCGGCAAGGGCCCCGAGAACAAAAGCCTCGCCGGCCGGCTCGCCAACGCCGTTTTGATCGCCCGTGACGAGCCGGGGGCGGGCCTGGCGGGAAAGAAGTCGAAGGAACCGCGCAAGCCACGCCTCGACGGGACGACGCTGCCGGAGTTTGACGTCATCCGCGGCTACTTCGGCACGGCGGGGATGACGATGCAGACGGTGCCGGAGGGATGGATGTTCGTCGGGGCCTCGCTCTGGAAGGGGGCGGGGAATCCCGCTGCCACCGCCGAGCCAGCTACCGAGGCGGCCTCCGCCGAACCGGCCACGGCTGAGCCTGCCGCCGAGCCTGCTGTCGCCGAAGAGGCGACCCCGGAGCCGGTCGGCGTCGGGGCCGAGTGAGGAAGGAACGGGCCGGGGGTCTGTGAGCTGCGCCCGCCGGTGAAGAGCAGCGCTTGAACCGCGCGGAAGAACCGCCATGCCCCCCGCAACGGCCGCCACCGCCGACGTCATCGTCCTCGGCACCGGTGGGATGGGAACTGCGGCCTGTGCGCATCTGGCCGCGCGGGGCGCGACGGTGATCGGGCTCGATCGATTCCCCCTCGCCCACGATCGGGGTAGCTCCCACGGCCAGACGCGGCTCATCCGCCAGGCCTACTTTGAGCATCCCGACTACGTGCCCCTGCTTCTCGAGGCCTACCGGCTGTGGCGCTGGCTCGAGGAGGCGACGGGAACGAGGCTCCTGGTCGAGTCGGGGCTGCTGCTGGCCGGCCCCGAGAACGGTGAGGCGGTCGCCGGTGCCCTCCACGCCGCCGCCATCCATCGCCTTCCGGTCGAGCGGCTCGCGGCGGGCGCGGCGCGGCAGCGCTGGCCGGCGTTCGCGCTCGACGACGATTTTCTCGCTGTCTGGGAGCCGGCGGCCGGCTACCTCCTGGTGGAGGAATGTGTCCGGGCCCACGCCGACGTCGCCAAGCGTCACGGCGCCCGCTGCGAGGAGGGCGTTGCCATCCACCGCTGGCATGCCGGAGCCAGGGGTATAGCGGTCGACACCGACCAGGGCACGTTCCACGCCGATCGGCTGGTGATCACGCCCGGAGCCTGGGCGGCCGATCTCCTCGAGCTCCCATCGGTAGCGCTTGAGGTGCTCAAGAAAACGCTCTGCTGGTATCGCCCCCCGGCGGAGCATCGCGCCACGTTCGCGGCCGGGCATGAGCCGGGGACCGGCCTCCCCTGCTTCGCCTTCGACACCCCCGCCGGCTTTTACTACGGCTTTCCGGCGCTCGATGACCGCGGCGTGAAGATGGCGGAGCACACCGGCGGCACCCCCGTCGCCGATCCGCTCGCGCTCGACCGCTCGCTCGACCGGGCCGAGGCAGCGCGCGTGGCCGCGGTGGCGCGGGCGCGGCTCCCGACTCTCGGTAGCGACCTCGTCCACCATGTCGCCTGCCTCTACACGATGACCCCCGACGCCCACTTCCTCATCGGTCTCCATCCGCAGCACTCCCGCGTGGCAATCGCGGCCGGCTTTTCAGGGCATGGCTTCAAGTTTGCAAGCGTCGTCGGCGCCATCCTCGCCGACCTCGCCCTCGATGGCTCGACGTCACAGCCGATCGGTTTCCTCGCCCCGAACCGATTCGCCGGGTAGCGGGTGCTCGCGGCCCACGGTCCAGCAAGCGTATCATCGCGGCGATTCCCCTCCCCTTCCGCCGGAGATGCTTCCGTGACCTGCCTGCGTGCCGTCTGCTTCGTGCTCTTCGGCTGGATCTTCATCACCGGCTCCGCCGCCGCCCAGCTCCCCCGCAGCCACGACATCGGAATCGACGACTACTTCACCCTCGGCACCCCGTCGACCCTCGTCGTCTCCCCCGACGGGGCCACCGTGGCCTACATCGAGCAGCGTTGGGAAGGGGCGGACGACACGCGGAATGCCGACCTGTGGATCGTCGATATGAGCACGAAGGCCCGGCAGAGGCTGACGTTTGACCGGGCCGAGGAGGGCGCTCCGCAGTGGAGCCCGGATGGCAAGCTCCTCTATTTCACCGCCAACGTCCGCCGCCCCGGTGACGATGCCCCGCCCCACGACGGCAAGACGCAGGTGTGGCGGATCGCAGCGGATGGCTCGGGGCTGATGGCCGTGACGCGCGTCAAGGAAGGGATCGGTCGCGCCGAGCTCTCCGCCGACGGCCGGGCCCTCTACTACACCGTCGTCGCCGAGGGGACCGACGACGAGTGGAAGGATCTCCGCACCCGCCACAAGGAGATCGAATACGGCCATGGCGTGACGAAGTTCACGCAGGTGTGGCGCCTCGATCTGGAGAGCTGGAGAGCGGAGAAGCTCATCGACGAGAAACGCGTCGTGACGGCGCTGCGCGTGGCGCCCGACCAAGCGCGGATCGCGATGGTGACGACCCCCGACGACGAGCTCCTCCATCTCGAGGGCTGGTCGCGGATCGACGTCTGGCACGCGGCCACGGGCACGATCGAGGTGGTGACGGCGGCCGGCTGGCGCGACGGCCATCCCTCCCCGTTCGGTTGGATCGAGAGCCCCTGCTGGTCGGCCGACGGCAGGCTCGCCTTCGCGGTCGAGTTCGACGGCCACCCCTGCCGGATCTACGCCTGCCAGTGGAGCGGCGCCAAAGGCAACGCCTGGGAGCTGCGCCGCCCTGCCGGGGTAAGCGTGCTCGGGGCAACGCTCGCCTGGCGCGGCGCCGACGAGCTGTGCTTCATCGGCGAACAGCGCGCCCGGGCCCGCGTCCATACAATCGCCGACATCCGTGACGGTCGCCAGGGGGCCGACCGCCCCCTCACCCCCGGCGACCACGCCGTCGCGGCCTTCTCGATTGCCGCCGATGGTCAGCTCGGCATCATCGATGCCACGCTCACCGATCCCCCCGACCTCTATCTCGTGGGGGGCAACGGAGCGATGGATCGGCTCACAAAGCTCAATCCCCAGGTCGATGGCTGGAAGCTGCCGACAATTTCGCTCGTGCAATGGCGCGCTCCTGACGGCCGTGAGGTCGAGGGGGTGCTCGAGCTTCCCCCAGACGCCAAGCCTGGGGAGCGGCTGCCGCTGGTGGTGGAGATCCACGGCGGCCCGACCGGCTCGTCGCTCCTCCAATTCCAGTTCTGGATCTACGGCCGCGTCCTCCTCCCCGCCAAGGGCTACGCGCTCCTCTCCCCAAACTACCGCGGCTCGACCGGCTACGGCGACGATTTCCTCGAGGAGCTCATCGGTCGCGAGAACGACATCGAGGTCGCCGACATCCTCGCGGGGGTCGACGCGATGGTCGCTTCCGGCATCGCCGATCCCGACCGGATCGGCGTGATGGGGTGGAGCAACGGCGGCTATCTGACCAACTGCCTCGTGGCGGCGAGCGACCGCTTCAAGGCGGCCAGCAGTGGCGCTGGCGTCGTCGATCAGGTGATCCAGTGGGGCACGGAGGACACCCCCGGCCACGTCGTCAACTTCATGGGGGGCAAGCTGCCGTGGGCCGAGCCCGACGCCTACCGGGCGGCCTCGCCGATGTATGCGCTCGACCGGGTGAAGACCCCGACGCTCCTCCATGTCGGCGAGCTCGACGCCCGCGTTCCGGCGGCCCATGCCCGGGCGATGTACCGGGCCCTCAAAACCTACCTCGACGTTCCGACGGAGCTGGTCGTCTATCCCGGCGCCGGCCATGGCCTCGTCAAGCAAAACCACCGCCGCGCCAAGATGGAATGGGATCTCGCCTGGTTCGAGCGCCATCTCCTCGGCAAGTCCAACGTGCCTCCCGCCACGCCTCAGACACCGCCGGCGCAATGATGATCATGCGCTCGGGGCGGGAGGAGAGCAGTCAACAATGACGCGGACCGCCCGTGGTAGAACTCTCGCGATGTGACCTGGGTTTCCCGAGTGGAGAAGGTCAGGGATGACGTTTTCCACGGGCAGCTAAGACCAGCTTAGCGAAGGAGGACTAAGAGTTTTGAAGTCCTGGTGAGACGATCTTTTTTTCCAGGAGGCCAAAACCATATTGCACAACCAGGGCCAGCGCTGCGGCCGGCACAGCCCCTTGGAGAATAAGCGAAAGATCGTTCAGTCGGATGCCCGTCAAGATCGATGATCCGTAGCCACCGGCACCGATGAGCGCGCCGATTGTCGCTGTTCCGACGTTGATCACCGCAGCGGTTTTGATCCCCGAAAGAATCGAAGGTTGGGCCAGCGGCAACTCGACCAACCGAAGTCTCGCCCTGGCATCGAGCCCCAACACTTCTGCCGATTCGCGGATGGAAGCCGGGATTTGCTTAATTCCTGCGTAAGTCCCACGGACAATCGGAAGCAGGCTATAGAGAAACAAGGCCATGATGGCCGGTGCAGGTCCGATCCCCATCCCAAACAGTGCAAACAGTGGCATGACAAACACCAGTAACGCCATCGACGGCAACGTTTGAATCACCCCGACGACTCCCAGGACCGTTTGGCCGAGGGCTTCGTTTCGCGAAGCGAGGATTCCAAGAGGGATTGCAGACAGGATCGCCAGGCCGAGGGAAATCAGAACCAAAAAGAGGTGTTCCCAAGTCGTGCTCACAACACGCTCGATGATCTTTCTGGATTCGACCCATCGCCCTTCTTGGGGAAGCGATAGACCCAGATTCAGTTTGTTGTTGAGAAACTCACCGGCCACAATCGTTTCCTGCCTGCGGTCCAATCGCACCTCTGCAGACATCGACGACATCTCCTCGGGGGTGATCAACCCCTGCATTCTCATAATCGCTTCGGCGACTTTGGGGGCACGATTTGCTAAGTCGTCTCGCATCAGGACCACCGCATAGTAGACTGGAAAGAACGCCAGATCATCTTCGAGAGCCACCAGATCGTAGTACTTGACCTCAGGGTCAGTCGTGTACAAATCTGCTACCTGGATGGAGTCTTTTTCCAGGCCTCGATAGGCCAGATTGTGATCCATGACTTTGATCCGCGTGTGAGGCAGTCCGTATTTTTCTTTGAGCGGACGCCAGCCATCCTTGCGCTCGACGAATTCATCGCTGAATCCCAATTGGAGCTCGGGATGGTTTTTCAGGTCGCTGATCTTTGTGATCCCGAATCGCTGGGCGATCGAACGGCGCATCCCTAATGCGTAAGTATTATTGAAGCCCACACGCTCGGACATCACGACTTTTTTCGTAGCGAGGGCATTTCGCATGTCGCCTTCGGATTCGATCTTGGTCCCTTCCCGAGCCACATCGGCAAGGATTTCTTCGCGGATCGTGCCGGTGTAGTCGACGTACGCGTCGATTTCGCCAGTGATAAGGGCTTGCCAAAGGATTTGGGTGCCTCCGAGCTCGGCCCGATGGCGGACCTGTGCACCGGTATTCTTTGCCAAATGTGAAAGCAATTCACCTAAAATGACCGATTCAGTGAAAGACTTTGAGCCGATCCCGACTTGGGGTGCTTGGGCATGGACTGCCGATGTGCCCAGTGGATTGGAGAAGCAAGATAAATACCCAAAGAGGCCAACAAGCAGTGACGCAATTCGAGGTCTCACGAGGCCCCCCTTGCGTTGGGCAGTGTTGGCAATCGCTGTGCATTGACGAATCGGGTTACGTAGTCATTTGCAGGATGCAAGATCATCTCCTCGAGCTTGCCTTGTTGGACGATGCAACCTTCGCCGAGCATGATCACATGATCACCAAAGAAACCGGCCTCGCCCATGTCGTGTGTAACGGTGATGGCAGTCTTGTTCAGAGATCGAAAGATCTTCAGCAAGTCCTCTTGCAGATCGTAACGAACCAGCGGATCGAGAGCCCCCATCGGTTCATCCAGGAGCATGACGGGAGGATCGAGCATCAAGGCTCGCATGATCCCGACACGTTGCCGCTGGCCACCGGAGATCTGTCCAGGGTAGCGGTCCAGGGCGGGGCGGGGCAGTCGGGTCAAATCGGCCAACTCGTCGATCCGGTTTTGAACCTGCTGGTCTGACCAACCCAAATGCCTGGCCATCAGGCCGACATTCTGAGCAGCAGTCAAATGCGGGAAGAGTCCCCCGTCTTGGATGACGTAGCCCATCCGATGACGCATTTGCATGATGTTCCGGGTGTTTAACTCGACCCCGTCGAAGAGGACTCGACCTGAGTTGGGGGTGAGTAATCCGGCTAGCAAACGCAGCAGGGTGCTTTTGCCGCAACCGCTCGGCCCGATCAAAACCGTTGATTTGCCGGTCTGAAAATCGATCGATGTCGGTTGCAACACCGTCTGATCGCCGAACGACTTGGAGACTTCTTCGAGCTTAAACACGATCTTGGTCTGTCTCTTTATGCCGTAATCGATCCAGGTATTGGCTCTTGATCGGGATCACCCAGATGACCACACCCCAGAACGCTCGGGGGAAGATGATCGCCACAAAGTGTGCCGACCTGCCGCTCACCCGTCAACAGACGGGGTCTGAGTGTGATTGGACTGGGCGTGCGTCCCGTGTTGAGCGGAGCTATGACCGAAAGTCATGTTCGGTGAGCGCATGAAAAAAGACGGCGTATCCTGCTTGGGCTACTCCCCCACCAGCCGCCCCACGTCAGGGCAAAAGGATACGCCGTCATGCAAGGTTTGACGGTTCGCGGTTTGGAACGTCTCGGATCGAGAGCAAGGGTTGTGCGGTCGTCCCGCGAAGGTGCGGAGCGGATCGGCGAGATCATGGAGAGCGGGCGGATCCCGCTCGACTCGATCGTCCGTGATGAAGCGAGTCGGATGCTGCAGGCAGCCCCCATCCGGATTTACAGAAGGAATGTTGCACTACCTGGCCGCCGTTGCGTTGTCCGTCACGGCTCCCTGCCGTCCCGAGAGATCCCGACCGAATCGGCGTGATGGGGTGGAGCAACCTCGACGTCCCGACGGAGCTTGTCGTCTGTCCCGGCGCCGGCCACGGGCTTGGCAAGCAACACCACCGCCGTGCCAAGATGGCATGGGATCTCGCCTGGTTTGAGGGCCATCTCCTCGGCAAATCAAACGTGCCCCCTGCGACGCCGCCGGCGAAATGATGCCAGGGCCGCTCACTCCCCGCCTGTGACTTCGATCGACACGATTTCCAGACCCGCATCTTCGAGGATCGTGAGCGCGTAGATGTCGGCCACCTCGAGCCCCTCGGCGATGTTGGCAAGCGTCGGATTGACCGCCACGAGATCGGCGGGCGTGAGCTCGACCTCGAAGGCGTCGCCGTTGCGGGCTTGACGCTGTGGGGGCACGTCGACTTCGAACTTCCCCGAAAACACCCCCTGCATTCGCTGCGTGCTCACGCCGAAGCGGATCGCCACGGGGCGCTTCGTCCGGCCGCGGAAGCGGAAGCGGGAGGCGGGGCCGATCCGCACCGGCGCATCGGAGGCCCGCCACACCGCGGCACCAACGACATGGAGGAGCACCGGCGCACGGCTCCCTTCGCGCCACAGCAGAGGAAAGGCCGCCAGACTCGCCGACCGCTCGGCCGTTGCCAGCCGGAGGAGCCCGTGCCCGTCGGCACCGATCGACATGGGATCGAGCCGCCAAGCCGCCGTCGGATCGGGCTGCAGCTCGGCGGTGAGGGGCGCATCGGCGGCGAGTGTCACCGTGCACCGGCTCCCCGGAAGAACGTCGAGAACGGCGCCGTCGACGCGCCGGGCCGCTCGGACCATGCCGGCATGAACCCGCAGCACCGTCTCGGTCGCCCCGGAGCGGACGTCGAACAGGGCCCCGGTCGCTTCGAGGACCGCGGCTGGCGTCCGCACCACGACCGGCGCCGCAGCCGCTCCGGACGCCGGGTCGAGCCACAGGCTCCCCTCGACGAGGTCGAACCGCCGCTCCCCCGCCTCGGGGCGGAGAACGCGGATCACCGACTCCCCGGCGATCGTCAGCTTGGCCCCGTCGCCGAGAACGGTGGCAAGCCAGGCATCGCTCGATCGCGACTCGAGCGTGTCACCAGGCCCCACCGTCGCCCCCGGCGCGATTCCCTCCTCGATCCGCCCTGCCGCCGTAAACAACCGCGTCGCCCCGACGGCCTTCGTCACCTGCCCGATGACCAGGAGCGCGGCCGGCCGCGCAGAAAGTGCCCCCGCCGCGGCCGCCGCCACGACAAGCCCGGCGGCGATCGCCGGCCAGCGCCACGCCTGCCGCCTGACCTGGGGCCGCTCCCCTGCCCTGCTCGGTGTCTCGCTCCACGTCCCCTCCCCAGCCATACGCCTGCAGTCAGCCACCGTGACCGCCTGCTCGGCGAGATCGCGGAGGAGCTCCCGGGCGGCCGGATCCTGCCGTAGGATTGTCTCGACCTGGCAGCGCTCGTCCGCCGAGCCGCCGCCGTCGAGATAGACAAGCAACCGCTCGAGCAGCAGGCCGGTGGCGCCGGGTCGGTCGTGTCGCGTCATCGGATCGCTCCCTTGGCCTCGATCAGCTTCCCCTCGACGCGCTGCCGGAGGGTCGCGTGCAAGCGCGACAGCCGCTTGTAGACCGCATCGAGCCCCACCCCCACGGCCGCCGCCACCTCGGCACAGCCCAGGCCATCCGCATAGCGAAGCTCGAGCACGCGCCGCGACTCGGCAGGCACATCCTCGAGACACTCGCGGAGAGCCGCCAGCCGCCCCCCCTCCGGGCCACGCTCGATCCAGTCGGCGTCGAGGCGGTCGAGGAGCCCGGCCTCAATCCCCACCTCCTCGCGCGACAGCCGCCTCCGCCAGTCGATCGCGGCGTGGCGCATGGCGATGAACGCCCAGGACACGAGCGCCGCTTCGGCCTCGAAAGCAACATTCGTGGAAATCGCCTTCACGGCCACCGTCTGGAAGATGTCCTCGGCGGCGTGGGCGTCGCGCGTCACGATCCAGGCCGCCGCCGAAAGACGCGTTCGCCATGGCATCAAGACGCGGAGGATCTGGGCGTTGTCGAGCGGCATGGTGGAATCGAGCGGGGAGCCTGGCGTGTCACTCCTTGGCCCGCACCAGCTCGATCGTGATCGGCTGGGGCAATTCGATCGTGAGCGTCATCGTGTCGGGGCCAGTGAAGCGATGGCGGAGCGTGAGATCGAATCGATTCCCATCCCCGCCGGTGATGCCGAGCCGCGCCGTCGCGGCGCCGTCGTCGCCGACCGTCCAACCCCCGGCGAAGGTCGCCCCCCGGGAATCCCCCCCCACCTGAAAGACGGCGCCGTCGGCGGCATTGACCGCCAGCAGCGACGTTGACGGATTGTCGCCGCCGGTGTTCACGACCTCGAGAACGCGATCGGGAATCTTCCAGGCGTAGGTCGTGTGCACAATTCGACCGCCGGTCGCCTTGTCGACCCAGGTGCCCGGAAGGCGATCCAACTTCCGCAACGCGAGAATCTCGGCAAGCGACTTCCCCTTCGTATCGGCGACGGGCGTGGTCTCCTCGTTGACGAAAAACAAAAAGTCGTTGCTCGCGAGTCCACCCGGATTTTGCACCTGAAGCAGATGCATCCCGTCGCCGGGCGTGGTAGCCAGCTCCACCACGACCGTTTCCCCATCGACACGCACGAGCCCCTCGGCACGGCGACCGTCGACGAGGGGAAACGCGCCTTCATCGACATGCCGGCCACGTATCGTCATCAGCCGCTCTCGGGATTTCAGCCGCGGAAACGCCTCATGCCCCGCTTGGGCCTGAATCTCCCCCTCCGTCCAGATCGCCGGCTGCGGCTGCGCGCCTTTGGCACCGATGCGGGCGGTGAACGTCGAGGTGAAGTCGCCGGCCGCGGCGGCAGCGAGAAGATCGTCGCGCGACCAGCGCCGGCCGCTCCCGTCATGCGTGACATACACAGAAGCGTCCTTCCCCCCATCAAACTCGAGCACCACGTCGCTCGCCCCGTCGCCTGCCTTCAAAATCCCTTCACCGCGGAGGAGCACCGTGCCGTCGCTCGTGGCGGCTTCGAGGGCCGCGAGGAGATCGCGCGTGAGGCGCTGATCGGGGGCGGCCGTGGTGGCATCGAGCGTCACCTGCCGGCCGAAAGCTCCGGGAAAGCCAGTGCTCCCCTCGAGGACCATCTCCCACACCGGGTCAAACCGCTCCCGGCCCCCCCACGACATCCGCCACACGTCGCGCTCAGGGGTGCCACGGTGGGCGATGTCGCGGAAGAAATCGAAATCGATGATGTTGAGCCGCCCCTGCGGGAGGATCAGCCAGCGGTCGTAGGCTCCGCGCCACGTCGGCGTATCCATCCCGGTGCCGGGAGTGTTCGTGCTCACCAGATGGGGCATCCGGTGGCAATCGCCGCAGACATTCGGCGTCGGCTTCGAGGGAT
>Ga0114973_10000647_pt1 | contig 26258 bp, 15 predicted proteins | sample M_140807_MF_Meta_FD_87025 | JGI IMG/M metagenome (GOLD analysis project Ga0114973, IMG submission 87025) | Freshwater microbial communities from Lake Montjoie, Canada to study carbon cycling - M_140807_MF_MetaG | ecosystem: Environmental > Aquatic > Freshwater > Lake | place: Lake Montjoie...
CTACTCCCACACGGCCTCGCCGGCGGTGGCGATCGTCGTCAACGGCCTGGTCACGGGGAGCACATACGTCTTCCGTGTGGCGGCGGTCAATCCGCTCGGGGCCGGGGTGGCCTCGGCGATTTCCAATGCCGTCACGGTCATTGCCGCGCCGACCCCGCCGACCAACGTGGTGGCGAAGGCGGGCGACAAGATTGTCAGCCTCTCGTGGACGGCTTCGTCGACGAGCAACGGGTCGCCGATCACCGACTACGTGATCGAGGTCCGCAAAGCGACCGAGACGGGCTGGACGGTTTTTGCCGACGGCGTGTCGGCGGCGACCACCGCGATCGTGACCAATCTCGTCAACGGCACGAGTTACGCCTTCCGGGTGACGGCGAAGAACGGGGCCGGGCTCTCGGCCCCGTCGGCCGAATCGATGATCGTGACGGCGATCGGCCCGCCGGCGGCGCCAACCGGGCTCACCGGGCAGCCGTCGCGCGGCACGGTAACGCTCAGCTGGACCGCTCCCACCGACACCGGCGGCCAGCCGATCACCCGCTATGTCGTTCAGTACCGTGTCAACAAGGCGGGTTCGGCGTGGGTGACCGCGACGTGGCCGGCCGGCGTGTCACCGACGGCGACGACGGCGAAGATCAGCGGCTTTGTCACCCGCTTCGGTCACCTCTTCCGCGTGGCGGCCGTGACGGCGCAGGGCCAGGGTGACTGGTCGGCGGAGGCCGGTCCGATCAACCCCTTCGCGTGATCGGCTTCTCTCCCGCGACCTTCCGCCGGCAGACGGCGCTTGGGGATTGAATCCCCCGGCGCCTTGCCGGGGGGCCACTCATTCCCCCCATCTTCCCCACTGTGGCGGTCGACAGACCGCTTGACTTGGCAAGATGGGATGGAAGGGAAGATTCGCCCGGATCGAGCCCCGGCCGGCGGGCTCTCTTCGGCCCGCAGGATTTGTGCATTCTCCCCGGATTGCCCGGTCGCCGTGACCGGCATTTGAGGATCGAGAGTCACGACCAGCATGACCGTCAGCCGAAAAACCAGGGGAACCGTTTTCCTTGGGAGGATCATGACGTCATGAACGCTTGGCAGGATCGGGCGGATTCTCCGCGTGGCGTGCGGGTTGCCGGTTGTACGGGCTTGGCCCGGACGCTCCGCAACACGACAGGCCTCGGCCTGACGGCCACGGCGCTCCTTTTGTCCGCGGCCGCTCCGGCCGCAGTAATGGCCGGTGGCTTCGACAGCTTCCTCGACGGCGAGGGGGATCGGGTCGTCGATCCGGTCGAAACCTCGGTGCTCACCCCCGGGCAGCAGGAGCCGATGATCGGCTTCGGCGATCCCTCCGATGGGTTCGGCGACTACGACTCGGCGGCGACCGTCGATGCCGTCCCGCGGGTCGACGGCGTCTACCCCGGCGCTGAACCGGGCGTCATCCCCTACGGTGGCGGTGCCGACGGCGGCTTCGGCACCTGGAACGGGCCGGTCGACTTCGGTCCCGGGCTGTTCCGGCCGGTGTCGCCCCGGTGGGTCGTGCAGACCGACGCCCTCTTCCTCTGGCAGGGGAACATCGGCAGTCGTCCGCTGTACCTCAACGACCAGGCCACGACGACGCAGCCGAATCCCTTTCCCCCACCCGCCACGCTGCCCACCACCGCCCTCGACATCAACCAGACGGCCAACCAGGCGGCGGCCGGCCCCCGCGTCGGGGTGATTCTGAATCTCGACAACATCTATTCGGTCGAGGGGAACTACTTCAATGTCCGGCCGTTCAATGGCGAACAGTCGACGCCGCACACGGCCGGCGCCTACCAACAGAACTTCCTCGCCGGCTTCCGGCCGCCCGACGCCCCAGGCTTTCAGGACGTCGACTGGGCGCAGGCGACGACGAATGCTTCGATCATGAGTGCCGAGCTCAACTGGCGCCGGCGGACCTACGGACCGGTCACCTGGCTGGGCGGTTTCCGCTGGGTGGAATGGAATCAGGGGCTGCAGCTCCTCGACACCTACGGCACGACCGCGCCGACACCACTGCAACAGGCGGAGCGGATCACGACAAACACCATCAACGACCTCTACGGTGGTCAGGCCGGTGCCGACGTGATGCTCTGGAACAACGGCGGGCCGATCCGCTTCAACGCCGTCGGCAAGGCGGGGGTGTTTCTCAACAACGCCGTCCAGCACACGAGCGGTTTCTCGGAGGGGGATCTCGGGCCACTCTCCGCCGCCGCTCAACAGACGGCGTTCTTCGGTGAACTGGGGATCTTCGGTACCTGGCAGCTGACCGATTGGCTCGCCTGGCGCACCGGCTACAACTTCTTCTGGCTCTCCGGGGTCGCCGTGCCAGTCGATCAGCTCAACACCACCGACGTTCTCAACAACACCGCCACGATCAACACCAACGGCAGCGTGTTCCTCAACGGCGTCCAGTTCGGCCTCGAGAGCCGCTGGTAGGCGAGGATGGAGCCGGAACCGGGGCGATGAGCCCCGGCAGGCCGAAGCGTTCCAGGGCTTCGCCGGTGTGGCTGCGGAGGAGTGGTTCACTCCCCGCCGCCGGGCCGGCGGAGCCCGGGCCGTTTCCGGGGCGGATGAGAGTCCCTTCGGCCCCGCCTGCCGCCCGCCAGCGGGCGGCGTGGATCGCCACGTCCTCCGGCGGCCCCTCGACGACGATCCGCCCCCCGCCGTCCCCCGCCTCGGGGCCCATGTCGATCACCCGGTCGGCCGCGGCGACGACCTCGAGATTGTGCTCGACGACGAGGACGGTGTTGCCCGAGTCGACGAGCCGCTCGAGGACATGGAGGAGCTTCTCGATGTCGGTGAAGTGGAGCCCGGTCGTCGGCTCGTCGAGGATGTAGAGCGTGCTTCCCGTCCCCGGCTTGGCGAGCTCGCGGGAGAGCTTCACGCGCTGGGCCTCGCCGCCGGAGAGTTGCGGGGCCGGCTGGCCGAGGGTCACGTACCCCAGTCCGACGTCGACGAGCGTGGCGAGGATCCGCGACACCTGCGGCACCCCCTCGAAGAGCCGGGCCGCATCGGCAACGCTCATCGCCAGGACGTCGGCGATGCTCTTGCCGTGCCACTTCGCATGGAGCGTCTCGCTGGAATAGCGGCTCCCCCGGCAGGCCTCGCACTCGACCCACACATCGGGGAGGAAGTGCATCTCGACGCGCCGCCGGCCGAGCCCCTCACAGGCCTCGCAGCGGCCGCCCGGGACGTTGAACGAGAACGTCCGCGGCGTGAAGCCGCGCGTCTTCGACTCCGGCACCTTGGCGAACAGATCGCGGATGTGGTCGAAGACGCCGGTGTAGGTGGCAGGTGTCGAGCCGGGGGTCGAGCCAATCGCCTCCTGGTCGACGAGGATCACTTTGTCGATCGATTCCATCCCGCGGATCGAATCGTGGTGGCCGGGCTGCTCGCGCGCGGCGTGGAGCCGGCGTGCCAGTGCCCTCCACAGGACTTCGAGGACGAGCGACGTCTTGCCGCTCCCGCTCGGGCCGGTGACGGCGGTGAGCACGCCGAGGGGGATGCGGGCGTCGAGGCCTTTGAGCGTGCGGTGGCGGATGCCGCGGATCTCGAGCCAGCCGGTTGGCTCGCGGCGGCCGTCGCGCGCCTTCCGCTGGAGGATCGCGTCGCAGGCCCGGCGGGCGGTGAGAAACGGCCCGGTGGGGCTCCCCGGCAGCGTCGCCAGCCGGGCAGGGGGGCCCTCGGCGACGATCCACCCCCCTTCGCGGCCGCTCCCCGGGCCGAAGTCGAGCGTCATGTCGGCGGCCGCCACCACCTCACGATCGTGCTCGACGACGACGAGCGTGTTGCCGAGGTCGCGGAGCTTCCCGAGGGCTGTGATCAGACGGTGCGTGTCGCGCGGATGGAGGCCGATCGTCGGTTCGTCAAGAACGTAGAGCACGCCGGTCAGGCCGCTGCCGACCTGGGCCGCCAGGCGGATCCGTTGGAGCTCGCCGCCGGAAAGGCTGCCGGCCGGCCGGGCGAGGTCGAGGTAGTCGAGGCCGACGTCGACAAGGAACGTCACGCGCGAGAGCAATTCGCGGAGGAGATCGGCGGCGATCTTCCGCTCCGAATCGGCAAGCGTTACTCCCTCGAGCGCCCCCTTGAGCCGCCCCAGGGGCATGCGGCACCAGACATCGAGGGGGCGGCCCCAGAGGGTCACCGCCGAGGCGACGTCGGCCAGTCGGCTGCCGCCGCACTCGCTGCAGGGGACCTCGCCGAGCACCGCATCGACCCGGCCGCGGAGCCCGACGACGAGCCGGGCCGCCTCCTCGCAGGCCTGCTCGAGCCCCTTGAAGCGGAAGGCGAACCACGGGCCGGCCTCCTTGACGCCGCCAGAGGGATGGGCCACCTCGATCCAGCGCTCGCCGGTTCCCTCGAAGAGCACGCGTTGCTGGAGGCCAGAGAGCTCCACCAGCGGCACGTCGGTCGGCAGGCCGCTCACCGCGCACAGCGCGACGAGCATCGCCTTGGAGACGGGGCTCGAAAGCTGCGGCCAGAGGTCGAGGGCCCCATCGGCGAGCGACACCGTCGGATCGCGGACGAGCGCCGAATGCTCCACGCCCGTCCGGGTTCCCAGGCCGTCGCAGCGCGGGCACCAGCCGAGCGGGCTGTTGAAGGAGAACTGCCGCGGTTCGAGCGGTTTGAATCCCCGGCCACACCCCGGGCAGGCGAGGAGCCGGCTGTGGACCTCGACGGGCCAGTCGGGTTCCTCGAGGGCTTCGCCGCCGTGCCCCTCGGTCTGTCTGGCCACGAGCATGGTGCCCCCGCCGGCCGCGAACGCCGCCTCGATGCTCTGGGCGAGCCGGCTGCGGGCGGTGGGATCGGCGGTGACGCGGTCGACGACGATCTCGATCCGGTTCTTCCGTTTGCGGTCGAGCTCCGGCTTGTCGTCGAGATGGACGGTGCGCCCGTCGATCCGCACGCGCACCCACCCGGCCGCCTTGAGCGTTGCGAAGAATGCATCGGAGGATTGGCCGACGCGCGGCTCGGCCGGCGCCAGGAGGAGCATCCGTGTCCCCGGAGGGTGGGCCAAGAGCCGCTCAACGGTCTTGTCGACACTCCGCGCCCCGACCGGCACGCCGCACTCCGGGCAGTGCATCCTCCCCAGCCGGGCGCCGAGGACGCGGAAATAGTCGTACATTTCCGTCAGTGTGCCGACCGTCGAACGGGGCGTGCTGCCGGTGGCTCGCTGCTCGATCGCCACCGCCGGCGACAGCCCCTCGATCCGCTCGAACAGCGGCTTCGGCACCTGGCCGACGAACTGACGGGCGTACGGGCTCAAGCTCTCGACATACCGGCGCTGCCCCTCGGCGTAGAGGGTGTCGAAGGCGAGCGAGGTCTTCCCCGAGCCGCTCGGCCCGCAGCAGACCGTCATGGCGCCCCGGGGGATGTCGGCATCGACCGATTTGAGGTTGTGCTGGCGGGCGCCCCGGACCTCGATCGAGGCGGGGCCGGGGTCGCGCGAGGCGGCCGTGATCCGTGCCAGGATGTCGCGCTCGAGGGCCGCCGGATCGACGGCGGCCCGGCGCCGCGCGGCCCGGCGCGGTGGTGGGGCGGCGGCACCGGCCGCGAGGATCGATTTGAGGGCGAGGCCGGTCTGCGAGCCCTTCGCCCGGGCCACCTTCTCCGGCGTCCCCTCGGCGACGATCTTCCCGCCGCCAGAGCCCCCCTCGGGGCCGAGGTCGATGACCCAGTCGGCCCGCTTCACGACGTCGAGGTTGTGCTCGACGACGAGGACGGTATTGCCGGCGTCGACGAGCCGCTCGAGGACGACGAGGAGCTGGCGGACGTCGGCCATGTGGAGCCCCGTCGTCGGCTCGTCGAGGATGTAGAGCGTTCGCCCCGTCGACCGCTTGGCAAGCTCGCGCGAGAGCTTGACCCGCTGGGCCTCGCCGCCGGAGAGCGTCGGCGAGGGCTGGCCGAGATGGAGGTAGTCGAGGCCGACGTCGCAGAGGGTCTCGAGCTTGCGGGCGATGTCGGGGGCATCGGCGAACAGCGTCCGCGCGTCGCCGATCTCCATCCCGAGGAGGTCGGCAACGTTCTTCCCCTTCCAGCGCACCTCGAGGGTGTCGCGGGAGAACCGGGCCCCGCCGCAGGTCTCGCATGGCACCCAGACATCGGCGAGGAAGTCCATGTCGAGCCGCACCGAGCCGTTCCCCTCGCAGGCCTCGCACCGCCCCCCGGCGACATTGAAGCTGAAGCGCCCCGCCTTCCAGCCACGCGTCTTGGCATCCGGGAGCATCGTGAGGAGGGTGCGGATGTCGTCCCAGACCTTCACGTAGGTCGCCGGGTTGCTGCGGGGCGTGCGGCCGATCGGTGATTGATCGATGACGATCACTTTGTCGAGCTCGTCGGCCCCCAGCAGCGCGGCGAACTCACCGGGTCGCGCCGCCTCGCTCCCGAGCTTCTCGCGGAGGGCCGGCTCGAGGACGTCGCCGACGAGCGAGCTCTTCCCGCTCCCCGAGACGCCGGTGATGCAGACGAGGAGCCCGAGCGGGATCTCCACGTCGACACCCCGGAGGTTGTTGTGCCTGATCCCTTCCATCCGCAGCCGCCGCTCACCGCGGGGGCGGCGGCTGGTGGGGACCTCGATCCGGTCGCGCCCCGAGAGGAATGCGCCGGTGATGCTGCGTGGATTCGCCGCCACGTCGTCGGGTGTTCCGGCTGCCACCACCTCGCCACCGCGCTTCCCCGGCCCGGGGCCGAAGTCGACCACCCAATCGGCGGCGCGGATCGTTTCCTCGTCGTGCTCGACGACGACGACGGTGTTCCCCTTGTCGCGGAGGGCCTGGAGCGCGCCGAGGAGGCGGGTGTTGTCGCGTGGGTGGAGGCCGATGGAGGGCTCATCGAGGACGTAGAGCACCCCCGACAGACCGGAGCCGATCTGTGCGGCGAGGCGGATCCGCTGGCTCTCGCCGCCGGAGAGTGTCGGCGCCTTGCGGTCGAGGGCGAGGTAGCCCAGGCCGACCTGATCGAGGAAATCCAGCCGCGAACGGATCTCCTTCATCAGCTCCGTGGCGATCACCGTCTGCGTCGGGTCGAGCACGAGAACGGAGAGAAACTCCCGCGCGTCGGCGATCGGCAGGCCGCAGAGGCGGTCCAGCGACAGCTCCGCACCGTGCGCCGCACGGGCCGACTTCGACGCGGTGGCGATCCGGACGGCCCGGGCCTGCGGCGAGAGCCGGGCCCCGTGGCAGCCGTGGCAGGGGGTGATCCGCATGAGCTTTTCGAGCATCCGCCGGAGGATCCCGCTCTTGGCATTCCGCCACCGGTTGCCGAGCATCGAGAGGATCCCCTCGAAGCGGGTCTTCGCGCCGCGCTCCGCCTTCCCCCGTTTCCAGGCCAGACGGATCTCCTCGAGGCCCGTGCCCTCGAGCCAGATCCGCCGCTGCAGCGGCGTGAGATCCTCCCATGGGGTGTCGAGGAGCGTGCCGGCGGGGAGCTTTCGCTTCGCCTCGGCGTGGGCGGCGACTCCCGTGAACAGGCGCCGCATCCAGCGCGGCATGTCGCGGAAGCTCCCCAGGATCCCCAGCGCCCCCTTGCGGAGCGACTTGCCCGGTTCGGTGACGAGTTTGTCGGGATCGATGCCATAGATTTCGCCGAGCCCCTCGCAGGCCGGGCAGGCTCCCTGCGGGCTGTTGAAGCTGAAGAGCTGCGGTTCGGGCGTGGCGTAGCTGACGCCACAGGCGGTGCAGGCATAGCGGCTGGAGAGGACGAGCTCGTCAGAGCCCGCTTGGGCCGGTCGATCGGCCGCTTCGTTGTCGTCGTCATCGCCGGTCTTTCGCTTCGCCTTCTTCTTCCGCGCCGCAGCCGGCGCCGTGGCAGCGACGGGCGTGGAGTCCCCTTCTGGCTCGGCGGCCACGATTACCATCCCCCCGCCGGTGCGGAGCGCCAGTTCGACCGCTTCGGCAAGCCGGCTGCGCGTCGAGTCACCGGGCACGAGACGATCGACGACGACCTCGATCGTGTGCTTGAGGAGCTTCTCCAGCGGCGGCGGATCCTCGACGCGGACGACACGGCCGTCGACGCGGGCCCGGGTGAATCCCTGGCGGACGAGATCGGTGAACAGGTCGCGGTGCTCCCCCTTGGCGTCGCGCACCAGCGGCGCGAGGACGAGGATCCGCCGCCCTCCCCGGTGGGAGAGGATCCGCTCGACGATTGCGTCGCGCGGTTGGGCCTCGAGGACCCCGTCGCACTCGGGGCAATGGGCCTGGCCGACCCGCGCGTAGAGGACGCGGAGGAAATCGTGGATCTCCGTCATCGTCGCCACCGTCGAGCGCGGGTTGGTGCCGGCCGACTTTTGCGCGATGGAGATCGAGGGGGAGAGGCCGGTGACGCTGTCGACGTCGGGGCGGGGCAGCTGCCCGAGGAACTGCCGGGCGAAGGTCGAGAGGCTCTCGACGTACCGCCGCTGCCCCTCGGCGTAGAGCGTGTCGAACGCCAGGCTCGACTTCCCTGATCCGCTCACCCCGGAGAGGCAGACCAGCCGCCCACGGGGGAGTCCGACGGTGATATCCCGGAGGTTGTGCTCACGGGCGCCGCGGACCACGATCGGGGGGACTTGCATGGGGAAGAACCGGATGAATGGCGGGAAAAAACCGTCGACCGGGCGCCATTGTAGCGCCCCTCGGCCGGCAGGCTGGACATCGCCTCCGGGCTGCCATACCATCGGTTTCCCTGGTGGGCGTCTCCGCGGAGCCGCCCGCCGTCGACGGGGCGGTAGCTCAACTGGGAGAGCGCGGCGTTCGCAATGCCGAGGTTGGGAGTTCGATCCTCCTCCGCTCCACTGCAGGTGCAGGTGTAGTTACAGGTGCATGTCAACGGTCCACGAGCGCCCGCAGACGCCCGGGTGTGGTGCTTGGGCGCACGGCTCGCTTGAGAGCTCTGGTTTCGGAGTGATTGGGCCGGGAATCGCTCCATGGCCATCTCGGCTGATCCCTCTGCCGATCTCATGCTCCGGGTGCAGGCCGGCGATGCCGAGGCGTTCGAGCAGTTGGTCACCCTCTGGCAGGACCGGCTGGTGACGCTCTTCCTCCACCACACCGGCGACCACTCCACCGCCGAGGATCTCGCCCAGGAGGTGTTCCTCCGCGTGTACCGCGCGCGGGAGGGCTACCGTCAGACGGCGAAGTTCTCCACCTGGATCCACACGATCGCCAACAACGTGGCCAGCGACTTGCGGCAACGGGCCTACCGGCGGATGGAGCACGGGGTCGCCCCGTCGACGTCGTCGTCGTCGAGTGCCGTCGGCCTGGAGCAGATCGCCGTCGCCGCCAGCGGCGAGCGCCCAGCGCGCGAGGCCGATCGGCAGGAGCTTCAGTCGGTCGTCCGCGACGCGATCTCCGCGCTCAACGAGAACCAGCGGATGGCGGTGCTACTGGCCAAGTTCGAGCACTGTTCGTACGAGGAGATCGCCACGGCGATGGGGTTGTCGGTGCCGGCCGTGAAATCGCTCCTCTTTCGGGCCCGTGACCAGCTCCGCGCGACGCTCGAGTCGTATCAGCGCGACGGCGTCCGGGCTCCCGCAGCCGGGGAGGCCGGTGGAGGAGCGTCATGAGCCGGTCCGCCCCACGGCCCGCCGACACCCCTCCGACGGCCCCGCCCGGAGGCGACGGCGGCGATGCGCTCGACGACATCCGCATCCTCCTCGATGGCCTGGCTCCCTCCGCCGCCCCGGTGAGCCTCGCCTCGACAACGATCGAGATGGCCGCGGTTTCTCCTGGAGGGCGGACAGCCCCCCACCTGCAGCCACCGCGGCGACCACGGAGCCGGTCGTGGTGGGGGCCGGTGGGGTGTGTCCTCGGGGCTCTCGTGCTCGGGCTCGTCGTCGGTCGTGCCACCACCACCGACCCCGACGAGCGGATCCTCGAGTATCTTCCCGTCGTCGAACACCTCGGCGTGCTCCAGGAGGCGGGCTCCGTGGCGTTCCTGCGGTCGGTCGCCAAACGGGGCTATCCGCCCCCGCGCCGGTTCTCCTTCGGCCGCTCCCCCGACGAGCGCGGGGCGCGCCCGGACGATCCCCAGGATCCTTCCCCGGAGGCTGACGACTGGCTGCCACTGACGGAGACGCTCGAGGCCCTCCAGGAAGGCCCGTTCGGTCCTGAGACCCCGGCCGTGGAGATCGACGCCCGCCGCGAGCGGGTCGAAGAGCTCGATGCCGAGTCGCGCCGCCGGCTCTCCGACGCCGCGAAGACGTTCCAGGAGCTTCCGCTCGCCCGGCGCCACGACCTCATCGAGCTCGCCCGGGCGCTCGGGGAGGGGGATCCGGAGGACGAGCTCGACACGCTCATCGGGGCGGCCCGTTCGTGGCACCTCTGGCTCGCCTGGCGCGACCCGGCCGACCGCCATTCGATCGTGGCGCTGGAGGCGCAGGAGCGGCTGGAATGGCTCGATCGCTATGCCCGTTTCAACGCCCGGCCGATGTTTCCCACTCCATCAGGGCGCGGTGGCGCCGGCGGACGCGGCTTCGGTGGAGACCGATCCGGCTCGATGCGCGGCAGCCGCGACGGCGTGGCGGCGCCAGGCGGCGGAGGTCCGCCCCGTCCGCCGGAGACGGCTGTTCAAGAGGAGGCTCGCCCCCTCACGGCGCCCCCCGAGGACGCGTTGGAGGGGCCGTGACGACCCGTTCCCGGAGGAACGAGGCGAGTCGCGCGTTGAAGGCAGGCGGATCCTCCATCGGCGTCATGTGGCCGCAGCCGGCGACGATCTCGAGCTCCGCATGGCGGATCACCGCCGCGGCGCGCTCGAGGCACTCCGGCGGCGTGATCCCGTCCTCCGCACCGACGACCAGGAGCGTCGGCAGCACGAAGCCCGTGGCGGCGGCCGTCATGTCGGGGCGATCGCCGAGCGCGGCCAGCGCCGTGCGGATCGTGGCCACGGCTGTCTGTTGAATGGTCTCCCGGAGGCGTGTTTCCAGCGCGCTGCGGCCGCTCCCAAAGACGAGCAGACGTGGCGCGAGCAGACGCGGCGCAAGCGCCTCGGCGGCGATCCTCGCTCCCCAGCGGCCGACCCGTTCCGAGAGATCGACGCGGCCGGCGCGGGCGGCGGGCGTGTCGGCCTCGAGTTTCGTGTCGACCAGCACGATCCCGCGGAGGCGGTCCGGGTGGCGGGCAGCGAGATGCTGGACGACATAGCCCCCCATCGAGAGGCCGCAGGCGACGACGGGCTCGTGGCACCCGAGGGCGTCGAGGATCGCCACGACCTCGTCGGCCATGCCGGCGATCGATGACGACGTCGGACCATCGCTGCCGCCGAAGCCGGCCAGATCGGGGGCGATCAGCCGGGCGGATCCGTCGAGCGCCCCCCCCGCCGCTACGAGCTCCCACTGCCCGTCCCACATGGTGTGGTCGAGGGGGAATCCGTGGAGGAGGACGACCGGGACCCCCGTCCCGGCCTGCCGGACCACGATCCGGCGCCCGTCGGCGAGCGTCGTCAGGAGCGGTTCGGGGACCGGCTGCGGCCGACCGGGCCGATCGGGATCGAGCAGGGGCCGGCGCCCGGGGGGGGGCGTGGTCATGGCTGTGCCGCCGCCTTGGCCGCCAGCGTCTGGAATCGCTCGAGGTTCTTGCGGATCGTGTTGTTGTGGGGTTCTTTGCGCTGCGCTAGGCTCTGCCAGCGGACGGCCCCGGTGAGATCACCGGCGGCGGCGCGGCAGTGGGCGAGGGTATCGAGGTAGCTCGAGTTGTCGAACGACTTGACGAGCGACTGTTTCGAGTAGCGGGTCGCCTTCTCGGTATCTCCTTGGGTGTTGGCGACGAGCCAGGCCCATTCGTTGTAGCCGTTGGCATCTTCGGGAAGCCCCTGGATCTCGTTCTCGATCTGCCGCAAAGCCTCGTTGATGCGGCGGACCGCGTCGGCCTGTTGGTCGGGGGTGTTGTCGGCCAGGTGATAGAGCGCGATGAGCGAATCGACATCCTTGCCGAGCGAGCGGAGGGCCGTCTCGAGGAGCCGGCGCCGCTCGGCGGCATCGCCGCGCGACGCCGCGGCACACGAGGCGAAAAAGTCAGCCCGAGCGTGGGTGGCGCGGTACTCGCGCCCGATTTGGGTGATGAGCTGCTCGACGTTGAAGTCGCGGCGTGGGAGATTCGGCCCGAAGAGCCGCCCCAGGTAGGCCGCCGCCTCGTCGTCCCGCTCGAGCTCGTGGAGGTATTCGGCGCCGTAGATGGCGGCGTAGCAGTATTCGACCGGCGTGGACTGCGGGTCTTCGAGGATGGCCGTGTAGCCGCGCACCGCCCAGTCGACGCATCCCCAGCGTGCCAAGAGGAGCGCAGCCTGGAGTTGGTCGACGTTGTTGCGCCCCCGCCCGGGGCCACGCTGCCGGGCGAAGGCGGCGTCGGCCAGGGCCGTGGCCCGGACGAGATCGCCGCGGGAGCGTTCCGCGGCCGCGGCCGCGTACATCACCAGCGGGTTGGCCGTGAGAAGGTCGGGGCGGGCGGCGTGAAGTTGGTCGACCGTCTCGGGGATGCCGAGCTCGGTCGCCCAGACGAGCTGTTCCAGGAGGCGGGGGACGGTTTGGTCGGAAGGCGCCCCGGTCCACGTGGCGGCGAGGAGGGTCTTCGCCGCTGCGACGGCCTCCTCCCGCTTCCCGGCTGCGAGCAGCATGGCGATCCGCGTGCGGGCGAAGAGCCGGCCGGTTTCCGTCACCTCACCACCGCGCCGCCCGTCACCAATCTCCTCCTCCCCCTCCTCGGCATCCGCCTTTCGGGTCCCGTCGTCGCCGTCGGCCCGCTCGAGTTGCGACAGGGCGCTCGCCGCGGCGGCCAGCGCGGCGTCGCGGGCCGCCGGCTCCGTCGCCGCGGAGAAGTCGATCACCGCTCGGGTGAAGGCCGCGGCCGGGCGCTGGCTCGATCCCAGTCCGGCGGCGGCGTGGGGGGCCAACGCCGACCACCAGCGGTTGGCCGCGTCCCATTCGCGCACCAGCAGCGCCGCGGCGAGGCGCGAGCCCTCCGGCGCGCGTTCCAGGCGGATGATCCGCGCCAGCGCCTCGATGCCGGCGTCATCGTCGACGCGGAGGAGGCGGTGCATGATGCGGACACGCTGCGAGAAGTCGCGTTGCTTGTACGACTCGAGAAGCTGGATCACCTCGGGTGGATCGTGGGGCATGCCGAGGGGGATCGCGTCGACGAGCCAGCGGGCCCGCAGCGCCACCTCGAGATCACGGTCGAGCTCTGCCGCTGCCAGGAGAGCATCGACCGCCGCGGGGCCGATCGCCTTGAGATCGGCAGAGGCCGCTTCGCGGCGCTGGAAATCAGCGTCCCCCAACCGGGAGATGAGGGCAGCGATCGCCTCCACCGAGGGTTCGACGGGGTTCTCCCCAGTCGTTCTAGCGCAGGCGGGGATGGCGCCGATCAGGAGGGTGGCAAGCCCGCAGCGGGCCAGTCCCATACGGCGCCGGGGGTGGGTCGGTGGCATGCGCGGCAAACCTCCCTCGGGCCACGAGCGCCCGGCGACAACGGATCAGGTGGCGTCGGGCTCGATCCCCAGATCGCGGATCGTCACCAGGGCATCGAGGGGGATGCCCCGGGCGGCGAGCGTCGCGGTGGCCCCGGCCAACCGATCGATGACGGTGACGACGCGTTCGACGACGAGACCGAACTCGATCGCCCGATCGATGGCCAGGAGCGACGATCCCCCCGTGGTCGTCACATCCTCGACGATCACGACCTTCTCGCCGGGGGCGACCGGTCCCTCGATGTAGCGCTTCGTGCCGTGGTCCTTCGGCTCCTTGCGGACCATGAATCCGCGGAGGTCGAATCCGCTGACGCCGGCCATTGTCACGACGGCACTCGTGACCGGATCGGCTCCGATCGACATCCCCCCGACGGCGGCCGGGAGGGGACCGTGGGCCCGGAGAAGGTCGAGGATCGCGCGGCCGACGAGCATCGACCCGCGGGCGTCGAGCACCACCTGCTTGGCGTCGAGGTAAAAGCTCGCTTCCCGGCCCGAGGCGAGGCGAAATGTCCCGCGGCGGAGCGCCTTGGCGGTGATCAGGGGGACCAGTTCGGCGATGATCTGGGAGCGGGTTGTGTCCATTTCGGAAGTATAAGCGGGGCCCGGGACCGGGGGGGCTCAACGCAGTTTTTTTGACACCTCGGCCCGGCCCCATAGAATTCGTCATTTGTCGCCCCCCGGCACCACCGAGGACGGTCATGCCATTCCACGCCGCGGCCCCCAGCGAAAAGGGATCAGGGTCAGCCCCGGCTTTTTCCCCGACAGGGCGTCGGCGGATGGCCCGGGATGCCGTCCGGAACGGAGGGCTGCTGGCAGCGTGGCTCGTCGCGCTGGCTTGGGGCCCGGCCGCCGGTGTCGCCGCCCCGGCTGATCCGCCCCCCGGTCCGCCGCCGGCCGTGGAGGAAGGGGTCGTGCCGAGGGAGGTCCCGGTCGCGGTCGTGCCGCTGCGACTGCCGATCACGGGCAACCGCGACACGCAGGTCGAGGGGACGGTGCTCCGCAATCTCGATCGGCTCCTCTCCCGCCCCGGCGAGCGCGGAGTTCTCGTGCTCCGCTTCGACGGGGCCGACGAGCCCGGCGCGGGGACGAGCGACTTCGCCCGTTCGCTGGCGCTAGCCCGCTTCCTCGCCGACCCACGACTCTCCGGCGTGAAGACAGTGGCCTGGCTCCCGGCGGGGGCCCGCGGGCATGCCGTCCTCGTGGCGCTGGCCTGCGAGGAGATCGTGCTCGCCCCCGACGCCACCTTCGGCCCGGCGAACGTCGACGAACCGTTCATCGACGACGCCATGCGTGCGGTTTATGCCCAGGTCGCCGCCCGGCGGAAGACCGCCCCGCCGGCGCTCGCCCAGGCCCTCCTCGATCCGCAGGCACGCGTCGTGCGCGTGGCGACCGATGACGGCGACCAGATCGTGACCGCCGCCGAGGTAGCCGGCCTCCGCCAGCGGGCGGCGGTGCTTGACGAGGAGGAGCTCGGCCCGGTGCCCCTGGCGCTGACCGGGAGGCGGGCACGCGAATTGGGCGTGGCGCGAGGCTTGGCGCGGACGCCCGCCGAGGCCGCCCGGAGCCTCGGCTTGGGCGAAGCGGCCCTCGTCGCCGATCCGACTCTCGAGGGGGGATGGAGGGGGGTGCAAGTCGTTCTCTCTGGTGTGATCACGGCCGACCTCGTCGCCCGCACCCGGACGCGGATCGAGGAAGCGATCGGCTCCGGGAGGAACTTCGTCTGCCTGCGGATCGACAGCCCCGGAGGGGAGCCGGAGCAGAGCCTCGTCCTGGCGGCCTATCTCGCCGGCCTCGACGCCACGCGCGTCCGCACCGTCGCCTGGGTGCCGCGCGAGGCCCGCGGGGATGCGGCGCTGATTGCCACGGCGTGTGACGAACTGGTGATGGGGGCCGACGCGGTTCTCGGTGGTGAGGGGGCCGCGGCGATCGACAGGCGGTGGTCCGAGGCGATCACCGTGGCCTGGCGGGAGGGGGTGGCGAAGAAGCGCGACCGGTCGTGGTCGCTGCCGGTGGCCCTGGTCGCTCCGGGGCTCGTCGTCCGCCAGGCCACCCGGGTCGGCGCCGGTCGGGTCGGCTATTTCTGCGAAGAGGAGCTGGCCCGCCTCGACGACCGCGATGCCTGGCAACCGGGGGCCGAGGTCGGGGTCGGGCCGCTGCTCCTCAATGGCAGGGCGGCCGAATCGCTCGGCTTGGTGGCGCATGTCGTCGAGGGTTTCGAGGGGGTGGCCCGCGCCTACGGGCTGGAGGGGGATGTGGCGCTCGCCGCTCCGGGGTGGGCTGACACGCTCCTCGACGCCCTCGCCAGCCCCGGGATCGCCTGGCTCCTCCTCCTCATCGGGGGCGCTGGGCTGTACATCGAGCTCCACACGCCGGGCATCGGCTTCGGCGGCTTCGTGGCGATGGTCGCGTTCATCATCTATTTTTGGAGCAGCCATCTCCACGGCACCAGCGGCTGGCTGGAGGTGATGCTGTTCCTCGCCGGACTGATCTGTCTGGCGGCGGAGATCTTCGTCTTTCCAGGCTTCGGGATCCTCGGGCTCGGCGGCGGTCTGCTCATGGTGGCGTCGCTCATCCTCGCCAGCCAGTCGTTCGTCCTCCCGACCAACGCCTACCAGTTCCGCCAGCTCCAGTGGTCGCTCCTCGGGATCATCGGCGCCGCGGTCGGCGTCACGATCCTCGCGATCGTCGCCCGGCGCTGGCTCCCCGAGTCGCGTCTCTTCCGGCATGTCCTTCTTGCCCCTCCCGGCGAGAATGAGGCCGACGCGCTCGTGGATCCCCTCGAGAGCCTCGTCGGCCGGGAGGGGGAGACAACCTCGCGGCTCGCCCCCTCCGGAAAGGCGCGGATCGGCGGGGAGATCCACGACGTTGCCAGCGACGGCCAGCTGATCGAGCCGGGGATGCCGGTGGAGGTGGTGGCGGTCCGCGGCGGGCGGCTGCTCGTCCGCGCCGTCCCCTCCGGGGCGCGGGGAACACACGGATGAGCCCGGTCGTGTGGGTTGCCGCGCTGTTTCTCGTCGGCATCGGGGTCATGATCCTCGAAGTCTTTGTCCCTTCAGGAGGCGTGCTCGCGTTCGTCAGTCTGGCGGCGATCATTGCCGCGATCGCCACCGCCTTCCTCAAGCTCGGGCTCGGTGCCGGCACCGGGATGATCGCCCTCTCGGTGGCCGTCGTGCCGGCGATCATCGGATTGGCGTTCCGCTGGTTCCCGGAGACGCCTCTCGGTCGGCGCGTCCTCCCGCCCCCCCCGCAGCCGGATGACGTCGTGCCCGACACCCCGCGGCGGCAGCGGGCTCGCGACCTCATCGGCCAAGCCGGGCGGACGACGATCGATCTCCTCCCTTGGGGAACGGTGGCCATCGGGACGGAGACTCTCGACGGGGTGAGTGAAGGGGGCCCGATCGACGCCGGCACGGAGGTGGTCGTCGTGGCGGCCCAGGGAACGGCTCTGGTCGTGCGACCCATTCCGCGGGAGGAAGCAGGTGCCGGCCCGCGCCGGGACGGGGCAAAACGGGCGGACGAACCGGAAAAACCGTCGTCCCCGGAAGCGCCCCGGCTCTCCCCGACCCTCGAGAACTTCACCTTCGAGTCATTCGACGCCCCCGACGCTTGACTGGGGGCTTCCCCGGAACAACTCTGGACACGTCCCCTCTGTCGGCCGATTCCCCGGTCCCGCCCATCCCCCGGTCCCCTGTCTCCCGTCCGGAGCCTCTGATGCCCTCGTTCGTCCTCCCGGTTGCCCTCCTGGTCGTCCTCGTCGTCGGGCTCGGCATCGTCGCCATGCTGGCCCGCTACCTGCGGCTGTGGCTCCAGTCGTACGCCTCGAGCGCCGGTATCGGGCTGTTTGACCTCGTCGCCATGAGTTTCAAGAAGGTCAACCCGAACGTCATCGTCCGCAGTAAGATCATGGCGGTGCAGGCCGGGCTCGGGGACTCCACCGGGATCACGCGGCAGGCGCTCGAGGAGCACTCGATGGCCGGTGGCCGCGTCCCCCTCGTTGTGCAGGCGCTGATCGCGGCTAACAAGGCGAAGATCAAGGAGCTCAACTGGAAACTGGCGACGGCGATCGACCTCGCCGGGCGCGACGTCCGCGAGGCGGTGCAGACGAGCGTCTATCCGAAGGTCATCGATTGCCCCGGCCGCAACAGTGGGCGCGAGACGCTCGACGCGGTGGCAAAGGACGGCATCCAACTGAAGGTCCGGGCCCGGGTGACGGTGCGGACGAATCTCAACCAACTCATCGGCGGCGCCACCGAGGAGACGATCGTCGCTCGCGTCGGTGAGGGGATCGTCTCGGCGATCGGTTCGGCGGAGCGCTACACGAGCGTCCTCGAGAACCCCGACGTGATTTCGAAGACCGTGCTCGCCCGCCGCCTCGACTCCAACACCGCCTTCGAGATCGTGTCGATCGACATCGCCGACATCGACGTCGGGGCGAACATCGGCGCCCGCCTCCAGGCTGACCGGGCCGAAGCCGACACGCGTGTCGCCCGCGCCAACGCCGAGGGGCGCCGGGCGATGGCGGTTGCGAAGGAACAGGAGATGATCGCCGGGATCGAGGAGAGCCGGGCCCAGCTTGTCGAATCGGAGGCGGAGGTGCCGCGAGCGATCGCCGATTCGCTCGCCAGTGGCGGGCTGGGAATCGTCGACTACTACAAGATTCGCAATCTCCAGGCCGACACCGACATGCGGCGGGCGATCGCCGGCGTCGGCAACGGGCCGGCCACCGCGACCCATGCCGTTCCTTCCGGGCAGTGAGCCCGCGCTGATCGCGTCCCCCTTCTCCATTCCCCGCTGCGGAACCATCCCCGATGCTCCCTGCCCCCGTCGTCGCGTGCGTGGTTTTGCCGCTGGCCGCGAACGATTGGCTCGAGGGGCTGATCCCGTTTCTGTTTTTCCTGATTTGGATCGTGTCGCAGGTCGTGGGGGTCGTGCGGCGGATCGGCGGAGCGGGAAAGATCGCGGGGGGTGATCCGAAGGCCGGGAGGCCGGTCGTGCTGGCGCCCGGTCAGGTCCGGGAAGTGCGGCCGCCGGTCGCCGTCGCCGGTGAGCGTGATGGCCGTGCAGCCCAGGAGGATCTCCAGCGTCAGATCGAGGCCTTCCGGCGCGGGCAGGCGGAAGGGGGGATTCCCGATCCTCCGCGCCGCACCCCCCAGAACCCACCGGTCCTCCCCAAGGCCTCGCCAAGGCGCGAACCGGTGGCCGTAAAGCCCGCCGCGCAAGTCTCTCCGCGCGGCCAGGAGGGGGGCGTGCGTCGGACCCCGTCGCCGGCGGCGAACCGTTCCGTTGACACGCCGGCACGATCGGTGAAGCCGGCGGCAAACATCTCCCCGGCGATGCTTGGTGGCCATGCCGATGAGATCGGCCGGCATGTGGAGGGGGCGTTCGCTCACGATCTCGCCCACGCGGGAATCCGGCCCGGCGGCAGTGACCAGTCCGCCGTCGCGCCGCAGACGGTGCCGACGGTCGCGCACGAGCTCGTGGCGATGTTCCGCGATCCCAAGACCATCCGCCAGGTGGTCCTCCTCCGCGAAGTGCTCGACCGACCGATCGATCGCTGGTGAGAGAGGCGTTGTCGGAAGGCGGGGGGACGGTTGCTCCGCCATCGACGAAGGGACGTTTCCCACGAGGAGAGAATCCGTATGCACCGAATGCAGGGACCAGCCCAGGCGACGACATCGGCTGGCATGACCGGATCTCCCCCGGCCCCGGCGCGGCCCGGTGTCACCCGTCTCGGCTGGGTCGGCACCGGCGTGATGGGGCGGTCGATGGTCGGCCGGCTCCGCGATGCCGGCTTCGACATCCTCCTCACCACCCGTTCGCGCTCGAAAGCCGAACCGCTCCTCGAGCGCGGCTGCCGGTGGGCCGAGTCGCCGGCCGCCGTCGCCGCCGAGGCCGATGTCGTGTTTGTGATGGTGGGGCATCCTGCCGACGTCCGCGAGACGATCCTCGGTGAGGAGGGCGTCCTCGCGGGAGCCGCGCCCGGAATGATCCTCGTCGACCACACCACGAGCTCGCCGGGGCTGGCCGGGGAGATCGAGGCGGCCGCTGTGGCGCGGGGTGTGTGGAGCCTCGACAGCCCTGTGTCGGGGGGCGACAAGGGCGCGCGCGAGGGGACGCTGACGGTGATGATCGGCGGGGCGGATGCTCCGCGCGAGGCGCTGGCGGCGTGTTGGGCTGCCGTGGCCGGGAACGTGGTCGCCTGTGGTGCCGCCGGGGCCGGTCAGCGGACGAAGCTCGTCAACCAGATCGCCATCGCCGGCGGGATGGTTGGGATGTGCGAGGCACTCCTTTTCGCCCACCGTGCCGGGCTCGATGTCGAGACGACACTCCGCGCCATCTCCGGCGGGGCAGCCGGATCGTGGTCGCTCTCCAATCTCGCGCCCCGGATCGTGCGCGGGGACTTCGCGCCTGGCTTCATGGTGGAGCACTTCGTCAAGGACATGCGGCTGGCGCTCGACGAGGCGCGCCGTCTCGACCTTCCACTGCCGGGGCTGGCGCTGGTGGAGTCGCTCTACACGGCGCTGCTGTCCCATGGTCGAGGGCGGCTGGGAACGCAAAGCCTCGTGCTGGCGCTGGCGCAGCTTGCAGACCACCCCTGGCCGCTGCCGCCGCCCACCCAGGTTTCCTGACCTTCCCCGCCGAGCCACTGACCGCTCTTGAGGGGGGTTTCTTGGCCGGGGAGGAGAGGGTGAAAGCGGGCCATTTTCCCCCTCGGGATGAAATCCCGAATCGCGGCTTGAGCGGCGTCCGCCGGTGGACTAAAAGACCATTGGCGGACCGTCTCGACGGTCTGCCCACAGCGCGTAGACGAGGTCGCCCAAGCCTCGTCTACGCGCTTGCGTTTCGGCAGGATCCGCGGCGGCTTTCCGCTCGGCAGGCGATGGATCGCCTGTGGGGATCGCCGCCGTCAAACCGGCGGGTTTCCAGGGAATGGATGCTCACGCCATGGCGATGCCTCCCCACCGCGCCGTTTCCGCACGGCCGCAGCGCCCCATTGCCACACCGGCGCACCCCGCCTCTGATGGCCGGTCGTCATGCCGGGCAACGGTGGCGCTTTTGGGGGTGCTGCTGCCCCTCGCCGCCTGGCTGATGCCGCCGGGGGCGGAGGTTTGCGGGCAGGCCCCGGCGGAGCCGGTTGAGGTGTCGGTGCTGCTGCGCGGCGCCGATCCGACGGATCGGCCGGTGCCGGAGAACGAGGGAACGCTCCCGATGGCGGCCGAGATCGGCGTCGACATGGCCTATCTGCGGGCCGGGCCCGGCGACGACTTCTATCCCACCGAGCGGCTCGCGCTCGGGCGGACGCTCGAGGTGTGGGCGATCGACGCCACCGGATGGTGTGCTGTTCGTCCGGTCGAGGGGAGCTTCAGTTGGGTCCGGGCCGCCGACATCGATGACGAGGCAGCCCTCGACCCGGTCGCCCGTTCCCCTTCCGGTGAGGTGCGGGCCGGCGTCGGCGTGGTCATCGCCGACGGGGCCGTGGCCCGTGTCGGATCGCAGCTCAACGATCTGCGCCATGTCGCCCAGGTGCGTCTCGAGGCGGGGGAGCGCGTCCTCGTCCTCGATCGCGTTCGCATCGACCGCGGCCGGCATGCCGGCCTGTGGGCCCGGATCGAGCCACCGGCGGGCGAGTTTCGTTGGGTGCGCCATGCCGACCTCGCGTCGTCGCCGTCCATCCGCCAGGCAGCGCTCGACGCCGGCGTCATGCCAGCCGGTGGCAGCGGGGAGGAACGAGGTCCTGCGGCGGCGCTGATCGCGCCACTCCCACGGGCGGAGGAACCGATCACCCTGGCGGCCAACGAGGCACCGCTTTCCCCCGTGCCCGCCCCCCCCGCGCCGCCGCAGCCGCTCGGGGCGGTGCCGCAGGCCAAGCGGATGTTCGCCGGCTGGTTGCCGCGTGGTACCGGGGTGTTCGAGGCCCCGCCGCCGGTCGCGGTCGTCGCCCCCCCCGTCTCGACGGCCGACGAACTGGCCGACATCGATCTGGCGCTCTCGGTGGCCGTGGCGGGCCCGCCGGACACCTGGAATCTCCCCCAACTCCGCGAGCGACTGCGGCTCGCCGCCACCCGCTCGAACTCCAATCCCGATCGGCTCCGGGCCGATGCCATCGATGCCCGGATCGCCCGCTTCGAGGCGATCCAGTGCAAACAGCAATCGTTCGCCGCCGGGCCCCCGACCGACCCGTCGCCGCTGCGGCTGGGGAGCATGTGGTCGAGTCTCGGTGGGGTGGGGACGCGCCCCATCCGTCCCGGTGTCCTCCCCGGCGGCGCTTCGGCCGATGGCCGTCCCGGCTGGACCCCCCCGGATGTGAGTGAGACGACCGGGCGGCTGGCGACGGTCGTCTCGCGCCGCCCCGACGCGCCGCGCTGGGCGCTGGTCGATGGCAGCAACAATGTCCTCGTCTTCGTCAATCCGCAGCCGGGGGTGAATCTGGCGCCGCTGGTGGGACAGCAGATCTCGGTCCGCGGAGCCCGCGGCTACATGCCGGAGTACAAGCGCCCCTATCTGGTCGCGACCGAGGCCCGCCCGCGGGTCGCCCAGACGCCACCGCCCCCCCGCGCCGACCTGACACGCTGAAAAGAATCCGATGCCCGTCGGCCACGGCCGGGAAGCCCCCCGGTATCCCGGCCGTAGCGACGACGAGTGTGGAAGAGCCGTTGGGCGGCTTCAGCGGATCCGTTCCGCCTCGAGTTGACGGGCCGGAATCCAGCGGGAAGCGAGCTTCGCCGGAAGCTTCTCGGCGGCGATCGGGTCGACGGCGATGCCACCGGTCACCGCGTCGCGGGCCAGGGCCGCGAACGTCTGCCGGTCGGCAGGGTCGATGTTCGTCAGCCGGCCGGACAACCGCGCCACGCCTTCGGGATTCTCCGAGGCAGCCGCGGAGAGCGACGCCATGAATTGGCAGATCTCGTGGAGGTTCGAGGCGCTCGAGCGGACGATCAGCGGCTGGAGCGTGCGGGTGACGATCTCGAGCCCCACGCCATCGGCATCGAGGAAGGCATCGACCTGCATCGCGTGCCTGGCGGTGCCGTCGGCGGCGGTGCCGGTGGGACGGTAGCGCACCAGGAGGAGGCACGATCCCGACAGCGGCTGCGGCGAGAGCGGCCCGGTGTAGCCCCCCTGACCGAGGAGCACCATCGTCCCTCCTTCGGCCGTGCGCTCGTGGTGGAGGAGGCGGAGCGTCCCCTCCGTGCCCCAGCCATCGCTCATCCGCCACTGGCCCGGTGCGGTGGGATCGAGCGCGACCTTACTGATGCCGAGCACCCGCCAGATGTCGACGACGATCTCCGGATGGGCCAGGGAGAAGTCGAGGAGGGCCCGATCGCAGCTGAACGACTCGACGGGGAGCCGGCGGTAGAGCGTCGGATTGCGGAGGATCTTCTCCGCCGCCCGCCGGTCAGCCTCTGCCATCCGCTCCAGAGGCATCGCCTTGCTGGCCGACTTCCGGGCATCGCGCCCCGACGAGCCGCCGCCTCCGAGCATGGTGGACAGCGACGAGCCGCCGGCCTCCGGTTCAACCGCCACGACGGTACCGACCGTCCCCCAGGCTGCCAGCAGCCCGATGGCCACGGACAGACCCCACATTCGCGCACGCATGAAACATTTCCCCCCGGAAACTTCCTGCCGGTGACCCGCCCCGGCCACCCTGCAGAGAGAGTTTTCGGCCTGGGAAGCCGGTGCGGCACAGTCATTCCCCTTTCAACCGGGAGAGTCGCCTCAGGCCTCCTGGATTGCCAAATTTCACGCGAATCGGGGGTTGGCCCTGCTGTGCAGAGTCCCTACCATCGCCCGCCCCCGGAGCCACAGGACGGTCCCGGGGACGTCGCCACGGAAGGTGAAACACCGCATGCGCCAAGACGATCCCACCGATCGCCCTTCGGCTCCTGCCCGAGCCCCCCGGCCGACCGGGCCGGGACACGCCCACCCAGGGCCGATCGGGCGGGTCCTCGTCGCCTGGACGGAGCTGTGCCTCCGGGCCGGATGGACGATCGTCGCGGTCGCCGTCGGCACCGCGGTGTTGTCGGGGGTGTGGACGGCGTGTTGCCTGGGGTACAAGGTCAACCGCACCGATCTCCTCGATCCGCGCAGCGACTACAACAAGCTGTGGGTCGATTACGTCGCCGAGTTCGGCGAGGACGACGATGCGGTGGTCGTCGTCGAGGGGCCGACGCGGGCGGAGACGATCCGCGTCCTCGAGGAGGTGTCGGAGGAGGTGGCCCACGACGAGCGGCTCTTCAGCTCCGTCTTCCACGCCGTCGATCTCTCCCGCATCCGCGCCAAGGGGCTCCATTACCTCTCCCCCGACGAGCTCGAGCAGATCGATCACTTCCTCGAGGAATCGCACCCGATCCTCGACGGCGGCTGGGCGAGTCTCAAAGTCGGCTCGATGGTCGGCGGGCTCGCCAGTCAGATGGTGCTCGGCTCGCCGCGCAACGCCCCGGCTCCGCGTGAACTGCCCGTGGCGACGCTCGAGCGCTACGCCGAGAGCCTCGTGGCGGGGCTCGAGCCGGCAGCCCGGATGGCTGCCACGGGCCCGGAGGATTTCGTCTCCCCCTGGCCGGGGATGCCCGCCTCGCTCTCCACCCTCCGCGATCTCTCCAGCGACCAGCTCCTCGCCAAGGAGGGGCGGATGGGCTTCGTCCTCCTGCGGCTCGCCAAATCCAATGGCGGCTTCGCCGGCGCGTCGGAGGCGACCGACGAGCTGCGGCGGCTGATCCGCGGCGTGGCGGCCCGCCATCCTACCGTGACGATCGGCCTCACCGGGCTGCCGGTGATGGAGGATGACGAGATGCGGGCGAGCGCCCAATCGATGGTTTGGGCGAGCGGGCTCTCGATGGCAGCGGTGGTGATCGTGATCATCGCCGGCTTCGGTGGCGTGCGACACGCCCTGATGGCCAACGGCGTGCTCGTCATCGGCATGGCGTGGGCCTTCGCCTGGGCGACCGCGACCGTCGGCCATCTGAACATCTTGAGCGTCACCTTCACCGTGACGATGATCGGCGTCGGCATCGATTACGGCACCTACTACGTGGGGCGCTACCTCGAGGCCCGCCGCCGCGGGCTCGAGTGCGCCGAGGCGCTCTTGGAGACGAGCGGCGCGGTCGGCCCCGGGATCCTCACCGGCGCGATCACGACGGCGGTGGCGTTCTTCTGTGCCGCCCTGACGAGCTTCGTCGGCGTTGCCGAATTGGGTCTCATCGCCGGTGGCGGCATCATGCTCTGTGCGGCGGCCGAGCTCCTCGTCCTCCCCGCGGTGATCGCCCTGGTCGATCGCGGTCCGCTCGGCCGTCACATCCCCGAACCGGTGCCGGTTCACACCTGGCTCGAGCCGGTGGTGCGCCATCCCCGCTTCGTCTCCCTGGCGGGGCTGGCGGCGACGCTGGCGATCGTGTCGGGGCTTCACGATCTTCGCTACGACCACAACCTCCTCAACATGCAGCCGGAGGGGCTGGAGAGCGTGGAGGTGGAGAAGAAGCTCCTCGCCGAGTGCGACCAGAGCGTGTGGTATGCCCTCTCGATGGCCGACACGCGCGAAGAGCTCCTCGAACGGAAGAAACAGATCCTTCTCCTGCCGACGGTCGAGCGAGTCGACGAGATCGCGTCGCTCGTGCCGACGGACGAGGAACGGAAGCGCCCCATCATCGAGCGGATCCGGGCCCGTCTGGCGACGCTCCCGGAGCGGCCGCCGGAGATCCCCGTCGACCGGCTCGATGCCCTCGGAGAGACGCTCGCCTGGGCACAGGCGGAGGCCTCCAAGCGGCCGGGGGCGCTGCGGACGGCCTGGCATCTCGAGCGCGTCCGGGATTCGCTTCGGCAGATGGGCCCGGCCGATTGCTACCAGGCCCTCGCCACTTTCCAGCAGCGTTCCGCCGGTGATCTCGTCGGCCGCCTCCATGCCCTGGCGGCGGTCTCCGATCCCGATCCCCCGGCGCTCGAGGATCTCCCCGCGAGTCTCGTCGAGCGGTTCGTCGGATCAACCGGCAAGCACCTCCTCAAGATCTACGGCCGCGGCGACATTTGGAACTTCGACTCGCTCGAGCGCTTCGTGAAGGATGTCCGCGGCGTCGACCCCCGCGCCACCGGCAACCCGCTCCAGGCGTACGAGGCGTCGCTGGAGATGAAGCGGAGCTACGAGCAGGCGGCGATCTCGGCGCTCCTGGTGATCCTCGTGGTGTTGTGGTTCGACTTCCGCTCGTTCCGCCATGCCCTTCTCGCCGCGCTCCCGCTGGCGATGGGAATGGGGCAGACGTTCGGCCTCATGGGCCTGCTGGGGATCGACCTCAATCCCGCCAACCTCATCGGCATTCCGCTCGTGCTCGGGATCGCCGTCGACTACGGCGTTCACATCGTCCACGACTCCCTCGAGCGCCCCGGCCCCTATCGGATCAGCCCTTCGACGGCCAACTCCGTCCTCGTCGATGCGCTGACGACGATCCTCGGATTCGGCGCGCTGATGGTGGCGAGCCACCGCGGCCTCGAGAGCCTCGGTCGCCTCCTCACGCTCGGTGTCACCACCTGCACGGTGACGTCGCTCGTCTTCCTCCCTGCCGTGCTCCGGTTGCTCCATCGGGAGCCGGCGACGGAAGCCGACGAAGCCGACAACGAGGCAGGGGGGGAGAGAGGCGTCGACGAGGTCATCGCGGTCGACTTCGGCGCGCGGGTCGACCGCTCCGGGGAACGGGCCGCGGCCTGATCTCCGCCCGCGGGAACCGACCTTGTGCCGGCGCGCGTCAGCCTGCTATCCCCCTCTCCCCGCACCCGCCCCCAACCCCCTTTTCGGGGCCCCATGACGCTTCCGCGCCCCTCTCCCGCCCCCCCCTGCC
>Ga0114973_10000651_pt1 | contig 26206 bp, 31 predicted proteins | sample M_140807_MF_Meta_FD_87025 | JGI IMG/M metagenome (GOLD analysis project Ga0114973, IMG submission 87025) | Freshwater microbial communities from Lake Montjoie, Canada to study carbon cycling - M_140807_MF_MetaG | ecosystem: Environmental > Aquatic > Freshwater > Lake | place: Lake Montjoie...
AGCAAGCTGGCCACGCAGGCCACGGCTTTCGCTGAGAAGTAAGCCGCGCCTCGCAGAAGAGCAGCCAAGGCTGCAGCCGCTGGATCCGCGACCTCTCGGCGGAGCACAAGTGTCACCACATCACGTTCGAACTGGGCCAAGACCAGGGGTACGGCTTGAGTCACGTCCAGCTCGTGCATCCAGGTAAGGACCAGCGTCAGGTCGACCGAGCCCAGGCCCGCCAGAGCCGGCGTGTCGCCGCACCGACGCTCGTGCAGGCCATGTTCGTGTCCGGAGATTACGAAGTTGGGCGGTCTCGGGGAATCTGAGGAGCCCATCGGCATCAAGCACACGCCCACCAGCGCCGAGGCTGGTCCGAGCGCTTCTACGCGGGCCATCCGGACGGCGTGCATGACTTCGCCCCAGCTCAGCCCGAAGCCATTGAGCGTCTCCCAGACGCATTCCCCGTTCTGCATGAAGACTCGCAGCTGCAAAATTCCTTCAGCCTCAGCTCGAAACAACGCAACACACAACCGACCCAGCCGCTTCACCCTCCCATGCAACAAAGGCTCTGCGCGCGCCTCCTCTGCCAGAGCTCTGCCAGTGGACGACGGGACCTTGCATCGGGTTGAGAACATGGACGGGTTACGACAACAAGCAAACAAAGCGCCTCTGCCATTGCAAGGCCAGTGCCGGGGTGGAAACGCCAGGGGGGCCAATTGATACTGGCTCGGTGCATGGCGGACGTGTAGAAAAAACATCTGGAGATGAAACTTTGGCATGACCACTCCTCATCGCAAAGATCAACGAAGAAGTCGAAACGGTGCACTATCTCCAAATTGCTGCGCCTTGTATGGCATGGACCAAGGCGCACGCGACAACTTCTCCTCAGAGGAGGGGCTGAAAGCCTTCAAGACGCGCAGAAAGGCGCTGCATCCGGATAAAAAAGGCTCAACGCAATCCTTTCAAACCCTGATGCAGTGTCACAAGACTTCCAGGCGAGCATCGGACGCGAACATGAGTTATACATGAATCAAACCTACTTCGTACGGAAGCTCCACAAGCGCTGCAAGCGCAGCGTCACGTCATCTTCGTCGCTGTCCGCATTTTGCAGAGATGTAGCTGATTTCGAAGGGACGTGCCAGCAAGCTGCGCAGGCAGGAGAATTCAGCGAGCATTTCTCCAAAATGGTAGTGGAATGCTTGGCCATCTCCGGAGCGGTGGCTGGAGCGAGCGCTGCTTGGGTCCATGGCCGGTGCAGCGGTTGGTCCAGTCGCCTTGGTAGCAGGCGAACTGGGTCTGTTGGAGGGTGCAGTACCAACGACCAGCATACTGGCCCCCGAGTGGTGTGTTCGGGGACGGCCTTGATGCAAGGAGGCACGTGTGGCGTACAGACAGTAGGAGTCATTCCGGCTCTCAAATTCGCTGCTGTTGTAGGCGCAGTGCTGGGGGCAGCCGTCGGGGGAAAAGTTCTGTATGAAGTGACGAAGCAACGGATGCAAGAAAAGACGCAACGAAGCCTGACAGAAGCCATGAGACAAATACAAGAGTCATCTCAGATTTTGAGCCTCACCGCATGATGGCCGGTCGCAAACAGTCCGCAAACTCGGGTCGCGGACAGCCAAGGCCGTGGACGCGTGCAGATTCTTGATGCAAATTTGGCTGTGAACGCATAGTCTCCATTGCCTATAGTGTACCGGCATTAATCCAGCCATAGAAAAAAAAATGGCACAGTCGCATCGGCGAAAGCCATCTCGTAAAAGCAAGAGGAGCGGGAAGCACTCAACCCACCTGAAGGCCCTCATTTCTGAATTGAAAGAGAGCGAGGGCGCTAGAGTCTCCGCTCGCAAGTCCGGTAGAAAGCAAAGACCCTCTACCAAACACAGCAGAGCCTTGGTCAAGAGAATGAGGGAGAGCATGGGAACCAGCACATCCAATCGTAGACGACGCAAATCCAACAAGCACCGCGCATCGCCTTAAAAAAACAATTAATTCCAGAGTAAAATGAAAGGCGGGAAATACTTTTTCTACGCCTTGATAACCGTGGTAGTCATCTGCATGGCTCTTTCGGTACGCGGGTCGAGGCACATTCCTTCCAGTGCCCACTTGGTCAAGAGATGCATTGCCGTTCTCGCAAGAGGACCGCCAGACGGCGACTATGCCATGCTGCGCGCTCGTCAGGATTCTCTGTCTAAGCTACCCTGGACCAGGGGCTGGGATCATATCGTTTTTCACGAAGGAAACATATCAGAAAGTCAGTGCGGACTTGCGGTGAGATACGTCGACGTGTCTCCGACATTCCGCAAGTTTCAGGGAGAGCTGCCGCGGTCTTCAATATGCGCAGGGACGTGCCTCTTGCAATATCCGATAGGATACCGATCCATGTGTCTTTTTTGGTTCGACGACTTCCTGGACTACATTTCAGAGTATGACGAAATTCTTCGCATTGACGACGACTGTTGCTTGGACGAAGGCATACCAGAGCCTCGGTTAGCCTCCAACGTCATGTTTGCATCCGGCAAGACTCAGGGACCTGACGTCGCTGAGTTCACGGATGGAATGGAGGCCCTCTTTTGCCGACTGGACCCGACGGTGAATTTTTCTGCATGCGAGCATCCATACACGAACGTCATGTGGGTCAGGGTTCCATGGGCATTAGCTACCCGTAGCCTAAAATCTGCGATCCTGCAATCGAATTGTATACAGATAAATCGATGGGGCGACCTTCCCCTGTGGGGATATTTCCTCAAAATGACCGGAGTTCCCATAGTCAGCCTTCCGATCAGTTATTACCACGGGAGCCACAAGGTTCACGTAAACGGGTAAGAAGCCCAAGGGCGCGGGGGTGGTCTGATCAAAGTGTCAGTCATGCAGCCATGGCTCAACCTCAGCAATGTGCACGGGCCACTGCACGGCCTTCTCCGCGATGGTGAGAGCTGCTGGCTGAAGATACGCTTATCACACCATGCTGAGAGAGCGTGTTGAAACTTGATTGTACGGCGCACGTAACCTTCTATAAATATGTGCAGCGCACTCCCATAGAATCAAAATGATTCACCTCCTTTGAACAAGTGCACAATCTCAGGATCGCGGGATGCCAAGTCTTCCCGTACGCGACGGTGTAGCAAGCCCCCCGTCTGGTAAGAAAAAGTATCGGACAATCGGGCAGCCTGTTCAGAGGTGACCGCCGGCTGGCGAATGACATCCCAATATTTGTCTTCGTTCGCATCCAACATGAGAACGTGAGCGACGCAATCTGCCGCACTCGCAAAATCGGAAACGTTGACGAAGCGTCGGGGATTGAAATGATCGACGACGTCATCCGCTCCCCAGTAGATGGGAACCGAGCCGGACACGAGCGCGTTCGTCATCTTTTCACTGATGTAGCCACCATGCTTGACGCTTTCAAATGCTATGACGAATTTGTACCTGCCGAAGTCTACATGATTCTGAGGATGCGACCCTCTGGGAGGAGTTCCCCTCTCGTTATAACAGATTCCGATGTTATCCACTCTGCCTCCCGAAGCACGCTGCAGTAGCTCGTAAAATTCGCGTCTGCGGCGAACTCCCTCGAAGCCTTCGTGGCAGTTATAATACGCAAAAACGCAGAAAGCTTTATCTTTCGGAGAGGACGGGGTTGTCACTTTTCGAAGCGCATTCTCCGACAAACCGTATTCTGTCATCTGAAAAACATACGAAGGAACGTAGAACGTATGCGGCATCTGCCCACACGCCTCCCTCTTGGTGGTCAAAACAAGGTCCGCTCCGCGAGGTATCGGGTTCGGTTCTCCATCGCATATTATCGTGAAACGCCCTTCCCTTTTCGCTTTCTTCAGGGAACTCTCGACATCGAGGTGGTGCCACGTCGCCAAAATAGCTATTCTTCGTCCTCCTTTTTCCAGATTCAGAACCGCACGAGGCTCATCATACTTGAAATGCATCGGGACTAGGAGAGCGCTAGCGCACTGCCGATGCCACGGTGAAGCGATCTGCTCGTATTCATGGCAGGGCGCGCGGAGGCGACGTCCAAAAGTCCACAGGAGGAACATTAAAAACGCCGTTAGAAGATAGGCCACGCTCTGACGGAGCATCTTTTTCATGATCGAGCAATTATCTCAGGCGATAAATCTGACCCGAGACGGAGCGGATACCATTGCACGCCGAAGATCGCCGCCGCCGTCAAGAGCTTACGAAGGGTCGCTAAGTTGGAATATCCGAGGCGCCGGCCTTCCAAACGCTGCCTTGCTTCTTTCGGTCCGGACGAGAGAAGATGCAGTCGCCCACCTCTCCCACAGACCTGTTCGCGATCCTCCTCTATTTCCAACAAAGACTTCACGGCCTTCCGGCGCAAGTCTTGAGCGTGAGCGCTGCCGGGAATAAGCATGAGGAGTTCGCATGCCATCTCTGCGTCGACTGCGATCATTTCGTCCCCGTGGGGCGAGAATTTTACAGAATACACTCCGGCCGGAAAGGCATCATTTTGGGAAAGAGCGTGGTGCTCTCGAAGCAGCCTCCAAAAGATTCCCTTGGCGGACACCGCTCCGCAACATTTGCTCATTTTCACCAAATCGATCGCAGAAAAAACCGGCATCTTCGAGTTTCCTTCCACGCACACGTACCCCTGCCGGACGTCGGCGCGCGGAAAAAAATGTTCTAACTTATCCTTCACGCCAGCCATTCCCAGAAGATTGCCCAGAGATTGACTAGGCCTGACATCTCCGCCTCTTTTCCGTTGAGAGGAGACCGGCCGACGGCTGTGTAGAACGCGTCAAAACACTAGTAGCGTCTGAGAGCGGCCTTATCTAAATGGCTTGCCCCTGTGGAGGAGGGCAGAGCTGCATCGTGGAGCGTCGAGTCGCGCGGGCTTGGGTGCACGAGGACGACGTTATGATGGTCGCCGGACTCGAGCCGCGAAAGAACTGCGCCGAGGACTTTGGCGAGGCGAGAAGCATGAAAATGAAGGAATGGTGGGAGAGCCACGGGCGTCCTGACTCCATCATGCGCTGCGAGGCGGAGTCTTCTTGCTCCGCGCACGAGGAATCCTTGGACTGATGTGTAACATGCACTCTCTCGTATCATTCATTAAAAGGAATGGACGTCGTCGTCGCGGCGGTCCTGGTCATTGCAGTAGTAGCCGCATTGACTTATCTGGCAGTGACGTTGCTGAGGAATGCCCGGGCGGATGGAACAGGACTCGGCAAGAATAGCCCCACCTCGTCTCCTTCTGTGAAGCCTTTGGTGACCACTCCTCCTACGAGCACCCCTACATCACGGCCTTCGAAGGCCGCCCCATCGCAACCTCCGGGAAGTCGGTTGCCTGTAAAAATAGAGGTAGTTGCGTCTCCCCTTAGCTGGGGCAATACGGATCCATCGTCTGAAGCCATGCTCATGCGCTCGGTTGCATCCATTGAGAAATTTTATCACATGGGGATTCGAATGACGTTTCCAGACGAGGCGACGATGAAAACGGTGGTCGGGGACCCCGGCTCCGTGTACGCATGGGACGATTACAAAAATCCCCAGAATTTGGAGCAGCAGACTGACTGGCCTCTCATATGGACGGATTACAAGCAGCTATCGTTCGAATTGTTTGCGGATGACTTCGCCTCAGCGCCGTGTCCCCAAGTAGCGAACAACACGGTGCAACCGGGGCTCGCAACTGTGCGGATCGTGAAGGTACTACCGCATTGGCAGCTCGAGCTGGAAGTGGGAATCATAGATGATACGCGGGTTTTGATAGATCTGAGAAATCGCATTTTGCAATACAATCTTTACAACATAGACGGCGTACGCCGCGAAGACGGCCTGCTGTACGCCATTTATTCGAGCTTCAATCGTACGAGCGGTCGAGAAACGGCCTTGAGCAACACCTGCAACACGCTCGTGAGTGATGTTTTGAAGCTCTTGAATTTTGAAAAACCTGCCGTATTGACGGCCACGCGCGATGCCTGGAATCTTATAGACGACGGCCTCGCCGAAGTGGACTGGCATGACACGGGCGCCATCGCTTATTTCCAAGACTTGGCGAAGGAAATGTCCAGCATTGAAACGGGGAGATCGTTTTACAGCGATCCGGAGGGTGCATGGAAATGCGTGCAAAAAATAATGAATCCCGAATACATTGTCTCGTATGCCAACGAAAACAGAACGATCATCAAACTATTCAAAGTCACTCAGCCCGCGCCTCCCCCATCGGGACTGGCGGTGAGGAACTGAAGGGTGCCGCCGGTGGCTTGTAGAAAATGCAGAGGGGGAGACGGTGGACAAAGACATCTACCCAAGCGACGAGTTTGGACACGGCGGGGTGTCGCGGTCCGCACGTCGTGCCACTAGATTTGCGCCATTTAGATGCCCTCACCGATATGCACGGCACCTTGCGAGGACAAGTTGTGCATGTGCGAGGAATGTTCCCCGACGGATTGTTGCCCGCCTTGTTGCAGGAGGCTGCACAGGTCGAAGCCTGGTCCACGCATCAGAAAGCCGATTCCTGGGGCATCTTGGGGGATCGGATTTTCGCCCATCTCGAAACCATTTTTGGAGTGGCGAAGGTGGCGGGTCGTCGCTTCAATGTCTACCGGCCGGGCCAAGGGAAACCTTTACATCAAGACAGAAATGCACATTCGGATCGAGCGGGCAACGTCACCATCACGGCCAGTTTCGGAGCGCCGAGGTGCTTGAAACTGGCTCCTTTATCGGGCGAAGAGCCTCTCAAAATATGGCAAAGGGACGGCGACGTCTTCTGTTTCACCTCGCAGATCAATCAGTCTTTTATGCATGGCATCGAACCTAATCAGGGGGAAAGAGCGTCGTTGGTTTTATGGGGAGACGCGCGGCCATTGGGTCATATTTTTGGTAGCGGGAATTTGAGATGTATGGATCTCGCCGATGAGGCTTCAGGCGTAGCGACTCGCAGCCCCCGCCCAGCACCGGGGTGCGGGTGATGTTTTTCAAGGTGGTGGGCAAGCCGAAGGCTCGCCGAGCGGTGACCCCGCAGGACGTACCTCGCTTCCTGGGAGCGGTCTGTGGCAAGCAAGCGCTCCCGACCCTCCTGGGTGCTGACCTGCTGGAAACGCTGGTGGCCTGGGGCTTGGTGCAGCGCGATGCCTTTTCCCCGCTCTCCGCGCTTTGATCATCGGTCTGATTCAGCTCACCAGGACCACGGACGAGGTGATGTCGAGGGTGGTCTGATAGGCGGCGAACGTGACGGTGGCGCTGACATCTTGGCTCCTCTGTCCGCCTTCGAAGGTCGGCCACGTGTAAGTCGCCGTGCCCGAGGCCGAAAACGAGATGGGGGACGTGAGGGCGTTGCCCGTGACGACCAGTTGCACCGAAGAGCCTGGGCCCACCGTGACCTCCTGGCTGGAAGTCTCCACGGCGGTCGTCGCCGACGGCACGGTCAAGGCCGTGGCATCCGAGACGGTCGCGGTGACGGAGAAGTCCGTCGTGGCCCCCGTCGACGCGTCGGCCACCGCTATGATTTGCGAGAAGGGCGTGGACGAGATTACGCTGGGGCTCGTGGCTGCGCCCGCGGTGTTGGTGTCGCTGACCGTCTGCAACGTCGCCACCGAGTAGGAGGCGGTGAGAAAGGATGTCTGCTCCGCGAACGTGGTGTTGACCACCGTCGCCGATGTGCCTAGGGTCTGGGCCGCGGCCAGAGACGTGGTCACGGCGCCGGTGGACTGCAGGCTCGCGTAGGACACGGAGGTCGGGTACGTGCCATTGACGAGCCCCAAGTTCACCATGTAGTAGTTGCCGTTGTAGGGCAACCCGTACCAAAAGAAGCCGATGGGGACGACGGTCCCGCCGATGAGGCTCTGCACATTCAAGGAGTAGATGACGCTGTTGCCGCGGACGCCTATGGTCTGCGTGCTCTCCGCTCCGTTGAGCCCCGTCCAGGTCAGAACGATGCCCGACACGTACGGCTGCAGAGGAGCCTGGGAGGTGGTGTACACGGTCATGCCGGTGCAGATGCCCCCGTAGGGAATGGTGATGGTGCTGGGCGGCACGTCCGGGTCGGCGGTGGTTCCCGTGAAGGTGGCACTGGCGCTCTCGGTGATGCCCTGCGTCTGCCCGTAGAAATTGAAGGCTATGCTGCTGAACGCGTTCGGCGCGCTGCCCCCATCGTAGGCGATGGATCCGGTTTGCGCCGTCACGCCGGCGAAGGCCGCCGGGTTTGCGGAAGTACTTACCGGAAATTTGACGGCGCCCGCGGGGAGCCCCGACGGGATCCCCGTCTGCATCTGCGAGGGGTAAGGGAGCGGGAACGCCTGAAACGACATGCTTTATGATGACGACCTTTTTGTTTTGGCTATGAGAGCGTATGAATAGTCGAATGAAAATATTTATCAGACGGCCTGTTAGCTGACCGCGACGACGGATGACGCCGTGCCGGTGGTGGTCTGGTAGGCGGAGAACGTGACGGTCGCGTTGAGGTCCTTGCTCGTGGTTCCGCCGTCGAAGGTGTACCACGTGTAGGTCGCCGGGCCAGAAGCTGAGAACGGGATGGGGGTCGTGAGAACGTCGGCATAGACGACCAGTTGCACCGAAGAGCCTGGGTCCACCGTGGTCTGCAGGGTGGAAGTTTCCGCGACGGTCGTCGTCGATGGCACGGTCAAGGCCGTGGTGTCTGAAACGGTCGCGGTGACGCCGATCTGCGCCGTCGTGGCCCCCGTCACAGAGTTGGTCAACAGTATGTTTTGCGAAAAGGACGTGGACGAAGTCACGCTGGGGCTCGTCGCCGCGCCCACGGTGTTGGCATCGCTGACCGTTTGCGTCGCCAACACCGAGTACGGGGCGGTGAGAGTGATGGTCTGCGCCAGAGTCGTGGCGTTGGTGGCGACCACCGACGCGCCGCAGATCTGGTTCGAGAACTCAGACGTGGACACGGCGCCGGTGGACTGGAGGCTCGCGTAGGCCACGGAGGTTGGATACGAGCCGACGATGAGGCCCAGGTTCGCCATGTAGTATCCACCGTTGACGGCGCCGGTGGTCAGGCCATACCAGAAGAAGCCGATGGGGACGACGGTCGCGCCGTCGAGGTTTTGCACGTTTATGGTCTGCAAGTTCGCGAGGTAGCCTATGCTCTGCGAGGTCGTCGCTCCGTCGAGCCCCGTCCAGGTCACAGTGATGCCCGACACGTACGGCTGCAGCTCTGGAGTTTGGCCGGTGGTGAACACGGAAATGGCGGTGCAGATGCACCCGTAAGGTACGGTGATGGTGCTGGGGGGCACGTCCGCATAGGGGGTGGCTCCCGGGAAGGTGGCGCTGGCGCTCTCGGTGACGCCCTGCGTCTGTCCATAGAAATTGAATGTTATGCTGCTGAACGCGTTGTCTGCGGAGCCCCCGTTGTAGGGGATGGATCCGGTTTGCACCGCCACGCCGGCGAAGGCCGCCGGGGTTGCGGAAGGATTCACCAAAAATTGGGTGGCACCCGTGGGGATCCCCAGCGGGGGCTCCAGCAGCAACTGCGAGGGGTAAGGGAGCGGGACGCTTGAAACGACATGCTTTATGATGACGGCCTGTATTTTTTCCTGCTATGGTGCATCTCCCTCGATGGCCTGCGATGGGCGAGGAGATCGCCGTTCTTGCAAAGCTGTCGGTCGCGAGGATGCCGTGGGCGTGGGCCTCGGCCGACGCGCCGCGCGGCCGCGGCTTCTGGGAGAAGTTCCTGGTGTGGTCCGCCGCGGGCGAGGTGTCCGATGTGGAGGCCCTGCTGCTGTCGCGCGAGTACCTCCGCGACTCATTCTGTCGTGTGCCTTGTGCGGAAGCCCCTCCGTTGACAGAGCACTGAAATGGTACAGGTTTGTTGCTCACTCCTGTACTTTCGCAGGGGGCGCAATCCTCACGGTCTCGTGGGGGCGGGTTCGTGAATACGGATTCTTCGATGCGGATGATTGCGCTCTGATGGAGACTTCCCCGGAGACCAACGCGCTTCTCACATTTGAGATGATGTACTGTCTCCTTAATGCGTGCGCGTATGCCCTGTCCCGGAAGTCTCCGCACAAGCTCCTGCTCCGCATTTTGACTGCGGGTCTTATTTCGGGAGGACAGGCGCGCGTGCCCATGCGGCGTTGACGAGGCATTTTCTGGCTGCCTGCGGACCAGCCTCTTTAGCGCTGCTGTCGAAGAGCTTGCTCGACACGTCCCAGCAATCCCTGATCGGCGTTTTGGATTTTTGCTTTGCCGTTACTTTCATTTGGGCTCGCGTCGTCCTGCTTCCGATTGCTTTCGTCAACCAGCTGTTGCACTGCGCGAAGTGGGACCGTGCAGGGTTCGTATTACACGGTTCTCTGTTGCTCTTGGGGTTTCACTGGAGCTGCGGCGTGTGGATTCGCGTTCGAAAAAAAATCAGATGCCTGTAATGGAGCTCCTTTAGATTGTGATGTCGAAAAATAGAGGATGGGCACGTCGGGCTCGGGTGGCCGCAATGAGTGTCAGACTTGGCTTGTCGGCGACGGTTGCGCTGGTGGTGCTGTGGATGGTCATCGATTTCGGGCACTTTTGTCTCGGAACTGGACCGAGGCAGCACTTTTTGGTCCGTCCAAAAGGTGAGTTTTTTGGAAATGCCCATCAAAACAAAATGTTCTTCCATCAGTTCGGAGGCTTCGGTGGAGGAATTCCCAGAGGAGCTCCGGTTTCGGAGAGTACCTCTCTTTATGCGGCCTTGGAAATAGAAAGAAGCGCTACCGATGCTGACGTGAAAAAGGCTTATCGACACTTGGCGATGAAGCACCATCCTGACAAAGGCGGAGACCCGGAAAAGTTCAAGGAGATCAGTAAAGCCTATGAGACGCTCAGCGATCCGGTGGCTCGCAAGAGATATGACGCGGGAGGAGGAGAACACACCGGAGCTCCAGACCCCGGGGATATTTTCAGTTCTCTGTTCGGGTCGAAGTCGCGAAAGAGAACCGAAGACGTCATCAGAGATCTCAGAGTCACTCTAGAGGAGCTCTACGTAGGTTGCACGAAAAAGATGACGCTTCGGCGCAAAATCGTCAATCGGAACGAGGGAGCGGTGAAAACGTGTGCTTCTTGTTCCGGCAACGGAGTCAGAGTGGAAGTCCTGCGAATGGGTGCCATGTTGCAACAGATACAGACCCAATGCGGGGCGTGCGGCGGCTTGGGGAAGACTTGCGGGTACTTGGAAGAGGACACGGTCGTAGATATCTATGTTCCGCGTGGGGCGTCCGAAGGCCACAAGATTTACTGCCGGGGTCTCACGGATGAAATTCTAGATTCGGATCCGGGTGACGTGGTCTTCGTGGTGAGGCAACTCCCTCATGCCTCGTTTGTGAGGAGAAACAGCGATCTGTACATCCCCAGAGATATCTCTCTTATAGAAGCCCTTGGGGGTTTCGCAATTGGAGTGTCTCATCTGGACGGAAGGCATCTCGTGGTGAAGTCTTCTTCCGGAACTACGGTGCGGTTGTCCGAAAAAATAGACCCTTCCGTCCGCACTGCGTCGTGGGAGACGCTGGAAGATTGCGACTGCGCGTCGGCCACTGTGGCAGAGGCTGCCACCGACGATCTCAATGTTCTGAGGAATGCTTGTGAACAAGAGTTGAAGCAGAGAGGAATCCTGAGCGAGGCGTTTGTGGTGGAAGGCCGGAAGGCTTATTTCAAACAAGGCACTGCCGACGAGGCAAGGGGGGCTAAAACGGCGTGTCCTGGGAAAACCTTACACGTCCGCTCGCGCGGTCGACCGTGCATGAAATACGCCGTCCAAGGGGAAGGCATGCCGCTATTGTCCAACCCCTCTCTGAAAGGTAATCTATTTTTGGAGCTTGAGCTGGTGCTCCCCGAATCAATCGAAGGAGACGTGCTCGAGAAGCTGAGGCAGCTGCTCCCGCCAGCGACTCCCAGGGAAACGGGTTCAGAAGAGGTGGAGGAATGCGAGGCGGTCCTCCTTGATTGCCTCAAGTCGTATGAAGCATACTCAAACTTGAAGACCTCCGAAGACGACCCTCCGCTTCACAGGTCAGAAAACAGAGGCCCGGAGTGTCGTCAACAGTGAGGAATGCGTTCTTGGGGGCATTTCCTCGGAGCTGCTTCCACGTAAACCAGGTGCTTTCATGGAAATCGATGGATGGGACGTGGCGGAGTGCGATGCATCGGAAGACCATTGCTGCCCCTTGGAGACCTTGTCGTGGGCGGATCTCCGAAGACTGCAGGACGTTGAGTTGGCAGAAAGCTTAGCTCTAGACAAGGAGGCGGACGTGCAAAGACAGTCGATGCTAGAAATAGAGGAGGCTGAACGGGCGAGACGTCGAGAAAGACAAGGCATGCGTGATAACGAGCTAGAATCTAAAAGGATTCGACTCGGTCATGAAGCTTCCATGGAAGACGTGCTCCTTGCCGTGAGATTCCCTTCGGGGAGGCGAGCGTGCCGCAATTTCTCAAAAAGCGATCCGGTGGCTTCGATTTACGACTTCGTAGAGACGCAGGAAGATTGTTTGGGGCAATTTTTCTCGTTGGTAGAAGTTCATCGCCGCGCTGGCTTGCAAGACCTCGCGGCCTCCGTTCACTCTTCGGGCTTGCGTACAAGGACGACGTTGCTGGTAATGCGGGACGTTTGACACAACTCCCCAAAGGACATTTTTGTCGATGACGAATTAGGGTCGATCACCTCCCCATTTTGGAAAACGATCTGTCGATGGAAGGCTTACCTGAAAATGAAAACGAAACTTGCACGGCCGCGGTTCTTCCAGAATCCGAAGCGACAGTGGCGCTAAGTGGCGTATTTTGATAATTTTTGAGAATGTGGAAGACCTCGTGAATATTGCCGCGCTTGGTGTCCGATTCGGCGTCTTCGTCGTAGACCGAAACGTACATTCGCCTTTTGGTGGCGCTTCTTCTTGAAATGAACCTCAGAGATCTGGACGAAATCTCCGACGACGGGGAAGGGAGATTTGTTATTTTGATCGACAATTTCAGTGGGCTCGACTTGATGGACACGCGGATGTCCCCTAATTTCACACGAAGCACGTCATCGGGAGTTACATTACATTTTTCCATGCCGCGTTGGATGCTGTTCATGAGACTGCGGACGGCGGTGCTTACGGCTGGCCAAGAAGAAGATGCATCCAAAGACAGAATGTCTGAAAACTTCAACGAAGAACATGAGAGTTCATTCATTTTCAGATTTGATTAAGGAGACCATTAAAAATTGAGACGTGGATGGTTATGTTTGACAGGGCGCCCGGCTGGTCCGACGCGTAGTCAAACCAACTCGGTCAGAGGCTGTGCAGGATCATCACGCATCTTCTTGAGAATGTGCACGCACGCGTGTCTCTTGAAATCGGAATAAGACAAAAAAAGAGAAGGAGACATGTCTGTTTACCAAGAGACGAGGCCGTTGTGTTCTTCAGAACTAAAAGGGTCGTATTGGGCGGGGACGTCGTTCACCGATGGAATTCTAGATCGCAGGGAGTCTCGTTCCACGACTTTGTCAGCTGAACCGCCTCCTAAAGTTTTCCTGGCTTATTTGCAGGACGGCGTGCTCGGAGAACAGCCTCGATCCAGTGAAAGCTGCCGCGATTCTTGGGCATTTTCAGTAAGCGCTTCCATTCAATGCGCCACCATGCTCGCATACAAACGAATGGGCATGAGATTCACGAACGAATACATGTCTTCAGAGTATCTCTTGAGTTGCTACGAGGTTGGTCCCGCATACCTCTGCGGTTGCCTGGGAAGCGATTTACCGGTGGTTCTGAAAGAGGTATCCCGGCAAGGCATAGTGACGTTCGATCAGTTTCCCTACGTTGCGACGAATGCTTCAGATTCGAAGAGGCATGGGAACATCGACATCGTATATTTTTGTGAACATGAAACCCATTTAGGAACCTGCCCTCCGTGCCAAGAGACGTTGCAGGATTATGTAGAAACCGTCTTGTCAGCGTCTCCGGATGAAGGATCTTACCGTTTTACCGTCCCGTGCATCCCATGTTCCCAACCGACTGCGCCGAAGTATTTCCCAACAGACCCCTTTCACGTCGCGGTAGGAATGGACTACGAGATGCAAGCTCAGGCGACCGCCATCCAAAAAGAACTAGTGCGTACGGGGCCTCTCTGCGTGGCGCTTGCCGTGGATACGGAAGCCTTCACGGCTTTGCTGTCAGGAGGGACCCCGCCCGTGGTTGCAGACTCCTCTGAAGGTCTCTTTTATCAGCCACGGCACGTAAATATGAAGGGACCATTGCATGCGGCGCTTCTGGTAGGATACTCGGCCACGCAAGCAGGCGTTCCGTTCTGGATATGTAGGTCTCACGTCGGGGCTTTGAGCTTCGGATATACGCTGCAGACGGGTGAAAAAACGACAGGTTCTCTTTTCAATGTGGGGATGTATGACGAAAATTCCCAACTACTGAGACACGTGCTGTCGTTTGACCAAGTCTCGATTCTCACGAGTCCTGGTGGCACTGCTCATGCCTTGCGAACAGACGACCCCCTCACAGCGCCGCTCTCTGAAGCAATTTCATTGGAGACTCCGCTCAGTAAAGCTTTTCCAGATACACGAATGACTCCCCAGCATTTTGTTGGCTTCGTTTTTTGGTCTACGCTTGTGATTGTGTTGTGTCTCGCGCTCGTCATTTCAATTTTGATTGCAGGGAACGTCTGAGGATCTCAAGTCTGCCCGACTTCGGAGGGTGTCATGCTGGCTCTGCGCCATTCCGCCCCCGATGCCATGGAGTCCGTCGAGATCAGAGTGCAGAATTTCAAGGTATGGCTGAAAGAGGTCATGGAGGTGCAGGAGAGAGACTCTTCCCATGGCATGGCGCATTTCGAGCGAGTCAGGAGGAGGGCCATAGAAATCGCGGGCAAGACTGGACCTCTTTCCACTGAGGAGAGTCTCATCTTGCAGCTGGCGGCGCTCTGTCATGACGTTCTGGATCACAAGTACATGGCCAAGATAGCCAAGATGCAAGAAGGAGGATCTGGTGACATGACTTCGAAAGAGGATTTGAAGACAACCATGAAAGAAGCCCTGAAGTCGCTGTCACGGTTGTCCCCTCGACAGGTTGAAGATGTCTGCTTGATTTCAGACAACATATCTCTCTCTAAGGAACTGGCGGGCCTCCTCGAAGAAGACATCCTGATGGAGCGCAGACTGACTCACCTTCGAGATTATGTGTCGGATGCAGACAAGCTCGATGCGCTCGGAGTGGGGGGGCTCAAGCGACTTGCGCAATATCAAGCTCGCATTCTGCAAGATTCCGGGTCTTCTTTGCACCACCTCTCCAGTTCATTCCTCAGGGAGATGGCGCAGAAGCATCTTCTGCACAGAATCAACTACCTTCGCACGCAGGATGCCATCGTTGAAGGGGGCAGGCTGTTGCGAGAAACGACCTGCATTATGGCTTCTGATGCTGCGCTGGAACGAATCATCGATTGGGCCCTCATCCACGAGATGAAGGCGAAGGCGACGGCATCGAGGCGGGGGGGTGTGGCTGGCCAGACGGAGGAGTGAGGCGGGGTACAGCGCCGATCCGGCAGGCATTCAGAAAGAAGTTTCGCGCGACAAAAATGATGCTATGGCGTTTGAAGCTTTCACGGGATAGTCTGGAAAGTATCCATCCAAAATATTTTCGCATTTTTGAGAGTTGCACGCCACGATGGCAGGGTAGCTGTGCACGATGCGACAGGCCGGGTGGGTGGCATCGACCTTGTCGCATTGAAGGCTTTGCAGAACATTCTTCACATCGGTCTCCCATACAGAGGCTTGAGATTGGGCAACGTCGGTTTGTGCGTGGTGAGTGTGTGGACACCACGTTGCTCCAGCCAGATAAAATGCAACCCCGGAAGCTTGCATTTTTGATGAAGGGAGATTTGATGAAACGTCAAAAGAAGATTTGCGTTCGACGCATCATCGGCAGGATCGTGACATGCATGAATGTAGCATTTTCGTGTTCATGAGTGCCTTTGTAGCTCAATCATCCTACAGATTCTGTGTGTGGCGATGGACGTGGCTTTGAGTCACCGAAGGAAGCGTGGGTTGGTGGAAACCGTCATGCAGGCCATCAAGAAGGCGCGCATGACCGTGGCCGAAGACAGGCGGAGGTACGCGAAACGCATGGCTTCTGAAGATTCTTCCTCGGAAGAAGAACACTTGGAGGACGCGAGACACCGCAAGCGCCGCATGAGAGAAAAAGTGGCAATGAAGGTGTCGCGCGTCCTCGACAATTTCTCTGGGACGGCAGCTCTTCACGGAGAATTTCTGGAAGCGAGAGTTGCTGAAGCGACGGAAGAGACCGTCGATGCGTTCGAGAACGAAATTCTCCCCGAATTGCGCCAGCTGGAGGCAAAAGAACGGAGCGGAGATACCGACGTTCCATTCGCCTCCGGAGAAGAAGAGCTGAATCTCGCGCTGTCTGCCAAGTGCGAAGAGGCCGAGGCCTCGCTGCAGGCAGCGCGCGCCATGCTGGAAGAGGAGACCAAGAAGAAACGAGAAGCTCTCGCGAGGGCCTTCCACGAAAGCCAGGAAAAGATTCAAGAGAAGAACGAGAAGGAACGGTATCAGAATTTATGGTTGGACGCGGAGAAGCGCGTCGTCGCGGCGCAGACGAGGATCGCCTGCTTCCTGAGGCCTCCTCCGGAAGCCGCGTCGTTCACGGGTTCCTACGTCTACTGATAGACGAAAGGGTAATTGAGAGGGCCGCACGGATACGGCAAGGCGGGGCCCCCGCAGCAGCCTCCGCCGTAGCCGCCGTAGCCGGCTCCATACAGGCCGCCCGCACCGTAGCCGGGGCTAGGACGCCTCGACCACTCATCGCACCCCTGCTGCCGCAGGAGGATCCTTTTCAACTCCGACGAAGTGAAAACGTATTGGTTATAGGGGTAATTGTAGAACGTCACGTCCGGCATGATGCGCTGTTTATAGGCCCTGCGAAAATAAGAATGGCTCTAGGCAATTTGCCTGTTGTTGCGAAAAGACGGGAACGATGCCCGGACGCAATGCTCTCGCGTATTTCAAAGGGATTTCGACATGATCGAGTCCTCCATGTTCACTTGCCCCGACGTCGCCCGAGAAGAAGGGATGGTTGCGTGCGAACGCATGCATCAAGCGCTGGAGCTCTTGCAAACGGCTGCCATCGGCACTTCCGCAGAGAAGTACATAAAGCCGTTGGAGGCGCTTTTGGAGTGTCACGAGGCCTCCTTGTGGGCCGTCGTGGATTTTCATGGCCTCCAAAACTTGGACGATCATTATATGAGCTGCTGTAGAACCGAGGCGCTTCTTGGCGGGGCGGTCGACGACATAGAGCTGCCTCGGAAAGAGGACACCGAGCTGCTCAGAGTGCTGTTGCGTGAAGCCGCATCGGCCGCCAGGGCTGGTGGGCGTCCGTGCAGGGTCAGCCGTCCGGGGGCTCACCTGGGACTCTCTCGCTTCTCCGCCTGGGAAGATGCGGTCAACGGAGTAGATCGCGAGGAAGAAGACGCATCTCCTTAATCGTAAATATGGGAGGTGCCCCTTCATTGCCTTCTCCGATGTCCAAGGAAGTGCGTCTGGGTGTCTATTTTGAAAGAGACAGCGCTGGGCTCTCGAATTTGAGACTACAACTTGAAAGTATGTTGGCCATCTGCAAGGTCTTCGGACGGTTTCTCGTTCTACCCCCTGCGCAGAACATCCATCATCTGACAGAACCGTTCCATGAAAGTCTTTTATGGTCGATGCAGCATCTCTCGAGTCACGTCCCCGTTGTGCTCGGGCCTGAAGGGCAACCTCCGGACGACGCCCTCGAGATCCGAGAACAAATATCTTCTTTTCGCTTACAGTCCCTGCCGACGGACGCGCACTGGTACTTCACAAAAGAGGCGAGCAGAATACAACATTTTGAGACGCTGCTGTTGCCAGATCACAAGAAGATTGACGCTGCACGGTGCATTTTTGACAGTTTTGAACTGAGTCCATGCCACCACGCCGCGGCCCTCTCTTTGCTACGAAAAGCTGGGGTGGAGAAGTACAGATACGTTTCGGTGCATTTGAGGAGAGGAGATTTCAGAACGTTCAGACCCCAAGGGCAGAAGTCCGCCGAAGACATAGTTCAAACTCTGGCGCCGCATGTGAAGGGGAAATGGGTCGTCATCGCGTCCGATGCAGAGAAAGACGACTCGGAAGTAGAGAAACTGAAACTGGTGCCAGGCGCTTCCAAAACGGTGATGGTGTCTCAGTTGTATGAAGACGGGACTGATCTTTTGGCCAAGGCAGCTGTGGAAATGTTGATCTGTCGATGGGGGGAAAAATTCCTTGGGACCCAAGACTCAACATTCACGAACGGTATACTTGCCATGAGGAGAAAAGACTCTATGACCATCCGGAAGGATCTGGACGCTTCTCCTTTGTTGCTTTTTGATGCAGAACCGACGCATCGGTGCGACGGCGTCTGTTGGAACAAATTGACTCACTACAGCGGCGCGCCTTGGCTCTGAAGTGTGAACTCTCAAGTCCACGGGGTGCGCAATTGAACGATTGTGGAGTAGGAATAGTCTGCATCGCAGGCTTGGTCGCTGCAGCCTTTGTTGCATGGGGCGCACGCCAGGACCTCAGCATTGATCTTGGGCGCCTTGCCTGGCCCTCCCACGTACTTGAAAAAGTGGCGCATGCGGTTCGGCTTCTTCATGTGAGTCGTTTGCATTCGGGTACCGGCCGAGTCGCTCCCCAATTGGGGATCGCGGGCGCTCGCCCAGAGTTTCGGCTGGGATTCGAATGATCGGATCAAAGCGGGGTGGGACGTGGTGAATCGGAGTTCCAGTCCAGCAGTCGCCAGCACTTCCGCGACCATGCACGCTGCGCGGGGCCCAATGCCGAGCCCTTGGAGAGCGGGGATCACGACAAAGCGCGCGGCAAACCGCTGCATCGAGGTACGCTCGTTGAGCGACCACGCCGCATTGCAGATCAGCATACATATTCCAGCCAAGATCGTCTTCCCAGCCACAAGATAGGGAGATCGCAGGATGATGAAAAAGCCCATCGATCCTCGATTCTTGTGGTCCAAGTAATGATTGTGCTTGACCGCCTCCCAGACTCGGCGTCGACCTGTGGAATCCGCGAGTTGAAGAGTTATCTCCAGGGGGATTGTATCTTGGAAAACCAGACCGTGCAGGAGCGCGCCTTTTTGTCGCAAACGGAACGTCTTTGCCAGCTGCTGGCGCACTTCCGGCGCGTCCAAGAAGCGTTGAGAAAATCGGTACTCGCACGCATCCACGTCGAAGACCCAACAAGGCTGCAGCCAAGGTAAGATGCGCTCATCGTTGATCGCCACAATGACGTGGCTGTCGGGATATGCCCGACGATACACGGCGCGGGCAAAGGTGTAGGCCATGGCTTCGCGGGTCATGGGGTCGAGGGTGGAGCCAAACTCGTCGATGATGACCATGGGACACCCTTCTTGCAGCGCGCGCAAGGCCCGCGTGAGTTCCACGCGAGCTTTCTGCCCGGTCGAAAGAAAGCGGAACTGCGCCAACCAAGCGGGGACGCTTTTGAACCCTACTTCTTGCAGGAGCTGCTGTGCCTCCGCAGGATCGTGGTGGACTTGATCGATCACTGGCTTGTTTGCCACAAAGTTGCTCTGGAGGCCGAACATCTCTGCATGCTTGCAGGCGAAGAGGCTGAGCGTGCTTGTTTTGCCAGACCCGCTCGATCCATACACGGCGCCCAGCGCCCACGGCATGGACATCGGGAAAGGCGAACTCGAAGGGGGGATGCCGAGATTCCCCATCGGCTCGACGAGGTCGAAGACGTCCTGTACGGAGCGGGCGTGTTTAGAGAGGCGGGTGGGGAGTCCCAAAGGCAACTGCGTACGGGGGAACGCGATGGTGCGCCCGAGGTCGGGCTCAAGACACTGGATGGACATTTCTATGAGACGGCATAATGTATTATCGATTGTTTGATGGTGTATTCCCGATGCGACCGCAATGCGCGAGACGGCAAAAGCTCGAAAATATCAAAACAGAGAGTTAGCGGCCCTGGTGGTGTGCAATGGACGATCTTGATCATGTCACAGCCGCCGCGCTGCTCGTGATCCCGAGGGTGGTAACATAGTCGCTGAATATCACAGTGACAGGGTAGGTGTCTATAATTGCTTGATAATCGAACCATTCCCAGATGTAGGTACCCGATCCAGTCGCGGAGAAGGTGATTGGAGTGCTGAATGGCGTGCCGGTGACGAGTAGTTGGACGCTTTCGCCAGGCGGGATTGGCGTCGATACGGTCGAGGTATTTGTTTGCGAAGATGTAGCAGTACTTGACAGGTACTTGTAGGCGGCTAGGCTTGCTGTCACGGTGTACGTGGTGGGGCTCGCCTGACCAGACTCTGTTATGGCGATGCTTTGACCGAAAGACAAGTTCTTCCCGAGCACCAACGATGTCGTCGCCCCCTCCGTGTTGGAGTCCGAGACAGTCTGACTTGTCGACACCGTATACTCCGCCGACAGGCTCTGGGTGATGGTGGACGAGGCGCTGTTGGTGACGATGTCGGAGGTAGCCAAGATGGCGGCCGTCTGGCCGGACAGCGACGCGAGCCCCGTGGATGTGAGCGTGCCATATTGCACGGAGACGGGCAGCGAGCCTTGCACGTAGCCGATCCCCTGAAGCAGCCCTTCGTAAGAGGTCCAAAAGAAGGATGTTGGCACTAGGATCGATCCCTGCAAGGATTGCACCGTGAAGGTTCCAGTGACGTACACGTCGATGTTCGACCCTGATCCTCCAGTTTCGCCGCACGCGCCAGAGAATTGCGCACCGTCCGCACCGGTCCAGGTGGCTCCGAGGCCGCACAGCGTGGTCATGGATGTTTGACCGGCGAAGGGGACCGAAACGAGAGTACTGTAGACGACGATCGACTCGAGAACGCATCCGAACGGGATGAAGAAGGATGTTGTGGCGCCTCCGATGTTTTCGAAATTTTGTGTGGCGGACGTGTACCCCCCCGCTTCCGTCTGCCCCCACCAATAGGCCGTGAGGGAATTGGTCTCGTAGCCGTTGCTGTATGCATCCACCGTCATGCTGAATCCGGCGAATGCGGCCGGATTGGCGGGGGGGACAATCGTTCCCGACCCGTTGCTCGTGTATCCTGCTTGCCCGATTCCGTCTGTTTGTTGGGTCCTGGGGTAAGGAAGCGCATAGGGAACGAAGCTCATTTTTCGTATTTTGTCTTTTTTTTATCGCCGATAAGCGGGACTCTTGAGGCGAAGACGTGAGCCGAAGAGCGAAAGGACGAAAAGTGGGAAAAGTGGAAGCGTCCAATGCTAATGCGACTGACAATGCCACTACATGGTGGCTCTTTCTATTGTGGAGCCAATCCCAGGAGGAGTGGTCAGTGAAGTCGTTGTCAGTCGGTCGCCTTGTGTCAGACTCTGCCATTTCGGAACCCATTCCTTTCTTCCACTGATCCTCAGACATGGAAGGGAATGGGTCAGTTTGCTGTATTTCTCATATGCTTTGGGGACGAAGGCTTGTAGCTAAATCCAAATGCAAATTTGACCAGAGTTGGTTGTGTGTCAACTAAATTGGTTTGAAGGAATAGTGGTTCAATTCCTTACAGAGTGTATCTTGGAAATAGAGGTAACCTAGCCATGGGGTTTGTCAACAGAATGAAGGCAAAGGAGATGGACCTGGTGTGTATTGGCGATGCTGGTCTCGGACTGTATTGGCAATACTGGTCTGCGAAGAGAGATGGATCCCTCGACAGGTTAAAAAAATAAAAAAAAACAGTAATAAATATGAGCAACAACGACGCCTGCGAGCGGAAAGTATTTGACGCATTGCGAAAGTTGACCATGGAACTACAAATGGTGTGCGATAAAAATCCAAAAGATGCCAAACTAATATGGCCTTTATGCTTTGAGATTTTACGTTTGTTGCGTGCCGCTAATAAAGCAAACCCTGGATTTATAAATTTGCTTTCTGACAAGTTGGAGAAGCGGGCAATGGAAAGTGGAGGCGTGACTCTCGTGCAGTTGGCTTCCATCCTGACAAAAATGAAGCTCAACTCAACAGATGTTTCCCAAAAAATAAAAAACAAAACGGTTCGTTTTACGAGACGTTTTACAAATGATATTTTCAAAAGTCACAGTGTACCCGATTTGATAGATGCCATTGCAAAACGTATCCAGAAGATCGAGAAGATTTTGGTTCGCTGTGAAAGCACTACACCGGAAAAAATTTTTGACGGTGTGCTCATGGGCCTGCTAGCTATTGCAACGTGTAAAACTGCCGTAATGATGTTTCCTAAAGCGGCGGCAGCTCTTTCATCGACGGCAACATCGACTCTTGAAGGACTTTCAAGCTATCTTCCGACAGCAGCAGTGGAGCACGTGGCGATACCATTACATGACATTGCCACATCAGCAGTGCAGAGGGTGGCGAGACCATTTTATGACATTGCCACTTCAGTTTCTTCAGCACGTGATGCTGCTATTTCAAATCCCTCGAAGGCAGCTTCTGCGGCGTATGAGGCACTTTCTGGGGCAGCTTCTGCGGCCAAAGAAACTGCAAAAAAAGGGAAGCTTTTTGAAACTGCCGCAAACATGGTCCGCCACACAGTTAAAGAGCATGAAAACGCTTTCTTGGGTGACGCGAGAGCAAATGACAACCTTGGCAATTACTCACATTTTGCTCTAAATTTTGCACGGAAGGCAATAGGACCTTTCAACAAATGGGGTGCCGAGCCAGCAACAGTAGTTAATCGCTTAGCAGACGCAGACCTGGCTAGGAAGGCGCTCATCCGCGGGGGGGGCACCGTGATGGGCATGGTGGGCGTAAGAGGCGTTCGTCAACGCTGGAAAGGGGAATCCAAAGCAGGTAAAAATGTTCAAGTAAGAAGGAACAGTGAAGGTCATTGGCTATTCCCTGACCGTTGAAGTCTTTTACCGCTCTTTCGTTTGTGTTTTAAACATATTATTCAAGTCTTGAGCAGCTCTTTCGTTTTCTTTTTGGGCGTTTTCTGCAGATTCCTTCATTTGTTCACTAAACGGGATCGAGGGGGTGGAGGGAGCGTGAGGGGATTGAGGGGATGTAGCTTTAAAGGGTTGAGGGACATAACGCCTGTACGTGTTGAATGATGTAGCATCATAATTCTTCAGTTTGTCCTCGACCAATTTCTGGACGTCGTATTTGTTTTTGATATCATTGGTTTCTTCGTTGCTTTCAAGACAGTGAACTTTAATGAATCCTCCTTTGTTTCCTACTATCATCCAGATATCGGATGCGAGCTCCTTGAAGAGCAGCACCGAGATCGCAGCCGCGCCTCCAGAAACCCCTCCCGTGAAAACCAAAAGAAGTCCGGTCGCTAACGTCCAAATTGCCTTCATGGAATAATAGAGCTTAGCAATCGTACGATAGTTTTTCTGTTTTCTCTCGCAGTCATCATATCCGTAATAATGGCACAGGGCGTGCAGAAACCTGAGTGCCAGACTCAGTCCATCTCCGGTGGCCGAATACATAAGGAGAGCCACTCCTAGATTCCACATGATTCCTCCTCGAGTGCTATGAGTAACGTAGCTCAAGGCGTATTCGTTTGCTCGAGAAAATTTCCAAAGCGTTTCGAATGGGAGTATCCATCCGATGGCGAACGTAAGGTATCCTTGTACTTCCTCAAGTTTTCTTGCAGCCTCTGATGCAAAATGACCGATGAAAGGAATCATACCTGCAAGGGATGCAATATACTCGGCGGCAGAGACGTTGAGTTTCACAGCCATCAGCTCCCCACTGACCGGGAGTATCGATCGAAGAGAGTCTGCCACTAAATTCCACAGATTCCTGAAAGCCCATCCCAGTTGACCTAACAGTGTCAGTGGTTGCGTTATGTACGATGACATCGATGTCCAGTCGAAAGAAGTGACGGTGTTCCACATGCCCACGCATGACGAGAACAGATCTGTCACCTGTTTAGAAAAAATGAACGTCGCTAAGTTTTTGTAAGACTCGGAAAAATTGTCACCTTTGAAGCACGTGTACAGAAGATAGAAGATGCATATGGCCTTCTTGGAGATGTAATGGAACCACCTCGCCATCTGCAGCTGGTCCACAGCCCACGTGATGCTCCTGACGGTGTGCCGCACCACCTTACGAACAACTCGGTGTCGCAACAAAGAGCCGACGCGTTCGGCCTGGTCTTTTACCCATCCAGCCGCACCCCAGAAGCCATGGGTGATGCCATCGCGAATGTGATATCGCGCCGCCCAAGGAACGAGTCTCCGACGAACGGATTCTAGGTCCTCCAGGAGGCCGTCGATATGGGCATCCCAAGATTTCAGCTTCGAGCATGCGGCGTGTCCGAAGAGATATGTGAGGCGCTTCTGTATAGCCTGGTCGGTGTGGTCGTCCGACTCCGTCGAGGCCAACGTCTCGAGCAGCTCTTGGCCCATTTCGTGGTAGTCGACGTCTCCCTTCGGGGTCTCGCAGTGCATCATGCCGTGGTGCCCATGTTCTCGACGTCGTTTGAGGCGATCGAGAATGTCGCAATAAAGAAAGGCGGCGATGCCTCTCAGCAGCGTTTCGGCCTCGAAGGACGAAACGTGCTGAGGTTCTTTGGATTCGTCAAAGGAGGCTGGCAGCGTGCTCGCTCCGCAGTAACTATCTCTGTAATGCGCCGGATTGCGGATGGTCCTGAGGCCCGGGAGAGCGTCAAGGACCGCCTTCTCGCTTTTCAAAGCCCCCATCAATCCGTCACTTCCCAAGTGCAGGCGGCCGGGTCCCAGCAACTCCCCCCAGACATCTAAAACGTCATAGCAGAAGTGTAGTCTCTCTCCCAGAGCCATGCTCTCTTCGTGGATGGCCCTCGGATTCAAGCTGACAATGCGCATGAAATCAGAGAGCGTGGCTCTCTTACTGCTGGAGCGTCGTGCGTTTTCGTGCAGGTGCTTGTGGAAAACTGAGGAACAGTTGGATTCTTGCATGTTCAAGAAAAGACAGCGATTCTGAGGCCAGGGCACGTTTTTGTCCCCGACGGACAGGATTCCATCATCGAACATCGTATCGAACGAAGAATCTCTAATCCCCGTTTCCACGGCCGTGTCCTCCAGGATCGCTCGACACAGCGGAGACAGGAAGGCTTTGTGAAATCTGTCCTCGGCGGAGAGAATCAAGCCTGCCGATGTCCCGAAATTTTTTGCGTACCATGCCCACTGAGACATTCCGTCTGGCTTCTTCATATTGGCATGAATTGCGTGAAGGGACGCATGCATTTCCCACTGGGCGGCGTGGGCTTCCTCCTCGATGCTCTTCGTTTTTTTGGTGCGTGCATGGGAGGACGGCGGGGGGTGAAGAATGACGTTCTTCAATTCTTTTTTTTCCGCGGCAGCTGCCTTTTTCAAGTCCGGCGACTCGAGGAACATGGCCTCCGCAACTTTGCCCTCTTCTCGGGTGAGCGGATGTGGATCGTGGCCGATGATATTTTTGATATTCTCTTTCATTTCTTTCGCTACTTTGACATCTGCAATGACGTCATGTGCGTCTTTCTTCGTATTTTTGGGGTCTTTGGAGGATGAATTCTTTCGAACTGCTGCTTCTTTTTTAGGGGTGGCTGGAGGGTGAACTTCTTTGGAGCTCTTGGATTTTTCGGGGACGTGCTGGTGAGATTTTTTAGGATGCTGTTTCGATTCGGCGGCATGTTTTTTTGGGGTTTCTGATATACTCCTCTTCCCACGAGGTGGTTTGGGTGGAGACGTTTCCGTGTATGTCATTCAATCTTTTTTAAATTCATATATTTAGTTTCTGGATCACTGCAGACGCAGAGCCCAGATCGCCACAAGCACGCATAAGATTACGACAATTATTATGGACGAGTCTTGTGCGAGGAATCTTTTGCGCGGCAGCCCCAGCTGCTTCCTCTCGGAATTCGAGGCCCGCCATCCGCTCCACATGAGCCACAATCCGGATGCAAAGAGGAAAAAGGCAATGGCCAATGTTAATCTGTCGGGCTCTTCGCTGGCACCTCGGCCGCCTAGCTTAGCAAACGCGGCGCCTCCCAAAATGCACGTGAGCGATGTCCTGGTCCACGCCAGTACGGTGCGGTCATTGGCCAGTTCGGTCCTCTCCTCTCCTGACATTTTTTTATAACATGCACCATTTCAAATCCAAGCTCTTCGGACCCATGTGCCCCCCGTCCAAGGCAGCACCAGTGGGCCCGCGCCCGCAAACCCACCCCCCCACCCCCCCCCCCCCCCCCCCCCCCCCCCCCCCCCCCCCCCCCCCCCCCCCCCCCCCCCCCCCCCCCCCCCCCCCCCCCCCCCCCCC
>Ga0114973_10000652_pt1 | contig 26201 bp, 24 predicted proteins | sample M_140807_MF_Meta_FD_87025 | JGI IMG/M metagenome (GOLD analysis project Ga0114973, IMG submission 87025) | Freshwater microbial communities from Lake Montjoie, Canada to study carbon cycling - M_140807_MF_MetaG | ecosystem: Environmental > Aquatic > Freshwater > Lake | place: Lake Montjoie...
AAACATAGCATTTTGAAGTTTATTGGGGATAGGGCTAAATGTGGCGCTCACGAAGCATTTTTTGTAGTGCCTGGCGCTCTTGCGCGCTGAGTTCTTGTTGTTTTGATTTTCCAATCAAGGTCTGAATGAGGGATTCGCGGGTTTTTTTGGCTAAAAATCGCAACATTTCAGTTAGTTCACTGGCTTGCGCTTGGTCGGGGACTTGATGGTCCCATGCGGCTAATTGGCCGAGGACTTCAAACCATGGTGTGTCACGAAAATGCTCAACTAAGGTCGCGGTATTCAACTGTGGCTGTTGCGCCAGGTGTTGCATGAGCACGGTTATCAAAATTTGATCTGGGTCTGTGGAAGTTGAGCCATCAATGTTGGGTAGGTCTTGAGTGAATAAACGGGGGTTTTGAATGAGGAGTGCCAACGCAATGCGTAAAGGGGTGCGTTGCCAGTGAGGTGCGGCATGGTCTGGTTTTTCGACTTGAGGCGGTGGAGGGGCCTCTAATAGTTGCTCAATTCTATGCTGATCAATATGCGTCAATCTTGCTAGTTCACTCATTAACAGTGCTTTATACGGGCAATCAGGAATTTTTGCCAAATAGGGTTTGGTCATATGAATCAGGCGATTTTTGCCGGTGAGATCAGTCGTATCAATATCTTTCATCAGCGTAGTAAACAAGAGCTCATGCAATGGCACTGCCTTTTGTAACAATATTTCAAATGCGTCTTTTCCTTCAGCTCGAATGAAGCTATCCGGATCATGTCCATCAGGCAAAAAAATAAAATGTGCTTGCAAGCCCGCGTCTAAATAAGGCAAGCCTACTTCGAGTGCGCGCCAAGCGGCTTGCCGACCAGCTTGGTCACCATCAAAACAAAAATGTAAATCTTGGGTGTATTTACTTAATAATTGGATATGGTGGGCTGTTGTGGCTGTACCCAAAGTTGCAACTGCGTAAGTGATCCCATGTTGCGCTAAGGCAATTACATCCATGTAACCCTCCACGATCACTATCGTAGAAAATTCGGAGCGCGTTTGGAGTATTTGGTATAACCCATACAATTCGTGACTTTTTTGGAACAAAACGGTTTCAGGTGAGTTTAAATATTTGGGTTGTTGATCATTGTCGAGTGCGCGCCCACCAAACCCGGTCATGCGCCCATGCCTGTCATGTATTGGAAACATGATGCGGTGGCGATAACGATCATAGGTTTGCTGATTATCTTTCTGAATGAGCATGCCAGTGGCGATGAGCTCGGCTTGGTTCTGTGGCAAATGTTGCGCGATGGTATGCCAGCCTTGGGGTGCATATCCGATTTGATACTGCTGAGCGATTTTGCCATTAATCCCGCGTTGTTTTAAATAAGCAATTGCCACAGCGCCTGCGGGAGTGCGCAAGGTGTTTTGATAGAATTCATTTAGTTTCTGTAAAATAGCATGCAAGCTAATGGTTTGTTTCACATGGTCTGGTAAGGCTTCTCTAGGGATGACCATGCCTGCTTTGGCAGCCAATGTTTCAATGGTTTGTGGAAATGATTGATGCAAATAATTCATAATGAAACTGATGGCATTTCCACTCGCGCCACAGCCAAAGCAATGGTAAAACTGCTTTTTCGGGATCACATTGAAAGAGGGGGTTTTTTCATTATGAAAAGGACAGCAGGCCAAATAATTGAGACCTCTTTTTTTCAAAGGGACATAGGCATCAATGAGGTCTACTAATTCAACTTTGGTTAATAGGTCATCGATAAATTGACGTGGAATAAGACCTTGCATAAAAATAGGGTCACTAGGATAGCGTTAAAGGTATTTTAGCAAATTTACAGCAAGATTTCTTGGTTATTTTGAGAACAGTTTTTTTGTGGTAGGTTGGGTTTTTGCCCAACAATAAAATTTACGTTGGGCCAAAGCCCAACTTAGAAATTATTTACGCCAAATGTTCTTTGATCCAAGCACTTACGGTACTCATATCGGCACGCCCTTGAAGCTGCGGTTTGAGATGAGCCATGACTTTGCCCATGTCCGCCATTTTTTCTGCTTGAGTTGCTTGAATGGCGTCTGCCACCAATGCCTTCACTTCATCGTCTGACAAGGGTGTTGGCATATAGCGGCGGATGATATCTAGTTCATAATTTTCGACTGCTACCAAATCATCACGACCGGCAGCTTGAAATTGATGTATGGATTCTTTTCGCTGTTTGACCATTTTGTCTAAAATGACCAGAAGACGAGTATCATCAACTTCGATACGTTCATCCACTTCGATTTGTTTGATAGCAGCAGTAATTAAGCGTAAGGTACCTAATTGCTGCTTATCTTGGGCACGCATTGCATCTTTGATCTCAGCGTTAATGCGTTCTTTGATGGTCATTCACTACGTCTTCTGCGGCGGTCACTACGACCAGTAATAACGTCTCTAGAGATTTTTTTAAGATGACGTTTGACTGCAGCGGCTTGCTTGCGTTTACGCTCAGCCGTTGGTTTTTCATAGAATTCTCGACGACGTAATTCAGTTAAAAGACCAGCTTTTTCACACGAACGTTTGAAACGACGTAGTGCATATTCAGGGTTTTCGCCTTCTTTCACGCGAACTGTGGGCATTCAATTTTTCCTCATTATGCTACATACTTACCCGGTAGGGTATAGTATGATATAAAAAATATCATTACTGATTATGTTAGGTTGACGATTTTAGTGCCATCTTAACTCAGCGTCAAGTCTATTTATAATAATTTGTAGGATATATGTGCGGTGTTTTCTTGTCAGGGCATAGATAGGGGAGTCAACATAATGGTTGATGAGAATAAAAAAAGCAAACAAGTTGAGCTCCAGGATGTGCATCAATATTATTCGTCCATCCTAAACTGCGTGCCAAATTGGGTATATTGGATTGATAAAGATTGTATATTGCAAGGGTGTAATATGCGGTTTACCCAATTTTTAGGCTTAAAAAACCTCAGCGATTTTTCAGGAACGCCTTATCTGAAACTAGCTCAGGTTGCTCAGTGGTCTCCCACCGTGATTGATGCATTTCGTTTGGATGACATGTCTGTTGTTTTTTCCGGACAAGCCATGCGTGACCGTGATTTGCCCCCCATTTTGTTTCCGGATGGTACGATCCATCATTTTATTTGTAATCGCGACCCATTGTTAGATCAATCCGGTCGGGTCCTGGGTGCTGTTGTGGTGCTGGTTGAAGTACCTGAGCCGCGTCCAAAACAAGAAAAACCCCAGTTTGCAGCCCAGGCCAAAGGTCTAGAGAATCGCGCGCCTCGGGTTTTGATAGTAGAAGACAATTTGGTGGCGAAGCAAGTAGAAGAGTCCTTGATGCGCGCTCTGAATTGTGATGTGGATTGCGCGGATACGGGTCAACAAGCAACGGCTTTGTTCCAACCTGGGACTTACGATTTGGTGATTATGGATATTGGTTTGGAAGATACCTCTGGGTATGTGCTCTCCAAACAATTTCGTCAATTAGAAAAAGGCACTAAATTTCATGTTCCCATTATCGCGCTGACCTCATTTGAGGCTGATTTAGTCAAATATGATTGCGATTATTATTTCATGGATGGGGTGATCAGCAAGCCATTAAGTGCTGAGCAAGCGAATCAAATCGTACAGCATTATATTTATCATAAAAATACGACGGTTAATGGATTGAAGTACGCTTAAAAATTGATTAGAATTTCCTCGTGCTAGGTGTACACGTCAGTGGCTCTAGTAGTGGCAAGAATGGAACTTGCCTTTGTCCAACCAACCGCAAGCTTAGCTCTGCGCTTTTTGCGTAGCCTAAGTATATGGAGCACCTCGAAATGGATTATTCACGACCTGTCTTGTCGCGCATTATCGCGCTGTTTGTTTTATTAATTTCTTTTTCACTGCATGCAGCAGAGCGCCTCGCTCTGACGCAGATGTCTTTTGCCAGTCTGCAAAATAAAATACCCGTTAGCTTATCCCAACATCCTGCTAATCCGTCTTTGGTGATGCCGCAAGATTTTTTATTGATTGAGCGTCATCATGATGCACAAAAGACGGAACATATTCATATGCAGCAACGGTATAGGGGGTTTCCGGTGTTTGGCGGGTATGCGGTGTTTCATCGTAAGCATTTGCCGGGCTCCGCTGCGACAGTGCGCATGACGGGGAGTATTTACCAAAAACTACAAGACGATTTAGGTAATCCGCCACCAGAATTTGTAGCCAAAGCGAACCAACAATTACAAATTTATCGTCAGTCGTTTGTGCAAGATAAAATAGTAGACCAGTCTATTCAAGCGATTGTGTATATAGATGAACAGTATAAAGCGCATTGGGCTTACCAAATGCAAGTGTATTTGCAACCAAAAGATGGATTTCCCAGCCAACCCACGGTGATTATCGCAGAAAATACGGGAAAAATTTTATTGCAATGGGATGCATTGACCACGTTGCAACAAACGGTTCATGGCTTGGGCTTTGGTGGCAATCGGCGTACCGGTAAATATCAATATGGAAAAGATTTGCCGTACCTTGAGCTGTTCCGGGAGGATAGGCCGGGTCTCTGTTTTTTAGAAAATGAACATATTATGGTGGTGGACATGCAACATCATACTTTGCGGCCTAATCATCCCATGAGTTTTCTTTGCGAAGAAGATAATCCCGAGCAGCTATATTGGACCGGCTATGATGGGGATGGATATGACCAAGCTAATGGCAGTTATTCTGTGTCTAATGATGCAATGTATTTTGGAGAATTGGTCAAAACCATGTATCGCACGCAATATGGCGTAGAGGTTTTACAGAAGGGAAATCAGCCCATGAAAATGATATTCCGTGTCCATTTTAGCAATTATTTTGCTAATGCATTCTGGGATGGTCGGCAAATGACTTTTGGAGATGGGGATGGCATGCTGCATCCGTTAGTGGCCCTCAGCATTACGGCGCATGAACTGTCGCATGGCTTTACCCAGCAGCATTCTGGGTTGCTGTATCGTGGGCAAGCTGGCGGAATCAATGAAGCGTTCTCAGATATGGCATCGCAAGCGGCAGAGTATTATGTCTATGGTAAAGCAACTTGGCATGTGGGGGCGGATGTACTAAAGAGCAAAGGTGCTTTGCGTTGGTTTCAACATCCTAGTCGGGATGGGGTATCGATTGAACGTGCCATTGATTATCAAATTGGCATGGATGTGCATTACAGCAGTGGTGTTTACAATTATCTCTACTATCTGTTGGCCAATCATGCTGGTTGGGATCCCCAAAAGGCTTTTCATGTGATGGTGAAAGCTAATATGGATTATTGGACACCAACTACGAATTTTATAGAAGGGGCATGTGGGATTTTGGCCGCTACTCGGGATTTGGGATTTTCAGAAGACGATGTGAAAGATGCTTTAGATGAAGTGGTGATTGATTATGGTGATTGTGAGGGATAGGATCAAGAAAAAAACAATATTTAACAAAAGGGTCGTCCTGGCTTAGGCTGGGAGCTATCTTTGATTGGGTGCTTTACCAATGAAAGGATGGATTCCCGCCTTCGCGGGAATGACACAGCTCTCTAAAAATAAGGATATCAAAATGACGATTGATAAAATTGTCTGTGTCGGAAAAAATTATCTGGATCATGCGTTGGAGTTGGGCGATCTCGTCCCAGAAAAGCCGGTCTTATTTTTAAAGCCGGCTAGCGTTTTAAAGCAAGCCACGCATTGGGGAGAGCAGTTGTTGCTAGACTATCCCAGTGATGAATCGCATGTGCAACCCGAATGTGAAATTGTGCTATGTATGGGATGCGATGGCTATCGAATGACTCAAGATGAAGCAAAAAAAGCTATTTCTGCCGTAACCTTGGGCCTTGATATGACCTTACGCAGCACGCAAAGTCAATTAAAAAAGCAAGGACATCCTTGGACCATAGCAAAAGTGTTCAAAGATGCTGCGGTTTTAGGTCCTTGGATCCCTTATGAGTTATTTCCGAATTATCTAGAGGTGAGCTTTGAATTGCGTGTAGAGGATCAAATCAGTCAATCGGCTAAAGGTAGCGATATGATGATGCTTCCAGAGGAGCTATTGGTTTATATCAGTCATTTTTTCCCGTTGCAAAAAGGGGATATTATTTTTACAGGAACTCCAGCGGGGGTGAGTGATGTGATACTAGGGAATATAGCAAGGTTACGTTGGGACCAAAAGCAGTATAGTGTGAAGTGGTAAAGCTGGTTTATCACCTGAATCTGTGTATGATGTCCGCTCTTTGTTCGTTTTAAGAGGTTAATATGTCAGTTGGTGGTAATAGATTTATTGGATCTGGTTTGAAAGGCGCTACGTTTGGTGCCATGGGCTTTTTTTCTGCATATCTGGGCACAGCCACAGCAGCTAGTGTGAGTACGTTAGGGACTGCCGCAGCGGCGGGCTTTGTGGGAGGGTTGGCATTGTATGTTCCATCGATCGTTCTGCGAGTAGCTATGTATCGTTTTGGGCTGTTCAATATACAATCGCGGTTTTTGGTAGCAGTGGTTGATCTGGCATTACTTGCAGTCACTATGCCAGTAGGGGCTTGGATTTTGGGTCTTGCAGTGCAACCATTCTTCATTGCTGCGTCAGTGGCTGTTACGCTTTATACGGTATTAAATGGCTTGCAAGCATTTCTTTCATTGAGTGAGCTTCGTCGTCAGCGGTCTTCTTCTGAGGATATCAACCGCTATTATCATACAGAGCCTAAGGAAATTCTGTTCAGAGCATTTTCGGTTGACGATAAAGAGTCTAATTTTAATGCGGAATCAGTGAACTTACCAATCGGATCTTTCTGCTAAATTAGCGTTTGGTAACACAAAACGCAATATACCCGCGGCTCATACTATGACCGCGGGTTTTTTAATGGGTTACCCTTCCACTTCAGCAACTGCTTCAGAGACTTGATACTCTCCCAAACAGGCTAAGCTATTGAGGCGGGCACGGTGTAGAAGCTTGGCTTGAGCTTTGCTGACATTCGCTGCTTTTCCTTGCCAGACTTGAATGCATTCTTCTTGTAAAGCCCGTCCGTATGAAAAACTGAGATTCCACGGTTGGTAACCGCTGCTATTGATGGCATTGAGGTTTGCGGTTGCTTGATCAGGCGTTTGTCCGCCGGATAAGAAATTAATACTGGGAACAGCTGACAATACGGTATTATGAAAAACACTCAACGTATAATCGGCAATGTCTTCCGGTGTGCTAAAGGGTTTGGCGGATTTGCCACAGGTGACCATACTGGGTTTGAGTATGATATGTTCGAGTGCAATTTGATGAATAAACAGGGCATGAAATAATTCATGTAATACCAATTCACACACTTCCGCACAATGATCAATGGTATGGTCGCCATCCATTAAAACTTCGGGTTCGACAATGGGAACAATGCCGATTGCTTGGCAAGCAGCGGCATAACGCGCCAAATTTTCTGCGCCAGTTTTGATGGCAGCCATACTGGGCGTGCATTCTGTAATGCTATATACATTCCGCCATTTGGCAAATTTCGCACCTTTGGCTTTGAAAGCGGCTAAGCGCTCAGGTAAGTCGTCTAAGCCCAAAGTGACTTGTTCTTTCTGCGTATGGGGTAATTCTTGGAGGCCTTTATCAACTTTGATCCCAGGTAAAATGCCTTTGGCTAATAGAATGTCTGGAACGCTGCGGCCGTTTGAGTCTTGGTTCGAAAATGTTTCTTCAAATAAAATGACGCCAGAGATGTACTCTTCAAGATCGGGTGTGTTGGCGAGCAATAAACGATAATCACGGCGATTGTCCGCAGTATTATCGAGTTTGATAGCAGCAAAGCGTTTGCCAATCGTACTATTGCTTTCATCTGCAGCTAAAATACCTTTTCCAGATTGGGTTAGTTTCTCGATGATTTGTGATAATTCGTTGTAGTACATAATGCTATCCTCTATTTGGTCGATGAAATATATTTTTCTCTGACAATTTGTTGCGTTGAAAACCCTTGCTCTTTTAATAATTCGAATGCTTCGTCAATCATAGCTGGGTTGCCGCACAAATATACAAAATCTTGTTCTGGATTTAAATTCAAATCAGCAAATCCTGCTTGGACATGGCCGTAATGGATATGGTCAGGTTTCTGTTCCAGTTTTTCGCGGCTTAAATATGCGCGAAATAACACACGGGGTGATTGTGCTGCCCAATTTAAAAAGTCTTCCGCATATAAAACTTCAGCTTGATTTTGGACGCCTTCAAATACGACCACTGAAGCGTCAGGATCTGAGGCCAAATGTTGCTCTAACGCGGGGATCATGGCGCGGTATGGCGTCACTCCAGTGCTGGTTGCCAGTAAAATATAGCGGCGCGGAGCGGGTTCTTTGAGAACCAATCTACCATATGGGCCGGAAACTTGGATTTTGTCTCCAGGCTTGAGGTCGAACAAATATTCTGAGCCTGGTCCAGACTCAACATAAGAAGCCGCAAATTCTAGGTGATTACTGCCTTGAGGGGGTGTAGCAATACTATAACTGCGACGCAATGTTTTACCTTGATGCTCAAAAAGAATGGTAATGAATTGTCCTGGTAAGTAGTCAAAAATCTCACTTTCTGTGTTGGAAATAACAAAGTGTTTGACTCTCGGTGAAATCATGTGGGCATTTTCTAATTGAAATTGAAACATCTTGATAGGCATGGTATATGATTGAAGATAGAATGAAGAAGGTTCCTATAGTAAGGGAAAAAAAATACTTTGCAAGAGGGAACGATACTTTGAGTATGTTTGACGAGTGATGTCATTCCCGCGAAGGCGGGAATCCATGCTCATTTTGGTGCAGGTCCTTATTGAGGATGGATCCCCGCCTATGCGGGGCTGACACAGCTTGTCGAATCAACGATACTTTTAAGAGTGAGCCTATGATTGACCTAAGCGAGATGCTCAGTAATTTGAGTAAATCATTGCCGGCAGTGCAATATTTGCTGGGCGGGCTATCTTATCTTATGGGGATTGGGTTTTGTATTACGGCACTGTTTCGTTTCAAAGATAATGTAGAAAAAGGGCAAAGTAGTGATCCGGGCTCTCAAATGATTGTTCCTTTCGCTTATTTGTTGATTGGTTCGCTATTATTATACATCCCTTCGACGCTCGATGCTTTGTCTACCACGCTCTTTGGTAGTAGCACGAGTGTGTTGCAATATGACGGCTACCAGCCTTTCGATATCTATGGGTCAATGACCATTCTGATTGAGACGGTCGGCTTGGTTTGGTTTATTCGTGGCTGTGTCTTATTATCTCACTCTAGTCATCCCGAGCAAGGACGTACTGGCTCAAAAGGACATGGCGGAAAGGGGATGCTCTTTATTTTTGCAGGATTATTTGGAATTAATTTTCATTCGACTGTGAATATGATGAATACAATTATGAATTACCTGATAAATATGACGGTTATTCAGCCGCCGTCCTGAGGATCCTAGTCGGATGACTCTTGGGGGTCTTCTTCTTTGTCGGTACAGATTTTCAAATCATTCGCATTAGCGAAATCCAGAAGAGATTGGTATATTTGAGGGCTTGATTCTTTGAGTTTGGGATCAAGCACAATGCATTTGTATCCTTCATTGTTGATGCTGGGTTGCAGGAGCGGCGAATAATGGATCCGACTGTTTTTAAAACTAGCCAATGCACCGCTCATGCGCTCCGCCCAATCGCTTGGACGAAACTCCTTGCCTTGTTTGGTGACACCTTCGATGATAATTTTTTTATTCTTATGATCGGGCATTTGGTCTACAGTTTGAAATAGTTTGTCGATTATACCACCAAGTGCATCAGCACAAAACCATGATCCGGCTTAAATGTCGTCTAAGATGCGGTAATTTCGAATTTTTGCTATCATCAGACTCCATTTAATGCCGTATTTGTATTTATGACTGATATCCACCACCCAGATGATTTGATCAGAGTATTCAATCATTGTTTTCAGCAAAGCCATCGTACCCAATTAGCTTATGGAGAGGATGAGCCAATTTATGTCCCAGCCAATGAGGAGCATTTTTACCATATTATTTTTTTTGCGCATGGCTACTTTAGTTCAGCATTGCATGAGTGCGCGCACTGGTTATTAGCCGGGGCACAGCGACGGACTTTAGTCGATTATGGCTATTGGTATACACCAGATGGTCGTACGGCAGAACAACAGGCATTATTTCAACAAGTTGAGGTGAAGCCGCAGGCTTTAGAGTGGGTACTATCTAACACATGTGGGTATCCCTTTCGTTTAAGTTTTGACAATCTGAATGGCGTTACGCCGGAGTATGAGCAATTTGCTTTTGCGGTAGAACAGCAGCGATATCATTATGAGTTTACTGGATTGCCTATGCGCGCTCAGACATTTCGCGCTGCGTTGTTACGTCATTATCAACGGCTCGAAGTGACCTAACCAGCGAGTAGCAATGCGATGTGCCGTTTCAGGGGCGTGTTCAATTAATTTTTTGGCGCAGGGCGTTAGCCAAGGTAATAGCGCTTGGTCGCGCTGTAAATCGGCAATTTTAAAGACTCGATATCCGGTTTGGCGCGTGCCCAAAATTTCTCCTGAGCCTCGTAATTCTAGATCTTTTTCAGCCAACAAAAACCCATCATGGGTCTCGCGGATGAATTGTAACCGCTCACGACCCATGGTGGACAAAGGCGGTTGGTATAAGAGCAAGCAATGGGATTGGACTGCGCCTCGGCCGACGCGGCCTCGCAATTGATGTAATTGTGACAGTCCCAGGCGTTCCGCATTTTCAATGATCATGAGACTGGCATTTGGCACATCAACGCCCACCTCAATGACTGTGGTGGCTACCAATAATTGAATGTCCCCATTTTTGAATTGGGTCATAATCTGCTCTTTGACCTGGGAGGCGAGACGCCCATGAACTAAGCCAATTTTGAGTTCCGGTAAAAGCGTTTGTAATTGCTGTGCAGTGTCAGTTGCTGTTTGACATTGAAGCTTTTCTGATTCTTCGATCAAGGTACAAACCCAGTACGCTTGGCGTCCATCGTTTAAATGTAAACGCAAGCGCGGAATCATGGCATCGCGTTTGGATTGATTTAGGACTAGTGTGGTGACGGGGGTGCGTCCAGGCGGTAATTGATCGATCACGGAAATATCCAGATGTGCCATTTGGGTCATAGCCAATGTGCGAGGGATGGGGGTGGCGGTCATTAACAGTTGATGTGGAGACAAATGCCCTTGTTGCCCTTTTTGCTGAAACTGCAAGCGTTGTGCAACACCAAACCGATGTTGTTCATCAATAATGATGAGACCTAAGCGTGCGAAGGTGACTTCTTCTTGAAACAATGCGTGTGTACCCACAATAAAATGGCAGTGATGCTGGGCCAAAGCCTCGAGTGCTTCGCGGCGCTCACGGGTTTTCATTTTTCCAGATAAGCGATAAACAGCTATGCCCAGTGGCGTACACCAGCGTTGCAAGGTTTGTGCATGTTGTTCACTTAAAATGTCAGTCGGGGCCATGAGTGCTACTTGATAGCCGTTGGCAATGGCTTGGAGTGCTGCAAGGGCTGCGATGACTGTTTTTCCGGAACCAACATCACCTTGAACCAACCGTAACATCGGTTGGGATTGGGCCAAATCCTGACTGATTTCTTGATGAACTCTGGCTTGCGCTTTAGTAAGTTGAAAAGGTAGCTGTTGGAGAAATGGGTTGATGTGCTGCAAATTATGCGGCATCGGTGGTGCGACTAAATTACTGCGTTGTTGCCGAGCAAAGAGCATGCTGAGTCTTTGTGCCATTAACTCATCGAATGCCAAACGTCGTAGCGCGGGATGTTGCCCATTTTCTAAAAGATGAATCGGACTGTCTGGTGGGGGATGGTGTAAAGTGTGAACCGCGCTGGCAAGTGGCGTAAATTCGTAGGTATTAAGTTGTGCTGCGTCCATCCACTCTAGGCTGTTTAAATAATTCTGACAATTTGTCAAAGCGATTTTTACTAAATTGCGAATGCGATTTTGACTTAAGCCTTCTGTGGTCGCATAAATGGGTGTTAACGTTTCTTCCATGACAGGCGGTTCGTCTTCTGTGCACAGACGGTATTCCGGATGAATCATATCGAAAGAGCCATCAAAATGACGGACTTCGCCGAATACACGGAGGGACATCCCGGTTTGCAAGGCTTTGGCTTGTTGTTGATTAAAATGAAAAAATCGCAAGCGTAGCATGCCCGTTTTGTCTTCAATAAAACAATGTAAAATTCGGCGGCGTGCAAATTTGATTTCAGTTTTGCAAATTTGTCCCGAAACGACCGCCCATTCTTGGTGGCGTAAATCTCGGATTGGAGTGATGCGGGTACGATCTTGGTAGCGATAAGGAAGTTGAAATAATAAATCTTGGATGGTATGGATGCCACATATTGCTAATTTCTTAGCCATAGTAGGTCCAACACCAGGTAAATCGATACATGATTGGCTGAGCACGGCACGCTATTATGCTGAATACTATTGAGTTTAAATTATATCAGAAGTGAGTATATCTCAGCAAATGAGAATATCTCGCCAAATGATTAAAAAATTATTACAATAGTTTTAAGCCCACGCTTATATTGCAGGTCATGACAAAAAAAATTGAAAAGAAATCTACTCGATCGCAACCAGGACAAAAACTAAGTGCATTATGGCTATGTTTTTTGATGTTTGTCGTTGGTTATCTAGCGGCTTCTTGGTTCGATGTGAATCAATTCGTGACTTGGGTTGGCGCTCACTTCAGTGGTCATCCTCCTGCCGAGAAAAGCATTGCAAAAAAACCGGAGGACGTCGCCACTGCGATTGAGCAACATCCGAAATTAGAATTTTATACGCTATTGGCTAATGATTCAGGCTTACGTGCCACCCCTTCAGCTCAGATAAATTCGACAGAAGCGACTACTGTAGATATGCAATATAAAAATGTCCCAGAAAAGACGCCGAATGTTGTCCCGCAAGCATCGCCGTCTCAGCCCATGGAGTTAGCGGTTACTGCCCCAGCTGCCGCGCTGCCGGTGCCTCCACAGCCTGTTTTCAGACGTCCTGAGCCTGTTTCCAAACGTCCTGAGCCTACGCAAGTAGTTCCCAAACCGATCTATACACAATCGAGACCTGCACCCGTTCCTACTGTGGAGAAGCTCAGAGGACGTTATGGGATACAGGTAGGGTCTTTTCGCTCGCCTACCGAAGCAAAGCGGATGAGAGATAAATTGGGTATGAAAGGGTATCCGGCAACCATCGTATCAGTCACCCAACAATCGTCTTATTGGTATCGCGTTGTGTTGGGTCCGTTTTCTCCTTTGGCACAAGCCCAACAGGTGCAAATGTCACTTTTGCGCAGCGAGCATATTACGGGGATGATCCGTAAAATTGATGGATAGCTATGACAACTTTTGTTTTCCCCTTGAAAGGTGTGACTTGTTCAGGGTGTAAAGGTAATCTGAAATATCTCTTAGATTTTGCAACTAAACCAGAATATTTTAAATTTAAAAATATTGATGTGTCGTCTAATTTACAAAAATTAGTAGTTGAAGTTGAAGATAATGATATTCCCATTTCTGAAGAAGAAGTACGGCGTTATATCAATCACACATTGGCCAGTTCCGATTACGAACTCATTGTAGAAGGTGCGCGATACTATTGGATATTGGGCGGTTTAGGCTTAGTAATCGGGACGATTATTCTCATTCTTGCTGTGACGAATGGCTTGGTGCTTTGGCCTGTTAAATTGCTGACGGCTACAGTAAGTGTGGGGCTCAGTTTATTATTAGGTGCCGAATCGTTCCGCAAAGCAAAAATAGAATGGCAACGTAGAAAGCCAGCTATGGATAGCCTTTTTTTGCTGAGTACAGGTGCTGCGACTTTGATGTCTCTGTTTGGACTAGTGATGCCAGGCATGCCGCTAATGTTTGAGGCCAGTTTATTAATTTTTGGGTTTCGGCATATTGGGATAGCCCTTAAAAAATCGATTTACTCCACGCCGAATTTGCCTGTGCATTATCAACGACTCCAGACGAACAGCCTCTCGCGCACCGAAGATCAAGACGACACAGTTGTGCCAGGTGAAGCACTGACCATTCAGGCAGGACAAATGATTCCTATCGATGGTTGGTTGCTTCCTAAGCAAAGTGCGATGTTTGACCAGACTTATGCCATGAATGTTCAACGAATTAGGGGGGCTTATTTGCCAGAACACCTTCGGGTAGATGATGCCATCATGGCGGGTATGGTGGCTCAAACAGATTGTGTCATGCAAGTCGGATTAGGTCATAAGCTAAGTTATTTTGAGCAAAAACCAGAAAAAAATTGTCCAAAAGGACAAATATGGATTTATCCTGAAGGGAATGAGATCAAAGTTGTTTCGCGATCTGATCGAGATAATAAAGCTGTGTATTTTGTATTATCTTCTGTAAATTTAACAGACAGAGCGGGAGCCTGTTATTTTTCAACGATTTTGAATGCGCTAAAACTAGGTACCGTATTGACTTTGTCAAAACCCACTCAACAATTGTTGTCCCGTGCGTTGGTCCAGCATGCACAGACCATGGGGCTGACCCAAACGACCTCCTCTCTGGCGCGCTTAGAAAAAGAGCTCGAAGATGCGGGATGTCGAGCCGCGCCTATCCAAGACAAGGCGGATCAAATCTTGGAGTACTTTGTCCCTGTGGTACTGGGAGTGGCTTTGATTTCTGGTGCAATTGTGATGTGCTTTTTTTCTCCGATGATTGCTGTACGCTGCATGATTTCAATTTTGGTATCAGCCTGTCCATGTACTTTGGGGTTTGTGACCCCTTTGGTGATGGATTTTGCGCGTGTGAAAGGCAAACAAGCTGGCATTGTTTTTAGTCAATCTGATGCCATTCAACGTTTTACTGAAGTAGATACGGTATTACTGGATATCCACGGCACTGCGACCAAAGGTGAGCCTATGGCGGAGGTAATGGTGCATGAGTCTGATAGACTCCAGGAAATTAAAACGCATTTGGCGCGTATGGAGCAACATTCTGATCACCATGTCGGCAAAGCTATTTATACAGCGGTGAAGGGCGATGATTTATTGCTGAATACAGAGCGATTACGTCCGACTGACATTGAAAAATATCTTGGTGGGATTGGTGCAGTGATCCAGGGTAAACACTATATTTTGGGAAATTGTAATTTAGCGCAACAGTTTGGGGTCACTCTTGAAAACCCTGGACCGAATAGGACGTATTTATTAGAACAAGTAGGGACAGGATATCAGTGCATAGCAACGGTGGCGCTTCATGATCCATTGCGGGATGATACTGCATTGACAGTTGAACAATTGAAACACCGCGGGTTACAAGTTTTTTTATTCACCGGTGCGGATGAACAAACTGCCAATCAATATGCCCAAGCTTTACCTGGCTTGGATGGTGTTTATTCGGGACTTGCGGATGCACAAGCCAAAGTCGAAAAACTGCGTAGCATACAAGTCCAGCATCGCGTATTAATGATCGGTGATGGTGCAAATGATGGGCCGGCGATGAAAGAGGCCTATGCGAGCATCGCCATGAAACATGCTTTGAGTGATGAAGGTGCGCAATATCAAGCTAAAGCTAGAATTTTGAATGGCAATATGCTGACGGTGGTTGATGCTCTGGATATTGCAAGCCAAGGCATCTGGCGAATTAATTTCAATCTTTGTTTGAGCCTGATTTACAATCTGGCGATTGTAATCCTGACTAATTCCTTAGTGTTAGCCTTGGGGCTGGTCTTACACCCAGGGGTTTGTGCGGCTTTGATGGTTATACAAGTTGGGTTTATTATTCTCAGCTCGTATTATTTTAAACAGCAACCTTTGCCGACTCAAAGTTTGCTGGCGCAATCCAGTATGTTTGGCATGACCCCGTCCCTCGTAAGCGGAAATCTGGCTATACAAGCTGAGTCACCCATTATTGCTAACGGTTTACTGTGATTTGAATGGCACCAGCGTTTTTAACGGCATACAGTTTGGTGACGGTCAAAGACAAATGCGTTATCGCAAACGTGGTTTGCAGCAATTTGAGCACTTGTTCCGCCGCGTTTTCTACTAAGTAGAACGACTGTTGGCGCACAAATTCCGTGATACACTGACAAACTGCTGCATAATCCAAAGTATTGGCCAAATTGTCATGACAACGTTTGGTATCAATAGGGATGCTCAGATCGAATGAGAGCGTTTGGTCAATTTGTTGTTCCCAAGGATAAATCCCAATGCGAGTAGGTACTTTGAGACCAGTGATGCGTAATGTATCTATGATGTTTCTCCTTGTCTAATTGTGGTATAATGCGGCTAGATCTTCCTACCTAATATGAAAGCATTGATGCCTAATTTATCTGAGAGTTTATTGCTGCGTGCCCTGCGCCGTCAACCGGTTCCGAGAACCCCTATTTGGTTGATGCGGCAAGCAGGTCGTTATCTGCCGGAATATCGTGCTACGCGTGCGCAAGCTGGCAGTTTTTTGAACTTATGCAAATCAAAAGAATTAGCCTGCGAAGTCACTTTACAACCTTTACAACGTTTTGGGTTAGATGCGGCCATTTTATTTTCTGATATTTTAACTATTCCGGATGCAATGGGATTGGGTTTGACTTTTCTGGAAGGAGAAGGCCCGCGTTTCAAACATCCGATTCGAGATCCCGCTGCGATTGATGCGTTGCCCATTCCTAAACCGTCTGAAGAATTGGCGTATGTGATGGATGCGGTAAGTTTGATTCGTCAGGAGTTACCATCGCACATTCCATTGATTGGATTTGCTGGCAGTCCATGGACTTTGGCTTGTTATATGATCGAAGGGGAAAGTAGTCGAGAGTTTAAGCGGGCGTTGGGCATGATGTATCTTGAGCGACAAGCTATGCAGCAATTACTGCAAAAACTAACGCTTGCCGTGATCGATTATTTATCAGCACAAGTTATAGCGGGGGCGTCGGTTTTAATGGTGTTTGATACTTGGGGTGGTATTCTGAGTACGCACCACTACCAACATTATTCTTTGGCTTATATGCGTACTATCGTAGAAGCTTTGCAAGTCAAACATCCTGAGGTGCCCGTTATTTTGTATACCAAAGGGGGCGGGCAATGGTTGCCTGCGTTGGCCAATACGGGTTGCCAAGCCGTCGGCTTAGATTGGACTTGTGATTTGGCTGCGGCACGTAAACAAGTCGGTCAAAAGGTCGCCTTGCAAGGTAATTTAGATCCGACCGTATTATTAAGTTCTCCCGCTTGTATTCGTGCCGAAGTAAAACGAATTTTGGCTGAATTTGGATCAGGATCGGGGTTGGTCTTTAATTTGGGTCATGGCATTACGCCGGATGTTCCGGTGGCGCATGTTAAAGTTTTGGTGGATGCGGTCCATGAGTTGAGTCCTGCGTATGCGACAGGTGAGTTATGATTGTAAAAAGCACCTTTAAACCAGCTTGGTGGTTACGCAATGCCCATGCGCAAACACTGTATCCCTATGTTTTTCGCAATGTGGGTGCACCTTATTTTCGCTGCGAACGCTTAGAGTTGCCCGATGGTGATTTTGTTGATTTGATTTGGGTAGAAGGGGGCTTATCTGAGGACGCACCGTTGGTCGTGTTATTGCATGGATTGTGCGGCACAGGGGATTCACAATATATCAAAGCTCAGATGAAGCGCTATCAACAAATGGGTTGGCGCTCTGTGGTCATGCAATTTCGGGGAGCTGGTTCTGAGCCGAATCGTAAAATGCGTGCTTATCATTCTGGGGATACCGCGGATTTAAATTATTTTATGCAGGTACTCGCTCAACGCGAACCTCATACTCAAAAATTGGGGGTAGGATTTTCTTTAGGCGGAAACGTTTTATTAAAATGGTTGGGAGAAAATAGTACGCAAACATTATTTAGCGCAGCGGTGGCGGTATCGGTGCCGTTTCAACTGAACTTGGTGGCGGACCGAATGAATTTGGGTTTCTCTCGTCTCTATCGTAATCATCTCCTGCATAATTTACGCAAGCAATTTATCCGTAAAATGGAACACAATCCCAACGAAGAGTTTTTACGAATATTGAAGGCTTGTCATTGTTTTTGGACATTTGATGACAAAGTCACTGCGCCTTTGAATGGATTTGATAGTGTTCATAGTTATTATCGTGAGGTGAGTTCAAAAGCGTTTTTAACCCATATAACGACTCCGACATTGATTATCCATGCTTTAGATGATCCTTTTATGACGCCAGCAGCGATTCCGAAGCTTGCTGATTTATCTTCCAGTATTACTTTGGAGTTAAGTGAGCGAGGTGGGCATGTTGGTTTCGTGACGGGTTCTATGCCTGGGTGCCCTGCATTTTGGTTGGATCAAAGGATACCAGAATTTTTTGCACAACATCTAGCGCCTCAGTCTTGAGATTTCTTGTATCATCCCCATATTAGGTTTTAACAAAGTATATTTATTGGAGTCGTCTGATGAGTGACACAACAAAAAAAGATTGGAAAAGTTTTAAAGAACAAAATGCTGATGAGGATACTGAACAATTGGACTCCGATATGTTGGATGAAGATGAATCGGGTGACGGCACTGCGAGTGGTGGCCCCGCAAACCATCCTCCCGAAGAGTTAGAGCATTTGTCTTATGAAGCTTTAGAAGACAAATTGACCGAAGCAGAACAAAAAGCGTTTCAATATCGCGATCAGGCGACGCGTTCAATGGCGGAATTAGAGAACGTGAGACGCCGTGCAGAACGCGATGTATCTCAAGCTCATCTGTATAGTTTAGAGCGATTTTCAAAAGGGTTGTTGCCGGTTATTGACAGTTTAGAGCAAGCTCTACAATTGGTAGATCCGGATGCGGATCAAGCGATGTTCGAAGGTTTGACATTAACGATGAAACTTTTTCTCAGTACGATGGAAAAATTCCAAGTTACACAATTGGATCCATTGGGCCTCCCATTTGATCCCAATCAACATGAAGCGGTGTCTATGCAAGAATCTGATGCCCCGTCTTCTTCCGTGATCATGGTTTTTCAAAAAGGTTACAAACTAAATGATCGCGTGATTCGTCCAGCACGCGTGGTGGTTGCAAAATAATTTTGATAAATACTCGTCATAGAGGATTTTAATAAATTGTTAAGATTAATTTGATACAATTTATCTCATATATTTTATGTGAGAATAAGTAATCTTTATGATAACTAGAACTGAACATTCTATTTCCTTAAGTGGTTTTGAAGAAATAGAGCACCGTGAACTAGCGCGCTGTATCGATATTACGCGTGGTAATAAACTGACTTTAGAGGAATATGCTCTTTCTACTCAGGCATTTAAAGATCTGATCGATACGCCATGGAAAAAAGACGAGCCTATTTATATCGTGCTTGAGAAAGATGAAAACGGAGACTTAAATCCACGCCTCAAGCATTTAATGCAAGAGATAAAAAAAGGCACTTACTACTCTCAATTTATCTCCGTAGGCTCTGGTACGCTATGGCCATTGGTATTGCGTTTATATTATGGATTAGAGTGTGGATTTAGTATCTCAATTGAGCAAATGTGCGCGATGTTACAGGTCAGTTACTGTCTTGACGCGCAATTAGAGATTGAGCATGTTCCTTTTTTTGAAGGCGATAGTTTGCGTATCAGTAGAATAGGGACGACCCTGGTTCAAAAAATTTTTTCTATTGAAGACGTGGCAAATCAGGAAGTAGTTAACGATATCATCACTACAAGAATAGAGCCGTTTAGGCTGGCATTTCATAAAGTGCCGAATGCTGAAAAGTGCATTCAGAAAATTACACTGGATAAAAGATATTTTAAAGGCTCCAAAGCAGGTGAAATCGTTTTTCAAGCGCCCCCTAGACTTGTAAATGAGTTGAAAAACAGCGGGCTAGGACTATTTTATATGATTGTGATGAATCAGAATAGTTTTACGAATGTTTATCAAGAGAATGATAAATTATTTCTACTTCTCCCTTCCATGGAGATGTTAAAACAGTATCATCAAGTGATTCATCCAGATAGAGGGATGACTTACACCTCTCGACTTGGCATAATTACCCCTCAAGCAATTGAAGATTCTTCTAATTTAAATCAACGAATAGGTAGTGTTTATGCGCCCGGGATTACAAATCCGAGGGTAGCTCATCAAACAACTGTATTGCCCCTTAGTATGTATGTACATGATGCCTATTATCATTTTTTTCTGGATGCTATGCTGAGTCTCGACACGCACGCGCACCTGTTGTATATCGTCGCGCTTTTAAGATCTTCATTACATGATAGTAAGGTGATGACAAGCGAGTTACGGCGATGTACCGATCGAGAATTTTTGATTGGAAAAGATAAGTTCCAAAGAAATCAGGACAAGATTTTTCCTGATATAATCGAAAAAATTTTTTCCATTTCATCTTCTAAACAGATAAGTCCAAGTTTTGTGATTATTTTTGTGGATGCACTTTTAAATTCGAACAATTTGCCCTACATGTCTCAATCATTAGAGCGTAAGTTTTATAAAAAATTTTTGCAATGGGACAATCTTCCAATATTTATAGAGTTTAAAGATAAAGTTGAGCGTTATAGTCGTGAAATAAAAGGCCATAGCTCGAAAATTGCCATTCTTATTCTTTGTCGTTTTTATTTGAATGATGTGGATTTTTGCCAAGCGTTGGTTGAAAACATGAAGCATAATACGGCCGATCTAACGGTCACTTGGGAAAAAAATAGTGACAAGCATTTGCACCCTGTTTTTATTAGACGCCATATCACCCGGTCCCTCACAGATCTAAAAGAACTATCCTCAATACAACGTATTCAAGAACTCGCACCTATCTTATATCCTATGCCAGCATACGATGCCAGAGAGCACGAAGCGCTTGTGCGTTTCATTACAGATCAAAAAGGGGAAGTGGTTGTAGCGGATTCTAAAATAACGCATTTTTTTATGGCAAGTTCCTTACTTTTAGCGGCTATCAGAGGACCATTAAAGCTAGATCGTGTTAAGAGCAATGCTGTTAATGAAAGACAAATTGCGTACCTTAAAAGAAGAATTCCAGAGATTGTTATCGAAACGGTAATAGAAGACAAAGCTAAGATGACGGCCGCTGCTGCAACATTATTTACTTTTCCTGCAGCGCAACGAGAATTGGTTGCATCGGTTCTTTTAGAATGGAAACAATTGAATGTGAGCGCCACCAAAATTCAGGCGCACTATCGCAACTATGCTAATAAAAAGTTGCGGCTATTTTCGCCCGTTATGCCTAGCAAAGACGGGTTGGAAAAACCGGTGGCTTGTAAAATTAAAGTGGATTTTTTGTAAGGATTAGATTTCCATGTCACATACGCCTAAAATAGCTATTATTGGTGCAGGGATAGCGGGACTTGCTGCTGCGCGAATACTCGCAGAAAATTTTGAGGTTACGGTTTTTGAAAAATCTCGCGGTTTGGGCGGACGTTTATCAACGCGCTATGCCAGCCGATTTGAGTTTGATCACGGGGTTCAATATTTTACTGCAGAAAGCGCGTCTTTTGTTGAGCTCGTAAATCATATGCAGGCTGAAGGTATCGTCAATGCATGGCAAGGTGAGTTTGTTAAAATATCTAACAACAAAACGTCCGTATTATTGAAAGAACAACGTACTCGGTACGTTGGCGTCCCCAGAATGAATGTTGTGGGTAAATATCTTGCGCGTGGTTTATCTGTTTTATTAAACCAAAGAGTGACGAAGTTGATTCGTGGTCATGATTTTTGGCAATTAGAAGTTAATCAGACCACGCTTTCTGAAAAATTCTATTGGGTCCTTTTTGCCATACCCGCAGAACAAGTAAAATCGCTTCTGACTGAAGACTCGCCACTTTTGGGGCGTGTATCTTCTGTTGAGATGCAAGGGTGCTATGTTTTAATGTTGGGATGTAATGATACGTTTGTTTTGCCAAGTTGGTGCGGCGCTAGCATTGAAAACCCCTGGATTCAATGGATTTCATGTAACAGCAGTAAACCCGGGAGAGCTCCAGAGCCAACGCTAGTCATATTATCCAACAACCAATGGGCTGAAGATCATATCAATGCAGATTTGCAGCAAGTGCAGAGCCAGTTGTGGGCTGCTGCGTCACAGATCCTAGATTTATCAAGTCATCAAATTGATCATATGAGCGTGCATCATTGGCGCTATGCGAATTGTATTAAATCACTACAAGCTTCCGCGGTACTCGATAGAAAAAATTTCCTGGCGCTATGCGGGGATTGGACGCAAGGCGCAAAGGTTGAAGCCGCTTATCTTTCTGGTCAGGCGGTTGCTCGTGAACTCAGTACTCACTTAATGAAAGATGCTTTGTAAAATCTCTTTTTGTAGGGATGAACATCTAATTGGCTCATCCTGCCACTCACATCGCATGTGATAGCGATTCGCGGTTTAATCGGTTAAGATACGGGGTAAGTTTTCAATGTAGATTACATCATGCTAGAAAATGTATGCGAACATGATAGTTTCTTGCAAAATGCTTTAACCATCAGAGGCTCTGTAACGCCTAAAGTCATCAGTAAAGTTATCTGGGTGATATTATATGCCAGTTTAATTTCATTTTTAAATTATTGGTTTCCTGATTTGGTGTTGCCAATTGGCCCGTTTGAGTATGGGGGGCTAATTATGGGATTAATTCTAGTGTTCAGAGTTAATGCCGGATATGACCGTTGGTGGGAAGGTAGGAAGTTATGGGGTAATGTGGTCAATGATTGCCGAAATTTAGCGATTATTCTCAATCAATATGTTGTAACAGAACAGACTAAAGAATGGAAAATGAAACTTTGTTATTATACGCTTTCCTTTCCGTACCTTATGAAAGATCATTTGCGTAACAACAAAGATAGCCTACTGTCGAAAGAATATTTCGATGAAAATGCTTACCTTACTATTACACAAGCCGATACACCTTGTATTGTTTTGGGTAATTTAATTGCAAAAGAATTGAATTACGCCCGTGTGCATAATTTATTGGATTCATTTGCATTTATTCGTGCAGAAGAAACCAGATCGCGGCTTTTAGATGCATTCGGTGCTTGTGAGCGAATTTTAAAAACGCCCATGCCTTTTGTTATGGCTGTAAAATCGCGGCGATTCATATTATGTTTCTTAGTGATGTTACCACTTGGTTTAATAAATATTTCAAATTTATTTATTAGCCCAGTGATATCAGGATTGGTTGCTTATGCATTATTTGCATTGGATCAAATAGGGGTTGAATTACAAAATCCCTTTTCCGATAAAAATCTGAGTCATTTACCATTGGACAAAATTTGTAATACCATTAGTCAAGATGTACTTGTAATTTTTGATAAATCTTCTGAAGCCTAACTCTTTACAATAAAATTAAAAGGACGCTATGACTATCGCTCTAGTATGGTTTAGGCAGGATTTGAGATTGCATGATAATCCTGCTTTTATCGAAGCCTGTATTCATCATGAAATTGTTGTGCCTTTATATATTTATACTAAGAAGACCAGTGTATTGGGAGAAGCGCAGGCTTGGTGGCTGCATCATAGCCTTATTTCTTTAAAAAAATCGCTGGATAAGAAAGGATTATGCTTGGTATTGCGTCAAGGAAATCCAATAGAAATTATTGTAGATTTAATCCAGAGATTATCTATTCAGGCAGTGTATTGGAATCGTTGTTATGAGCCGGCAGCTATTTCACGAGATAAAAAAATTAAAGCATTGTTATTAGGGCAGGGTATTGAAGTCTGCAGTTCGAATGGTAGCTTGTTGCATGAGCCTTGGACCATTCAAAATAAAAGTGGCGGTTTCTATAAAGTTTTTACGCCTTACTGGAAACATTGCAGACAAGCTCTGAGTATCCAATCTGAGGTTCATGTAACTCAGCGGCTCCAGGGACTCGAAGTTAAAAGTGAGGATATGAATGAATGGCGTTTATTACCAAGTGTCTCTTGGGCCTCTCGCTTTCCTGATTTCTGGACCCCGGGAGAAAAAGGAGCGCAGAAAAAACTGGATGATTTTATTCATCATAATTTGGTTGGATACAAAAAAAATAGAGACTTCCCAGAAAAGGATGCAACCTCACGACTGTCGCCTCATTTACATTATGGTGAAATCAGTCCTTATACTATCTTAAGGGCGATTAACTTGGCGAAACTAGAGCTTAAATGTGATCTAGCATCTATTGAGCATTTTTTATCTGAGCTTGGATGGCGAGAGTTTTCAGTCTATCTACTCTACCATTTTCCTAAACTGCCATCCGATAATTTTAGACAGGAATTTGATGTGTTTCCTTGGAAAAATGAAAAAAAAGCATTGATTCGTTGGCAGCAAGGTATGACGGGGTATCCTCTAGTCGATGCTGGCATGCGAGAGCTTTGGGCAACGGGCTATATGCATAACCGTGTGCGCATGATTGTGGCCTCATTTCTTACCAAGGGTTTGCTGATTGATTGGCGTCTCGGAGCCGATTGGTTTTTAGATACCTTAGTAGATGCAGATCTCGCAAACAATAGCGCAAGTTGGCAATGGGTAGCGGGATGTGGCGTAGATGCGGCGCCTTATTTTCGTATTTTCAATCCAGTATTACAGAGTCAAAAATTTGACCATCATGGAACCTATATTCGGCAGTGGGTTCCTGAGCTAGCTACCATTAAAAGCCAGTCGATACATGCCCCTTGGGAGGACGCCAACTCTGAATCGATGTATGCGAATACACTTTATCCAAAACCTATGATTGATCATTCAGCGGCAAGAATCAGAGCTCTGAATTATTATCAGCAATTAAAAAGAAGGACTTCTCATGAATGATAATTTCTTTATGTATGGCTTCGGTTACACAGCAAAAGCTTTGGCTCAACGGCTGTATCGACTTGGTATCGAGTCTATTGGAACCACCCGCCAGAATCATACGAGCGAAAGAGGTTCTTCTTCTGTCACGAAACTGATTGATTTTAATGCTGCAGAAATAGATGATTATCTTAGTAAAGCCCAATATCTATTAATTAGTACGCCTCCCAATCCCGACATAGGTGATCCGGTTCTCTTTCAATATGGTGAGTTGATTAAGAAACACGCTGCTCATATTAAATGGGTAGGGTATCTTTCATCAACCAGTGTTTACGGAGACCACCAGGGGAAATGGGTTGACGAGGAAAGTGAGTGTAAGCCACAGGGTGTGTCAGGGATTTTACGTTTAAAAGCAGAGCAAGCTTGGCTTGCGTTTGCTGCATTAAATCAAATCCCATTACATATTTTTAGGTTGGCTGGTATTTATGGGCTGGATAGAAATCCTCTGCAACGTATTTGTGCCGGGAAGGAATATAGTATATTCAAAGAAGGGCAGTTTTTTTCTAGGATACATGTTGACGACATTGTGTCTGTTTTGCTTGCCTCAATAAACGCCCCTCACCCTTTCTCAATATATAATGTCGCGGATGATGAGCCTGCCGCCTCACATGTGGTTGATGCCTACGCTTCTTTGTTATTGAAACGGACTTCATTGCCGTTGCTTCCGTTTGAAAGAGCGCCCTTATCACCCATGGAAAAGGAGTTTTATTCATACAACCGGCGAGTATCTAATTTAAAAATCAAACAGGAGCTGAATGTTTCTTTGCAATATCCTTCTTTTCGTGAGGGTTTGACGCAAATATGGAGAGAAGATTTTGCAGAAGAATAGCCAGTTTAGCCTTACTGCCATTAGGCAAGACCTCTCTAGTCTACCTCTCGCTGTTTGTGGGCTACTGGTGGCCTCGTTGGTTGTTATTCTCGGGTAATACGTTAATTTTACTTACAAAACATTTCGTTTCGCCACTCCAAGGGAGCATATAAGCATCGCAATGATAGCTAATGATGACGTGTTTATTATTTTGCATAGCGAACTCGGCTTGCTTTACTAGTTCGGATTTAAATTGTCCTAAAGTAAAGTAGAAGGCTCGGCCGCTAGCGCCACTGGCATTTTCTAGGCCGCCTAAGATAATTTCTCCTTCATAAGTGCCCCAAAATTTACCCTCTTTAGCAACTTTTACAATAACGCCAGACTTTTGTCCTTTTTGGACAGACCAGCATCCCGTTAATAAACATGAAGATAGAAGGATAATTAGAGAGAATAATGATTTTTTCATGACTGTCCGTGAATTAGAGTGAAATAATAAGACAGATTATCTCTTAATCAGGGTTTGTTATCCATCTCCGTACATGACAAAAAAATCTGTCATGCCCGCGCAGGCGGGCAACCATCTATCAAAATAATCCGATACCCAAATCAATCCACTGAGGATTGGTTTGCTCGATAAGGTTTATTTTCG